>OBXO01000071.1_pt1 | contig 123422 bp, 103 predicted proteins | sample 1501431 | NCBI WGS metagenome assembly OBXO01 (sample SAMEA2580163, study PRJEB22360) | human gut metagenome | biome: human gut; feature: human-associated habitat; material: faeces | place: Denmark | collected 2008/2010
TCTGCATCACTGCATTTCTGTATTTAAAATGTTCTTCTATACTTCCAAATTCCCAGAATGTATGTTTCTGCAATTCTTCTGACAATTCTGAAAATGGCTTATCTTCCAAACTGTCTGTCAGCTGTCTCCTCAGATTTCCATACGTCAAGTTCTTTCCTGCCTCTATAAAATAAGGTTTAATTTTATCATCGTCACACCACATGATTCTCTTTAGTGTTTTTCCTTTTGACCAATATAAACTTTTCATTGCTATATATAAGAACGGAACCATGATTCTGCGTGTTGCCTTTCCAATCTGTGCAAACTGCCCGCCATCAAAAAAAACATGCTTTACCGGTATTTTTATCTCTGTCAGGAATGCCATGGCGAGATCTGCTCCAATCGAAGATGCAACTATAAGTTCTATTTCTTTGATTCCATGGTTCCCCAAAAATCGTACAATCTGTTGTATCTCATCTCTTTTGCTTTGATACCTCTGTCCGGAGCAATACACAGTCGATGTTGGCATAATGCAATAATATTTTTCTGCCATTTTCTCTGCAACCGGCATACTGCTTTCCCCAGTTACTCCCATTGCATGGAAAAACAGAATGACTGAATTTGATTTATTTCCTGTTGTTTTAAATACCACACTTCCACCTTCTGTCTATTTTTTATCTATCTACTCTCTTCCATTTTGCAACAGCATTTCTTACCCGCCAGTCAATATCCAGACGTGCTCTGCGACATTCTTTCGGATGTTTTCTTGCTGCCTGAAATGCCAGTTTCACAAAGAGTCCGGATCCAACCGGGAGCATTGTCTTTAGCATGCTCTCCGGAAAAACGAAATGGGTTCCATGCTCATAAATGACATAATCCAATCTGCATGTGTGTGAATGTTCTTTCATACGCTGCTTCATACGGCGGATATATTTTGCAGTATCCCACAACACATCATCTTCAGCACCAATTAACAATACTGTTCCATGGATTTTTTCAATCTTGATCATCTCGTCTTCTGTGATTGGGTGAGCCTTTTCAGAATCATCAAATAGTTTTCTTGAATTGATCATATCACCGGTCCGTTTTGTTTCTTTCTCAATCACATGCCAGTAATCCGGATGTTTGTAACAAAACGGCATGTATGGAAGTGGTTCTTCTTTATACGAAAAAAGAGATTCTCCCTCCATTGGCCATTCCTTACAACCATCTCTTTTACCCTGCATAAATCCCTGCCAGATAAAGTCACTCGGTGTCAGACCTATCGTCAATGTGATATCCTTAAAATAAGAAGCGGCAGTCAATGCAAGTGTTCCTGTAGTAGATGCCCCGACAATTCCTATCTTCTGATTACCATGTATTTTTAACCAACTGATTGCTTTCTCTATACGTTCCAGCGGATAATTATGATGTCCATAATCCTTTTTTGCCGGCGACATCGTCATCACGTTCACACCGAGTTTATGTAACCATTTCACGGATGTACGCGCCAGATAATCCTCCGGATCATCCCCGATCATCGCAATCATTGCACAGTCTGAGCCTGTTTTACATTTCCAGTATGCACCATAAAATCCATCTGATTCCACATCAAAATGCCTTTTCTTCATCTGTATCATCTCCTCCCTTAATATCAGCTATGTTTCTCCAAAACTATTATTTTATTTGAGATATTCCGAACAGCCGGAATCTTACCTATTACATAATAAACAGGCATAAGCTCTTTCATTCCTTCAACAAGACTGACTTCCTGCCGAACAGAAAATGCCGGTATGATTCTTTGCAGCTCCTTTCTGTTCTTAACTCCCCATGTGAATTTTGCATTGCTTCCCTCTATGGATTTCTCTTTCATATGCTTTACAACAAAGGGTGACATGGTTTCGACCATTACTGTAACTTTCTGAAATGATTTATCAATAATAGAAAACATCTTCCTGATATCTTTCTCATACAAATACATTGTAAGTCCTTCGATTATTACCAGAATATTCTTACCGTGATAATCGATATCATCTATGTAGGAATCATCCATTGCAGACTTTGCAATCTGATACACCGGATCAGTTTCGGTAAGGAACTGGCTCCTTATTTTCATTGTTTCCGGAAGGTCTACATTATACCAGCGCAGATATTTTCCCTTCATCCGGTAGCATCTGGTATCCAGTCCGCATGCAATATTTACGACAACTGTATTTTCATGCTTCTCCAAATATTTTCTGACCATCCGGTCTAATACAATTGTTCTCGCAATCACACCATAAGTCATGGCGTTATCTTTATCTGCTTTGGAAAAGTCATAATCAAGCTTTTTCACAAGTTCTACTGCAATTTCGTCATTTATTTTAGCATTTTTCTTTCTCGTTTCTTTTGCTCTTGCATACAAGGTCTGTACCATCGTTTCCGGCACACCTGTCACATTCACTTTTTCTTTCATTGTCTGTCGCCTTCCACTGCTTTTTTTACTTCTTTCACCCATTCTGCACTATGGCAGCAAAACAGTTCTTCATGCTGCATGTTATGTCTTCGGATATCCGGATTTTTGAAATAAGTACAATATCTCTTTTCGTATTTTTCACCCATCTTTGTTGCATAAAACACGTGAATTGTTGTTCCCGGCACATCAATTCCATGCTGGACTTTTGTAACCAGATCCGAATAGAACTGATTATAAATACTCTGTTTTGTAATCCACGGACTTCCTCCTTTACCGATTCCAAACATATTTAAAAATCCATTATATAATTCTTTCTTAGCCCCGTCTGTCTTGTTAAGCTTTTTCTGCATAAATTTCGGAAGAGCACCTGTATGTATCATTTTATACATGAAAGGCACTACCATAGATGCCTGAATTTTTGCCACAAGATTACCTGCTTCATCCATATCACTGCTCCCAATGATGCCATGATCTATATGGATTCTTTTCCGCTGAATCAGAAGGGATACAAAACTTCCTCCAAGGGAACATCCATACGCTGCTTTAATTCTCCCACCATACTTTGTTCTGATTTCCTGCTCAATTTTTTCACATTCATCTTCCATCGAATAAAATTCTGTTTTCTCGTTTGGATCAAATCCATCATAAGAAACTGCTACCGTATAAAAATAAGAATGTAACCCATCCAGTACATGATCAAAGCTACTATACAGGCAACAGGTACCGGGAAATAAAAATATCACAGGTTTACGATTGTCTCCACTTTCATAAAATTTCATAGCTAGTCTCCTTCAGGCTTTTCTGACAACACAATGCATCCTCATACCTTTGCGGATTTCAAATTTTTCTACTTTTAATCCTACTTTTCTGCAGCATTTCATGACCACATCTCTTGTTGGAACTCGAACATCTCCATGTCCGCATATATTTGCCAGAGGCATTTCCAATGTATTCATCAGCCATACCAATACTTTATTGTCACTGGTCACATCCCGCAGGATCAATCTTCCATTTGGGCGAAGACATCTTTTTACACTGTCAAAAAATGCCTGTGGATCCGGATAATGATGAAAACTCATAGAACAAATAATTGCATCAAATGAATCATTTTCAAAAGGAAAGTTCTCACAGTCTCCTACAACAAACGTTGCATTTGAAATGTTTTTCTTTTTTGCCTGTTCAATCATGGCCGGAGTCAAATCCAGACCTGTATAATGTCGGTCTGGATATTTTTCTGCTAATAAAGAAATCATCGGAGCCGGTCCACATCCAGCGTCCAATAAATCTCTAAATGGCTCTTTCTCTAATTCTTCCAAAATATCCGGATAGTCCTTCTTACACATTTCGTAAATACCCGCATGGTTACTTTCATATCTTCCTGCTGCTTTTGTAAATTCAGCAATTGACAGTTTTTTGTATTCTTCGTTTTTCATGTTGTTTTCCTCCAATCACACCAGACACCATAAATCAATATTTTCATAGAAATCCGTCCTCTTTACATTGTCCAGTAAATCGCTATCATATATGTTAGTTTTATCTAACCTTAATTTTCTAAAAAACCGTGTGAAACAAAACTGTAATTCCACACGGTTTCTTTTCTTCTGTGTTCAGTATACCACTTTTATCTGGTTTATCAACCAGATTTGTCTCAATTTGTTACGCACTGCGTAACCATTTGGAAAGACCAGTACATCGTTTTCGAAATATACGCCTGAGCATATTGTCGGCACACTAATCTCTTGGTGTTAATCCTACATACATATCTTTGTACTGTTTTGCACTCTTTTCCCAGGAAACATCTTTATTCATATCACGGATCACCATATCATCCCAGGATTTTCTATTCTCGAAATAGAGCGTCTTTGCTCTGTTGATCGCATCGTAAAGCAGCCCGCTTTCATATCTGTCAAATGTAAAACCGTTTCCTGTATTTTCAAACATATTATAAGGCTGAACCGTATCTTTGAGTCCTCCGGTCTCTCTTACAATCGGAACTGCACCATATCTCATGGCTATAAGCTGTGTAAGTCCACATGGTTCAAATCTTGATGGAACCAGAAGTGCATCACATCCTGCATAAATATTGTGAGCCACATTTTCATTGTAAGCAATATATGCACAGAAATTGCCTTTATATTTGTTTTCATAATAACGGAATGTATTTTCATACTGAGAATCACCAGTACCAAGAACAACCACCTGCGTATGTTCATCCATAATTCCCGGGATTACGTCATTTACAAGATCAAGACCTTTCTGATTGGTGAGACGTGAAATAAGTCCGATTACCATCTTATGCTCATCTACATCCAGCCCCAGAGATTCCTGAAGAGCTTTTTTATTAATCTTTTTATTCTTTATCGCTGACTTCTCATCATAATCAGCAGCTAACAACTTATCAGTTGCAGGATTCCAGATATCCGTATCAATACCATTCACAATTCCCAAAATCTTATTGTTGTGATATCTTAAATGCTCTGCAAGTCCCTCTCCATATTCCTCTGTCTGAATCTCCCAGGCATAGGTGTTACTTACAGTTGTAACTTTATTGCTGTAAGCGATGCCACCCTTTAACATATTGGCATCCAGCCAGTTCTGGATCATGCAGTCCTTATTAAATACATAATCAGGAAGTCCTGACCAGTATTGAATCTTTTTTCTGTCATAAATACCCTGGAACTTCAGATTATGTATTGTGAGTACTGAAATTGCACGTCCTACATCTGTATCCTGAAAACAGGTTCTCAGATAAAGTGGTACTAAAGCTGCCTGCCAGTCATGACAATGTACTACATCAGGAGTCCAGTTCAGATAATTAAGGGCAGCAAGGGCAGCTTTTGCAAAATAACAGAATTTCGGAATGTCATCTATGAGATTCGTATATGGATTTCCCCAGGAGAAGAACTCATCATTATCTATAAAATCATAGACAACCCCATCCTCCTGATATTCCATAATTCCCACATAATACTGCTTTCCATCAGAGCAGAGATTCATATCAAAGGAACCCCTGTATTCCATCTTTTCCTGAAATTTCTGAGGAATACATTTGTATCTTGGAATAATGACCTTAACATCAATGTTTAATTTTGCCAGACTCTTTGGCAGGGCAGACATTACATCTCCCAATCCGCCGGTCTTAACAAATGGATAACATTCTGATCCAATGAAGGCTACACTTCTTCGCGGTCCCAGATCAGGCTGTCTCGTTGGAATGTTCTGTTCATTCTGTTCAACAGATGGCTCCTGAATAATTACGGCTTGCTTAACAGAAACATTCTCTACTGTTGGAGCAACAGTCTTAACAGCTTTTTGAGGGCTGTTTTTTGCACTGCTTTTTACACTGCTTTTTACGCTGTTTCTTGCATTGCTCTTTGTATTACTCTTTGCATTACCTTTGGTACTGCTTGTTTGAACTGTTTTTTTTCTCATATCATTGATCTCCCTTTTGCATTTTACAAAGTCCGAAATCTATTACGTCTTAACTAAAATGTCCTCCGGTAAGTTCCTGATAAACATTCATTTTGCAGATATTTATCATTTCCTGTTAATCTCAATTATAACACAAAATGCGCAAAGTAACTATTATTATCTGAAATGCTTCCATCACTTAACTCTTACCTGAATGATACAAGCTGGTTTATTCCTTTTCATTATATCTGCCTCTTTTATTTTACAGATACACTACATGGAAAAAGGGATCTTCCACTCAGTCAATTTGAATAAAAAACATAATCTGTTTTTATTTCACGCATTCCATAATTATCATCTCACATCTGTCATATCCAAGCTGTGAGCTGTTCAGGCACAGTGTGTAATTGCTGGCTTTTCCCCAGTTCTGATCTGTGTAAAAGTTATAATTTGTTCTTCGCCTTTTATCTGTGTCTGCCATCATTTTCACAGCTTCCTTCTCTTCTACATTGTATAAACCAGTGATACGCTTTATTTTTTCCGGCATGTCCCCATGAATAAATACATTCAGCACATCATCCCGGTCTTTCAGTATATAGTCTGCATTTCTTCCAATGATCACACAAGGCTCCTTCTCAGCCAATCCTAAAATAATATTTGTCTGTGCCTCATACACCATGTCCTCCACAGATTTTCCTGTGATATCACGACCGGAAAATGCATATGCGAACAAACCTTTTTTCGGAGATAATTCCGCATTTTCCTGAATATATTCCGGTGATAAGCCGGACTTTTCTGCAATCTGACCAATGATATTTTTATCATAATAGGCAATTCCGAGTTTCTTTGCCACTTCTTCTCCGATAAAACGTCCACCGCTTCCAAATTCCCTGCTGATCGTAATAATTCTTTTTGCCATCTCTGATTCCTCCTAGTTTAAAACATCAACCCTATTTTTTCTGATTTTCTTTAAAAATACATATCCCACAAAACATGAAATTATTTCAGTAATTGGAAATGCCCACCAGATCAACGAAACTCCCATCTGACCATTTCTGACAAACAGAGAAAAGATTCCCGCCAATGGCAGGATAATAATCAGCTGTCTCAAAAGTGAAATCACCAGTGATTCCAGGCCACCATCCAATGCCTGGTAAATTCCCTGATAAGCAACATTAATTCCGGCAAACAAGAAACTCACTGAAATCACTCTCATCGTGGCAATAAAATATTCTCTTGACTGTCCTGCATTAAACAGCATTGCAAACGCTCCGGGGAAAATCTCCGTAATTGCAATTCCCAGAATCATTAATGCAATAGTATAAATAAGTCCATATTTGATAGCATCCTGAATTCTCTTTTTACTTCTCATTCCATAAGCAAATGCAATGATCGGAGTGATCGCATCTCGCAGACCAAAAGCAAGGAAGAGAACAAACTGCTGGACTTTATAGAACAATCCATAGGCTGTCTGTGCTGATGGATTGAACTTCAGGATCAGATTCATCACATAAACCATAATAGACATCAGAGCCTGCGCAATAATTGCCGGAAGTCCGATTGCATAGATTTCTTTTATAACACCAGCATTCGGTTTCATGTATTTCGGTCCATGCCCGAATTCCCTGTTCAGTTTCATATGAAAAATAAGCAGCAATACAGCAGAAGCAACCTGACCAATTACAGTTGCGTAAGCTGCACCTTTCACTCCCATTTCAGGGCAAGGTCCAATACCGTAGATCATGATCGGATCGAGAATGATATTTACAACGGCACCAACCACCTGTCCGATTGTAGAATAAAGAGAACGACCTGTTGCCTGTAATAGCTTTTCAAATAAAGAAAAGAAAATAATACCAAAAGAAATCACACAGCATATCCGCAGATAACTGACTCCCATTTCAAGTACTTCTGCATCAACTGTCTGTGATGAAATATATGCTTTCACTCCAAAAATACCAAACAGTAAGCAGACCACGTAAATGATCACACCCAGGAACAGACTGTTTCCTGCTACCTTTGCAGCCTTTTCCCTGTTTCCCTGTCCAAGTGTCCTTGCAAGAAGTGCATTGGTTCCTACACCTGTTCCGATTCCTGCCGCTACCATAAGCATCTGAACCGGAAATACCAGAGTGAGGGCATTTAATGCAGCTTCACTGCCTACTCTCATATTTCCTACAAACGCACTGTCTACAATGTTATAGACCGCCTGCAATGCCATGGATAAGATCATAGGGATTCCCATCTGGATCATCAGCTTATTCACCGGCATATCCTTCATTTTGTTGCTTTCTGCCATTTTACTTTAACTCCTCTCTTTTCTGCACAAAAAAAGTGCGCACCCTGTCACATAAGCTGGACTTACGCTGACAGGCTACACACTTTTTTCATAGCAAATATTCTATTTAACAAAAGAAAAACGAGTAGCATGAAACTGGATTTACGCTCATCTGCTACTCGTTCGTTATCATTATATTTCCTGTTTTTTTAAAAGTCAAACGAAATATTTTTACAATTTACATTTTACAATGCATATCAATCTATTTTATTTTGATCGATGTAATCAATAATCGTTTTACAGATTTCCTGTTTTGGCTTTTCAAGTGCAACTCCCAGTTCCATATATAACAGATTTTCTGCTATCTGGAAATACCTTTGATAATTCACTTTTCGGCACCAAAAAGTGCCCCCTGTATAGCAAAAGCGGCGGCAGATATTGCCTGAAAAACCGCCTGGGAAAAAGTTTCATTTTGATACTTTATATGCTAAAATAAAACATATCGTATCAAATGAGAGGTTTTACAGATGTCTAAAAAGAAATATAATCTGAATACAATTTACATCTCTGAGCGTCTGCAGGAGAATCTGAAGCCGATTTCACAATCTGCATTCACTGCTGTGACCGCTCCCATGGGATATGGAAAAACAACTGCTATCAACTGGTATCTGGACAAACAGAGCAAAAACGGAAATTCCTGTGTGATCCGGATCAGTATTTATTCTGATAATCTGTCTGTTTTCTGGCAGAGCGTTCAGAAGGCATTTGCCTTCGCAGGGCTTGATTTTCTGGATAATTATAGCTGCCCCTCAGATGCTGCCAGTGCCGGGATGCTTGCTGATGAGCTTTGTTATTCCCTGAGCGGTCAGATCTCTTACTACATTTTTATTGATGATTTTCATCTGCTGGGCGAACCTCATGTTGCAGATTTTTTTTGTATGCTTGCCAACAGACTGCCTGAAAATATCCACCTGATCGTATCCGGCAGAAATGCTTTTCTGTCCGGAAAAGAGATTCTCCGTCTTGGCAAAAAGTTATATCAGATCCATACCAGGGATCTGTGTCTGAATCGCCGGGAGCTTTCTGTCTATACCCATCGCTGCGGTGCCAGCCTGAACGAAGATCAGCTGAACACGCTTCTCTATTCCAGTGAGGGATGGTTTTCTGCAGTCTATCTGAATCTCTGTACCTTTTTTGAAAGCGGACACTTCCCTGACCATACTTCTAATATCTATGATATGTTTTCCTCTGCTATGATTGCACCGCTTTCACATAAGCAGCAGGAATTTCTCACTGTTATGGGACTTGCAGATGAATTTACCGTCGAGATGGCTCTTTTTATTACAGGAAATCCGGAAGCCGGACAGATTCTTTCCCTTATGACCAGACAGAATGCTTTTATCACTCCTTTGCCTGATGGAGTCAGCTTCCGTTTTCACCATATGATGAAGGAATGTACACAGCGTGCCTTTGCCATGCTTTCCCATGAAAAACAGACAGATTTCCGGAATCGTTACGGACAATGGTATGAATCCCGGGGACAGTTCCTGCAGGCACTTGCTACCTATAACAAGGCTCTTAACTATGATGCAGCACTTGCTGTTATCCAAAAGGATGCAGGAATCCTCCTGGCTTCTCTTTCGCCGGAAAAGGTTCTCGCATTTCTTGATGCCTGTCCAACAGAAATCCTGAAGAACAGACCTCTGGCCCTTCTCGTATTAATGCGCCGTATGTTTACCTGGCATCAAATTCCCAAAATGCTGGAACTGAAGCAGCTTCTGACAGATACCATAGCTGAAGATAACACTTTGTCCGAAGATGAGAGAAAGAATCTCTCCGGAGAATGTGATCTTATTATGAGTTTTCTGATGTATAACGATATCACCGGCATGAGCGTTCTGCACCGTCAGGCCAGTTCCAAAATGACCAGACCTGCCATCAGTATCCGCAATACAGGAAGCTGGACCTTCGGTTCTCCTTCTGTTCTGATGATGTTTCACCGCAGATCCGGAACCCTGGATGCAGAACTGACAGCTATGAATGAATGTATGCCCCACTATTACAGGATTACCCAGGGACATGGACAGGGTGCGGAATTGCTCATGAATGCAGAGGCAGCATTTATGCAGGGGAATTTTTCAGATGCACAGATTCTGCTGGAGCAGACTTATTCCACCATTGCATCAAACGGACAGCACAATATTTCGCTCTGCTGTGATTTCCTTGCTGCAAGGCTTTCCCTTTTTCAGGAGGGCGTCACCTTTGTGAAGAACCCTGAAGTAAAGCGTAAGGAGTTTCTGTCTCTCCACAATATGATGTGGCTGAATATTTTTGACAGTACTTATGCTTACTACTATGCATTAATTAGAATGCCGGAAAAGATTCCTGCATTATTTAAAGACCATATGTTATCCACTGTCAGCTTTCTTTCTCCCTGCAGACCTATGATGGAAATGATCGAGAATCAGGTCTTTCTTTCACAGAAAATGTACGCAAAAGTTATAGGCAGAAGCGAAACGCTTCTGCCTGTCTGTGAGAAAATGCACTATGAACTTGTGTCTCTCCACGTTCAGATCCAGACCGCTGCAGCTTACGCAATGCTGGGCAAACATCATGATGCACGACAGCTGCTGCAGAAAGCCTTAGGACACGCCATGCCGGATGGCTTTCTGATTCCGTTTGTAGAAAATTATACCTATATCAAGGACGTGCTGGGCAGTATTAATTCCATAACACCAGAGCCTTTCACAGACCGGATCCTTTCCCTTGGTTCTGTTTATGAACAACACTGCCTCCGCCTGTCCAGCCGTAATTACAGGCCTGAGATCCTAAATATGCTGAACAGCAGAGAAGCAGAAATCGCAGCTTTGATCACCGACCGTCTGAGCAACCGCGAAATCGCAGAGAGGTTATTTCTCTCTGAAGGCACTGTGAAACAATATGTCAACCAGATTTATTCCAAGTTGATGATCAACGGTGATACACGCACCAAAAGGAAACAACTGGCAGAGCTGATTTCTTCCATAAACAAGAGCCTTACCTGACACTTTGAGAAAAAAAAGCAAGGAAATTCACATGACCAAAGTCTTGCGATTTCCTTGCTATTTGGCAAGAATTACAAATTTAAAGTTTTTTACTTATTTGCATTTCTGTTTCCTTGAGAATATCCTCGGAAATCTCAGTTTTATTCAGCATCATGTCTGCTCCCGGATTACGATAGAAGAAAAAATCCCTATCTCCATCCGGATATGTATGTACCATAGCAAGCGTAGTATGAATTTTTTCATCTGTACATAATCCAATGTCATCAATTCCTGCTTCTTTTATGGCTTCTCTCAACTGATCTCCAAAAAAATCATTACCAACCTTACCAATAAATGCTGTATTATGTCCCAATTTATAACGCTTTATTATAATAAATCATATTTCACTATATCAAGCTTAACTGCACCATCAGCAAAGAAAGAAATCCCCTTTGCTTCCTGCTTTGTAAGAATAACCGCAGACATAACCTGCTCGCCGTCATTAATAAATACTTCCACACTAAACTTATCCAAAATCACACGCAATTTTAGTTCATTGCTGTCACCGTTTACCAGACAACTGCTCTGATGAACCAGCGCCCGTTCGCTTCCTGAGAATTTTCTATCGATTTTTAAAACAGATTCATCCGGACGGAAGCATAATGTAGAATGATATTTCTCATTCTCTGCAAAACAGAGTTCAAATTTTTTATAAAGATTGTCTTTATCTGCCGGTCGTATCACAAGTTCCAGATCTACCGTTCGTCCTTCAATCTGATCCAGTGTGAGCCTGGTATCTTTTATCACAACATTGTTATACTCGACTTTGTTTGCACGCATGGCATTAAGTTCTCTGATCGGAACCTGATACAATCTTCCGTTTTTAACAGACAGTTCTCTTGGAAGACTCATTTGTGCGAACCATCCAGAGTCATTGCATCGATATGCAAGCGTATCCCAGTTCTGCATCCAGGCGATCATAATTCTTCGTCCATCCGGTGCAAGCAGTGTCTGCATTGCGTAATAGTCAATTCCGTAATCAACACCTTGACAAAACTGTTCCTTTAAAGTATGTGTCTCAGGATCCAACTCCCCAATAATACATAACGTTCCATTTCCATTATGAAATTCTAATCCTTCCGGAAGCATATCCTGTGGACTTGTCAGAAGCACATATTTGCCGTCCAATTCAAAGAAATCCGGGCATTCCCACATTTTTCCATAACGATTTTGATTCTTTGCCAGAATGCTTACAAATTCCCATTCAAAGCCATTTTTACTTCTGTAAAGAAGGATCTGTCCGCTTCCATCAGCCGGACGACTTCCTATAACACAATAAAAGTTTCCATCGTTCCCTTTCCAGATTTTGGGATCACGAAAGTCTACTTTACTAGCCCCCTTTGGAAGATCTTTGGCTGTCAGAACCGGATTCTTATCATACTTTTCATAATCCTTACCATCTCCAACTGCCACTGCCTGTGTCTGAATATCCCTTACAGTTCCGTCTTCCAGTTTCTCCTGATTTACAGAAGTATACATAAGCAACTGTCTGCCATCCTCTAATTCTATGGCACTTCCTGAAAAACAGCCGAATTTATCATAATCTTCATCCGGTGCCAATGCAGTCGGAACATAGTTCCAATGCAATAAATCCTTACTCACTACATGTCCCCAGTGCATACTGTCCCAATGTGTGCTATACGGATTATACTGGTAGAACAAATGATACTCTCCTTTATAATAGGAAAATCCATTTGGATCATTCATCCAGCCAACATAAGGAGTTATATGAAAGGCTGGTCTTTCTTCCTCTTTGATCTGCTGTCCCTGTATAAATTCATATTTTCTTGCCTTTTCCAACATTTCGCTCATATAGTTCCTCCTGTCAAAATGATATCTTCTCTTATTTTTCACTGCTTAATGAATCCTGATACTGGTCAAAATATTTTTGCTTGATTGAAAGGTAATCGGAAAGCCCGTACTTCTCCATTTTTTTCAGATAAGAATCCCATTCTTCATCAATTCCTCCGTTCAGGATCCAATCTGCTTTCTTCTGTTCTGCATATTTCTTAATATCTGTATCATACTGTGACACTTTGTTTGTATCATCAATACTCATAAATACATTAGGATAAACATATTTGCTGTTCATATCCTGTAAATATGTCTCATGCATATTATCCAGACGCCATTTCGCATCTTCCGGCTGTGTTACATATACGTCATAATATTCATTTAATATAGCGAGAGGACCATTTACAGATTGCGCTTCACGTACTTCCACCGGTGACTGATCTCCTAAGTCCATATGCTTTAACATTTTTTCGCCATCTTTGTTTACAGACAGCTCAAAAATATTAAAGGAATCCTTCTCTCCATAGGTTCCCCAGTTATTTTGTGGAGACTGAAGGGGTGCATACATCTGATCGATCCATGCGGCAGCAAGTGCCGTGTTACGGCAGCTGGTAGTAAGCACACATCTTCCTCTGTCAAAACCGCTGGTCTCACTGTTGTTCTGTCTGGTGATATTTCTCATTCCATCCGGTCCGGTCAGTGCCGGAAGCATCACATAATCCGTATTGTTGTCTATATTAGCAATATCCCATGTGAAGCAAAGTCCATAACGGTGATTCTTTCCTTTTGCAACATAAGTAGACCATTCCTGTGTAAATGCTTCCGGATCGATCAGATTCTCTGTCACAAGTTTATGCAGCCATTTGATACCTTCTTTGTATCCTTCCTGAACCGTTGTATAAATCACCTTACCTTCATCTGTTACAGCAAAATGATCTCCTGTGTCCCCATAACCATCTCCGAATCCATTTATTAAGATTGAAGGATCCTGATCTCCGTTATTGATAATAAATGACATTGGTATTACATCACCTTCAATGGAAAACTCTTGTTTCAGATCATCTGCATGATCTCGAAATTGAATCAGTACCTGCTCCAGTTCGTCTGTTGTGGTTGGAATCTCAAGACCAAGATAATCAAGCCATTTCTTATTAATATAAGGAATATCTCCAATGGCCTGAATTGCTTCTTTTCCGGAACCAAGCTGTTCAATCCACGGAAAAGAGTAAATATGTCCATCCGGTGCTGTACACATGGTTCTGTATTCCGGGTATTTTTCAAACACAGCCTGAAGGTTTGGCATATATTTGTCAATCAGATTTTCCAGCGGAATAATTATTCCCTGCTTTGCATAACGCAACAGATCATAATCACTCATGCCTGCATTAAACAGCCCATCCGGCAGATTTCCAAACTGAGCCAACGCCAGATTCTTTTTATCTGAAAACTGATCTGATACAAAGCAGGTCCAGTCAATATGAACATTGGTCTGTTCTTCCATTCTCTGGAAAATCACTCTTTTATTTGGATCCTGTGTTGAAGTGGCCGGTGCACTGGTAATAAAAGAAAGCTCCTCTGTTTCTTTCAATGGAAACTGTACATCCGATACCGGTGTATCCGGATTAATCTCAGCATCAAGCCTCTGCTGTTTTCCACACCCCATTATACTTACCATCATTGTTAAAGAAAGTCCAAGTGCAAGCAAACTTCTTACTCTGTTTTTCTTCATATCTGTATCATTCCTTTCTTTAGCCTTTTACCGATCCAACCATAATTCCTTTATCAAAATATTTCTGGAAAAATGGATACATCACTAAAAGTGGTAAACTTGATACTACAATTGTTGCATATTTCAACTGTTCTGCTACCTTTGCCATCTCTGCTGTGCTTTGGATATCTGCAATCATTCCCGGCTGTGGAGTATTCTGCACCAGGATTGAACGCAGTACCAGCTGCAGTGGCTGAAGATTTGCATCGTTCAGATAAATCATCGCATCAAAGTAGCTATTCCACATTCCGACAAATGACCACAGTGCCAGTACTGCAATGATCGGTTTACATACCGGCATCATAATTTTGAAAAAATGCTGAATTTCATTAGCACCGTCAATTGCAGATGCTTCTCTTAATTCTGCCGGAATTGACTGATAATAAGTTCTTGCAAGAATCATATTCCAAACGTTAAATGCTCCCGGAATCAAAACCGCCCATACTGTATTTACCATATGCAGCTGATTGATCAAAATAAATGTTGGAATCATTCCTCCCCCAAAAAACATTGTGATCAGAAAAATCAGATTAAAAAATTTTCTTCCCACAAATTCTTTTTTAGACAGAGGAAAGGCTGCCAGTAATGTTACAAAAACTGAGATCACTGTAAATACAAATGAATACAGAAAAGAATTCAAAAATCCGCGCCAGATCATCTCATTCTCCAGTACTCTTCTATAAGCATCCAAAGTCCAGTCCTTAATATCAGAGCTCAGTCCCTGATTATTCAAAACAGTAGGATCCATAAAAGATGCAAGCACTACATATATAATTGGAATCGCAATAGAAAGTACAAACAGTCCAAGAATCGTGAATCCAATTCCAAGGATCAGACGATCTGTCCTTGAATATTTTCTCTTCTTTTTCTCCATCTTCTCTTCCTCCTATAATCCCTCTCCATCATTCAGCTTCTTTACAACCCAGTTTACAAAAATCAACAGAATTACATTTACAACTGAATTAAACAGACCTACTGCCGTAGAATAACCATAATCACCGTTCAAAAGACCGATGCGATATACATATGTAGATAAAATTTCTGATGCCGGCAGGTTCATATCTGTCTGCAATGCATATGCCTTCTCAAATCCAATGCTCATAATATTTCCTGCCTGCAGGATAAACTGAATTACAATAATGTTCTTAATCGCCGGAAGCTCCACGTACCAGATCTGCTGCAAAAGGTTTGCTCCATCCATAACTGCCGCTTCTTCCAACTCTTTGCTCGCATTAGATAATGCTGCAGTATACATAATAGATGCCCAGCCTGCAGTCTGCCAGATTCCACTTGCTATATAAATAGTACGGAAAGCAGATGGCATTGTCATCCAGTTTGTGCTAATCCCAAGCAGCCTGTTCAAAGGTCCTACCGGTGATAACAGCATACGAACCATACCACAAAGTACTATTACAGATATAAAATTCGGCATATAGATCAGAAGCTGTACTTTTTTCTTGATCCCTGTTTTTTGAATACGATTCATAAGTAATGCCAGAATAATCGGAACCGGAAATCCCCATAATAATCCATAGATACTCAGCTTTAATGTATTCATCAGATAGTTCATAAAATCCGGTGATGATAAAAAACGTCTGAAATATTCAAGTCCAACCCATGGACTTCCAAGTACTCCCTTGATTACATTATAATCTTCAAACGCAATCAAAAGCCCTCCCATCGGAAGATACTTAAAAATGATTGTCAGTAAAAGTCCCGGCATTAAGAAAAAAAGATATAACTGCCAGTTTTTCTTCACATACGTAACCTTATTTCTCCACGTCTGCTTGCTTACGGGCTTTGCTTGGTTCTGCACTGTTTTCATGCACTTTTTCCTCCATTCCTTTCATACATTGTTCATGAAACCGGTTAAGTAACCGGTTACTTTATAATCTGATGTTACTACATCACACACTCTCTGTCAACACTTTTCTTCATTAAAATAACCGGTTACGTAATCGGTTATTTTAATATTGCCTTTTTGTATAATAATTGCTATACTAAAAAAAATATTTGCATTTATTTATAAGGAGAATAAGTTTCATGTCAAAAAAACAGGTGACATTTGCAGATATTGCAGCATATACCCATTTTTCAAAAACTACAATATCAAGATATTTCAATCATCCTGATTCCCTTACACTTGAAAATCAGGAAAAAATTTCTCAGGCCCTTGATATCCTTGGCTATAAAAAAAATAAACTTGCAAAAGTTCTGGCGAATGGAAAAAGTGAATTTATCGGAATCATTATTCCGAATCTTTATCTGCATTATTATTCTGAAATGCTGACACAACTGCTGTCCAGCTACAGTGATTATCACTACAAATTTCTCGTCTTTAGCAGTGAACATGGGGCTGAAGAAGAACAGCAATATATTGAAGAGCTCCTATCCTATCAGATTGAAGGTCTCATTGTTTTAAGTCATACGCTGTCATCAAAACAATTATCCTCCTATCAGATTCCCATCGTTGCCATTGAACGTGAAGCGGAATATATCAGCAGTGTTACCACTGACAACTATATGGGTGCGCTTCAGGCTACCACTCTGCTGATCCGTGATAAATGTGATATACTGATCCACATCAATGTCAATGTTGAGAAAACAGTTCCTGCTTACGACCGTATTCGCGCATTTAAGGAAACCTGTGAAGAATATCAGGTTCCTTATGATATTGATCTAAGTGTAAGCGGTAATTCTTATCAGGAAATTTTAAATGAAATAAGACGCATTTTTACAAGAATAGAAGAGAAATATCCCAATCAAAAAAAAGGTATTTTCCTTTCCAACGATACTTATGCAAACATGTTTCTTAACCTGATTTTCCAGAAATACCGAGAATTACCCTCTTTCTATGAAATCATAGGATTTGATAATTCTCCCATTGCCAGTGAGGCAATTCTCCCAATCACAACCGTTGGTCAGCAGATTGATATTATTGCACAAACTGCCATGGAGCTTCTGGTTCAACAGATGGAAGAACAAAAAAAACGTTCCCCTAAACCACTGGAAAAGCCTGTCCATAAACAGATTACTCCAATATTGATTCGCCGTAATACAACCAGTTAAAACTAACCTTTCATTTTTCTCCGGAATACAATCTGTCCCAGAAATATTTCTGCCATATCGGATATTGGAATACTTAATTATTTGGGCAAAAAGGGGATGCCGAAAAGTGGTATTAACCGGCATCCCCTTTATTGATTGTATTATCTTATTTCATATGATCTTTTTCAGTTATTTTGCGAATAACCCGGCATGGATTTCCAGCAGCCAGACTATATGGAGGAATATCCCTTGTCACAACACTTCCTGCTCCTATTACACATCCCTCTCCTATGGTAACACCGCCACAAACAACCACATTGGATGCCAGCCAGCAATTATCTTTTATAGTAATTGGTTTCTCCTATTCAAGATTATAAAAGCTTCCATCTTCTCTTTTTCTGCTATTACGTTCTTCAAGTAAAAATGGGTGCATGGGAGTTGCCAATGTGACATTTGGACCAATCATCACATTATCTCCTATATGTACTTCACATACATCCAAGCAGGTGAAATTAAAAATTGTTCCAATTCTTTATCCGTTGGATCATATAACTCTCCACTTACCATTTTTTCTCTTTCTGTCATTTCTGATAACCTCCAGTAAAAATTTTATTACCAAGTTAGTTATTTCCGAGTACTTGATAAGTTGTTCCTACTGCAATAATATATAGATAAGGAGAATCACTGTCAATGCAATCGTAAAAATTTGCGATTGATTTTTTGATTAATTTTAACTGTGTTATGGTCAAAAATCGTTTCTAACTCATGGGATTGTAAAACAGATTTTTGTACCCATCTATCAGGGCAAAATAACTGATATCTTTTAATTTAGACGCAGTGAACTCACGGTCAACAATAATCATCCCTTTTCGCGCAATGAGATTTCTAATCTATTCTTCATAGTTCAAAAATAGTTTTATCGGTTTTAATGCTTTTTCTATCGCTATAAAAATCTGCGTATATAGAAAAATGGAGGACCCTTAGGTCCTCCGTCCGGTCGCAGGCATCGCAAGTTTCTGCAACCTGATCACTGACAAGCATTTTAATACGAGTCTTTCTAAAAGACAAGTGCTTTCTGCGAACATTGTCCATTTGCACCATGACTCCTGCATTAGTTCCAAGATTACTTATAAAAACAATCTACAGTTTGGAAAAATCTATTCCAAACCAATTGGCAATTTTGCTTTGAATGTTCTCTCTTTCAAGCAGGTTCAATGGTTTTCTAATAATATCTTCTTGCTTCTACCTTAAGATATTATGAGAAAGAATGCTTTCCCTATTAAAGACTTTCAGGATAAATTCCAACAAATGAGAGCAGCGGAAGTACACGGAAATCATGTAAAACAATTTTCACTTTCTGGGCTTTTTGCCCCTTAACAGAAATGATCTTCTTATAACCAATTACTGTTCCTGTGTAAATACTGTTCCATATTTCCCCCTCTTTAACAAATATCTCAAATTTTTCCACTCTCTGACTATAGCAGACAGCCTCTTTTAATACCAGATACCCTAAGTTGTATGAACCGTCCAGACAAATGGTTATTTCTACTGGCAGTTCGCTGCTTTCAGGCTGAAACCAGGTTTCTGAAGTATCATCTGTCAAATCAGAAACCGGATGCGTCGGATCTTCATTTTCTGAAAAAATATGTGCTGTACTCATTAAATTATGAGTAAAAGATTTCTTTTTCCAACTTCCAAATTCTTCCAGACGTTTAACATCATTTTCATGAAGAAGCCCGTTTGGCATAGGTGGAATATTTAACAAAAAGGTTGCATTTCCTCCAACAGCCCCAATATAGATATAGATCAGCTCCTCCAGACTTTTCACCTGATCATCTTCTTCTGGATGATAAAACCATCCAGGTCTTATAGAAGTATTTACTTCTGCCGGATACCAGATCAGATTCGTTTCACCTTCAAGCGCTCTTCTGCTTCCAAGATCTTCCATGTCGCTGGTGATCCGGCGCATTCTAAATTCCTTATCATCGGTCTGCTGGCTTCTTTCCTGTACACTCTCTGCAAGTGCTGTACGTGCAGGAACAACACTCCACTCAGATTTTCTTACATCGCCAGCTTCATTTCCGCACCACCTGATATCCGGCCCACACACACAGATACATGCGTCTGGCTGATATTTTCTGACACATTCATAATAGCGTTTCCAGTCATATATCTGTTTTTTTCCATTTGGTCCTTCTCCGCAGGCACCATCTAGCCAGACACTAAAAATATCTCCATAACCGGTGAGAAGCTCAGTCAGCTGTGCCAGATAGTAATCATCATATTCTTTTCCGCTTCCGTAACAAGGCTTGTTGCGATCCCATGGTGAAAGATAAATTCCAAATTTCATCCCATAACGACGGCATGCTTCAGACACTTCCCAGACCACATCTCCCCTTCCATTTTTCCATGGACTGGAGACAACGCTATGGCTGGTATATCTGGTCGGCCACAGGCAGAAACCATCATGGTGTTTACAGGTAAGGATTACCCCTTTCATACCTGCATTTTGTGCTGCAGACACCCACTGGTCTGCAACAAACTCTGTAGGATTAAAAATTTGTGGTGTTTCTGTTCCATCTCCCCACTCACGATTGGTATATGTATTCATTCCAAAATGAAAGAACGCATAAAACTCTGTTGCCTGATAGGCAAGCTGGCGGCTGGAGGGAACTATTTTTATTAATTCCTGATCAGTTGGCATTTTATTTCCCCTTTCATTTTACCCTTTTAACCCGCCTGCACCAATTCCCTGAAGCAGATATCTTTGTCCAATCAGATAAATAATGATTGTTGGAATCATAATAATTACAAGTCCTGCAAACAGTGCACCCCAGTCCGTGGCATATTTCTGCACTTCAAACAAGTTTGCCATTCCGATGGGAAGAGTTTTCTTTGCATCTTCCGTGAGAAGAACAAGTGCCAATGGATATTCATTCCAGAAGCCCATGGCACTTAACATCGTAATGGTCGCAATTCCGGGTTTTGCAAGAGGCACCATAACTCTTGATAGCAGTTGGATATTAGTAGCACCGTCAATTCTTGCAGATTCCTCGTAATCTCTGGGTACTGCAGACATAAAGCCCTGTAAAGTAAAGATACAAAAAGGAAACTGCATAACTGCATAAACAAGGCATAGTACCGGCAGGTTATTTAATCCATTCACAGCCTGTAATTCCAGAAACAAAGGAATCATAATGTAGGTAGCCTGCAGAAAAATACATGCCATATAAATGGCAGAGATCAGTTTGCTGCCCGCAAAACGGTATCTTGCCAGTACATAAGAAATGGGAATAACCAGAAGCAATAGCAATACAGTGGAAAACACAGTCACAAATATGGAATTTCCAAAATAAGCGGCGATATTTGCTTTCTGCCATGCTGCCACAAAATTATCCAAATTCAAAGCTGTGGGCAATGCATAGGGATCTGTCAAATATTCTGCATTTGTCTTAAACGCAGACATCAGGTTCCAGAAAAGCGGGTACAAAAAGATAACGGTAAACAGAATCATCAGGATTCTGATACACCAGGTTCTTACAGTTTTCATCAGTCTCCCTCCTATTCTTTTTCAGATGATACTTTTTTAGAAATCATTGCAAGCACAATTGCAAGAATCAGGGTAAACATGGCGATTGCCATGGCATATCCAAAATTAGCGTTTCGCATACCCTGCGTATACATATACTGTAAAAGCACACTGGAAGCACCGTTTGGTCCACCGCCTGTCATAACGTTGGACAGAGTAAAACTTAAATTGATAGTACCAGACAGGGAAAGTATATAGGTCGTTCCAATGGATCTGCGAAGCAGCGGAATGGTAATCCTAAAGAACTTCTGCACTCCTGTTGCACCGTCAATGGAAGCAGCTTCATAAACCTCCTGGGAAATCCCGTCAATGGAAGCCACATGCATAACCATATAATAACCAATAGCCTGCCACACCAGGGCTGCACCGATACACCAGAGAGCCGTTTTTCCCTCTCCAAGCCATGCGTGTTTCCAAGTGGAGAAATGGAACAGATCCAGCATATGATTCAGAATTCCTCTTGTGGGATTAAACACAAAAGACCACACAATACCAACTACAGTCATGGAAACAATACTTGGGAAAAAGAATACGGTCCGGTAAAATGACTTTTCCTTGAGCTGTCCCTGAGTAAGGATAAATGCAAATACAAGACTTAGAAATATGGTCACAGCCGGGATTACCAGCATCAGCTTAAGAGTATTAAACAGTGCCTGAAGAAAATCCTTATCCTGGAACATATACTTGTAATTATCCAAAAATACAAATTTGCTGTTAAAGCCTACGCTAAGTGCAGTGGAACTGGTAAAAGACAGATAAATGGCATTTACCATAGGCACAATCATAAAAACAATGGTTAAAATCAATGCAGGAAGCGTACACAGGGCTATAAATAATCTGGGCTTCTTTACCACGCTTGTTCACCTCTTTAAATTTAAAGTATTTAATAAATGTGGATGACATCACCGATTGGCGATATATCTGTTCAGGGTTACAAAAGGCTGCTGCATAGCATACACTGTGTAGCAGCCTTTCCATGCTTTACCGTTTTTATCCGGCTGGTATATGAAGTTTAGTTGGCAGCTTCCATATCAGCACGAACCTGTGCAAAAGCATCTTCCACATTCTGTGCCCACTCTTCCACTGTCATTTCATCATTCATAACAGATGTAATCGGATTAAATATCTCATCTTTCGGGTTAACCTTGCAGTCAGCCGGAACTGCTGCGAAGCTCATAATCAGGGAGGAGGCATTTGCCTCTTCGTAGATTCCGTACATGTTGTAGATTGCAGTAGACAGCTTATCTTTTGCTACTTCACGGGCACTCTTGGTAGCATAGAGGGCACCGGAAGCTTCTGCAAAAGCAGATACAGATTCATCACTATACAGGAAACGAAGAAATTCTTTTGCAAGTTCTGGATTCTTGGCAGCTGCCGGAATGGAAAACTGCTCGCAGCTGTCAAATACATAGTGCACATCGTCTGCGTTCTCGGTCGGGATCGTAGCCATTGCAAATTCAAATCCATCTTCTCTTGGCGCATCCTGCATCTCATTTTCCATCCAGGTTCCGTTTGTGATAAATGCAGCTTTTCCAAGCATCATCTCTGTCTGAGACTCTGTATGGTTCATACCAACAGTGCCCTCTAACAGATAGCCTTTATCTGCAATCTCTTTAATATGACTTAAAGCCTTTAACACACCCTCATTATTAAAGGAACCTTCTTCGTAATTGGCAATCTTAGTAAGTGCTTCTTCGCCGCACTCATTTGCAATTGCCGGCCAGAGCATTTCTTCCATGTATCCCGGATAAATTCCCTGATATGTGAAAAGTGCACGTCCGTCAATATCTTTTACCTTATCACCAAGTGCAAAGAACTCATCCCAGGTCTTCGGCACTTCCAGATTATTCTCATCAAAGAATGTTTTGTTGTAAATCAGACCCTGCGGACCACTGTTGAATGGTGCCAGATAGATCTCATCATCTCCGTATGGTGCACACTTTGTACTGGAAAGGATCCCATCTGTAATATCATCGCGAAGGGTACCGGTTCCAGCATAATTTTCTCCGTCAAAAACATCATCCAGGTTGAGAAGTGCATGATCTTTGATCAGGGAAAGGATTACACCATCCTCACCACCATCGTTAAGACAGATAAAATCAGGTGCATTTCCAGCTACAATCTGTGGACGGATGATATCTCCAATTGTAGGGCTGATAGTCATGTTTACTTTCACGCCCTCATGGCTTTCTTCAAAAAGCTCCACCATCTGATTCCAGTAAGCATCCCCATATCCCCCCTGGAAAATGGCAATGTTCAATTCCTGTTCTTCTGCCTCTGCAAATGCAGTAAGCGGGGAAAGTACTGTTGCTGCGCTCATAGCAAGGATCATAGCAGAAGCTGCAAATCTTTTCTTCATAGGTTGTTTCCTCCTTCTTGTTGGCTTTTATTATGTTTGCCTGATGATATTAGTATAATGGAAAATCTTCTTGTGGTAAATTCACAAAACAATTCTTTATATGGAACATTTTTCTGTTATTTTTATATAATATGGATTTTCTTGCGACATATATGTACAATCTTTTTCTATTTGTATTTTAAATGGATTATCTTGTTTTTTTCCTGTATAATAAATCTGTCACAATCCGATACAGTCATGAAAATCAGAACGATTTTTTCCATCTTTACCGGACCATGTACGAATTATTTTTTAGAAATGAGGGACAGCGGCATGGAAAAAAGACAACGATATCAGGGATTTCGAAAATTCAGTATTAGAACCAGGCTGATCATAGCGCTTTTCCTGATCTCTATTGTACCATTAACAGGAATCAGCTTCTATTCGTTTCATATTTTTTCAGAAGCGCTTCGGGAAAAACTTTCCACTTCCATCTCACAGACTTTATCCATGATCAATCTGAATATGGTAAGTGAGATTGAAAAGTATCAGTATCTCTGCGGCTCCATCTGCATCAGTCAGGAAATCAAGGACGGTCTTCTGAAAAAGGGTATGACAGATACGGAAAAGAATCAAGCCATCAATGAAATCCAACATATGATTCGAAGTAAAATCATCTATCCTGCACAGGCAAAAAACATTACAGTATATGATACAGATGGGAATATTTTTTATGATTTGGGATATGATGGGTTATATTCGGATGATGTAAGCAGGATCCTGAGTCGTCTTGAAGAAGAAAATCAGGATGTATGGGCATACGCACATACTTACCGTAACCGGGACATCCTGATTCTTGGAAGAAGAATTTATGAACAATACAGTCAGAGTCGTGTAATTGGTTATACCCTGATTTCCATTGATGAAAAAATTTTTTCCAAAACAGTACTGGAACCAGTAGGTCTGGCTGACTCTTCCAATATTATGTATCTGAATATGGATGGAACAATCCTTTCTTCCTGGGATCGTAGTATTCAACTGGGGCAAAAAACCGAAAAAAAGCTGCTGAAAAATATTCAAGCAAGACTTCCAAACAGAACAGATTTTTTCAGCATTTACAAAGATGGCGAAGAACAGCTGGTTACTTATATTTTCAATAAAAACCTGAACCAGCTGTTTGTATATACCATGCCATATCATTATATTAATTCTGAAGTTAACACTATGTTTTGGAAAATCCTGGCTGTGGCATTCTTCCTTGTTCTACTCTGCATTGGAATTGTAGCTATGGTGTATCCTGGAATTACCTCCCCCATCAGAAGCATGCTGGATTTTTGCAGGGAATTATCAAAGGGAAATCTTTCCGTACGGATCCAGGATGACCACAAAGACGAACTTTCCGATCTTTCCGGAAGCATGAATCATATGGCAGATACCATTGAGAGCCTGATGAAACAACAGAAAAGCCAGGAAAAGAAAAAAAGAGAATTGGAGCTACAGATGCTTCAATATCAGTTAAATCCTCATTTTCTTTTCAACACTTTAAACAGTCTGCGCTTTGTAGCCGCCATGCATAAAGACCAGATTGTAAGTGATGGAATCCAGGCCCTCAGCAGTCTTTTGCAAAATACACTGACTAATAAAAACGAGTATATAACCATTCAGGAAGAGCTTGAGAACCTGGAAAACTACTTCGCGATTTTAAGAATCCGGTATGCCGGAAGCTTTGAGTACTCTTTTGACGTAGAAGAGGAAGAACTGCTCTCCTGCCTTGTTCCTAAACTAATCCTGCAGCCCCTTGCAGAAAATTCTGTTATGCATGGTTCTTCTGATGACGGCTCCGTTATGGAAATTCTAATCACCTGTTGGGAAGAAAACAATCATCTTATCATAGAACTCTGTGACAATGGAAAAGGATTTGAAGTGACACCTGCAGCGCTGGAACCTCATACAAACCGGAAAAAGATTGGAATTACCAATGTAAATGACCGAATACAGCTGAATTTTGGAAAGGAATATGGACTTAAGGTCAATAGTCACCCTGGAGAAGGAACCACATGTACGCTGACTCTTCCCTTACTATATGTACAAGAACTGTCAAAAGATTATAACAGCTAAAAATCACAACCACTTTTGCCCACAGAAAGGACTTTTATGTACAGTATATTAATTATTGACGATGAACCAATCGTAAAAATTGCGCTTCGCTCCATTCTTCCCTGGGAAGAGCATGGTTTTTTCATTTGTGGAACAGCATCAAATGGTCTTGAGGCTGTTCCACTGATTGAAAAACATCATCCGGATATCATTATCACTGACCTGAAAATGCCTGAAATGGACGGACTGGAACTAATTCGTTTTCTGAAGGAAAAAGAATATCCCGGAGAAATACTGGTACTAAGCAACTACGAAGACTTCGATTCAGTAAGAAGTGCATTGCTTTTAGGTGCTGCGGACTATCTGTTAAAAATCAAAATTCAACCAGATACACTCCTTGCCTGTCTGAACAAAACCACAAAAAAAATGCAAAATACAGCTGACCGAAAAGATTCCATTCTGAAAACAGACATCACTGAACCCATAACCGATCATCTTCTCTCCTTTTTTCAGGGAGAAGAGTCTCTCGATTCGTTCATTGAAAGATATGGAGCAGAAAAATTTGGATTTATGAAACATTCCTGTGCTGTATGCTATGTAACGTTTGAAAAATTTTTATCAAATGATGCATTTTCTATATCAGCTAATCTGCTGCGAGATATGATACTGGATGCTGTTCAGGGAGTGCTACAGCCATACATTCTTGTTCTCAGTGCCCATAATGCGCTCGTAGTATTTTCCCAAAAAGAATTAATGTGCAGTCAAGTAAAAGTGGAACAGCTGATAAAAAAGCTGTATAACCGTTTTACCATGTACCAAGCCTTTGCACCAGATATGCCATATAAAGAAAATCTGAAAAATTATGAAGAGGCCAGGACCACATATCAGGACTTTCTTCATAGTGAGGGGCATTATAAAAATGATGTTGCCAAAACCCTTACATACATAGAAAATAATTACATGCACCGTCTCACATTATCCTCCATTTCGGCAAATGTCAATCTCAGCACTAGCTATTTATGCCGTGTTTTCAAGTCCGAAGTAGGAACAAGTATTACCAGTTACTTAAACAATCTGCGGATAAGAAAAGCTGCTACACTGATAAAGGAGAATACCTTTTCCCTGAAGGAGATCTCCGTTATGGTAGGAATTGACGATCAACTTTATTTTAGTCGATTATTCAAAAAGTGTATGGGAATTTCACCTTCTGAATATGGGAAACGATTTCATCTATAAGCAGGTAATCTGATATAAAACAGCAGGATGTCTTATAATCACAAGATATCCTGCCTTTCATATATCATAATATATTCTTTATATCAGCGTCTTCTGATAACTGCTTCCAGCATTCAGGACGATTTCTTCTTCCATACCATTATATAAGATTACCAGTTTCGCATCAATTGGAGATTTCAGATTTATTTCCGTAACCCGTTTTTCTTTCCACTTGAAATTAAGTGTGATATTACCAGGCGCTTTCACGCCTTCTGCCATCCCATCTTTCCATTCATCTGGTAATGCCGGAAGAAAAACAATTTTCTGCTCTTCATACTGAACTAGCATTTCCAGCACAGCAGCAGCAAATCCAAAATTACCATCAATCTGAAACGGAGGATGGGCACAAAGCATATTCGGATATATCCCGCCACCTACCAGACTGCATGCTTCTTCTCTTGTTAAGCGAAGCTGATTTTTTAATAAAGTCAGGGCATGATTTCCATCTCCAAGTTTTGCCCACAGGCAGGCTTTCCACGCCATACACCAGCCGGTTCCCTTATCCCCACGCCTTTCCAAAGAAGTTCTGCAGGCTTCTATAAGAGGTTCATTCTCTTTATGAATCTGGTTCCCAGGATATAATCCAAACAGGTGAGAAATATGTCTGTGATTGATATCTGCTTCCGGGTAATCATAAAACCATTCCTGAAGCTGCCCTTCTTTCCCAATTTTATAGGCAGGAAGTTTCTGAAGTACATTTTTGACTGCATTTGTAAAATCTTCTACTCCCAGAATTTCACATGCTTTTAAATATAATCCAAACAGTTCTCTCAATATGCTGATATCCATTGTTGACGCAAACGTAACACTATGTGTCGTCATATCTGGTGCAAGGAATGTATTTTCAGGTGAAGTAGAGGGAGCAGTTACATAATATCCCTTATAAGGTACCAGATAGCCCAGGTAAAATTCTACGGCCCCTTGTATAATCGGAAATGCCTTCTTTTTTAAAAAAGCTTCATCCAATGTATAGCAGTAATGTTCCCATAAATGACAGCATAACCATCCAGAACTCATCGGCCACATGGAATATGTACAGGGATTTTCGTCCTGTCCAAATTGTCCAACCGGGCTTGAGTGTCCCCAAATATCCAGATTATGGTGGCTTACCCAGCCAGCCAGATGATAAACATCCTGAGCTGTTTTTTCACCTTTTTTTGAGGTACGTTCTATAAGTTCAAGCAAAGGCATATGACAGTCACTTAAATTTGCTTTTTCTGCTATCCAGTAATTCATTTCCGTATTAATATTTACAGTATAATTACTGCTCCAGGGAGCACGCATATGGTGATTCCAGATTCCCTGAAGATTTGTACATTGTGAACCGGGTACAGATGAACAGATCATCAGATAGCGGGCATAATGAAACATTTTTAATGCAAGTTCATTATCGGGTGTATAATTAATGTCAAGATGCATCCTATCAAAATAATTTGCGTATACATCCATATGCGCCTTTTTTTGCTTTTCATATTGAATGTGCTGGATGTTTTCCATCATACAGTTTCTTTTTGAAAAAAAGAGTTCTTTTTGTTTAAAATCAGTTACTCCGGACACGTAAATATACACATCATTTGGAGTATTTATAAAAAGCTTATCCGCTTGCTGATATACATTTCCACCGTTCGTTTGTACATATAATCCAATTGCAAAACGGATTCCCTGCCCCTCTTCATAAACGACAGGAACTTCGCAGGAATAATAAGGTGGTGCAACATAAATGGGTGCCTGCCCTTCTAATATAATTCCATTTTCTGCAAAAAAAGCAGATTTGTGCTTTATTTCACTTTCCAGTGTTATTGACATTTCAAGATTGCAATTTGGAGAAGTATGATAATGAATTGCCATCACTGGTTCTGACATACTCACAAAAAATTCTCTTTGATAAATCAAATCATCCTGGCAGAATTCTATTTTTTCAGTTGCATTCGTCAGGCACAGTTCTCTTCTATAAAAGCTGTTTCCATTTTGAATGGGTTCTTTCACATTAATGGAAAGCGTTCCTGCAGGCAGATAGCTTTCTGTCCAGTCTCCTAACACATTTTCTTTGCAATAATTCTCTGCTCCCTGGTAATCCCCTGCAAAAATGTGTTTTCTAAAAAGATCCCAGTCGACATTTTTGTTGGGATTTTCCTTGTTTCTTCCATTTCCAGACCAAAGCGAATCCAGATTCAATTCTATTCTTTCATTTTGAAATCTTCCATAGGACATTGCTCCCATGGTTCCATTTCCAAGGGGCAGCGCTTCATTCCAGGCTTCTGCTGGTTTATCAAAAATAAGTGCTAAGCGATCCATAACCCACTCCTCAATTCTAGTACATCGTTTTCGAAATAACTATACCACTCACTTGTCTGCGAATCCGATTGCACAGGTCTAAAAGCCTCAGCGTAGCCCGCTACGCCTGCGTTTTTATACCAGCACACTCGAATCCGCATCCTACGCGATTGGTATAGTTATTTACGAAACGATGTACTAGAAAACTTTATTTTTATAATTATACACAACTCTCAGGGATTAATCAACTGGTGTAATTTCGGATTTATTGTTGAAAAATGTAGAAAAATGAATGACTTATTTGCCTGATATATCCAAAAATAAAATATTCTTTCTCCCATTTAATCGCTCTAATATTTCTTCCGATTCAGCACTGATATTTCCAAATGCACGTTCTGGTTTTCCGAGGAAAAATCCCTGGCCGTAATGCACTCCCAGGCTGTGCAGACATTCCAGCTCCTGTACTGTTTCTATCCCTTCTGCGATCAGAATTGCTCCTGTTGCATTACAGTAATCTAACAGGAGTTTCATCATGATCTCTTTTTTCTTATACTTGTGAATATCCCTTACCAGTTCTATATCCGCTTTCAGATAGTCAGGTGTGGTATTCACTACACGATTTAGGCCTAAATGTCCAGCTCCCACATCATCCAATGCTATCTCATATCCCTGATCTGCATAATGTTTCATGATCTGCTGCAATATCTGATAGTTTTCTATGTCTGATCTCTCTGTTATTTCGAATACAATATCAGAAGCAGGAACCCCTGCCTTCATAGCCCTACGGTTTGTAAATCCCTGTATAAACGCTTTATCCTGAATAATATTTCCATCAACATTAAGAAATAATTTTACATTTTCCGGTTTTTCAACTGCTGCCTTCAAGGCTTTGTTTCTGCATAGTTTCTCTAATTTCCATACGCATCCCACCTGTTCAGCTATCACAAACAAATCTGAGATTGTAAGTGTTGTGCTGCTCCTGTCTATACGGCTGAGTGCCTCATAGCCGGACACCCTGCCTGTCTGTAAATTGACGATTGGCTGAAACACCGGATATATGGCTTTTCTCTCTAATATCTTATAGAATTCATTTGCTTTGTTTACTTTCATCGTTTTATGATCCCTCCTGCGAGAATCACTTTTTCAATACTTTTCCTGAAATAAAGAAGGCTCCTGCCAGTGAGGTAAAGGGAACCGTCAGGATTACTCCCATACTTGCGGAAATCCCCTGCATCAGTTCAATCCCAATAGAATACATATTGATGATCTGATGATAAGAATAGTTATATGCAAAAATAAATACCAGTGTGTTGAGAGAGCCACCTGCAAAAGCAAGGATCAGCGTGTTTGACATAGTTCCCATCATATCTTTTCCAACATTCATGCCGCTTTTAAACAAGTCCCACATTCCAAGATCCGGGCGTCTGCTGTATATTTCCTGTAAAGTAGAGGCAATAGACATTCCTACATCCATTACTGCTCCCAGTGATGCGATCAGGATCCCTGCAAACAGAAGTTCATTTATTTTTATAGCTGTTTTCTCTTCCAGGTAAATCAACTCTTCAATATCACTTACATTATAACCTGTGATCTGAGTTACTTTTCCAAATATTCCTGCAAATATAACAGCCATTACAACACCGGTTACAGTTCCTGAAATTGCAGTTAATGATTTAACAGAAATTCCGGAAATCAGATAAATTGTTACTACAGTGGTTATAACGGCAACAACTACCGCTGAAAAGATTGGCGAAACACCTCTGTATATCATCGGAAGAAACAGAAACAGCACACATACAATGGTAAAGCCCAGCCCCATTACAGATGCCGCACCTTTTTTTCCACCGATCAGGATAATTGCCAGAAGAAACACTGCAATCATAAAATATAAGGAAAATTCACGGTCAGCACTATATACAGATGCAATGACTTCACCCTGTGATTCACTGACCAGTGCAATGACTTTCATACCCTTTTTACAGGTTGCACCAAACAGATAGCTGGAAGAACTGATTGCTTCCACTTTTTCGTTCTTAAATTTGCCGGAACAGAGTCGCAGCCTGACGGTCTGATTACCTACTCTGTTTCCGTTTTCTGTAAGGTTATCTGAAATAACCTCTGTTACTACTGCTTTCTCAAAGGTTCTGCCCTCTGTAGAAAGAAGTTCTGTTTTTTCGATCTTATTATATTGCATCAGAAAAATGAGGAAAAGGATGCCTGCGATCACCAGGCACCCTCTCCGAAGGAAATTTTTGTTTAACATTATTTTGCTTTCACCTTAATTGTTTTGCTTGCTGCACCATACACGTTCTTGTCTGAAACTTTGGTAAATGCTTTTACTCTTACATAGTAAGTTTTTCCTTTGGACAGATTTTTAAGAGTATATGTAGTTTTTGCTGTACGGTAAGTAGTTACCTTTTTGAATGAAGAATCTGTGGAAACCTGAATTGCATAGCCGGAAACTTTTCCACCTGCTTTTCCGATCGTAACAGTGGCTGTTCCGGATTTTCCGGCTTTCACAGTTTTTAACACTGCTTTCTTTGGCACAATCTTAAATGTTACTGTCTGTGTTCCTGTATACTTTCCGATTCCATTGATGGTTGCTTTTGCCAGACCTGTATTTTTGTTATCTGTATAGGTAACTGTGTAGTCTTTTCCTGCCTTTAAGGTCTTTCCATTCAGAGTTACTTTAATAGCCGGCTGGATCTGTTTTCCTGTATAAATCTGATTCTTCACATTCCCTACAGATGCAGATTTAATATCTTCTGTCACACCTTTTTTAATCGTAAAGGTTTCATCAATTTTCTGGTCATTATCTGTACGATAAGTATTGATTGTAAATGTATTATCTGTTACATCAATAACAGAATAAGTCGGAACGTCTTCCTGCCATCTGTTTGCAATATAGCTCTGCATTCTTGGTACAAGATCATAATACTTGCTTCCTGATGAAGAGTTTGCTGTCATATAGAGAATACCATCCGGATTTACAACTGTCTCACCCTTTTCTGTATCCTCTACCGCATCCTTATCCATGACTGCATTCAGATAATTCAGATAAGCCACATCAGCCGGTTCCTTGGAATCTGCGGAAATATTTGCCGGTGCTTCATATCTTGTAGCCGGATTTTCTCCCGCATCCATATCCTTATCCAGTTCTGCATCAAACTCATCATCCGTATATTCTACAGTTTTATGTCCGCCCTCAAGAATATGGGTACGGGAATATGCATGATCGTGTCCTGTAAGAACAACATCTACATCATTTGCTTCAAAATAGGGTACCAGTGTATATCTGAGGTTTGTAATCTCCGGTTCATTGGAATGCTCTGCAGAACCATAAATATCCTGATGTAAAGTTACGACTCTCCAGGTACAGTTTGGATTTGCAGCAATCGCCTGTTCCATAAACTGTTTATGTTCAGCAGCATTGGTATCCTGTGTATTGAGCATCATAAACAGAGTGTTTCCATATGTGAAATAATAATCTCCACCAACAACTCCGTTAGAACCCAGGTCGCTGCTGTTTGGTGTATTAAAATGATATGTGTAGTTTGCATTATCTGCGTCATGGTTTCCAACAGTTGTTGCAACAGGAAGGGATTTCAGCACATCTGGGCTTAAATATCCGGTATACTCAATCTCGCTGGTCATTTCACTTTTTCCCGGAGATTTCTTCTTTGTTGTCTGGATCTGGTCACCTGCTGATACCACGAAGCTTGCATTTCCGCCTGTTTTATCCATAGCTTCATTTAATGTGGTGTTCCAGTTAAAGGAATCATTTCTGACCGCATCGGACTGTGCCTGATAAAATTCTGCTGTATCAGAGCCTTTCAGTTCATTGGAAGATCCGATCTGCGGATCACCTACGAAAATAAAGCTGTAATTATTTGTTGATTTTGTAACATATTCTGCAGGTTCTGTGTAGGTTCCATCCTCTTTTTCATAGCTGTAATAGTACACAGTATTTGCACTCAGACCTGTGGCAGTTACTTTATTGGAAACATATGCCTCATTTGTCTTTGTATTTGTAGTTGCATCTGTCTGCTCTGCAACATACACTTTTGCATTTTTCATATTTCTGCCTTCACCGATGATCAGTTTCGGCGCAGCTGTATCAGCCTGTGCTCCAAGGATATCCGCTACCATTGCAGCAATTGCACGACTTTCATCACTTTCTGTATCAAAATCAGGAAGGTTCTCATCTGTGTTTGCTTCTGCTGCGAATTCCTCTGCGTCATTCTCAGAAGTACTAAATGCTGCTACGTTTTCTCCTTCTTCCGCATTAAATGCTGCTATACTTTCTTCTGATGCTATATCCTCTTCAGCTATTGCAGTTTTCTCTGCTATATTTACTTCTGTTGCTGCATTTGATTCTGTCTCTTCAGCCTGTGCTGCTTCCACTGTTTCACCTGCTGCTGAAGTATCGACTTCTGTTCCTGCAAAGACAGATTCACTGCTGTCACTGAAAGCATCACCTGACTGAGCGGAGAACTCCTGTGCAGCCTGTTCTTCTTTCTTTTCTGCTGTGTCAGAGTTGTCTTTTTTAGAATACCATGCGAAATTTAACTGGCTAAAGTCAGAGCCCGGAGTAAGTGAAACCTGAGTCCAGTCATTCTTAACAGCTTCCCACTCTGCTTTCCAGGATTCCCAGTTCCGGGAAATTCCCATTCCGCCTGCAAGAGAAGCAGCATCTGTTTTTCCGTCCGGTGCTGCACTTGCAAATGCCGGAGTAACCGCTCCTGCTGTCAGTGAAACTAATAAAACACCTGCCATAAAACTTTTTCGCCATAAGTTGTTCATTTTTTCATAATCCTCCTGAGAAATGAATGTTTCATCACACGATCACAGATCGGGTGTTCATTACATTGGAGAGTATAGAAACATTGAGAAAAAAGTTCAATAGACTTTACTGAGGTTTAACTATATTTAACATAGGTCTTACACTACTGTTCGCTCCGTTCTCAGTAACAGCTGACACCAAAGTACATCCTGCAGGAAATTCGGCTCAAAGTGCTTTCCTCGGACAGGTTTTGACACATTCCATACACAAAATGCATTCTGTTCCGTTTTTCCGTTTTCTGGAGTTATCGGTTATATCAACATTCATCGGACAAACTTTTTTACATTTTCCACATGAAATACACTTCTCTTTGTCACACTTAACCCTGACTACAGAGAAATAGCTCATAGGTTTCAGAAAGATCGTGACAGGACAAATATACTTACAGAACGCTCTGTTATCTTTGAATAGGAATGCCAGAATAATCCCCACAATATAATACAGAATATTCCCCACGATAAAAGCTATAAACATGATTTTCTCCATATTCTCTACGTGATTCAGAAAAAGTAGCACCACGAAAGAGAACGAAAATGCAAATGTAATATACCGGATGAAACCTATCTTTTTTCTTGCAGCCTGAGGCTTTTTATATGGTAAAAAGTCCAACACCATAGCTGTCCAACAGGCATATCCGCACCATCCTCTTCCAAACAAAAGTGGTCCGAATATTTTTGCAACAGCATAATGGATCGTAGCTGCTTCAAATACTCCGGTAAACAGATAATACCAAAAACCTTCAATCTGCATGTTTTCCCGGCATATAAGTCCCAGATAAATCAGCATATACAAACCAACCAGAAGTTGAACGGATCCTACGTGCATGCTTATAGTTAAACTGAAAAAGCAAAAGCCCAACAGTAATCGATGTTCCAATATAACTGAAATTTAAAAGATAAAACAGATTATCTTTGGTAAGCCATAGTGTAACAGCCACTATTTCAAATACTATCCACATTCCAAAGGGTGCCAGCCGTTTCCGTCTCATATTCATTTTCTCCAACATTGTGCCCCTAACTTGATATCTACGAATTGCTCCGCTGCAAAGCAGCTCCCACAATTCTCATCATATCTCAATATAAAGTATTTGTCTAATGTTTCTATTAAGTAAATATTTGTCAGACCAATTTGCCATAAGTACCAGAATATCAGGATTTGCGAAGGCAATTTATAGTAGATTTTGGCATATACATTTCAATTTTTTTTGAGTATAATAATTCCGAAAAAGGTCACTGTTCACTCCGTTCCCAGCAACACGCTTCGCGATGCACAGAATTTATGCTAATCGCATAAATTCGCGCGGTATGTCTCGGGTTTTCTGTGACCTTCGCTCACAAAAAACACCTCGCGGGATTTTACCAGTGAACAGTAACCGAAAAAGTACTTTGATAGTAAATTAAATGCGACATTATCGCACAGGAGGCATGGGATATGATTATTACAATAGCAAGACAGTGCGGAAGCGGCGGACATGAAATAGGAAAAGAACTGGCTTCCAGACTTGGACTGGAACTCTATGACAGAAAGAAACTGGAAGAAGAGGCCAAAAAACTTGGAAAGCTTGACGAAAACAAAGAATTTTTCCAGGAAAAGGCAGTAAACAGCCTGCTCTACAGCATTGCTGTAAGCTACGGAGACAGCAATCCGATGGAAAAATCTTTTGAACTTATACGTGAACTTACGCAGCAAAAATCTGCCGTAATCATCGGACGCTGTTCAGGAGCGATCTATGCAAATGATCCTGAGGCAACTACTGTTTTTCTTCACGCAGATAAAGACTGCCGTATCAAACGTGTAATGGAACGGGACGGTATTAATGAGAAAAAAGCTGCAAAGCTGATAAAGGAAGTGGATGAGAAAAGAGCATCTTTCCACAAATTCTGCACAGGCAAAGAATGGGAAGACGCCAGCCAGTATCAGCTGTCTATTGATACAGGCAAACTTGATATTTCCGATGCAGCAGACATGATCATAAATTATATCAATGCTAAAAATATCGGACAAAAGCACCTGTAATTTCCAAATACCACTGTAAAAATCAGGCACAAATTTCCGAAATATAACTTGTGCCTGATTTGCATTTTCTTTTAATATTTACTGTTTGACTGATCGGATTCATCCATCGGATATCTCTGTAAATTCGCAGATAGACTTCTCAAATATGCCATACAACGCATCAATGTTCCAGGATATATTCCATCTGCCTTTCTTTTGTTTTCATACCCATTTTTTCATAGAACTTTTCGGCTGAAGTATTTCCTGCCCATACATTCAGTGTCACTTCATAACAGCCCATTCGCTTTGCTTCATTTTTTACATATTCAAACAAGCTCTCGCCGATATGCTGTCCTCGTGCGTGCTGATCAACACATAGATCATCTATAAAAAGAGACTTAAACGGTACCATATTAGTTGAAAAAGGCTGTTCCTGTAATTGGCAAAATGCATATCCTACACAAACATCTTCCTCGTTCACTGCTACATATATGGTTTTTTCTTCTTTTTCTAATAGCTCTGTCAATTCGCTTACAGTATATTTTGTGGTACCGGGAATAAAAATATCAGGTCTTATATCTGCATGGATCTGCAATACCTGTCCCAACAATTCAATTATTCTTAGAATGTCTTTTTCTTCTGCTTTTCTAATAGTCATTTTTTGTCCTCCAATTAACAAATTATTCCACATGTCGATTTCTTTAAAGATATCTTCCCAGCATATTTTTCACACACTTTTCTACCATATCCATACTTTCTATACATACCTCTTTTTTCATTCCTGCCGCAATTCCCACAGTCAGGAGTTCTTTTCTGCCTGGATTACGTCCATTTCCATCAACTGTTGTAGTATGCTCTCCATAGTATGTGTTACTGTAAGTAAGATCATATGCCGGACTCAGGCTCCATCTGTCTTTTTCATCATCATATAAATAGGTGAAATTCTTTGAATGATCATCTCTGTTATGTGCAAAAACATTAAAACACATCCTGCGAAACATCTCTCTCATATCTTTCTCATTATCTCTGGTTAATATTTTTGTCAGTTTCATCAGACTGTGATAATCCAGGCTTGGCTGCTCAAAATTCAACTCCAGCAACGCAGCAGCTGTCAGCATATGAATTCTCTTTGTTCCATTTTTATCTGATATCCTGTCAAACCGCTTAATCCCAAAATACCCCTCACAGTTCTCAGATGGAAACAGTCTGGTTTCACTCATTATAATACCACATTTTTTTGCGCAGCATGAATAATCATATTCCATCTTCCCTGCATTTTCTCCATCCACATGTGCAGGAAATTTAATAATCCATTCCTCTCCATTCACTGTAGTCATAATTTTGGGTCTGGCTCCACCACTTGTACCACCGAGACGATATAATTCATCCAATCTATCGGAGTATTCCGTATTTAGTATTTTCCGGCACTGCTCCGCAAGTTCATCCAGATCCACATCTCCATATTGTTCATCTATTTTTTTCTCCGGATAATAGGTAAGTGCTCCCATACCTGACTTTCCAACAATTGCCAGCCGATCCAGCACTGTTAATTTGTCTGGATTCTGCTTATGTGCACGTAGCAGACGATCCAACAACAATCTCCCCCAATTATCCGGCAAACTATCTGCAAATACTCCAAATAATCCGTCAAAATAATCTTTTGTCGGTACAAAAACCTGCTTTTTAAGGGGAAGTGAAAACGGACTGATCGGAAAACCATTTTCAATCCATTCTTCACTATATTGAAATGCAGCTTTATGGTCAGCTGTCATAGCCAGTGTTCCTACAAGTTTTTCATCATAAAATACCTGTAATGCATTACCTTCCCTCATTTATGACCTCCTGAATATCTTTATATGGAACATGCGTAAAAATATTTCTAAGCTCATCTGCAATATCCAAAGCCATGGCAATCTTTGTCAGTGATATCAATGATATCTGTCCGGTAGTTTCGAATCTCTTAATTGAACCATAGCTTACTCCGCTCATGGAAGATAATTTTTCCTGAGAAATAGAGCGTCGTTTTCTGATATTACGCACCCTTTGTGCAAGCTTCTGATCCAGTTCCTCTGCTGTTTCCCATACAAACTGCTCCATTTTCTCTCCTTGCTTTTTATTGTTTTATGGATATTATTTTATCCAAAATTTCGCCATTTCATTAAAATCAGACAATATTTTATCCAATATCATTCTATCATTTACTCTTTCATAAATCAAGCCTTTACCTATTCTTTATATATTATTGAAAATTTATTAAAAAAAAGAAAAAGCACCTGATGTATCGTCAGATTTGTGATATACTTTATGTATTACTTACAGACTCCCGGGGGAAACAACTATGCAAAATATAATTCCCGATGAAAGATATTCTGTGGCTGACGAGGCCATTTTAGGTGCTTTTTTCAAATTGTTAAAAGAAAAGAAGCCTGACAGGATTACTGTATCCGACATCACTAAAACAGCTGGTATTGCCAGAAGTACCTTTTATAATCACTATCAGGACATCCCTTCACTGATCTCTGCAGTTGAGGATAAAACTATTCATGATGTTTTTTCCATGATGGAAAATTTCCAGCCAAAAAATGACCGGGATATCTGCAGTTCCTATTTTCTGACTCTGTGCCGGTACACCATGGAAAATCCTTTTCTGTCCGGTCTTTTGAGCACACCCCATGGCAATGATCTGTTTGAAAAAATGCTGACTATGCTCCATCATTATGTTACAGAAACTACATCTAATTCCAGGCCTGACAGGCATACAAAGGAAGAAGTTTCCTATGTAATCACCTGCGCCATCGGCAGTACCATCGGCGTTCTCCACAAATGGAGCCGGGATAATTTTAATCTGGCACCGGAAGTGATTGCTGATATTCTGTCTGAGGTTTTTTTATCCGGTATGCTTCCACTTTTATCTTAAGCCTCTGTCTTATTCCAGAGGCTCATCAATCAGGACATCCTGTCTCCTGATCTTTTTTGTTGTGTTGCGGATAAACGGATTTTTGCGGACAACCAATCCTGTAATGCGGCGATAGGTAGGCTGATTTCTGTTATATTCATCCAGAAATGCCTGAAGCTGTGCCTGAATTGCCTCTGCATCCAATGCTTTCGCTTCCACAACAGCCTGCTCCGGATAAATACGGGCAGTCAGGCCATTATCCTCACCTGTGACGATCACTTCGCCTACCAGCGGATTCAGAGCCAGCTTATTCTCAATCTCCTCCGGAGATACATTTTCACCATTGGACAAAATGATCAGGTTCTTCACACGTCCATTGATAAACAGATAACCGTCTTCATCCATATATCCCTTGTCACCGGTATGCAGCCAGCCATCCTTTAAAGTCTCTGCTGTCTCATCAGGCATCTGATAATATCCCTTCATAACACTGCTTCCCTTTACCAGAATCTCACCGTTTTCGAATCTGATTTCTGCATTTTCAAGTGGTTTTCCAATAGAACCCTTTTTATTGTTTTCCAGTGTATTATTGCTGATAACAGGAGAGCATTCTGACATTCCATAGCCTTCCAGTACTTCGACGCCATATTCTGCAAAACGGTCAATATAATATGGATCCAGATGTGCACCGCCTGTAAAGATAATACGCAATTTTCCACCGAATACCTTTTCTGCCAGAACTGTCTTCGGAATTGACGGATCAGCGGCAGCCAGTCTCTTATAAATAGTCTCGATCATCATTGGAACCATAAGCATAATCTCCGGTTTGAAAATACTCATATTCCTTACCATATGGAGCAGGGAATCATTGATGCAAAGAGTTGCACCCAGAGAGAATCCCTTCAGCCAGTCCATAACCAGGCAGAATGCGTGATGGATTGGAAGCACACTGAGCACGGCAGTTCCCGGTTCTGCCGTAATCTTTACTGCCTCAACATTGGAAGCCAGATTATTCTGTGTCAGCATAACACCCTTGCTCTTTCCTGTTGTTCCGGAAGTGAAAATGATGGTCGCAATATCCTCTGCATCCGGGCAGACAGAATCTGCTGATGCGCTCTTTCCTGCATTTCGAAGTTCACCAATACCGTATACCTTTGCCGGCGCATCCTCTACCTCTTCCTGAAGCATCCACACCTTCTGAAGTTTCGGACAGTTTTCAAGAAATGCATCCAGATATGGTTTAAGCTTCGGACTTAAGAAAAGAGCGGCGGAATCGGAACGGTTAAGCAGATCAATCAGATCCTCACAGGGAAGTGCGGCATCCAGCGGTACTGCTGTGGTACATCCTGTAATGATTCCCAGATAGCTTTCCATCCACTCTACAGAACTGGTTCCGATCAGTGCAATGTGCTTTCCCTCAAAGCCTTCTGCAAGAAGACCTTTTCTGGTGGAAACTACATTTTCCATCAGTTCGCCATAGCTTCTTTCCATAATTTCCTTTTTCTTGAGCCATTTTACTGCTTTTACTTCATCAAATTTACGTACACTTTCTTCTAATATATTTCTGATCAGCATATCTGTCCCCCATTATTTTCTGAACTGTTCAAGTTATGGATATCCTGTCAGGTACAAAATATCCTTGACCCTGACATCTTTATAAGTTTTGCTTCGAAAAAAATTACTGAAGTTCTTCCAGCAGATTTAAGGCTTCGCCAAGAGTTGTGATCTTCAGCACTTCGCTCTCGTCAAGTTCAAGATCAAAGGTATCCTCAAGCTCACCTAAAAAGGACATAAAATCCAGAGAACTGAAACCCAGATCCTCGCGGAATCTCATTTCATTATTCATTTCTTCCGATGCTACCTTGCTATACTGTGCTACGATATTTTTAAATTCCATTTCCTTATTCATTGCATTTCCTCCTGATATTGATTTAGTTAAACCAGTTCCATAATTTCGCCGATGCTCATATCCGGCTCTGCGATTCCCTTGAAAAGAATACGCATCATATAATAATAGAGCAGTTCCATATCATGTTCCTCCAGATGAGCAGTCTGGTAATGATAGGAGAAGTTCATACCTCCATCTTCTGTATGGGATACAGTCAGATACATCTTCTTGGTAGCTGCACCGTTTGCAAACCATTTTGCATGCTGACGGATAGTTCCAAGCATTTCATTCTCTACCTTCACAGTCATTGGCTGGTAAGTCAGATAACAACTCTCATATCCTGTATGCTCCGGTGTATTGTATCTCTTTCTCATCTCATCCATAATAAATGCCGGATCGTAATTGCTGTGCATGTAGATACGATTCTGCATATTCTGGATCTCATAAGCAGCAGAAAGGAAATCTGTCTCCGGTGCGATCACTGTTCTGCATGGGAACATGATAGTTCTGCTTCCTCCTGAAGTCCATTCATCATGAGTAGAACGTCTGGATATAAAGTTCTGGATAGTGATATCTTCCTGTCCGTTATTTACCTTTGACAGATAGGTACGGATGCCAAGCAGAAGAAGGTTTGTCATAGACAGCTGATGGTTCATACAGAAATCGATCAGATTTTTAGTTGGTCCCGGCTCCAGATAATAATCCTTAACTGCCACAAACAGATCCTTCATCTCAATGTCAGAAGAACGAAGTTTTGGATTTCCATGACGTTTTCTTGCTTCCTCCAGTACGGACGGTCCCTGAATATCAGAATACAGAGGTTCGCCCAGTGCATCCAGCTGATCATCCCAGAATTTCTTATCTTTTGCAAAACGTTTCTCGTTGCCTGCTTTTGCAAGGTCTTTTTTCAGTACTGTCTCAAAGTCTGCCAGTTCCTGCGGATAGGCTGTTCCATATTTATAATAGGTATATAACTGAAACAGATCACCGATCATTACTACCAGACCACAGGAATCGATCAGTCTGTGATCCATATGTACAAAGAAACCATTATATCCTTCCGGCAGCTTCAGCATAGTAAACTCGCACATGGGAATGTCATCACCGTCAAAGGTTTCATATGCCCACTGCTGCATCAGCTCGTCTGCTTTTGCAAGGCTTCCCATTCCTGACAGATCCTTGAATCCGATATCTCTTGGATCCTGTTTTACAAGGTATTGCTGTACATTTCCGTCTTTATCAGGCTTCGTAAAACGGATTCTGGTGCATCCGGAACGTTCTGTCTCCATCTGAATACATTTTTTTAATAATCCAAAATCCAGTTCAGCCTGTACAGACGCCACAACACTGACACCGGATACCTGCTGTGTACCGTAATCCATGATCCAGTTATGGTGCATTTTCTGTGCTGCTGTTAAAGGATAGTAGTTTGTCATACTTTATTTAACCTCCATCACCCGTTTTTTCTCTTTTCCCGGGTACAAAAACATTACATACTTGTTCAGTAGCCCACAGTTATTTTAAAAATAATGTACTGGCAGCTACAACATTACTTTTTTAATTACGTGACAAAAATAGCACAGATTTTTCCCAAATGCCAGTACCCTCAGCACTTAATGAACACTTTACATAAAATTGACCGAGACTTATCATGCATTTAACAAAACGCATCTGATAAGTCCCGGTCAGGGATTGTTATCATTCATAATCGCCTTTGGCGGTTGAAAACAGTCACATTATTTTTCAGAATTACTGCCATCATATTTCTCAAAAAACTCCATCACTGTACGCTGATACAGTTCCGGATCTGCATAGGCACTGCACAGATGTCTTGCTCCCTGTACAATGACCAGTTCCTTTGGTGCTTTGCACAGCATATAGTTCTGGAATGAATTGTTCGGGTACACATAAGTATCCTTCTCTCCATGAAAGAAAAGGACAGGTCTTGTATTCCTTTTCATAGCTTCTGTGGTATCTGCATCTTTCATACGAAATCCTGCCACAAAATGGCACAGACAGTCCATTTCCTTCAAAAGCAAAGGGATATAATGCAGATGGAACCAGTTGTCAGCCATATCCCGCATCTGTCTTTCCATAGACTGAAAACCACAGTCTGCGATCAGTCCCTTCACCTCTGACGGAAGCCTGTATCCGGATGCCATCAGTACAGCGGCTGCTCCCATAGACTGTCCATACAGATAGATTGGAAGCTTTTCTTTATTTCTCTCGGACACATAAATTGCCCAACGCTGCACATCCCATTTTTCCTTTGCTCCAAAGGTAATATATTTTCCTTCACTTTCTCCACAACATCGCTGTTCCATAAACAGAAGATTACATTGATGCTCATGGAGATATTTTGCCATAAATGACAGGGAACCAAATCTGCTGCCCCTGTAACCATGGCTTAAGATAACAAACCGCTTTGCATGCTCTGCCGGCAGATAGAATCCGTGGAGTTTTAATCCATCCACGCTTTGGATATAACAGTCCTGCATCTTCTGAGTCTCGCACCATGCCCTGCTCTCATCATATTCCTTTGCGTATCCGTTTCTGGGATGATTATCCCGTATATGGGATAATTCAAACCATTTCTTTCTTTCCTTTTTCCTTCCCCCTCTTTTGCAGCAGACCACCATGTTAAAAAAGCGCCAGCCAATCTCCATAACCCCTGAAAAAAAAAGCAATCCTGTTGCTGACAACCTGAAAAATTTTTTCTTCATCTGATTTTCTCCTCTTCTTACCTGTCAGAATGTGTTTGAAATAACTACACCACTTGCTTGTCTGCGAATCCTGTTGTACAAATGAAAAAGCCTCAGTGTAGCCCGAAATATTCACGCCAGCTTTCTCATAATCTGCTTTCTGTAAATTTTCTCATAAATTCTTCATACTCACAAGGCTTCCCCCAGAAATATCCCTGTGTGAATTCCGGGTACAGTTTTCGGATCATGGCCCATTCCTGCTCATTTTCCACGCCTTCGATACAAATCCTCAGATCCAGATTATGGATCATGGTGCAGAACTGATTCAGCAGATAATATTCCTGTTCATCTGCAACTGCTTTCACAGTGAAAGAGCGGTCAATCTTAATGATCTCCGGTTTCAGCTCACTGAGATAATGGAAGTTCGAATATCCGGTTCCAAAGTCATCCAATGCAAGGCTGATTCCCATCCTCTTCAGTTCTGTGAGAAAATGCTTCTCATTGATATTTTGTTCCAAAAGGTCACTCTCTGTCAATTCCACGATCAACGCTTCCAGCGACAGTCCTGCTCTTTTCATTTCCGCACTGATATCCTGGATTACATCAGACTTGGATGCCTGAACCTGGGAAATATTAATACTCACTCTAAAACCCGGAAGTACTTTCCGGATCTCGCTGCATTTTCCCATAGCTTCTCTCATCATCCATCGGCCAGCCGGAATAATAAGACCGGTTTCTTCCAGAATTGGAATAAACTCTGCCGGTGAAATTATCCCGAGTTTTTCAGAAGTAAAACGCATTAAAGCTTCTGCTCCATAAGGTACTTTTTTATCTTCAGCAAATACAGGCTGATAAAAAGCCGCAAAACCCTGGCAGCCATTGAGCACAGCCTCCCGCAGTTCCTGGGTAATCTCCCTCTTCCGAAGAAATTTCCTGTAGGTTTCTCCGTCAAATATATAACAGCGGTTTCTTCCCAGCGTCTTTGCCTCATTCAAAGCAAAATCCGTCAGCTTCAGGGCTTCTGAATACTGATTTCCCTCTAATGCCGCAAATGACACAATTCCTCCTGAAACCGTATACATGACCTTAAACTCGTTAGATTCAATAAATCTGTCTGTTGCAGCTCTCACTTTATCATAAAGTTTAGCTGCATCCCTCACCTGGTCAGAAGAAACATCCAGAATCAGAAATTCATCTGCCACAAGCTTGTACACTTTCTGTCCTTCTGACAGGCATCCGGAAATACAATCAGCCGTTTTCCTAAGCACAAAGTCACCGTACTCCTGTCCGAAGTTATCATTTATTTCCTTAAAATGATCGATTCCAATACGAAGCAGATATCCTTTTTCCAGAGGAGTATCCTGTTGGTCCATATACTCCCGAAAGCCTGTCTCTCCCAACAGCCCGCTTACATTATCTGCCTTCTGTCTCTCTCCGATCTCATTGATACAACCGATCATGTAAAGAGGTTTCATGTTATCATCGCGGACCAGATAGCCTTTACAATGAATCCAGACCGGCATTTTTTTCAGATCCAGCCATCGATATTCCATGCTATGTGTACAGCGGTCTGTTTTAAGAAGATTATCAAATTCCTCCTTCATTTTTTCATAATCAGGTTCATATACAAATTCTTTATGGTTTGAAATCACATTATGAAAACTATTTTTCGGAATACAGAAACGGTCAAGAGCCTGGTTTGCTATGTAATAAAAATCTGTCCGGAAATCAACCACATACGGGTAATTATCTGTGGTCGGACTCAGAAGATCGATCACGCTGCAAAGCTCATCCAAGGGCATGCTCTGATATTTCTTCTCCTGCAGGATCACTTCATCTGTAATTTCCTCTGTGGAATGCTTTTCCATACGGGAAAGCAAGTGACCCGGATCAGTTGACCGCGCAATCTTCTTCCTGCGCTTCTGACGGTACAGCATGGTATCGCTTCGCCTTACAATATCTTTAAAATCAAAATCTATATCAGGCTGATAATAAGCGTATCCTGCTGATATACTAAGCGGATAATCCAGCTTGTGTGTTTTCGCTGTTTTTTTCAGAAGCAGCTCCAGGGTCTTCAGCCGTTCCGGAATCATATCTTTCTCGTCACTGTGATATACATACGCAAACTCATCACCACCGATTCTGAAACAGTTCTTCACATTCTGAAATGCCTGACTGATACACTGATAACACAGCTTCAGCGCCTCATCTCCCTTTTCATGTCCAAAATTATCATTTATCACTTTCAGATCATCCAGATCAAAAACCACCACACCTGTGGTACGCAGTTTAATTTCACCTTCATCCAGATATTTCACCATATCCTCGTAAGCATTTCGGTTCATGGCCTCTGTGAGCATATCCATATTGGCTATTTTCTGCAGATAAATCACCTTTTGCTTCTGGATATATTGATCGTAATATTGAGAAACCTGTATCCAGATCAGCATAATAATAAACAGCATAGTTCCCATGGAAAGCAAAATGGATATCTGTTCAAATCTTCTTAAATAATAAAAAATCATTTCCGCCATTCCAAATCCCATGACCACGCACATAGGATACCGAAATTTTTTGGCTACATCATTTTCTTTTTTTCCGGCTTCGTAAAGAATGATCACAACTGTATAAACCACATTTGCAACCATAATAACATGAATTACAGAAAGTAACCGGGACATATCAATAATTCCTGTACACTGAAGCAAAACATCGACTGCCATATTTGTAAGATAGAGGATGGAAAAAATCAATGCACCTTTGTGGTACCTGCTTTTGCAGATATCATATAACAGGAAATTAAATGGCACCGGAAAAAGAAAGAGTGAAAAATACTCCACAAAATATAAGGTTCTTCCATCCGGAATCAAAAACTGCAGAAAACCACATTGTACCAGTGTCCATACTGCGACCAGCAATGAAAAAAATCCAAGATTTAAAAAAATCTCAATTTTCGCTTCTGTCTTGTCGCTTCTTTTTCTTCGCGCTGCGCCACAATAGAGAAGTATGCAGATAACAGCGGCAAACAGGATTCCACAGCTGATCACCGGAATTCCAAGACTGTCCGTTAAGATTTTCAGAATACAATCGCCTCGTGTTCCGTATACAAGGCTGACTTCATTTCCATAATAGCCCTCATATACCGGAATAATTCTGACCTCCAGGTTTTTACCTGAACTGTCTCCGGGAATATCCACAATATGCCAGCAGCTTCCAGGTGTCTTCATAAAACCCGGAGCATCCGCTTCATTTCCATATTCATATATTTTTTCTCCATCCAGCCAAACTTCTGCAATGGTGTGGGTGGTTTTAAATAAGATAGATTTGGGAACATCGAAGTCTTCGGGCAGGGCAATATTCTCTGATTTGATTTCTCCCTCTTTCAGTTCTTTTGTTTCGCACCGGATCGTATTATCCCAGAACAATTTTTCTCTGGCCGTACTCTGTCTGAAAATCCAACCTGAAAAACAAATGGCGAATATCCCAAATGCAAACAGAGTAATCCATAGTTTTTTTTCTATTTTCATAGTCTCTCCCTTATCCAATATATCTGTATTCTGAGATATATCCAACAGTCAAACGGATAATATCAGATATTTTCTATATTTCGCACTTTCCATTGTATCACAGATTTCTGAATAATTGTTAGTGCTTTTTGACACTTTCTTTATTTTTAAAAACACAAAATTTTACGGCATTTTGAGTAAGAAATCAAAAAGCAGAAATGTCTTTCACGAATAAAATCGCTTCAGACATTTCTGCTCTATCTGCTGCCCTGTCTGATATACTTCAGACACAGGATAAATATACAATTTGGGGATAACGGTCTGCGTATTCTTTTTCCAGGCCGCATCTTTCCAGAAGTTCTTCCACTTTTCTACGGGTTTCGGTACGGCTTATCCCCATATTTCTCAGGCTTTCTCCGATTCCGTCCCCGAGCGTACAACGTGGGTCGAAGGATTCCATTGGCATCTGAAATACCATCTGAATATCCCTCTGCTACCTGAAAAAGCCAGTTTCCGCAATTATACTTTTCCAGATAGTCTTTCTTTTTTATAATAGTTATATCAGCAAAGCTAACGTTCCAACAACAATAAGAAGCAGTCCTGTCCCTGATTTCAATGACAGTTTTTCATGGAATACAATATATGAGAATGCAATGGTCACAAGGATACTCAGTTTATCAATCGGAACTACTACACTGGCCGGACCTGTCTGAAGTGCTCTGTAATAACATAGCCAGGAACCGCCTGTTGCAAATCCGGAAAGAATAAGGAACAGCCAGCTTTTTCTGTCAATGTTATTAACCGTATTCTGCTTTCCGGTCACAAATACTACAATCCACGCCATCACCCATACAACAGCAGTCCTGATCGCAGTTCCAAGATTTGAATTAACATCCTGAATTCCAATCTTTCCCAAAATAGAGGTAAGACTGGCAAAAACAGCGGAACCGACTGCATAAAGCAGCCACTTCTTATCTTCTGCCTTCTCCTTTGTTTCCTTTTTCTGTATCATCAGATAAGTACCGATACCGATAAGAATCATTGAAACAAATTTCAGCCACGTTATTTCTTCCCTGAGAAAAATAAAAGCCAGCAGCATCGTTATCACTGTACTCGATTTATCAATTGGTGTTACTTTATTGATATCTCCAATCTGCAGTGCTTTGAAATAGCATAGCCAGGATATCCCCGTTGACAGTCCTGACAAAATCAGAAAGATCAGGACTTTTGCTGAAATATCTCTGATTCCGCTTTGTGCCCCGACCACAAATACCATAAGCCATGAAAAGACTAACACTACACCGGTTCTTAATGCTGTCGCAACATTAGAATCTGTGTTTCTGATTCCGCATTTTGCCAATATGGCTGTCAAGCCTGCAAACAGAGCAGAACCAAATGCAAATAATATCCACATATTATTTTCCCTCCATTACCCAGGCAAATGCTTTCGCAATTCTTATATCCGGTTCTCTAAAATGATTGCCCTGATTCCATTCCAGGTTACAATTGATCCCATGCTCTATGAGCCACCCATATCCCATCCGGATACAGTTTCCAACCTGTGACATCACCGAATTTCTCGTTTTTTCTTCTCTGTCACCAAGACTTAGATAAACTGTCTCACTTTTAATTTCATGTTCCTTCATATACTCAATAAATCCCGGAAACCAGACAGACGGTGAAGCAGCTGCAATGCCGGAAAATACATCTGTCTGATATGCAGCCCATAACGAGAACAGCCCCGCAAGAGAATATCCCCCGATATAATATGTCCTGCTTTTGTCTGTGCATAATGTCAGAATCTGCTCCAGTGTCCTGACAGCACCATCACCAAAGTCTTCATTTCCGAACACTGCCGGTGCTTTCCATGGAGACAACTCATAATTCCACTCATCAACTTTTGCAGCAATGAGTCTGAAATCTGTTGAAGTCCGTTTTCGGATTTCTTCAACCTCATTCTTAAGAACAGATAATTCATGATCACCAGTCAACTGAATCAAAACAGTATCCGCATCTGGATTTCCATACTCATATATAGTCATATCTATCTGCTTACCTCGTAAAAATTTTTTACTTTCTCAAGTTCCTTGACTTAAATTTTATTTTCAGCAAATTCAGTCAAACAAAAAATCTCTTTATATTGACTCTATTCTTCACTTTCTTTATTCCAAGTCATTCATAATTTCATTTTAAGATGACCGTAATTCTGCTTTTCTTGTTTTAAGTCATTCATATTCTCTTCTATACATGACTGTAATTGTACTTTTTTCGTTTCAGGTCATTTTCATCGGTTTCTTAAGATGACCGTAATTATACTTTTTTCGTTTCAGGTCATTTTCATCGGTTTCTTAAGATGACCGTAATTATACTTTTTTCGTTTCAGGTCATTTTCATCGGTTTCTTAAGATGACCGTAATTATACTTTTTTCGTTTCAGGTCATTTATATTCCTATTTTCAGATGAACATAATAGATGAATTGAAATTTATAGTCATTATTTTTTCTTGTCTTATCACAAAACCAGTGCAATTATGTCTTTTTTCAGCAGGAGAATATACTGGTCTTTTTTACTTTGTCATAAAATCAAACACGCTCTAACATAATCCGCAGAATTTCTTTGTCTGTTTCTTTCATTCCTTCTTTGCCGATCTGTCCTACACAGCTGATGGTTTCGCCGGCTTCTTCCTTGAGGATTCCGGTATATGGCGCATAGGACTGACCGTTCATAGCAAGGTGATGTGCCAGGAATGCAGCATCAAGGCTGGCGGCGATTTTCGCTGCACAGGATATTTTCGCTCCATCACAGATGATTCCCGGAATATTGGCAAGAGTATTCTCTATGGTCTTCTTGATCACTGAAAGTTCGCCACCTCCCATGTAGGTAATCCCCGCACCAGCTGCACAGGATGCGGATACCGCACCGCAAAATGCGGAAAGTTTACCGATATACTGTTTCTGGTATACAGTTAAGAGGTTAGAAAATACCAGTGCGCGGTAAAGTACATAGTCCGGAAGTTCCATTTCTCTGGCATACACGATCAGTGGTACGGAACAGGCAATCCCCTGGTTTCCGCTGCCTGAGTTGATGACTACCGGCATATCGCATCCGCCCATTCTGGCTTCGGAAGCTGCGGCTGTGAGGCTGCGCATTTTGGTAAGCATATCATTGGAATAGGTTTCACGTATTATCCGGCCGATTCCAAGACCGTATTTACCAGTCATTCCTTCATGAGCGATTGCCATATTGCTGCGGATCTGATTTTCTATAATTTCTTTGACATCATCAATTTCTACAGTATCTGCAAATGTTTTAATGTCTTCCAGATTGAGCAGAGTTCTGTCTGCTGCAGCCGGAGTTTCACCGGATTTATGATCTGAATCCAGCAGGACTTCCTGGTTCTTTACGATCTTTGTTACATTTATATGATCGTATTTGATCTCCAGACTTACTGTGTCATCCCCTGCCTGCATTTCTATGATAAAGTGCAGGACTACCGGGGAGTCCAGAAGTTCTACTTTGCATATCTTTTTATCCAAAAGTTCACGACATCTCTTTCTTTCAAATTCATTTACATTCGAAAGAACTTCCATGTTCAGGGATGCGTTTCCGGCTACTGCACCGAGAACTACACCTGCTTCAATTCCAGTCAATCCGCCGGAGTTTGGAATGATAACACAACGGACATTTTTTATAATGTTTCCACTGCATTTTGCAGTGATATGTTCCGGTTCTTTTCCCAAAACTTCTCGTGCTCTGGCTGCTCCATATGCCAGCGCGATCGGTTCTGTACACCCCATTGCAGGAACCATTTCTTCCTTCAGGATTCCTATATAACTCTCATATATCCTTTCATCTAACATTGTGCTGATGTCTCCTGTTCATTTTAATTAATACATATGATGTTATCCACGAATTGCTCCGCTGCAAAGCAGCTCCCGCAATCTTCTGCATATTTAAGTATGACATAATACTATCAGAATGTCCAGAAAGAATCAGCTAAGATCTGCTTCGTAATCCTTTAATTCTCCGGATGCCGTTATTGATAAACAATAAACCTGACGTATACTATGAATGCTATTCTGTAAGATTTCCGCTGAAAAACTGTCTGATAATATAATCTGAAACACTTTCTCAAATCTGTGGTTTGCTTCCTGTAAAATATTGTCAGCAACTGTTTCTGTTCGCACATTACTATTGAACCGCAACCGGGAAAGTTCTATAATGAGTTCCGACATCAGAAATCGGGTAAATACAATATTCCCGATGACGGACATTTTTAAGAATACGAGGTGGATATTTATGAATATCAGCATACTGCTCATGGAACAGATCATTCAATTGTTTCTTATGATCTTCATGGGATATTTGATCGTGAAAGTTGGGCTTGTAAAAGATGAAGACAGCAAGGTTTTATCCAAAATCATTCTCTATCTGATCATTCCCTGTGTAATCATCAATGCTTTTCAGGTAGATTACACGATGGATACTGTAAAGGGATTGCTGCTTGCTCTGGCTGCATCTGTCATGACCCAGGTTCTTCTCCTGATCATTATCTCCATATCCGGAAAGCTTTTGCATCTGAATGAAGTGGAAATTGCTTCTGTTTATTATTCTAATTCAGGAAATTTGATCGTACCCATTGTGACCTTTATTCTTGGACAGGACTGGGTTTTATATGGATGTGTTTTTATGAGTGTGCAACTTATCTTTCTGTGGACACACTGCAAAAAGATTATCAGCCGGGAATCTTCCTACGACTGGAAAAAGATTGTGTTAAATATTAACATGATTTCTATTTTTATCGGTGTTGTACTTTTTTTCGCAAAAATCCATTTGCCGGAGATCATCAATAATACTCTTGGCTCAGTGGGCAGCATGATAGGACCGGCTAGTATGATCGTAACCGGTATGCTGTTTGCAGGAATGAATCTGAAACAGATTTTTGCTGACAAAAGAGTATATTTTGTATCATTTCTTCGTCTGATCGCAGTGCCTTTGCTTGCACTTGTAATGATTAAGATCAGCCATCTGGCTATGTTCTCTGCAGACGGAAATAAAATTATACTTATTGTCTTTCTGGCGATCATCACACCGTCTGCTTCCACAATAACCCAGATGTGCCAGGTATACGGAAATGATTCACGCTATGCCAGTGCCATCAATGTCATGACTACACTGTTCTCAATTATTACAATGCCGCTGATGGTAATGTTATTTGAGGCAGTTATATAAAACAATTACCTGTACATGAAAAAAGAAAGGAAATTACAATGAATATTACTGTTTATCTTGGAGCTTTAGAGGGGAATGATCCGGCACTTGGAAATGCTGTCCGGGAACTTGGTACATGGATTGGAGAAAGCGGAAATTCTCTGGTATATGGAGGTTCAAAGTCCGGTCTTATGGGACAGATAGCAGAAAGTGTGCTGAATGCCGGAGGAAAAGTAACAGGCGTGGAACCACAGTTTTTTATAGATTCTGAACTGCAGTATGATGAGATCACAAAACTGATCGTCACAAAAGATATGGCTGAAAGAAAAGCAAAAATGATTGAACTTGGTGATGCATTTATTGCATTTCCAGGAGGCACCGGTACTCTGGAGGAAATCACAGAAGTTATGTCCATGGTTTCCCTCAAACACCTGGATGCCCCCTGTATTCTGTATAATCTGAATGGATATTATGACAGCCTGAAGCAGCTTCTTGACCATATGATCAAGATGGGGCTGTCCTCAGAAAATCGTCAGCAGGGAATTTATTTTGCTGATGATCTGGAAGATATTAAAGCACTTTTGGCTACAGTAACTAAGTAAAATTCAGATCGTAAACAATTGTCAAACACCCCTGGGGGATATTTACCTATTCATATATTGCATAGTTCATACTACTTTTTTCATGGTTTGAAATCCCCCTGGGAGGCTTGTTCTTTCCCATAATTTTGTTAAAATATAATCAATGCAGAGATCATTAAATATCAGTCAGCGAGATACTTAATGATTCATGTATCCGCACAAAGATTTGTGTCAGACAACAAATAAAGGTGCACAGACCTCCGCGCAATGCGCATCTAAAAACTCATTAAAAAAAGTACTTCGTCCGCAGGAAGTACTTTTTTTAACGAAAAGATAATTATCAATATTATGATAGCATCTTCAGTTCATGTTCTTCATTCATACAGGCAAATCTTGTACCAATAGTTTCAGCCAGCTGTCTGTTATGTGTAATCGTAATCAACGTTTTTCCTGCTTTATGAAAACTCTGCAGAAAATCCACCAGCATATCCTGTGTTTTTTCATCAAGTCCTGCAAGAGGTTCATCCAAAATCAGAACCTCAGGATTCAATGAAAGAATACATGCCAATGAAACCTTTCTTTTCTCTCCTCCACTCAGATGATAGGGTGGTCTATCTCTTAGTTTTTCCAATCCAAATAAGTGCAGGCAGTCTTCTGTTCTTTTTTTAATCTCCGCTTCCGAAAGTCCCATCTGGACCGGGCCAAATGCAATTTCCTCCTCCACACTTCCACAGAAAAGCTGGGTATCTGCATTCTGAAACACATATCCCATCTGCTGATGAAACCATTTTGCAAACTGGCTGTTTTTTAACGCTTTTTCATTAATTTCATGTCCCTGATAAAAATATTTTCCTTCCGATGGAAAAATAATTCCATTCAATAGTTTAATCAGTGTTGATTTTCCACATCCGTTAGGTCCCTGGATAACTATAGAATCTCCTCTGTTTATGTGAAGATCCACATATCTCAGTGCAATTTCTTTTTCATATGCAAAACATACATTCTCAAGTCTGATCATAACTGCCCTCTTCTGTCTTTTCCTGTCAATTATCATATCTTTCTGTTCAGATACCAGAACAATACAATACATCCAGCCATAATAAAAGTGCTGAAAATATCCGCTGCACATAACGTGTATTTCTGCTTTTTCTTATACTCTCCTGTAAATCCACGACAGCACATTGCTGCATGCATTTCTTCCGCCATTTCACCAGATTTCAGAAATGAGATTCCCAACACACCTGACAAAGCTTTGGCTTTCTGAGGATTCTTTCCCACTGACCTTAACCGGACAGACGTAAGAATAGCTGCACATATCTCTCCAAGCACCGAAATATATTTCAAAGTAATATCCAGCGTAAAAATAAATATGGATGGCAGCCGAAAAGTTCTCATACTCCCTGTCAGTTTATTCCAGGATGTCCCTGATGATAAAATACCAACCAGAGTTACAGATACATATACTCTTGAAGTAATATTCATTAAAGTCTGAGGAGTTCCCATAAATACAGATGGTAGAAGGATCAATACAGAAAACAGAACCGCACCTGCTGTTCCACTCAGAATCTGCCGGATGGCTTTTGCCGGAAAAAACGCCAGTCTGACCGTCACTGCTGCACACATGATCAGAGTAAACAGATAATTTCCCGAACATGCAGTAAGAACAATATACAGAAGTGTATAAAACAATTTCAGAGAAGGAGCAGCAGAAAATCTGCTATCCTTCCCTTCATAAAATCCCATTTTTGCAAGCACAGATAAAACTGATTTCGTACTTTTTGTTAAAAATGCTTCTTTATCTTTAGATGGAACATAAGTTTCTCCGGAACACATCCAGTCTGGAAGCATAGTTTCTTCTTTTTTATGATCATTCATCTGTTATGCAGCCTTCTTTTTAAAATCAACTTTCTCTTTCATCATTGAAGAAATAATCTTAAAAATAATCACCAGAAGTGCCACGCCTACAATAGCCGAAAGAATATATCCTGTCCACTCAGGTAACCCGGACATAGAATAATCAGGAAACAAAGTTGACAGTTCAAATCCATTGGTCATTCCTGACGGAGTGTATCCAAGCTGGCTTCCGCCACTTACCAGACCAGCGATTTCATCAGCACCCCATTCACCCCAGGCAGTACCGGTTGCCAGAAGTCCCAGAGGAGTCAGTACGATGAGAACAGCCATCAGTATATACAGTGGTTTAAATGCTGTCTTATCCGGAACAGCATCCAATGCTTTTGGTGTAACTTTTTCAACAAAGGTAAGTACCACTACTGTCAGAATAATCTCTGCCAGACCAAATAATGTAATATGTCCGATCATCATTGCAGGTATTGATACACTTAGCGGATACGGACAATAAAGAGCCTGGCCTTCTGCATTTTTGAACAGCAGTGGCTGAATACCAAATTCAACAGCTGCACAAAAGGCCGCAGCATTAATACCTATATATGAACCAATTGCCGCACTGAGCTTACGCATACCTGTTTTCTTCAAAAGGAGCTTGTACAGGAAAAAACCCAGATATGGCAATATAAATGCCATATTAAAACAGTTTGCCCCAAATGCAAGGATTCCGCCATCTCCAAAAAGAAGTGCCTGTATCAGCAGAGCAATAGAAACCGCCATGCACCCGGCTGCAGGACTTCCTGTCAGTATGGCAATAAGAGTTCCCCCTACTGCATGTCCTGTTGTACCGCCCGGAAGCGGAACATTAAACATCATTCCCAGAAATGAAAAGGCTGCCCCAATACCAAGAAGCGGCATCTTTGATTTCGGTATCTCTGTTTTTATTTTATGAATAGAATATCCCCACACCGGAAGCATGGCTGCTGTCATTACAGCACATGTTGACGGGCTTAAATAATTTTCAGGTATATGCATAAATATACTTCCTTTCCTGTGAAAATATTAGTTTTATCTGGCGCGCACCTTACAAACAACTGTATTGTAGCACCACATTAAAGCATCAACAACCCACCCAAGGGGATATCTATATATTCTTATCCGGCATAGTTTTGCCTGTATTTTTCATACCACTATCGCACTTCCAAAAAAAATCACATTCACGAAAGTACCGCATCCACCAGTCTCTGCGTATACTCTTCCTTGGGTTCATTGATGATATCATCGGGAATTCCGCTTTCCACTACTTTTCCCTCATACAGTACCAGAACCCTGTCACAGAACATCTGGACAAGGGCCAGATTATGACAAATAAAAATAAAAGACAGCCCATTCTTCTCTTTCAGGTCTTCCAGAAGCTCCATGATCTGTTTCTGTATGGTTACATCCAGAGCACTGGTTGCCTCATCACAGATCAGAACTTTTGGTTCCACTGCCAGGGCTCTTGCGATCGCAGCCCGCTGACACTGTCCGCCACTTACCTCATGAGGATATCTTTTTGCATATTCCTTCTCAAGACCGCACTGCTCAAGCAATTCTGCTACTCTTTTCTCTACATCAGCCTTTTTCATTCCACGGTTGCGAAGGCTCTCACCGATTCCGTCACCCAGTGTCCTTCTGGGATCAAAAGAACCCACCGGATTCTGAAAAACCATCTGTATATCTCCATATACCTCTTTCAGCTGACTTTGTTTCAGTCTTGTAATATCTTTTCCTTCAAATTTCAATGTACCCTCTGTGATATCAGTCAGCCGGGTGAGTAGCTTTGCTATTGTACTTTTCCCACTGCCGGATTCTCCTACGATTCCCAGCGTTTCTCCTTTTTTTAGTGTAAAGCTTACATCATTTACTGCTTTAAAAGGATTTTTTCCTCTCTGGGTAAATATTTTTGTTAAATGTTCTGCCTCTAAAAGTATGCTCATACTCTAACCTTCCTTTGCAGCTTTGGTACAGCCTCCAGCAATTTCCTGGTATACGGATCCCGGGGATGATCCAGTACACGGTCTGCTGTGCCATATTCTATTGTTTTGCCATTTTTCAAAACCAACACAGTATCTGCCATTGCCCGGACTACCCCGATATCATGTGTCACGATCACAATTGCAGTTCCAAACAACTCTCTTAACTTAAGCATTTCCCTTACAACCTGACGCTGTACAGACACATCCAGAGCACTGGTCGGTTCATCCGCAAATAGGATGGGCGGATTCATAAGCATGGCAATTGCAATACCTGCTCTCTGATTCATTCCGCCTGACAGTTCAAATGGATAACTGTCCCACACACGCTGACTGTCCTTAAAGTTCAGTTTATCAAACAGATCCATTGCCCTGCTTTTGGCCTCACTTCTTGTTATCTTCGTATGTACACGCATACTTTCATAAATCTGTTCTCCAATGGTGCGGATCGGGCACAGGGAAGCACCTGCATCCTGAAAGATCATGCCAATTCCTGCACCTCTGATCTTTCTTTTTTCTTTCTCCGGTATATCCAGAATATTCTGATTCATATATCGGATATCTCCTCTTGTCACAAGACCATCCGGTCCCAGAAGTCCCATTGCGGCTTTGATCAGGGTGCTTTTCCCACTGCCGGATTCTCCCACAAGGCCAAGTATCTCTCCATGTTCAAGGGAGAAGCTCACATCATGAACCACCGCTTTCCCGCCAAATGATATCTCTACGGAATCGTAGGTCAGTATTTTTCTATCCATTTCTGTAAACCATCCTTGTTAGTACTTACCAAATCAGGGGCAAAATATCTTTTGCCCCTGAAATATCATCGTTCACATATTCTTCATTTATTGTTACAGTTTAGTTGATATCCAAATCCGCTGTCAGTTCATAATAATCACATGGATGTGCAGTCAGTCCTGTTACATTAGACTGCATGATCATACTCATTCTCAGGTAAGAGCAGAATACATAGGCATTGTCATCCAGGATTGTCTGCTGCATCTGAATCGCCAGATCTGAACGCTTATCTGCATCGAATTCTTGCTTCATCTGTTTTTCCAGATCTTCCAGTTTATCACTGTGATAATGTCCGTTATTGCTTGCAGATTCATCCAGTGTGCAGGAAGTGAAGAAATACTCCGGATCTCCTGTAGGTGCAGTTACCATGGCACTTGCATATACATCCCATAATGTAGGGTCTTTACGGATAGTATTATTATCAGAGGTACAATTTATCTGAACATCCATACCGATTTCTTTTAAGGTTGCCTGTGCAGACTCTGCAAGAAGCGGAAGCTCCTGACGGCTGGGATAAGTAAGCCAGCGGATTTCCAGTTTCTGTCCATCTTTTTCACGGATACCGTCACCATCAGAATCCACCCATCCTGCTTCCTCCAGAACCTTCTTTGCCCCATCAGGATCATAGCTCTCTGTTGTCAGATTCTGTCCGCCAAAAGAAAAGGTATCCGGGAAAACACCCACTGCAGGATATCCGTATCCTTTCAGGAGCACAGATACAAAGCTTTCCTTATCAATACCCATGGCAATTGCTTTACGCACTGCCGGGTCAGATGTTACAGGACTTTCAAAGTTCATCCACCCATAGAATGCACGGCTTGTAGCTGTACTGGTAAATGTAAAGTCATCATTTTCAAATAAGGGATAGCTTGCATATGCCATACCATAGGCAGCATTGATCTCGCCTGCCTGAAGAGCCATTGCCAGTGTATCACCGTCAGAGATTGTGCGGACAGTGATCTCATCCACATTTACATCTCCGTTCCAGTAGTTTTCATTCTTTACAAGATTAACATGATCATCTGTCACCAGTTCAGTTGCCACATAAGGACCTGTACCGATCACAATCCCATCATCACTGACACCTGCCTGCATATCAATAATGCATCCATAAGGATCACTGAGATAATTGATCAGTGCAGGCTTCGGTTCTGTAGTCTTTATGGTAACAGTATTTCCGTCAGCCTCGATAGTATCAATGCAGAGATCTCCTGCTGCACGCTCATGATTGGCAACCAGAGCCTCCAGGCTTTCCTTTACTGCCTCTCCGTCACAGACACGTCCATTGGAGAACACAACTCCATCATTCAGTGTGATCTTCCAGGTCAGCTCGTCAATATTTTCATACTCTTTTGCGATCCATGGCTCTATCTCCATGGTATCGGAATAACGGAAAAGAGTTTCCCCTACTCCATAACGGATACACGCCCATCCTGCATATGTATTTTGTGGATTAATATCTGCCTCTTCATTTTCCGCATTAAAGGTGGTATCACCAAATACCAATGTCTTTTTTTCTGCTGCCAGTGTTGGCATAGCTGTCGCTCCTACCGCCAGCCCCAGGGCAATTGCCATTGCCAGAAATTTCTTTGTTCTCATTTTCTTTCCTCCTCGTTTGTTTTCATATTACTTATCATGAACGGCTGTTCTTAGGATCCAGATAGTCACGAACTGTATCACCTAACAGATTGAAAATTGCCACAGATATAAAAATTGCAATTCCAGGTGATAATACTACCCATGGATATGTTTGGATCATACTTCGTCCGCTGCTCATCATACTTCCCCATTCAGCCATGGGAATCTGTGCTCCCAGTCCAAGAAATGACAGACCTGCAAGTTCCATCATCATGGTACCGATATCAAGCATGGCTGTTACCAGAACAGGGCCCAGCATATTTGGAAGAATATGTCTGAGCATAATCTGACCTGAGCTGTCACCTGCCAGTATGGCAGCATGAATATAGGGTTCCTCTTTTAATGCCAGAGTCTGCCCTCTGGCAATACGTGAATATTTCGGCCAGCTTACTACTGCCAGTGCTATAACAGCATTCTGAATGCCTCCCCCAAGAATAGCTGCAATCGCCATGGCAAATACAAGCCCGGGGAAAGCAAGACATACATCTGAAATCCTCATCATAACAGCATCTGCAGCTCCGCCAAAATATCCGCAGCATACACCCACAGCTGTTCCCAGCACAGAAATCACCGCAACCAGAATAAAGGTAGAGAAAATACTGGCTCTTGCGCCACTTATAACTCTGGACAGCATATCCCTTCCATATGTATCTGTTCCCATAGGATGCTGAAGACTTGGAGGCTGAAGCGCACTTGCCAGATCCTGTGCATAAGGGTCATATGGACAGAGATGCTCTGAAAAAACTGCAAATATTACAAGCCCTATTGCCAGAATAAGAAAAAAGACCAGCTTTTGTTTTATATGGTTTTTCTTAATCTTCTGTACACGCACTGTCACATTTTTATTCTGCTTTTCACTCATTGTTTCACACCTCCCAGACGGATTCTCGGATCCAGGAACCGGTATGACAGATCTGTAAGCAGATTTACTACAACATAGATGATCGCCATCCACATAACATATGCCTGAATAATAGGATAATCACGCATGGAGATGGCATCTACTGCCATCTTTCCAACTCCATCCCACATAAAGATGGATTCTACGATCGCAGTTCCTCCCAGCAGATTTCCCACTGACAGCATCAGCAAGGTAATGATGGTTACCAGCGAAGCCTTCATAATACTTTTCCAAAGAGTGACAGAAAACTTTACTCCTCTTGCTTTCGCTCCTGCCACATAGTCTTTGCTTAATTCATCCAGCACAGTTGCACGGACCTGGCGGAGATACTTGGCTGACATGGCAATTGCCAGAGTGATCGCCGGCATTGCCACACTCTTTAAGCTTACATCTTTGGATATAACCGGAAAAATCCTCAACCTGATTGCAAGAAAATACATCAACAGCAATGATACAAAAAAATTAGGAAGACTGTTTCCTATAAAGCTGCATAAACGGATCAGATAATCCGTAATCGTATTCTGTTTCACTGCTGACAGAATCCCCAGAGGGATTGATATGATGATGGTCAGCAAAATAGATGTCACTGTAAGAAGCAGCGTTGCCGGAAGCTTTGATATGAACGTGTCAAAAACCGGAAGACTGGATACATAGCTGTTTCCCATATCTCCATGAAGCAGTTTCCCAAGCCACACAAAATACTGGGTCAGAAATGGTTTGTCCAGTCCCAGCTGTTCTCTGGCTGCATTTAACTTATCTTCTGACAGGATCTGTCCTGTATTTTCCATTTTTTGTGTTACTACATCACTTCCCGCAATCCGCATCATGCCATAGGAGAGAAAAGTAATCGCAAACAAAATGGGAATCAACTGGAGCAGTCGTCTGAATGCATATTTTCTCATTTGATTATCTCCATTTTATAATTTTTCAAAATTGTACTCCTAATTAGCCACCATTCAGTTTAACAAAAGCAAAAATAGCCCACAACCCACCCTGGGGGTTATAAGCTATTCTTAATTTGAATATCTATCGTCATTTTTGGAATAGGTTTTTTTAATATCAGCAATAATTTAAAACAACCATCCCATTTTGTTCTAAACTATGTTATACTACAAGAGCTGTCGAACCTCCAGCAGGAAGGAGGTGAGTTTCATGGAAGCAATTTTTACTTCATTTCTTGTCTCTGTCATAGCAGGCGTAGTTAGCTACTACATATGCAAATGGCTGGACAGCGGACATTAGACAGCAACAGTCTAAACGGAACAGCTCCCCGTAACGAGCAAGAAAGCCCTCAGAGCGGCAACTCTGAGGGCTTTCGTTTCGCTTCATGGAAATTTCACTTCATTTCTTAGCTACTATTAGTATATGCAAAATAAGTTAAAAAGTCAACTGCAATTTTTATTAATGCTTCGGCAATTAATGCTTCGGCAGTCTGCTCTTTAAAAACTCCACAAGCTCTGCCACACTCTCATCCATTTCTTCTCCTTTGTGGAGTATAAAACCAAAAATCACTTTACTGTCTCCAAGATCCAGAGGGATTCCCGGTGTAGTTCCTTCTTTGTTTTCTGACAGGTAACTTCCGCTTATATTTGCCACCTTACTGTTCTTCAGCATTTTTTCCATAATATAATCACTGTTGGTCAGCACGGAAATATCAATATCCTTCCATTGGAATGCATCTTCTTTTACAGCACCGATGTCAAAAAATTCATCCTGATAATTCTGTATAAAACGGATTCCCTCCAGGTCTTCCAGTTCTGCCCTCTCTTTGCCGGAATTGTAAAGCTCTGTCAGCCCTCCCGGATACAGCATTACATCTGTTTCATAGATAGGTTCGAAATGCATTTTGTTTTTTGACAATTCATACAGGAAATTTTCCTTCTGCTGACTGAGGATATATACAAAACCAATATCATCCATATAATCCCGGACTCTTTCCATTACGCTTTGTACACCTGCTGTTGTTACCTGGAAATGATATTTTTTTTCATAGGTTTCATTATAAAAGTCTACAAATTGATTGGCAAACCAGGAGCTGGGATTTAAAGATATCCGGATCCATTTTGTCATTCCGCTGGAAGCCATATTTTCCAGAACATTTACTTCATTTATAATTTTCGACGCATATTCATACATCTTATGCCCCTGTACTGTCAGTCTGATTCCTCTTGGCAGTCGTTCAAAAAGCTGCATTCCTAGCGTATCTTCCAGTCCCTTGATTACCTTGCTGACACTGGGCTGTGTAGAATACAGATTTTTCGCAGCATCACTGAATGAACCAGTCTGCGCACATACTACGAAATACTGTAATTGTTTTAAATCCATAAAGATTTTATCCCTCTTTCTGTTTTTATTATCTGAAATTCAGCCTGCAAGATTCAGCATTTTTAACAAGAACAGCCAGCTCAGGCCATAATAGGTAATTACTGCAACAAGGTCATTCACTGTTGTGATCAGCGGACCTGATGCTACTGCCGGGTCAATATTGATCTTCTTAAAGAACAATGGAATACAGGTGCCTACTGCACTGGAGATCAACATAGCCAGCAACAGTGCCACACCGATACATCCGGATACTGCATAGGAAAACAAAAGTGTTTTTCCTTTAAACAGATAAATATACAATCCAATCAGCGCAAAAGACAGAATTCCAAGAAGTCCGCCATTACACAGACCAATTCTCATTTCCTTCCACACAAGTTCCAGTTTCTGCTTACCTGTCAGAGATTCATCCATCAGCACACGAATCGTCACAGCCAGAGACTGGGTACCCACATTACCTGCCATATCAAGGATCAAAGACTGGAAGCACATAATGATCGGAAGTGCAGTCACCACCTTCTCAAAAATTCCTACCACTGAGGAAACTACCATACCAAGTCCCAGAAGAATGATCAGCCAGGGCAGACGTTTCTTCATACTTTCTTTCAGTGGCTCCTTTAAATCCTCTTCTGCTGTCAGACCGGCCAGCTTCGCATAGTCATCACCCATCTCATCATCAACCAGGTCAATGATACTGGCAGATGTGATAACACCCAGAAGCTGATTATCGTTGTCAAGAACCGGAATAGAATCCTCAGAATAATCTTTCAGTTCTTCGATACATTCATCAATATTCTCTTCCGCATATACATATGGATAGGAAGTCACCACCAGATTCTCAAGCAGATCATCCCGTCTGGCAATGATCAGTTCTTTCAGATTAATGGCCCCATAAAATTTCTGCTGCTCTGTCACTACAAAAATAGTGGAGATATTGTCATTTTTTGCAGCCTGTTCGATCAGACTGCTCATTGCCTGCTTAACTGTCAGTTTATCTGTGATCACAATATAATTTGTTGTCATGCGGCTTCCGATCTCATCCTCATCAAAGGATGCGATCATCTCCACATCACGTCGAACCTCAGGTTCAAGCAGATCGATCAGTATTTTTTTCTTTGTTTTTTCAACTTTATTTAATACATCTGCAAGAGCATCTGTCTCCATTCTGGATAAAATGGCTGCTGCTTTTCTCACATCCATTTCATTCAGATACTCTGCTGCATTCTCCTCATCTGTATATTCAAAAATATCAGAGAGCATATCTGTATCCAGGATACGGTACAGCTTGCACCGCTCCTGTACAGTCAGTTTCGGCATTACATCTGCCAGATCATTCTCATGATAATCCTGCAGCCTTCCTCCCATAACGGCCGGAGAGGTGTTGCTGCGGATGATCTTCAGAATTTCTTTGGAATAATCCTGTACTCTTTTCTCCATTCTTTCATCCTCCGTTTTTTTGCATAAAAGCACACCAAAAGAAAGCAGTCTGTTATTTATTACATTTTACTGCCATTTCTTTCATGCTTTTTCCAGCAGAATAAACCGCAGGGTATCAAACCATAACCTGCTATTCATCCGCTGTCCGTAACTGTCCGGCATCTTCGCCGGATCATTACTGCTCAATATGTAATTGCATGATTCGGGGGAATTTCATAAATACAGGATAAGAAATGAAAAAGACATCCAATCTTCCACATACAGAAACTGTCAGATCACAGACAGTAAAAAGCTTCTATTCTATATGCATACATGGAAAATATATGACTACAGCAGAACAAAAACGGCTGCTATACTCATATACTCTTTTTAATTCAGATCCTGTGCTACTACTTCGCCCATGAGAATCGCAATTATCCATTCTGTTCCACCTGCCTTTTCTTTAAAATTTACGATTTCGGATATCAGACCCTGTTTTCGGGAATCTGATTTCTAACAGCAAATTTTATGCTGTTCCCTATTTTGAAACAGCATTTTTAAAATTATTTTCAATTTGCACAGTTATTGTAACCGCCCAGTAGAGAAAAAGCAACCCTGTTTTCTCATTTTTTACATTAATTTTTGTTAATGTTAACGATAAGTTTGCTTCTTTTATTCCTAAATGATAGAATATAATCAGAAATTTGCAAATAATAAGATTATTGCCATAAACATGCAAGACTATAATTGATATTCACAGGAGAAAAAATATGTCATTTATCAGTGTATTTGATGTTATGGGGCCGAACATGATCGGTCCTTCAAGTTCACATACCGCAGGTGCGGCGCGTATTTCCTATCTTGCCCAGAAAATGATCGAAGGCCCGTTAAAGAGAGCCGACTTCATCCTGTACGGCTCTTTTGCAAAAACTTACCATGGTCACGGTACTGACCGAGCTCTGCTGGGTGGTATTATGGGATTCTCTACTGATGATATGCGCATCCGAAATTCTTTTGATATTGCTCATGAAAAAGGTCTGAAATTCTCTTTCACTCCAAATGAGCAGGAAACAGATATTCATCCGAACACCGTAGATATCTGCATGGAAAATGAAAAAGGCCAGAAAATGACCGTACGCGGCGAATCCCTTGGAGGAGGCAAGGTCCGTATTGTAGATATCAATCACGTACAGGTAGACTTTACAGGCGAGTACAGTGCAGTGATCGTGATTCATCAGGACACTCCCGGCGTTGTGGCCTATATTACCAAATGCCTGAGTGACCGCAATATCAATATTGCATTTATGCGTCTGTTCCGTGAAAGCAAGGGAGAGATTGCTTATACAATCGTAGAATCTGACGGCAAACTTCCTGAGAATATCGTTCCTGCGATTCGCGAGAACCCGAATATTCATGAAGTTATGATCGTACAGATGTAAAGAAAGGAGGATTTTTATCATGGATTTTAAAAATGCAAATGAACTCTTAGCACTCTGTGAAGAAAAAAATCTTCCTATCTCAGAGATTATGCGTATCCGTGAGATTGAGCTTGGCGAAACAGCCTCTGAGATTGTAAATAAAAAAATGACACGAGTACTGGGAATTATGAAAGATGCTGCTTTCTCACCAATCAGACAGCCGGTAAAATCTATGGGTGGTCTGATCGGCGGCGAAGCCAGAAAGCTGAGTCTCCACGCTCAGGAGAAAAAAGGTCTCTGCGGAAATCTGCTTCAGAAGGCAATTACTTATGCTATGGCTACACTGGAAACGAATGCCTCCATGGGGCTGATCGTGGCCTCTCCTACTGCCGGTTCTGCCGGAATCGTACCGGGGCTGATGCTGGCAATGCAGGAACATTATCAATTCTCTGATGAAGAGATTATACGGGCATTATTTAACGCAAGTGCCATTGGTTATCTGGCAATGCGAAATGCAACTGTTGCAGGTGCGGTAGGCGGATGCCAGGCCGAGGTAGGGGTTGCATCTGCAATGGCTGCATCTGCTGCTGTAGAGCTGATGGGAGGTTCACCGAAAGAATGTACTTTTGCTGCATCTACTGTTCTTATGAACATGCTTGGTCTGGTATGCGATCCGGTCGGCGGTCTGGTAGAATATCCATGTCAGAACAGAAATGCTGCAGGTGTGGCAAACGCTATAATTGCCGCAGAAATGGCTCTCGCAGGAATCCCGCAGTTGATTCCTCTGGACGAAATGATCCAGACGATGTTTACCGTGGGTAAAAAGCTTCCTGCAGAACTGCGTGAAACTGCTATGGGAGGATGCGCTACTACGCCATCTGCATGTGAAGCATGCCATATATGCAGTTAACAGGCTGACAAATAAAAAACTGTCTCTGTAATGCACCTATTTTCTACGTATAATGTGCATATACAGGACAGTTTTTTATTATTTTTCCAGCTTTGCCAGCACTTTTGATGTAAAATGTGTATCGAAAAACTGAACAAAAGGTCCGAATCCAAATGCACTGACTAGTGTTCCCAGTCCGACGATTCCCCCTGCAAGCCAACACACCAGTGCACTGATCGCATCATTAGATACTCTGCACCAGAAATACGGAATTTTCGGCCATTTCTCTGTCATGATCAGAGAAATACTGTCATATGGTGCAACTCCCTGTTTCGGAAGCTGGTACATGGAAATTCCAAGGCTTGTTATGATAACTCCAATAAATACGGTAACCACCTGCATTGCCATCTGATCCGGTGCATCGATCACAGATGTGATCAGGTTATAGAAAAATGTAACAAAATATCCAAGGAATAACGCATTTATGATCGTTCCCAATCCGATAAGCTTTCTTCCCCAGATAATTTCTATTACAAAAAATCCCAGATTCAGAAGAATTAAAAAACGGGCATATTCAATTCCCACACATTCTGCCAGTGCCATTACCATTCCGCTGAAAGGGTCATTTCCAAGTCCGGAAAGTTTAAATATCGCAATTCCCAGACCAAGGATTATATTTCCAATCAACATTACGACCACATACTTCCAGTTTATTTTTCTGATCCATTCACTCATCTTTTTTCCTCCGTAAAATTAACTCTTTCTATCATATCAGACAGTAAAATACTTTACAATATTCTTTCTGTAAATTGTTTTCCACTATTTTAAAACTACGTTACTGTTCACTCCGTTCACAGTAACGTACCCAAAATTCATTCCAGATTGCCTGCGGCAATGGAATTTTGGCTTGTATGTCTTGTGATTTTGGCATATTCATGCCAAAACACTTCGCGGGATAGTGGTGTGTGAACAGTTACAAAACTACTTGATTTACTCCGTGAATATGACTATAATGAGAAAAACGTATATAGGTGTATATACACCCTTCTATACATAATAAAAACAGGAGAAAGTAATCTATGGAAAAGTTTAAAGCATTTCTCAGACGTAAAGACATCGAAATCTCCATAAAACGTTATGGAATCGATGCCCTTGGTGCCATGGCGCAGGGTCTTTTCTGCTCCCTGCTGATTGGCACGATCATCAACACACTTGGAACACAGTTTCATATTTCATTTCTGACCACTGCTGTGGCAACTGTAAACGACACCCAGTATACCGTAGGCTCTCTGGCATCTGCAATGAGTGGTCCTGCCATGGCTGTTGCCATCGGCTATGCGTTGCATTGTCCGCCGTTGGTGTTGTTTTCACTGATCACTGTTGGCTTTGCATCTAACGCATTAGGCGGTGCAGGCGGACCGCTGGCTGTATTATTTGTAGCCATCTTCGCTTCCGAAATCGGAAAAGCAGTATCTAAGGAAACCAAAATTGATATTCTGGTCACTCCACTTGTCACGATCGGTGTAGGTGTTGCCCTGTCCGCATGGTGGGCTCCGGCACTTGGAAGTGCAGCAATGAAAGTGGGAAATATTATTATGTGGGCAACCAACCTGCAGCCGTTCCTGATGGGAATCCTTGTTTCTGTATTTGTGGGTATTGCACTGACACTTCCTATCTCATCTGCCGCAATCTGTGCTGCGCTTGGCCTCACCGGACTTGCCGGAGGAGCTGCTGTAGCAGGCTGCTGTGCACAAATGGTAGGTTTCGCAGTAATGTCCTTCCGCGAAAATAAATGGGGTGGTCTTGTTTCTCAGGGAATCGGAACATCCATGCTCCAGATGGGAAATATCGTAAAAAATCCACGCATCTGGATTGCACCGATCCTTACTTCTGCCATCACCGGACCTCTTGCAACCTGTCTGTTCAAACTTCAGATGAACGGTACTCCGGTTTCTTCCGGTATGGGTACCTGTGGTTTCGTAGGACAGATTGGTGTCTACACCGGATGGATGAATGATATTGCCACAGGAACAAAAACAGCTGTCACAGGCTGGGACTGGGCCGGACTTTTGCTGATTTCCTTTATCCTGCCTGCAATCCTGTGTCCGCTCATCAACATGTTTATCCGTAAGCTTGGATGGGTGAAAGACGGGGATATGACACTTTCATAAGCAAAAACAGCTGCGTTACCTGTCAATTGAAACTGTTACTTGATAAAAATTTCAGCTAACAGTTTCAATGGTAACACAGCTGCTTTTTATTTTTCCACTTCCGTATATTGATTTCCCTGAGGATCACTCAAATTGTCATCCACATAAACTTTTCATCCCTTTGGAAATCGCCTTTCAGTGATAAGATTTTTATATTCGTACTTCTTCATCCATTTTAAGCAATGCACTCTTAGCCAGCTGATCTGCCTCTTCATTGTAGTGATTGCCCGTATGAGCTGCTATTTTACAAAAAGAAATCTTTACTTTCTTTCCTGCTTCCTGCATATGAGCAGCATATTTGCTGGTCAGAGGTGTTTTGGCTCTCCACACACCTGTTACCCACTTCTCTACACCTTCGTAATCATAGCGGATTTCCACAGCTGGATATTTGTTTTCTATGGCCCAGTTTACTGCAGTCATGGAACCAAGCATCTCTCCTGCCACATTTCGGATCGCGACTCCTGCAGAATCACTGCCGCTGCCGGATTTACGGATTTCCTGTCCATCCGGTGTAAGGATCACACAACCAAAGGCATATCTGCCAATACTTTTCTCGAAACTTCCATCTACATAAGCAATGACCATATTTTCAGGTACTTCCACGATTCCTGCCGCCTCTTTTGCTTTATCACCGGATACATTTCCTGTTGTCTCCATGTTCAGAAAAGCCAATGCTTCCTCTTTCTCTGTAAATCCCCGAAACTCAGCTCCTGAATATCCGCTTACTGCCTTCTGGCACTCCGCCCATGTAGCAAAAAGTCCTGTTTTATGTCCCTTGCGTACTGCATATATTTTCTTCTTTGCCATAAAATCCTCCTGAACAATCAATATTTTGACTCACATTACTTTACTATATTTTGATTAATACTATATAATCTTTCTTTCTATCAGGCAAGTTATACAATGGAAATTTCTCAAAAAAAACAACGTGCAGATACATTTTAAAATCGGGATAAATCTTCAAACCTGAAGTTATCTGTCGACTTCAATGTTTCTGCACGTTTTTTATAATAGCAGATATTTTAATCAATACCTTCTGTTAACCTGTAGCAATTACATAAAATACTGCATTCCTCTTTATCTGAATTTATAAAGCCTTATGATACAATTCCACAATATCCTGTTTCCTGGAGGATCTTGGATTTACTGCAATATTTCCGCTCTTCATAGCATCATCTGCCATGGCATCAATCTTGCTTTCAATCTCCTCACCAGAAATCTCTTCTCCCTTCTTTGCCTGGCGGATGGCTGTGGTCAGGTCTTCCGGGATTCCGATATCTTCGTTTAATTCCCTGATGGCATCCACCAGCATCAGCGGTTCGAATTCATCCTCATATGCAGGGATCGGACTGATATAATTATAAATCTTCAGATATCTGCCATGATCTGCCAGCGCATTATATTCTGCAATCACAGGGAGAAGAACTGCATTTGCCACTCCATGTGCCACATTAAAGAAAGCACTTACCGGATGACTCATGGCATGGACATTTCCAAGTCTTGCAAAGGAAAAGGCGATTCCTGCAAAAAGAGATCCCGTAAGCATTGCCTCTGCAGCCTCCAGATCTGTACGTCTTGCCACAAAACGGCGGATATTTCCACCGATCAGCTCCATTGCTTTCTCTGCCATTGCGTCAGAAAACGGAGATGCTGCTGTGGAAACATAAGCCTCCTCCGCATGGATAAATGCATCGATTCCGCAGGCTGCTGCCACAGATGCCGGAGCAGAAGTGAGAAGTTCAGGATCCAGGATCGCATATGCAGGAAGAAGTTCATAACTGAATACCGTCAGCTTATAATCTCTGCTGTGGTCAGTGATAACAGAAAATGCCGTAACCTCTGAGCCGGTTCCCGCAGTAGTCGGGATTGCAATCAGCGGAACAATTTTTCCGGGAACCTTATGTGCCCCCTCATATTCTGTAATACTGCCGCCATATTTAGCCGTAACTCCCACTGCTTTTGCCACATCCATAGGAGAACCACCGCCCAGCGCAACGATAAAATCTGCACCGGATTCCTTATACGCTTCTGTCGCTTTTTCCACTGTGATGACAGACGGATTGGCTTCTACATCTGTAAAAATATCCACTGCCATTCCGGCGTCTTTCAGATAATCCGCCGCCTTATCCACAACTCCCATTTTCCGGAGAGTTGGTCCTGAGATCAGCATTGCATGAGAACCTCCAAGCTTTTTGGCACATTCCGGAAGCTTCGCCAGAGTCCCTGCACCGACTGTAATATTCTGAGGAATAAAAAATTCAAATGGATTCATTAATTTCTGCCTCTTTTCCTGTATTTTTTCAATATTGCAATGTGCAGGGCATCTACCCTGCACAAATTCAAAACTCTGTTACCCAAAATAATTCCTAGTACAGCGTTTCGTAAATAACTATACCAATCGCGTAGGATGCGGATTCGAGTGTGCTGGTATAAAAACGCAGGCGTAGCGGGCTACGCTGAGGCTTTTAGACCTGTGCAATCGGATTCGCAGACAAGTGAGTGGTATAGTTATTTCGAAAACGATGTACTAGCAATAATTGTCATGTCATTCATAGCGTTATGCCATAGAGGAAAGCACCCTGTCAATAGCCGCATCGATTACCACATCAAGCTCTTCATCATCAGCCTCCGGCATAAGACTTGCTGCATCCTCATCAGAGATCAGTTCAATAAGTTTACCAAAATCTTCTTTATATTTACGTTTACAGATCGCATAAAATACAACTCCAAGTAAGCTCCAGCCGCCTACCATGATCCATTCCTGAAATACCAGACTTCCACCGGAACCCGGAATACAGTAAACCAGAAGCATCAGCCCTGACATGACTACTGCCATAAAACCTACAAATTTGTAGTGGCCTACTTTGTAAGGTCTTGCCATATCCGGTTCCTTTTTACGAAGGATCAGGAAAGAGACAGAGACCATACAGTATGCAAGGCAGCATCCGAAGTTACCTGCATCACAGATCCAGACCATCATTGTTCTTCCTGCAAAAGGAGCCAGCATAGTCAGGGCACCGATCAGATACAGAGAATTAACCGGAGTTTTGTGCTTCGGATGAAGCTTTGCAAAAAACGGAGGAATCATGTAGGATTCTGCCATAGAGTACATGGCACGGGAACCGCCAAGGAGGAAGGAGTTCCATGATGTAATAATACCACACATTCCACCTACAATGATAACCTTGGCCATAATCTTTGTCCCGAAAGCCTTGGCCATGGCATCTGCTGTTACAAGTCCTGTTCCTTGCTGAGACTCAATAATCTCTGCCGGATTCAGGATATAACCTACTGCAAGAATAACCAGTGCGTAAAATACAACAGCCAGCACAACAGAGAGGATCATCATTTTACCGATTTTTTTCAGCGGAACATTAATCTCCTCTGCTGCCTGTGGGATAACATCAAAACCAATAAAGAAAAACGGAGTGATAACTGCAACCTTAATAATACTTTTCATTGCTTCACCGGTACCGTTTCCAACAAACATCTGTCCCTGAAGGTTATCCACACTTCCTGTAACCACAGAAGCCACGATCAGAATAATTCCGGCACCGCCGATAATACAGGTAAGAACAGTCTGCAAAACTGCTGCAGTTTTTGCTCCATTAATGTTGATTATCATAATAAGAAAAGCAATCACAATTGCCACGATCAGCCAGGATGCATAAACATCAAAGCCTGCAACTGTATAGAGATATCCTTTCAGGAATCCTGGCCACAGATAAGTGATGATTGTGGGAAATGCACATGCCTCAAAGCAGGCAACACTTACATATCCAAGAATGATCGCCCAGGTACAGATAAAAGAACCTGTAGAACCCATTGCCCTGTAGCTGAATACGTGCTCACCACCACACTGAGGCATGGCTGCTGTAAGCTCTGCGTAAGTCAGACCTACAAAGAAGATCATGATTCCACCGATTGCAAATGCAATAGCTGCACCAAGCACACCACCGGATTCAATCCAGTTACCGGAAGAAACTACCCAGCCCCAGCCGATCATGGCGCCAAATGCAATTACAAGTATGTCCCATGCACCAAGTACTTTGTCAAATTCTGATGTTTTCTGTTCCATAGGTCAGGCCTCCTTTTTTCCGTATTTTTTTGCGATCAGGTCTTCCAGATATTCTGCTGTTCCCTGAATTCCCAGAAAATCACTGTTAATAAGAATATCCCTGTTATGTCTGTCACCGCGGTTACTTCCTGTCAGTGCCAGATGTCTCTTATGATAACGTTTATCCTTCTCATCCAGCAGAAGCTTTGCATCCTTTTCCGAAAGATTATGGCTTTCCATAATGTTGTGAACGCGAACATCATTAGGTGCATAAATAAATGCTCTCACCAGCTGGATTCCTTCTGTATCTTTCAGAATATAATCTGCAGACCGTCCTATGATCACGCAGGCTTCTTTCTGAGCCAGCTTCCGGATAATCTGCTTCTGTACATGAATGGCGCGGTCTGTCAGATCCGCATATTTGGAAAAGGAACCTCTCACATCACCCTGTGCACCTTTACCTGCGATGGTTCCGCCTTCCTCTACTCTGTCCATAATGTCTGTAGGGATGCCTACCTCTTTGATAATCTCATCCACAAGATCACGATCATAAAACTTAATCCCCAGATCCTGTGCAATCTTCTTACCGATGGCATTGCCCTTGGCTCCATATTCGCAGCCAATCGTAATTACCAGGTGTTTCATGCTCTTCCCTCTCACACTCAAATTTTTATCAGATTCTCAAACATTCGAAATCCGCTGATTTGCTATGTAAATCACTACTTTCTCATGTTTGGCAGGTCCCAAGTTCAAAAGTCTTATCGTGCAGGCACGAACGACTTTTTGACCTTTGGGCCCTGATATCATAAAAGGGCGCACGAATATAATTCGTGACGCCCTTGTCCTTACTGTATCACTCCGTTGCCGGATTTTTATTTTTCCAGAGATTTAATTGTATCTTCGATGATTGCTACAGCTTTGTCGCACTCTTCTTCTGTAACAATAAGCGGTGGAATCATACGGATGATATGCGCTCCGATAGCTGTGATCAGAAGATGTCTGTCAAGACAACCATGTTTTACATCCACTCCGCCGATAGTATCATCAAATTCCACACCTACCAGAAGTCCCTGATGTCTTACTTCTTTTACATGAGGAAGCTTCTCAAGCTTAGCTGCAAAGTAATCGCCAACCTTCTTTGCATTTCCAGCCAAATCTCTGTCCAGAAGCTCATTCACCTCAGCCAGTGCAGCTGCACAACTTACCGGATGTCCGCCGAATGTAGTTCCATGGGAACCTGCTGTGAAAGCTTTTGCAACCTCTGCTGTTGCACAGATGGCACCGATTGGCATTCCACCGCCCAGAGCCTTTGCCATAGATACGATATCCGGTTTGATACCATAATTCATATAGGACATAACAGCACCTGTTCTGCACCATCCTGTCTGTACTTCATCGATCAGAAGAAGCATATCGTTCTCATCACAGAATTTACGAAGTCCCTGCATGAATTCCATTGTTGCAGGATGTACGCCACCCTCGCCCTGTACAGGCTCAACCATAATGGCAATTGTGTTCTCTGTACATGCATCCTTGAAAGCCTGAAGGTCATTGTACGGTGCATAGGAGAAACCATAAGTCATAGGTCCGAATCCAACCTGGCATCCATTACCCGGCTGACCTGTTGCAGACATGGCACCAAAGGTTCTTCCATGGAATCCCATCTTTGCAGTTACGATATGATAACGGTTTGGACCATACTTTTCAATACCATATTTACGGGCCATTTTGATCATTGCCTCGTTAGCCTCTGTACCGGAGTTCTGATAGAAAATCTTGTCCATTCCGATTGTTTCACAGACCTTCTCAGCAAGCAGCGCCTGCGGGATTGTGTATGGATAGTTGAATGTATGCATAATATCATCTAACTGATCCTTTGCAGCAGCTACAACCTTAGGGTTACAGTTTCCTGCGCTGTTTACTGCAATACCAGCATAAAAATCAAGATATGGGGTTTTATTCTCATCATAAATGTACATGCCCTCTGCTGTCTCTGCAAGGAAATCAAATCTCTCATAAGTCTCGATCATGTACTTGTTTACTTTGTCCTTAATGTCCTGAAAAGTTAATCCTGTGTCTTTTAATTTCATAGCTGTGCCCTCCTGCATCCTTAAGATAATAAAAAAAGCAAAGACAAACTGACCCGTATGGGTAAGCGCCTTTGCTTAACTTTTTCTGTGTATTATTTTGCACATCCTTACAATATCACTGCCCTTATGATTTGTCAACATGTTTTTTTGAACATTTACATTTTTTACAGAAAGATCGTTACTGAAAACGGAGTGAACAGTAACGAAAGCTCTGTGTTCTCCTTATTGTATATCCAATATTTCCTGCATATTCGTGCGATAATAAAGGTTTCTCAACAATTCATAACAACACAGCCTCTTCATGAAATGGCAGACTGACAAACCATTACATATATCCTTTCTTTTCAGATATTCATTTTCTGGTGTATCTTTTTCATTGTTTTGTGCATTATATTGTACATTTTACACTCATACTTCGGATAAAATCACCTGCTTCACTACTCAGTTCTACACTATGGTAATCCACCTGCGGCAGACCGCTTCAGCAACAAAACTCCTGATACAACTGCATCAATGATAATCCAGAAAAAAACAGGTACAGCAGGCTTTCTCCTTCCCTGTGTTCCGATAGACATGCTCCTGATCCGTTTCAAACTTAAACACCTGATCTCTGTGGATTTCATACTTCTCACCATGACATTCCAGAGTAAGCACACCCTCCATAACAGCCAGATATTCTCTTGTCTTCTCCCCATGGCTGCCACTGATATAAACACCACCCGGTTCCACCTCGATCCGGTACACCTCCACCAGACGGGTATCCTCATAAGGCAGACAGGTCCATACCCTGTACTGTCCTGCTATCTCCTTGGTAGGAACCAGTTCTGCCGGTGTCACCAGACAACAGTCCACTCTCGGCGGCTGTATCAGCTCCTGAAACTCTATCCTCAGACCACTTGTAATCTTCCCCAGCACACCCAGAGAAGGATTGGCAGTCCCTCTCTCAATCTGAGCCAGCATACTCTTACTCACCCCCGTCTGCTCAGACACCTGATCCAGACTCATACTCTTGGATTTCCGAATCCTCTTCAGATTCACCGCCACATTATTCGATAAATAATCCATATGTCCCCTCCTTCCAAACAGCTGTATTATTTATTTTTTATATCAGCAATATAGAAATCTGTCAATTACATTACTGTTCACTCCGTTCTCAGTAACGTAGCCAAAATTCATTCAGGAACATAAATTTTATAGCAATTATCCAAAACCCGGTTGACAATTTCCTCTCTATAAATGTATAATGTAACCCAAGAAAACATTTGTCCACCCTATTCGGACAATGAATACCTCATATCAGCCAAATGCCATGACAGGGAGGAGTACACAACTCCGGGAAGCACAGAGAGAAAGCGGTCGGTGCGAGCTTTCGTGAACGAATTGTGGAAGTAGCCCCCGAGCAGTGAACCAAACCGTATATCCCGTCTGATCCACAAGACCTGAACGGACATGCCAAGTAGGCTTCAACGTCAGTTCCACGTTACAGGAACACAGTATATCAGTACTGACAAAGTGCAGAGCCAGACTCTGAATACAGGTGGTACCGCGGAAATATTTTCGCCCTGGGCAATAAGCCCAGGGCGTTTTTTACTATATTCAGAATTGTGGGAGCTGCTTTACAGCGTTCTCAGCAGAATCAGCGCAGCGCCATTCTGCCCCTGTATCAGCCAATACACAGCTCAGAAATTTATTTGTTTGGTGTGCATTTGCAGGAGTCGTGTAGATCTTAGTGCCTGGAAATCTGCGTTGTTCAGAAAAATCTCACTGTCTGAGCGCAGCGAGTTTGAGATTTTTCTGAACGCTTTTAGCAGATTTTCAGACACTTAGATCTACTAGGCTCCGAAACCGCACACCAAACAAATAAATTTCTGAGCGTCCTATACACATACACAAAGGAGGTTTACCCAAATATGAAACAAATATCCGGCAACAAACTCTTAGTCAAAGCCTTAAAAGAAGAAGGCGTAGAATACCTCTTCGGCTACCCCGGAGCCTGTACCATCGACATCAGTGATGAACTCTACAAACAGGACGATGTCAAAATCATCCTCCCCCGTCACGAACAGGCCCTTGTCCACGAAGCCGACGCCTACGCCAGAACCACCGGCAAAGTCGGCGTATGTCTGGTAACCAGCGGTCCCGGAGCAACCAACCTTGTAACAGGACTTGCAACCGCCAACTATGACAGCGTACCTCTTGTATGCTTCACCGGCCAGGTAGCCCGCCACCTCATCGGCAACGATGCATTCCAGGAGGTAGACATCGTAGGAATCACCAGAAGCATCACCAAATACGGCGTTACTGTCCGCAGACGTGAAGACCTTGGCAGAATTATCAAAGAAGCCTTCTACATTGCCCGCACCGGCCGTCCGGGACCTGTTCTTATCGACCTTCCAAAGGACGTAATGGCAGAACTCGGCAGCGCTGAATATCCTAAAAATGTAAATATCCGCGGATACAAGCCCAACACAGATGTCCACATCGGCCAGCTCAAACGTGCCATCAAACTTTTAAATAAAGCAAAACGTCCCTTATTCCTGGCAGGCGGCGGTGTAGTAATCTCCCGCGCCCATGAAATTTTCCGGGAAGTAGTGGAAAAGACAAAAGTACCGGTTGTCACAACCGTAATGGGAAAAGGCTCTATCCCCACAGACCATCCACTCTATATCGGAAACCTTGGCATGCATGGTGCCTATGCAGCAAATATGGCAGTCAGCAACTGCGATGTGCTGTTCTCCATCGGAACCAGATTCAATGACAGAATCACCGGAAAACTTCATGAATTTGCACCACATGCCCAGATTATCCACATTGATATTGATACAGCATCCATTTCCCGAAACATTCAGGTAGATATCCCCATTGTTGCTGATGCAAAAGAGGCTATCACCAAAATGAACGAATACGTCCAGGAATGTTCAACGGACAAGTGGCTTAACCTGATCAAAAACTGGAAAGAAGAGCATCCACTTAAAATGCGTCCAAATGATCTTTTAAGTCCGATGGATATCCTGAAAGAGATCAACGAACAGTTTGAGAACAGTATTATCGTAACAGATGTAGGACAGCATCAGATGCTTGTCTCCCAGTATGCGGAAATCACAGAGGGCAAACAGATGATCATGTCCGGTGGTCTGGGAACAATGGGCTATGGTCTTCCAGGCGGCATCGGAGCCAAAATCGGAAATCCCGACAGACCTGTCATCGTTATCTCCGGTGACGGCGGTGTGCAGATGAACATTCAGGAGCTTGCAACTGCAGTTCTGGAAGAACTTCCTGTTATCCTGTGCATCTTTAACAATGAATACCTTGGAATGGTACGCCAGTGGCAGAAGCTTTTCTACGGCAAACGCTATGCTATGACCAATCTGCGCGCAGGAGCACTTTCCCGCCGCACTGAAGGCATGGAATATCCACAGTACACACCGGATTTCATCAGACTTGCAGAGAGCTACAGGGCAAAAGGAATCCGTGTCACAAAGAAAGAGGAAATTGCAGCAGCCTTCGAGGAAGCAAAAAAGAACACAAAGGCACCTACAGTAATTGAATTCATCATTGACCCTGAGGAAATGGTTTATCCTATGATCAAACCAGGCGGAACTCTAGAAGATATGATTATGGACTGTTGATCAGGAGGAAAATTATTATGGATAAAGGAATGAAAAAAAGATGGATTTCTCTCTATGTTGAGAACCAGGTAGGTGTTCTGTCCAAAATCTCCGGACTTTTCTCCGGAAAAAGCTACAATCTGGACAGTCTTACTGTAGGAACCACCGAGGACCCCACAGTATCTCGAATGACGATCGCAACTGTCAGTGATGATGAAACTTTTGAGCAGATCAAAAAACAGTTGAACCGTATGATCGAGGTTATTAAGGTTATTGATTTCACAGACGTATTTGTCCGCATGAAAGAGATTCTGTATATTAAGGTTTTTAACTGTTCCAAAGAAGATAAGGTTGAACTGTTTCAGATTGCCGAAACCTTCAAGGCAAAGGTCATTGACTATGGCAAAGACAGCCTGCTCCTGGAATTTGTCCAGACAGCAACCAAGAATGACGCAGTAGTGAAACTGATCAAGGAAGAATTTCACAGAATTGAAGTGGTACGTGGAGGAAGTGTAGGAATCGAATCTATCAGTATGATGGAACGATAAAACTTTTTCTGAAATTTTTATAAAGGGAGGATTGTCGCATTGTTCTTAATGCTCAGTCCTCCCTTTACTTACGGTTCTTCCATCTTTTCGTTTTTCATCTGTGCTTTCGCTTTTCGCCCAATCCGTGCATTGTTGTTCATAATACTGGCACGGGTGACCTTATCATTTCCAAATTTCATCCGGATCTCATCCATAGCTGCATCCAGCTTTCTGTGGCGTTCTTTATTTTCTGTATCTTCAAACAGAGACATCTGTTCATAAGTGCCATCTGTAAGGCCTGTCAGTGCCACACCAATCAGACGTAGCGGCTGTCCTTTCCAGAATTCTTTAAAAAGTCTTGTAGCATTTATATAAATTTCATCTGTAAGATCTGTAGCATTTTCCAGCTTTGTCTGGTGTGAACGGTTTCTGAAATCCAAAGTACGGAAAGTCACGGAAATACAGTTGCATTTCTTATCTTTTCTGCGCATTCTGGTTGCCAGAACATCACACTGCTCCAAAAGTATGGGAAACACCTGCTCTATGGAAGTAATATCATCGTTAAAAGTAGTTTCCACACTGAAACCTTTTGCCTCATCAGGCACTGCTTTTACAGGGGAATCATCAATACCTCTGGCATATTGCCATAGCTGATGTCCCGTTTTTTCCCCAAGCCAGTACTGCACATTGAATGCTCTTTCTCTTGCCAGATCACCGATGGTACGGATCCCCTGATTCAGAAGCTTCTGCTCGGAAGCTTTTCCCAGAAACAGCAGATTACGGATAGGAAGAGGCCACATTTTCTCCGGGATTTCATCCGGGAACAGAGTGTGTACTCTGTCCGGCTTTTGAAAATCTGATGCCATCTTTGCCAAAAGCTTATTGGTAGAAATTCCTACATTTACTGTAAATCCCAGCTCTCTGTGAATCTTGCCTTTCAGCTCATGAGCAGCAGCTACAGGGTCAGGATAGATCAGAGAAGTACCTGTCATATCCAGAAATACCTCATCAATGGAAAAAGATTCCATCACAGGTGCAAAGGAAGCACAGATTGCTTTAAATGCCCGGGAACATTTATCGTATAATTCAAAATCACTGGGAACGATCACCAGATTGGGACATTTCCGAAGAGCCATGGCTACTGGCTCGCCGGTCTGGATCCCGTATTTTTTTGCAGGGATAGATTTGGCAACCACGATACCTGTCCGTTTCTTTGGATCTCCTCCTACACAGGAAGGAATTTCTCTGAGATCCGGTAGCCCCTGGCTCACCCTTCTGGCTGATTCCCAGGAAAGAAATGCACTGTTGACATCAATATGAAAAATTAATCGTTCCGTACTTTTCACTGTTCTTCCTCCAATATATGAATTGCGCTCTTCATATCTGATGATTTCATTTTACCCTGATCTGCTCTCCAGGGTAAGAACCTCGTTTGTCCAAAAAAGTGTCTTTATTTACATCATCTTGTCTGAGCTGTTACTGTATTTATATTTGTTTGATTTCACTCTGCTATCAGAGTTTTGAACAACAACGCCGCACTTGCCATACGGCAGTGCGGCGTCTGTATTTCGCTACCGGTCACATTGTTCCCGGTAACTTTTTTTACTTAATTCTGAGAATTCATTTCCTCTCGATATATACTTATCGATTAGTCATAAAGGTTAGGAGCAATTTCTTCGCTGTCCATATTTGTGGAATCATACCAGTATCCAGTTCAGCCTCCAGCCATTCATAAGAGAATTCCGGGAATGTCTGATGTTTGAAATTTTTCCATGTTACTCCTTTCTCATGAAGTAACTGTCTACACATAAGCAAACAGTGCTATCGCTGTCATTGATCAGCAATAAGCCCCCGTGTTTTCATATAGTTCCATTATACCTTCTCATTTTCCCGAAGTCAACATAATTTAACATGTATCAGCCGTTTATTTGTGTTGCTTTTTATTTGATTTTTGTTGTATTTCAGTTGTTTTTATTTTGTTTCCTCATTGACATTTAAATCCTCATCTGTCATACTTGAATATAACGAATGTACCATCAAACAGCAGCTTTGCATCTTCCGTAAGGCTCTTATCATATATAGAAACCGCTCTGGAAAGGAGACAAACAATGTATCTTTCTGACATCCACACACATTCTATCGCCAGCGGTCACGGAACCACCTGTACCATCTCTGACATGGCAAAAGCAGCCAGCAAAAAAGGACTGAAACTCCTTGGGATTTCTGACCACGGCCCGGGAACTCTGGCTTCCGGAACTTCTTCTTATTTCAGAAGCCTTCCTTTTTATCCCAGAAAAAGATTCGGTATAGATATTCTTTACGGAGTTGAACTAAACATCCTGGACAGTGCAGGACATACAGATCTGTCAGATGAACTGCTGAACAACCTGGATTACGCTATCATCAGTATGCATCGGCAGAACTACCGTTCAGGCTCTGTATCTCAGAATACAGAAGCTTACATCAATGCAATAAAACATCCTGCTGTAAAAATACTCGGCCACTGCGACGATACACATTTCCCTGTAGATTATGAAACGCTGGCAAGAGCAGCTTTACGGGAAAATGTTATTTTTGAAATAAACGAAGCTTCCCTCGCACCCGGAGGATATCGGGGAGACACAAGAGCCAATGCAGCCAGAATCCTGTATCTCTGTCAGAAATATCAGCTTCCTGTTATTTTGTCCAGCGACAGCCACGGAAAAGAACATGTTGGAGATTTCACCTATGCCGAAGAATTCGTTCACCAGCTCATGTTTCCGGAAACTCTTATCCTTAACAACCAGCTTCCCAAATTAAAAGTTTTCCTTCAGACACGTTAAAAGAATGTTCCTCAAAGGGACATTCTTTTATTTTATGCATTGTTTTTTGCATTGTGTTATTTTGTTTATTTTCTATAATTTCTTGTCAAAAAAGACGACATTTTAGTACATTTTAATTAACAAAACTCACTTAACCATTTACATATCTCGTGATAGATCAGTCTTACTGTAGGAACCACCGAGGATCCTACAGTATCCCGAATGACTATCGCAACAGTCAGCGATGATGAAACCTTTGAACAGATCAAAAAACAGTTGAACCGTATGATCGAGGTTATTAAGGTTATTGATTTCACAGACGTATTTGTCCGCATGAAAGAGATTCTGTATATTAAGGTTTTTAACTGTTCCAAAGAAGATAAGGTTGAACTGTTTCAGATTGCAGAAACCTTCAAGGCAAAAGTCATTGACTATGGCAAAGACAGTCTGCTTCTGGAATTTGTCCAGACAGCCACCAAGAATGATGCAGTTGTTAAACTGATCAAGGAAGAATTCCACAGAATTGAAGTGGTACGCGGTGGAAGCGTTGGAATTGAATCCATCAGCATGATGGAACGCTAAATCTCATAATCAATATTTTTTACAGGATATAGAAACACCTCTATATCCTGTATTTATTTTCAAACATACTATAAAATATTGCAGTTTTTAATCAAATGTGTTATTGTTTACGGGAGCGTTATTCGAAAGAAAATGCATCTGATTTCCACATCTGACAGTCTGGTGGATAAAGTCATCCACTTCACAGTCTGGTTAAATTTGTGAGGCGACCTGTAAGGCGTCTACACACCGGAAACTTTTACCGGAAGATATTTCTTGTTTCATATCTTTTGTTCTGATGTATATTTTTCATAACGCCTGATCCCCATACTCTAAACTGTCTGAAAAGCAGGGGACGCATTGCGCCGTTTTATCAGACCAAAAGGAGAATTCATATGAACACAACAACAACTACTACAACAGCTGCCGCAAAAAGAAGCAGCACTCTTTACATGGTAGAGTTGGCTATGATGATTGCCATTATTCTGCTCATGTCCTTTACCCCGCTGGGCTATCTTCGTACTCCCGGCTTATCCATCACTCTTCTCACCATCCCGGTAGCTGTAGGAGCTATCATCCTCGGACCGAAAGGTGGTGCTGTATGCGGACTTGCTTTCGGTGCAACCAGCTTCTATATGGCTGTCACAGGAAGTTCAGCTTTCGCTGCCGCACTTTTTAACATTAATCCATTTGGCACTTTTATTGTATGTATCGTGGCACGTGTACTGGAAGGATGGATCACAGGACTTATTTTTGCAGCATTATATAAATCACCGGCGAAGAAATTTTCCCATTACGTTGCTTCACTGGCATGCCCATTACTGAATACTTTCTTCTTCATGGGCTTTTTATGTCTCTTCTTCTACAACACAGATTACATTCAGGGTATTGTTTCCAGTCTTGGAGTAAGCAATCCTGTTGTCTTCGTTGCTGCTTTTGTGGGCGTTCAGGGACTGATCGAAGCGGGCTTCTGCTTTGTAGTGCATCGTTTCCAAGGCACTTTCTGTGGCACTGAAACGTGCATAATCTTTAAAAGAACAGCCTTTTAATTCTGCTGTTCCGGAAGGTTCACTAAAAATCCCTGACTACATTGTCACTGTAGTCAGGTTTTTTTTATCAAAAGGAGATTTTTATGTCATTACTAAAAGAGATTTCTATTACAGAGCTTTCAAATTTACGCATCGGTCATACTTCTGACCATGATGCAAAGACCGGTGTAACTGTTCTTTATTTTCCAAATGGAGCAAAAGCAGGCTGCGATATAAGCGGAGGCGGCCCTGCTTCCAGAGAAACTCCTCTCACCTCTCCTGTCACTGCCGACAATCCCATCAACGCCATTGTCTTGTCCGGAGGTTCTGCCTATGGACTGGCTGCTGCTGACGGTGTGATGAACTATCTGGAATCACAAAATATCGGTTATAACACCGGTGCAGCCCTGGTTCCTCTTGTATGCCAGTCCTGTATCTATGACCTCTCTTACGGAGATCCTAAAATACGTCCAACTGCAAAAATGGGCGAAGAAGCCTGCCGTCAGGCATTTGCAGGAACAGATACCAGAACCGGAAATATCGGTGCAGGTACCGGTGCAACTGTGGGAAAACTTTACGGTATGAAACAATCCATGAAGTCAGGTCTTGGTATTGCCGCTGTATCTGTGAAAAATTTCCAGATGGCTGCAATTGTCGTTGTCAATGCACTGGGAGATATCTTCAGTCCACAAAATGGTCAGAAAATTGCAGGGCTGAAAACACCTGACAGAAGCGGGTTTCTGGACAGTGTCCACGAATTATACCGCTTTATGACACCTCATGACCAGTTTACCGGCAATACCACCATCGGAGCTGTAATCACCAATGGGGCATTTTCAAAGGCTGAACTGAATAAAATTGCCTCTATGACCCGCTGTGCCTATGCCAGATGCATCAATCCTGTAGCAACTATGGCTGACGGTGATTCCATCTATGCTGCCAGCATTGGCAATGTTTCTGTGGATATCAACATGGCTGGAACTCTCGCCGCAGAAGTCATGGCTCAGGCTATCCAGAATGCCATTCATACTTCCCGGATCCCGGATGAAGAATTTTTGAAATATGTATAACAGTCCGCTATAAAAGCGCAGAGAAAAAGTATCATCTCTGCGCTTTTATTCTTCCTGTCTGTCTTCATTTTTCATCTGTACTCTGGTTTTTCTCCAAGCCAGAGCTGTACATTTGCTTCCCGTTCCCTTGCCAGATCACCAATAGTACGGATTCCCTGATTCAGAAGCTTCTGCTCGGAGGCTTTTCCCAGAAATAACAGGTTACGGACAGGAAGTGGCCACATTTTCTCCGGTATTTCGTCCGGGAACAGCGTGTGTACTCTGTCCGTTTCTTTGGATTTCCTCCCACACAGGAGGGAATCTCCCTGAGATCCGGCAGCCTCTGGCTTACTCTTCTGGCTGACTCCCAGGAAAGAAATGCGCTGTTTACATCAATATGAAAAATTAATCGTTCCATACTTTTTAATATATCTCAATCATATTTTTGCAGACTTCCAATCATCTTAATCCCCATTATCATCAACACAGGGAAAATCAGTGCCGCAAAGATTCCAAGTTTCAGATTATCATTCAGTGCTCCTGAAATCATCCCCACATAGGTTGGTCCGGATGAGCATCCCACATCTCCAGCAAGGGCAAGGAGGGCAAACAGGGCTGTTCCGCCACGCTTTACTGAGGCAGCCGCCATGCTGAAGGTTCCCGGCCACATAATACCTACAGACAGACCGCAAACCGCACATCCAAGGATTCCCAACGCAGGTACCGGGATAAATGCGATCATCAGATAGGAAACCATGCACAGAACTGCACTGTATTGCATAAAGCGTTCCAGATTGATTTTATCTCCAAATTTCCCATAAAATGCCCTTGAGCTTCCCATGAGAATTGCAAACGCCATGGGACCTGCCAGATCTCCGATGGTTTTATTGATTCCAAAGCTTTTCTCAGCCAGAGTAGAAGCCCACTGGCTTACCGCCTGCTCACTGGCTCCTGCACAGAGCATCATTAACATCAGAACCCAGAAGATTTTTTTCTTAAAAAGCTCTCCCATAGTCAGTCCCTTTTCCCCCTCATCCAGCAGCGGAGCAATGGGAACTCTGGTAAAAAGGATTCCATTTGCAATGGGAATCAAAGCCCACACCAGCGCCATATATTTCCAGTTTGCAATCCCGAAAATACGAAAGAATAATGTAGAAAGAAGTACCACTCCCACATGTCCCCAGCAGTAAAAGGAATGAAGGAGACTCATTGCTTTTTCCTTATTATCTGTAGGGCAGGCTTCCACCACAGGACTTACCAGCACCTCTAGCAATCCGCCTCCGATGGCATAGATCATAACTGCAATGAGAAGTCCCACAAACGGATCTCCCAGGCACTCCGGCAATACTGTGAGCAAAATCAGACCTGCAGCCGCCATTGCATGTGCCAGGATCATAGATGCACGATAACCTATTCTGTCCACAAATCCAATCGATGCCAGATCTACCAGCAACTGGATCCCGAAATTAAATGTAACCAGAAGTGTGATCTTCTGCAGCGAAATCCCGTAACTGCCCTGAAATGTCAGAAACAGCAGAGGAACAAAATTGTTTACAATAGCCTGCACCACATATCCGATAAAACAGGCCTGCACTGTTCTGTTGTAATTTGTTTTCATTCAATATGATATCCTCCAATCTGAAATTTATTAGTTACTGAGAACGGAGTAAGCAGTAACAATTTATTACGCTGATATCGTTCAGGCATTCTCATTCACCAAATTCTGCACCTTCACAGTTCTATCAATCAATAATGACAGTGTATCACAGATTCTTTCTTTTTTCTTTCATTATATTTTGAAAATCCTATAAATTTTTATGTTATTTTGACTTTTTCTCATATAACAATTCTATACACTCTAACAGGTAATCCATCAATCCAATTCAAAATATTTCCCGCAAAAAAAGATGTGTACCATACCATTTCTGACACCATACACATCTCAAAATAAACACTTCTTATCTTCTGTACTCCGCAGTCAGGTCTTTAATAACCTCTCCTGCAATAATCAGCCCGACGACAGACGGCACAAAGGCCACACTCCCCGGAATATCTCTGCGCTCCGTACACTTATGCGTAGCACCTGGAGGACAAATACAATGCGACCTGCAGCTGATCGCCATATCTTCAATTGGTCTGATCGGCTGTTCCTCTGAATAAACAACCTTCAGTTTCTTCACACCACGCTTCTTCAGCTCTCTACGCATAACCTTCGCCAGCGGACACACCTTCGTCTTATAGATATCCGCCACCCGAAACGCACTGGCATCCAGCTTATTTCCGGCACCCATACTGCTGATAACAGGAGTCCCTGCCTCCTTTGCACGCATGATCAGTTCAATCTTCGCAGTCACTGTGTCCACAGCATCTACCACATAATCATACTCACTAAAATCGAAATCAGCAGCATTCTCCGGAAGATAAAAACAGTTATGGATTCTCACATCTGCTTTCGGATTAATGTCCAGGATCCTGTCCCGCATCACCTCTGTTTTATATTGACCAACAGTTTTCCTGGTGGCAATAATCTGTCTGTTAAGATTCGTCAGGCATACTTTGTCATCATCGATCAGATCAAAGGTCCCCACACCGCTTCTGACCAATGCTTCACATACATATCCTCCAACCCCTCCGATTCCAAACACTGCCACGCGGGAGTTCTCCAGTTTATTCATTGCTTCTTTTCCCAGAAGAAGCTCTGTTCTTGAAAATTGATTCAACATAATATCTCCATTTCATTCGGTATTGACCGACTATCTGCCTGCCTTTCTTCTACTTCATTATTTCTGGTCTGTTCTGCTTTGCTGCCTGTAATGTAAGCAGCTCTGCATGCCAGAAACAAAAAAACAAGGAGCAGAAACCAAAGCCAGAGCTTTCTTTTGTTTTTTATGAGCAACCGTTTCATAATCTGCATCACTATTCCTTAATATATTATTTTCAGATACCAGAGTTGCAACATACTTCCATCACAGATTTCTTATGATATCTTTACTTCTATAATGCGTCAAGTATATCATAGAAAGAAAAATCCTGCAATGAAGAAACTCTGTTACTGTACATGAAGTGAACAGTGCTGAGTGAAATTCACAAACCGGAAGTGCTTATCCATCTCATCACCAATCAATCCAATTACTTTTCCCATGGTAAATGCCGCCATCACTGTTCCGATTCCCAGTCCGTTGATATGCCCCAGGATCAGCCCTGTCATACAGGCAGTAATCATCAGACAGATCACATCAAAAGAAACCTTGATCTTAGAATATTTCACCTTTATAATCTCTGACAGTTCACGAGGAAACAGATCTGTAGGAATAATCGGCAGACCGCATCTGTTAGAAAGTGCGATCCCTATACAGATCAGCAGATAACTGATCACAAAATATAACACTCTGAGTGGAATTGTCTTTGGCAGGATATTGATCCATGCCTCATTAACATCCAAAAGCTCACTGAATGCAAATCCAACCAGAAAACTGCACAGATAAGCAGGTACAAATTTTTTTCTCAGTATCATCAGACTTAAGATCAGAAGTGCCTGAAAAATATAAGTCCATGTTCCCAGTGTAATTACCGGAAATACTTTTTCAAATGCATAAGGAACACTGGATATGGCAGATATTCCTGAACCAGAATACAGCATCAGAATAACAGCAAGACTGTTGATCATGACTGCTATCACCAATGCCAGCTCTCCTCTGAAAATATGTCTCGAATCTTCTTCCTCATTTGTTTTCATAACAATTCTCTCCTCTAACACAAGCAAGGGACTGCTGTCAGAAAATATTTTCTGTCATACTTTTCTGACGGCAGACCCCTGTGTCTTTTACATCTTATATTTTCTGAAAATACTATTTTTTATCGAATCAGGCAAGTTTCCCACTTCAACTACTGATATTTTCCTGACTTACTCAACCGTGCAGACGCGGATCAGGTTTGTTCTTCCCGGAATTCCAAGCGGTACACCACCGGCAAATACAATAGTGTCGCCAACTTTTACAAGTTTATGCTTCTGTGCTGCTTCGATTGCTCTCAGGCAAAGGATCTCAGAACTGTATTCTTCTTTGATCAGCATCGGGTAAACACCCCAGGACAGATTCAGCTGGCGAAGAACTCTCTCAGAGCTTGTACATGCACCGATCAGACATCCTGGTCTGTGTTTGGACATCATATGAGCTGTACTTCCGGATTTTGTCACTGCAAGGATTGCACTGGCCTTCAAGTCGATTGCTGTCAGGCAGGTTGCATGTGCGATTGCATTTGTAATATCCGGATTCTCATTTCTGTCTGTTTTCTTAAAGATTGTATTGTAATCAATATTCTGTTCCATATGTTCTGCAATACGGCTCATCATCTGAAGTGCCTGTACCGGATATTTACCAGCTGCGGTTTCTCCTGAAAGCATAGTTGCACTTGTTCCCTGAAAAATCGCATTGGCAACGTCTGTAGCCTCTGCACGGGTTGGTCTCGGATGAGAGATCATGGAGTCAAGCATCTGTGTTGCTGTAATAACCGGTTTTCCTGCTGTGTAAACTTTCTGGATGATTTTCTGCTGGATAACAGGTACATATTCCGGCGGGATCTCAACACCCATGTCACCTCTGGCGATCATGATGCCATCTGCTGCTTCAATAATCTCGTCGATATTGTCAACGCCCTGCTGGTTCTCAATCTTTGCAATGATCTGAATCTCTTCACCGCCGTTTTCTTTCAGGATTTTTCTTACTTCGCGGATATCGTTTGCAGTACGTGTAAAAGATGCTGCAACGAAATCAAATCCTTCCTGGATACCGAAGAGAAGATCATCATGGTCTTTTTTACTGATGAATGGCATCTTCAGGTTTGCACCCGGAACATTGACACCCTTCTTGTCGCCAATCACACCTGCATTAATAACCTTGCAGACAATGTCCTTTCCTGCGATGTCCTGAACCTCCAGGTCTACAAGTCCATCATCAACCAGAATATGTCCGCCCGGCCGCACATCCTTATAAAGCTCTTTATAAGTAATGCTTACGCACTCATTAGTTCCTTCAATATCTTTATTTGTAAATGTAAAAATCTGTCCTTCTTCCAGAGAAACCTTGCCATCCTTGAAACATCCAAGTCTGATCTCCGGTCCCTTTGTATCAAGAAGTGCTGCAACAGGTCTGTCATATTTCTTGCGAAGCTCTCTCAGTTTCTGGATACGGCCTCTCTGCTCATCGTGAGGTCCATGTGAGAAGTTGAAACGTGCTACGTCCATTCCCTCTCTCACAAGCTGCTCCATAACATCGCCCTTATCAGTAGACGGTCCCATTGTACAGATAATTTTGGTTTTTCTCATTTAATCTTTCCCTCCAAACTGTCAACTCAATTTTATCTATTTTATTCCTGTAAAATAATGTAATAAAATGTTACCTGTTTCTATAAATGAAAACATTAAATCAAATAAAAATTACCATTATTGAGACTATCTGTCAATATAGAATTTCGACTTATTTTTGTTGATATTTGACAAAAAAATAACATACTTTTGTTGCAAATATCACATATATTTTTACTGATCCGACAGTTGGAAAATTTTTCACTCCTTCTTATCAGAATCCAAAATCTGCATAGTCTTCCGGCAGAAATCTGTGGTAAATGATATGGCATCCTTCATCTTTAAAACAATAATAATAAGGATCTGATCCGTCATCAAAGCGGATCATCACATCAAACTCCTCGTTATCCATTGGTTCAGTAATGATTTTATCTGAATAAGAATGGAACAGTTCTTTAATTTCTTCTATCGTACATCCATGTCTGCCAACCAATTCGATCAATGCCTTGATGAATTCATTCTCTTTCATATTATTATGTACATATTCGGAAGCTTTTTCCGAAACAGTGAAGCAGAAACGATCTCCTCTGTGTGATACTGCTACTTCACCAAATTTCTCTTCTATATAAGAAGGAAAATCTTTTAAAATCTCCATCATGCCTGCAGCATCCGTCTCATTGCCAAAAAAATGATTCAGGGAACTGAGCGGATAATAAAGGCTGATCTTCTCCTTCATATATCCAAGCTTCGCCTGTTCCTCTTTGATCACATCGATCAGACTGGTTTCTAATCTGTTATAGTTCATTTATTTTCCCTCCTGAAAATCTATCCTTTTGCTTTTTCTGGTTAATATTTTATCAGACATTGCCCGAAAATCAATGCATTTCTTTTTCAATTGTACGCCCGCCAAAACAATTTCAATGTTTTCTTTTTCATACAAAAATAAAGAGCTTGCGAAACTGTCCTTTTTTTCTCCCTCTGACAAATAACTCTGACTGGATAAAACAAAACAGATAAAACCAACCACTTCGTTGCTTTTTTAACCAAATAACTGCTTGATTCGGTTAAAAAAACAGCGTTCCGAATATTATTTATATCCGAAACGCTGTCATTATTCCAGTTATTTCACTATGTATTTAATCCCAGTTCTTACGTCCATAACGAAGTGTCACATCATAGATTTCCTTCTGGAGTTTCTTTGTAAGATCTCTCTTCTTAATTCTCCACTTCCAGTTCATACCAACTGTAGATGGTTTATTCATTCGGAATCTGTTGTCCAGTCCCATATAGTCCTGCATTGGGATAACGCAGACGCGCGCAGCACTGCGCATGATCAGACTGATGAAACATTTATACAGTTCTTCTTCCGGTGTTGCATGATCACACAGATAATCTCTCGCCAGTTTTCTCTCAGCTGCTGTGATGCTATTCCACCATCCCACGATAGTTTCATTATCATGGGTTCCTGTATATGCCACGCAGTTCTCCGGATAGTTATGTGGCAGATAATCACTGGCACATCCGGAATCTCTGGAGTCAAACGCAAATTCCAGAACCTTCATTCCCGGGAATCCGCTCTCATATACCAGATGACGTACGGAATCTGTCATATATCCCAAGTCCTCCGCGATAACCTGCTTCCATCCAAGCGCCTGTTCAATCTTACGGAACAGATCAATTCCGGGACCCTTTTCCCAGTGTCCGCCTCTTGCATCTTTATCTCCGTATGGAATAGAGAAATATTCATCAAATCCACGGAAATGATCGATTCGCACAACATCATACAGTCTGAAGCAGTAACTCATTCTGGAAATCCACCACTGATATCCTGTATTTCTGTGATAATCCCAGCGATACAGCGGATTTCCCCATAACTGACCGGTTGCAGAAAATCCATCCGGAGGGCATCCTGCTACTGCCAGTGGTACATTATCCTGATCCAGCTGGAACAGCTCCGGATGCGCCCATGCATCAGCACTGTCCATTGCAACATAAATCGGAATATCTCCAATGATCTGGATTCCTTTTGAATTTGCATAGGATTTCAATTTCATCCACTGCTCATAGAACTTAAACTGCATATACTGCTGGAATTCAATATCAAAATAGAGTTCTTCACGATAATAATCCATGGCATTGTTCCAGCGGAGTCTGATATCCTCAGCCCATTTGGTCCATTCTACACCTTCGAAACGGTCTTTTACTGCCATAAACAGAGCATAATCTGACAGCCACCAGCTGTTCTCTGCTACGAATTTCTGATAGTCAGGATTCTTGCTGATATCACTGTTCTCGTATGCTTTTCTCAGAAGAGGATAACGGCCTTTGTAGATTTTTTCATAATCTACCTCATCAGGCTTCTTTCCCCAGTTAACTTTCTCGCAGTCTTTCTTATCAAGAACTCCTTCTTCCACAAGTGTATCCAGATCAATAAAATATGGATTACCTGCAAATGTAGAGAAAGACTGATATGGAGAATCTCCATAGCTGGTCGGTCCCAATGGCAGAATCTGCCAGTAAGTCTGTCCGGCTTCCTTTAACCAGTCTACAAATTCATATGCACTTTTGGAAAAACATCCGATGCCATAGTCTGATGGAAGACTGCTGATCGGCATTAATATTCCTGCTGCTCTTTTTCCCATGATTCTTGTCTCCTTCGTGATTTTTCACTCTTACCGCTTATATTTCTCCAATTGATCCACAATCTGGTATCAACGTTGCTATAAGCAGCATTTTATATACCTTATGCGCAATTGTTTTTTTTATTATACTTATTTTTTGTGCAAATTGCAATATAGTTTTCGTAACAACTTTTTTTTCGTGAAAATCACCAGTTATTGTTCTCTCCATGGCCATCCGCATGATTCGTAATGTACTGAATTTGTGCTAATTCGACTGGTAGTTTCTTTTTCTCCAGTTTTGTTGTATTCATTTCAAAAACCTCCCTCTTGATAAATCATTTCTATGATTTACAGCAATTCCATCATAACATGGCGCCACATAAAACACTATCTGTGTTTTCCGGTGTCTTTCATTCCAGATTGCCTGCGGCAATGGAATTTTGGCTTGTATGTCTCGGGATTTTGGCATATTCATGCCAAAACACCTCGCGGAATAGTGGTGTGTGAACAGTAACTCCGTACTTGTTAAGGAAGTAATAATCTCATTTTCATTATTGCGTTTTTTTGCACAATACAATATAATAATTTTAGATTTTATTTATGCAAAAAGACGAAAGGATATACATATGAAGCACAAAAAAGACTGGTATAAAGATCTGGTGATCTATCAGATTTACCCAAGAAGTTTTAAAGATGGCAACAATGATGGAATCGGTGATCTGAAGGGAATGATTGAGAAGCTGGATTATCTGAAGGAGCTTGGCATCAATGCAGTATGGATGTCTCCTGTCTATGCTTCTCCGAATGTGGATAACGGTTACGATATTTCTGATTACTTCACGATCATGGAAGAATTCGGAACTATGGAAGACTGGGATGCTTTCCGCGACGGTGCACATGAACGAGGCATCGCCATTATCATGGATCTGGTCCTGAACCATTCTTCAGATAAACATAAATGGTTCCTAGAATCAAAGAAATCCCGCAATAATCCTTACAGTGATTACTATATCTGGCGTGATCCTGCACCGGACGGAGGCGCACCCAACTGCTGGATGTCCGTATTTGGCGGAAGTGCCTGGGAATATATTCCTGAACGTGGACAATACTATCTCCATTTCTTTGCTAAAGAACAACCGGATCTGAACTGGGATAATCCGGAAACTAAAGAGAAAATTTTTGATATTATCCGTTTCTGGAATGAGAAAGGTGTTGACGGATATCGCATTGATGCCATCAGTTATCTTGACAAAGGACTGGACGGACGTGCAGATATGAATGAACCCATTGGTACTGTAGCGTGTGTAAATCTGGAGGGAACCCACCGCTACATCCGTGAAATGGTTGCAGAAACAATGACTCCCGACAATCTGATGAGTGTAGGAGAAGTTAATATCAACAATGAACAGGATGCCATCAACTATTCCAGCGCAGCAAGCAAAGAATTTAACATGGCTATTCCATTTGTCCCTCCGATTGTTGAAATCCAGACATGGTCACCAGAGAAAATGAAACGTGATCTTAAGAAAGATTATGAAATCTTGAAAAAAGACGGATGGTGGGCAAGATTTTTAAGTAATCACGACAAACCGCGTCAGGTTTCCCTTTACGGAAATGACAGAGAATTCTGGTCAGAATCTGCAAAAATGCTGGCATGTTATCTGCACACACTTCCCGGTACCCCCTTTGTTTTCCAGGGCGAAGAATTGGGAATGACCAATGTTGCCTTCCCATCTATCGATGATTACAATGACATTGATACCCGCAATTATTATAAAACCATGATCGAACAGGGAGCTTCTCCTGAAGAAGCACTGGCAGAATCCAGAAGTATCAGCCGTGATAATGCAAGAACGCCTATGCAGTGGAACGACAGTCCAAACGGCGGATTTTCTGAGCATACTCCGTGGCTGGGTGTCAATCCAAACTACAAACTCATTAACGCAGAAAGCCAGATGAATGATGACTCTTCCGTTTTCAGATTCTACCAGAATCTTATCGCACTACGCAAAAAACACCCGATAATGGCTCATGGAGATTTCAAACTCTGCTGCCCGGAAGAGGGACCGGTTATCGCCTACACCAGAAGCTGGCAGAACGAGACATGGCTGGCAGTGCATAATTTCTCTGCATCCATGCAGAAATTCCATTATGGCGCTGAAGATATTGAATTATCGTGCAACACTCCCGTAATCATTTCCAATTACGGAGAAAATGAAGTTGAATACAGAATTGGAACACTTGTACTCAAACCTTACGAAACCGTAGTATTCCAGTTACATTAAGCAATTTCATCAATACAGACAGTAAAAAGCAGAACCATTGAATCACTATCCCTCAATGGTTCTGCTGCTTTTTTGTATTTGTTTTTCATTTATTTGACTGCCATTACTTTGCATTTCTTTTTGTAAAATGCAATACCGTACTTCAAGTGCTTCTCCATTCTCAGAAACAGTTTTCTTAAAATATTCCATAATCTGTGTCAGAAAAATATTACGTATTTCCATATTAGGAATGGTAAGCATGAACGTATTTGCATCTTTTCTTCCGGTCTGTGTGAGATATCCCGTAGTAAAAAGAATACTCCACAGGTTTTCAATCGAAGCATACATATCCTGATATGTCAGTTCCTGATGAATCTCCTTTACAATTGTTTCTCCTGCTATCAGTTTCTCAATTTCCTTTCTGACCGTTCCCTTATCAGTCTCCTGAATAAAGCGTTTCACCGCTTCATTACTGCTAGTATTAGACCAGTAATTCTGTGGCTGCGCCATATTGTTTATACGCAATTCATCACAATAATTTATCACATCCCAGGGACAGTAAACCTCTACATTTCCAAACCGATATCCGTCATACCACATTTTTATTTCATCATAATGCTCAGAAAGTTCATAATATTCCAATATATTCTTTTTGAAAGTTTCTTTTTAATTTGTTTCAATAGACACACTTCCCTTTATATTTTGATATATTAAATTCTAACTTTTATAAAGTGTAACATATTGCTATTGAATTCGTCTATCAAAATTTCTTTACATCCCATAATGTTTCTATTAATATCCCATCGTCTATTCATCCTTACAATACAACTGTAATTGTACTATTTTCTGCATTTAATAATAGTACCATATTGGAGCAAAATAGAGATTGCCAGCAATTTAACCACTGACAATCTCTATTTTTTATTTTATCAATCAGATCACTCTGAAATCTCAACAATTATTCATATAACAGAATGTCACTCTTTAGCAGTTTAACAAGAGAAATCTTTCATCCAATCGGCTCGAAGTCTACAGCTCCATGTTTACACAATGGACAGATATAATCTTCCGGAAGTTCATCACCTTCGTAGATATATCCACAGACTTTACATACAAATCCTTTCTTACCTTCTGTTTCAGGTTTCGGTTTTACATTTTTCTGATAATAGGTGTAGCTCATTGTCTCCTGGTCACTTACCACGCGGGCTTCTGTCACACTGCAGATGAACATTCCGTGAGTTCCCAGATCTACATACTGCTCTACTTTCAGGGACATAAATGCGTTGATATATTTGTCCAGGAATATCAGTCCGTTATCAGAACGATTCACCTTCTGTCCCGCAAATTTATCCACGCTTCTTCCACTCTGGAAACCAAACTGTTCAAATACAGAGAACGGAGCTTCTACAGAGAGACAGTTTACATTCATCACCCCTGTCTGCTTGATAACATGGTGAGAATAATTTGTCTTATTGATATTAACTGCAACGCGGAACGGAGAGTCTGTCAGCTGGGTAACTGTATTGACGATCAGTCCGTTATCCTTTTTACCGTCATTTGATGTCACTACATAGAGACCATAACCAATACGGAATAATGCTGTCATATCATTTTTATTTGCCAGTTCATCATTCTTTGCAATATATTCCTTACAAAGCTCGGAAGCCATCGCTTCCATCTGATCTCTGTTTTCCTGATTTACTGCGGACATAATCTTCACTGTGGTGTCCAGCCAGTTGATCTTCTTGCATTCAGAAAGCATATTTTTCATTACTTTTGCTGCCAGAGGTGCCCAGGAACCGTTTTCAATAAGGCCCACTGTGCGGTTCTGGAAATTATGCTCTGCCAGACGGGTAATAAAGTCATTCATAAACGGATAGATTCCTGCATTATAGGTAGTTGTTGCCAGTACCAGCTTACTGTAACGGAATGCATCACTGAGTGCCTGAGACATATCATCTCTTGCCAGATCATAAACAACTACTTTCGGACATCCCTTGCTCTTTAATTTCTCCACAAACTGATTGACTGCTTCTTTGGTATGTCCGTATACAGAAGTATATGCAACTACGATTCCTTCTTCCTCCGGTGTGTAAGAGGACCAGGTATCATAGAGGCTGATATAATGTCCCAAATTTTCTGTAAGTACCGGACCATGTAACGGACAGATGATCTGAATATCCAGAGTAGCTGCTACTTTCAGAAGTCTCTGTACCTGTGCGCCATATTTACCAACAATACCGATAAAGTATCTTCTTGCTTCATCATCCCAGTTTTCTTCCACATCCAGAGCACCGAACTTACCAAATCCATCTGCTGAAAAAAGAACTTTATCTGTGCTGTCATAAGTCACCATAACCTCCGGCCAATGTACCATTGGCGCAAATACAAAAGTAAGATTGTGATTTCCCAGACTCAGTGTAGAACCATTCTCTACTTCCAGTTTCTGCCCTTCCAGATCCAGTCCGAAGAAATTCTTGATCATTACAAATGTCTTCGCATTGGCTACTACTGTAGTGCCGGGATATACTTCCAGAAAGTTCGCTACATTTGCTGCATGGTCAGGCTCCATATGCTGAACGATCAGATAGTCCGGCTTACGTCCGCCAAGTGCCTGTTCAAGATTATCCAGCCATTCATGTTTGAAATTGGCATCTACAGTATCCATAACTGCAACCTTGTCATCCAGAATCACATAGGAATTATATGCCATTCCGTTTGGCACTGCATACTGTCCCTCAAACAAATCTACCTGATGGTCATTCACTCCGACATATTTAATGGTATCTGTAATCTTCATATTTCTGCCCTCAATTCTTTCTTTATAGTATATCGTCTGTCCGTTACTATTCAGCAATCTGCTGTCACTCAACGTTAATAAGTTATAGTTGCTATGCATTCTTAATTTGTTTATGTTTTTATATTATACTATTTTAATCCAATTTTCAAGTCCTTTTGGTAATTTTTTTCATTTATTTATGAGATTTTTTATAGAGTCAGGTGGATATCCTCAATTGAAGCAGGGCTTACTTAATTTGGTCAATTTACAGTATTCTCTGAAATTATTACGAGTATACTCAAAAAACAGCAGAACAGATACAAATTATCCATCCTGCTGACGTTCCTTCCATAGCAATCTGCGTAAATAATACATTGATCCAGTTCAGTAGAATTTCACGCTCTGCTGAACCACATCACCATTCATTATTTTCCAAAATTGCAATACTCATAATGTAGTTATAATCTTATACAATGCTTCCACGCTGTACGGCAGTATCCTCTCATCTAATTGAAATTTCGGATGATGCAGAGGATGATTTTCTCCTGGTATTCCCGCAAGAAATACTGTGAAAAGTCCTCTGGTTTCTCTAAAATATCTGTATGCGTTGTCACCTGAAAGAAACAGCTCATCTTCTCCTTCCAGGACAAACTTATCCCCAAATACTTCTTCACCCACTGCCTTTGCTGTCTCTGTAAGTTCCTCATCATTGGCAAACGCATATACCGGATTTTTGGGAAATTCCATACGGATCTGTGTGCCAGTCTGCTTTTCAATTTCCTGCAGATTTCTCTCCAGCTCGTGCTCAAGTGCCATGTAAGTTTCTTCATGAACTGCGCGTATATTTCCGTTTAATACCACATGGTCTGCAATAATATTCGTATATTCACCGCCATGGATCGTACCCGTACCCACAATATATTTTCCTGAATCCGGATGCTGTTTTCCAAAACTTTCATTCAGATCATGAATGGCACTTATCACTTGAGCAGCTGCATAAATTGCATCAATCCCCTTATCCGCTTCACACCAGTGACTGGATTTTCCATGAACATGAATCTGCATACTGTTGATCATGGAAGATGCCTGTCCCTGATGCACTGCCATTCCAAATGTCATGTCCGCTGCGTAATGAAACATCAGAAATGCATCTGCTTTCGGATTCTCTAATGCTCCGGCCTGAAGCATTCTTTTTGCACCTTCACCAATCTCCTCTGCAGGTTCAAAAAGGAACCGGAGCCTGACTGGAAAATTTTCCTGCATTCTTTGCTCTTCTGCCACAATTTTTGCAAGGATCAGTGCTGCTGCCAGGATCATATCGTGACCGCAGGCATGCATACATCCCTGATTTACTGATGCATATGGTAGATTTGTCTGCTCCTGTATGGGCAATGCATCCATCTCCGCCCTGAGTACAACCATTTTCTCCCTGTTTCTCAGAGATGGAAGTTCCGCGATCAATCCTGTAGGTTCTATCGGCACAATCTCATATCCCAGTTTCTCCAGATATTTCCGGATATATGCAGACGTCTCCACTTCCTGAAGTGCCAGCTCCGGATGTTGATGAAAGTAATGTCTCAATGTGATTAATTCTTCCGTATATTTTTCTATATTCATCTGTTTTCCAACCTTTGTTCTCAGGGATTACCATTTTCATCTTCCGACATACTCAAAACCGCATTCGGACGTTCCAGGCAGAACTTCTGTATCTCTTCCAGAAATCTCTGACCGTATTTCTTTAACTTATTCTTGCCCACACCGGAAACCTCCAGCATTTCTTCTTCATTTGATGGACATTTGATGCACATATCTATCAGCGTCTTATCACTGAACACGATATATGGAGGCATGGCTTCCTCTTTTGCAATTTCCAGACGAAGTTTCCGCAGGGCTTCAAATAAATCGTAACCTGCTGCCGTAAGCGCATCTGTACTGCGTTTTCTGACAGATTTCTGGGGCTTTTTCTTTTTATCCGCTTCTTTTTCCTCGTAAGTACGCATGATCACGTGAGTATTTTCATCTCTTAGCGGAGAAATATCGCCCAGTTTCAGCACACTGTAACGTTCCTGTGTCTGATAGAGATATCCCATCTCAGTCATCTGGCTGATCAGTGCCCTGAGTTCTGCCTCACTGTGATCATTCAATGCTCCATAAGATTTATACTTATCTGCTCCAAGCTCCCTCAACCGGGCTCTCTTAGCCCCCAGCAGAGTACCAAGCACAATTGTCAGTCCATACCTTCCTCTCGTCTCAGCCACACAGTTCACTACCCACTTCGCCTCTCTGGTCATATCTGTCTCATGGTATTCTCTGTGACAATTTCCACAATTATCACAGGGACCGAAGGTCTTTTCACCGAAATACTCCAGAATATAATTTCGCAGACATCCTGTTGTTTTACAATATCCTTCCATGATCTGAAGCCTTCGTATATCCCGCTGACGAATGAGAAATTCATCCTCTTCATCCACATCGGAAAAATCTTTGTTATCCAGAAGCATTCGGTCGATCATAACATCCTGTGCAGAAAACAATAGAACGCACTGGGAATTCTCTCCGTCACGCCCTGCACGTCCTGCCTCCTGATAATAATTCTCCATACTCTGCGGCATATTGTAATGGATCACATATCTCACATTGGATTTATCAATCCCCATTCCAAATGCATTTGTTGCAATAATAACGGGGGTTCTGTCGTAAATGAAATCATCCTGATTCTTTTTTCTGGTTTCATTATTCAGTCCTGCATGATATCTGGTAACAGCAACTCCTTTTTGGAAAAGCAGTTCAAAAAGATTGTCCACATTTTTTCTTGTAGAGCAGTAAATAATCCCGCTCTCTGTTGGATGTCTGTCTATGTAATCCATCACAAAATCGTCTTTTCGCCGGATATTTTCCACGCTGTAATATAAATTCTTTCTATCAAACCCGGTAATCACTACTTTCGGATCTTCCAGATTTAAAGTACAGAGAATGTCGTTCTTTACTTCCTCTGTTGCAGTTGCGGTAAAAGCACTGACGATCGGACGACCGGGAAGATTTTTTACAAAGTCTACGATTTTGACATAGCTTGGTCTGAAATCCTGGCCCCACTGTGAAATACAATGTGCCTCATCCACTGTCACCATGGAAATCTCCACCTGTCTGGCAAATTCCAGAAACTCATAATTTTCCAGACGTTCCGGTGCAACATAAATAATTTTGTATCTTCCTCCTGCTGCCAGGTACAACGCCTTGCTAATCTGACTTTCCGACAGTGAAGAATTGATAAATGCGGCATGTATTCCCGCTTCATTCAAAGCCTTTACCTGATCCTGCATCAGTGAGATCAGAGGAGAAATTACAATCGTAATTCCTGACAGCATCAGTGCCGGTACCTGATAACAGATGGATTTTCCGGCTCCTGTCGGCATGATTGCAAGCACATCCCGGTGTTCCAGAATGGACTCCACAACACTCTCCTGCCCTTCTCTGAATGTATCATATCCAAAATAAGTCTTTAAGGTCTGTACTGCCTGTCTGTTCACCTGAAGCCTCCCTCTGCATTTTAATCTATTTTAATCTCTTTTTCAGCTCCTGAATCAGTTCGGAATAGTCTCTGTGCTGCATCTTCGGAAATGCCTTGATGATACGCCCCTGACCGACAACGGTATGATTGGTAATAGAGCTGGACAGTTCCTCAAACTGAGCCTGAAGCTCCGCTCTTTTTATACGAAGCATTTCGATAGATTTTTCTCGCTGTGCGGCAGTTGCATCACGCAGTTCTGCTGCTGCAAGAGTTGCCTGAACCTTTCCTTCTCCCACTTTCTGTGCTGTGCCAATCGTAGTCGTAGCCAGTGTATCACTCAGTTTATCACTTACAATTCTCAAATCTGAGCGAACCTTATCCAGTCTGGTAAGCTTTTTATTCAGTCCCTGGATCACTGCTACCGTCACAATAAAATCTGTCAGATACACAGCATACAAAACTGCTATCACAATCCACTCCCAGGTTGCAGGTGTATGTAACGCATGTGCCTCTACATACTTCTGGAAAACTTTTACTACCATAACGATAGCCAGTCCCCAGATCAGAGAAAACTCCAGGCAAATGTAGCCATGAAAATTAAAGGGTTTATCTGAATAATCCCACCATCTTGCGTGGAAACACACATCCAGCAGCCAGCCTGCAACCAACTCCACCGCAGTTGCCAGAACAATTCCAAACACAAAAATCATTCCATCACTCATCTGACGCCCGCTGCCCTGAATTGTATTGAGCAAAGCAAAAACAGAAAGCACCCCAAATCCATATACCGGGCAGACCGGTCCATTCAGGAAACCTCTGTTTATAACTTTTCCCAACGCTACTGCATGAAAAATAACTTCAACAACCCAGCCGCCAAAAGAATAAATAAGAAAATACAGACATATCTGAAAATACGTCATTCCACAAATCATTCGTTGCTCCTCCTTGCTTTCATCAAACCACTTTTCATATCCCATTATCACAGTTCAAACAGAAAACTTACCCCAGACTGTTTTGTAATGTACTGATCAATTCCTCTATAACAATTGGTTTGGATAGAAATCCATCCATACCACATGCCAGTGCTTTCTTTCTGTCTTCGTCAAAAGCATTGGCAGTCATGGCAAGGATCGTAATTCCCGCCAGTGCCGGATCATCCAGTGAACGGATCTGCTCAGTAGCCTCATATCCGTTCATTACAGGCATCTGCACATCCATAAGCACCAGATCATAATCACCTGGTCTTGAATTCTTAACCTTCTCCACAGCCTCTGCTCCATCTTCCGCTGTATCAACCTGAAAACCATATTCACTAAGGAGTGCTACTGCAATTTCTCTGTTCAGTTCATTATCTTCCACAAGCAGTATTTGCCTGCCTCTGAAATCTGAATCTGCTGCCGGAAGAATATTATCCTCTGCCCCGGCCTGCTTCTGACCGATAGCAGCCATCAGAGTCTCTCTGATATCTGACATAAACATAGGTTTGGCACAGAACGCAGTCACCCCTGCTGCCCTGGCTTCCACTTCAATATCTGACCAGTCGTAAGCAGTCAGGATAATGATTGGCGTATCATCACCAAGACTGCGGATCTGACGGGTAACTTCAATGCCATTCATATCAGGCAGACGCCAGTCAATGATATAAGCGTGGAATGCATCCCCCATTTCCATAGACTGTCGTGCACGGAGAACAGCCTCCTTACCGGAAAGTGTCCATTCCGAACGCATTCCAACCTTTACAAGCATCTTAGTCACACTGTCACAGGTATTGAAATCATCGTCTACTACCAATGCCTTCAGACCTTCCAGTTCTGCGATTTTCTCTATACGGTGGTTCTCAGGCTGAATCCGCAATGGCAGACGGATAATAAATTCAGTACCTTTGCCCTGTTCTGTTTGAACCTCAATGGTTCCGCCCATCATATCCACGATGTTCTTGGTGATAGCCATGCCCAGTCCTGTACCCTGAGTCCTGCTTACAGTGGAAGTCCGCTCTCTCTCAAAAGGAGAAAATATCTTCTGTACAAATTTTTGACTCATGCCGATTCCGTTATCCTTTACCCGGATTTCGTACAGTTCACAGCCTCTCTGTATACCCGGATACTCTCTCAGCCGGACAGAAACGGTTCCGCCTGCAGGAGTAAACTTGATCGCATTGGACAAAAGATTCAGCAGTACCTGATTCAGCCTGGTCTTGTCACAATAAACATCCTCATTGATAACATCCATGACATCCATGTAAAGCTCTAACTGTTTCGCATGGATCTGTCCGCTGATAATGGTTTTCAGATCATGAAGAACCTCTGACAGACTGACTTCCGTCTCTTCCAGATGGATTTTCCCGCTCTCAATACGGCTCATATCCAGGATATCATTGATCAGTGAGAGCAGATGATTACTGGAGGAAAGAATCTTACCCAGATAATCCCGAACCCTTTCTTTATCATCAATGTTGCTTACAGCCAGTGTGGTAAAACCAATGATCGCATTCATTGGTGTACGGATATCGTGAGACATATTGGAAAGGAAGGTGCTCTTTGCCTTGTTTGCAGTCTCCGCAGCGCGGACCGCCTCAGAAAGGGCCTGATTCATTTTTCTGTCAGAGGTACGATCTGACAGAACCAGGATATATTTCTTTTTCCCGTTTACCTCGCTGCCCATTGCAACGTTATGAAACCAGCGGTGTTCTCCTGTTTTCTGATGAACATATTCAAGATCCCATTCCTGCTGCTCATGAACCTGGATTTCTTCCAAATACTTCTTCTCCGGATCTTCAACGTCCCCGGGATGCAGTTTTCCAAGGACACAAATATCTTTACGAATCTGTTCTACTGTAATTCCCAGCAGTTTTTCCACATTGGGACTGACGTAATCTGCCTGATATGTTTTTGCATCCAGCATCAGGAAAACGTCATCTACATTCATTGACAGCTTTTGAAACAATTCGTCCCTGTACAGGATCTCCGTATCCTTTCTCTTCAGGTTTACCCTGTTTTTCCGGAGAATAATTCCAATAAAAAGACCGGCAATACACACCGCTACTGCACTTACAAGCAGCACAGTGCTACGCTGCAGAACATTCATACTTGCATTGACGATATCAGCCTGGACAAGTCCCAGAAAGATCCAGTCCTGAGGTTTGGATTTCTCATAGACCAGATAGTAATCCTCTCCATCCAGATTTATCAGCATTGCATCTGTATGTCCTTCCTTAAACTCTTCTGAAAGTTTAAGGATCTCTTTTTCAGACATATTGGAATGTTCTCTCAGAATCCCAAAGAAATTATACACCTCTCCCCATGCCTCAGAAGAATGATCCACAACAACACGGCCATCCGGATGAACCACATAACTCTGGGCATTTCCATTGAAAGCAGAAATATTCAGCACATTTACGATATCAGAGTTTTCATAGGCAATGGCAATGGCATCATATTCAAAGCCCTGATAACTTCCATGAGGCCTGGGAGTGGCAAAAACAAGGAGCTGGGATTTTCCGGGAACTGTTGCATTGGTTATCACATCATTTCCCTGCCGGATCTCATCTTCAATATTTTCCTGTAATCCCAGATACCCGGTTTCACCTGTTACCATCTTATAGTTCCCGTCCGCTGACAGGAAATAAAAATCTAAAAAGCCTGCATCTTCCTGTGCTTTCTCTATATACTCACGAATTTCACTTTCATCGGAAGTGTTCTGCAGATATTCCCCCCATATATGGAGATAAGTCAGATTCTTATTTGTCAGCTCACTTAGCATATTATCAGACTGATGAAAAATTTCTGTCAGGTGAGAAACACTTTCCTCATAAACAGTCTTCGATACAAACCCCAAATATTGGAAAACAGTCAAAAGGATTCCAACAAATAGGGCAATAAGAACTGCTGCATTCCATCGTTTTCTCACAACCCGTTTCTTTCTGTTTGTATTATGATTCTTAACATCCATTCTTCTCACCTCAGAGTAATGTAGTCTTCAGGCTCTGCAAGAATGGCATTACCATCTGAAACATATGTTGTCCAGGTATCTTCCACAGAGGTATCCCCTCCATCAAATACAATATTTTCCTCTGCCGGATAAGCTTCCATATATTGTGGTGCTGCAAGGCAGGTCACAGTAAAAGTATCCTTGTCCTGAATCTGTTTTCCATTCTTTGAAACTTTACTCAATGTATAACCATTATCCGTTTCCCTGATTTCTACAGAAATACCACTGAACACAGGCAGAGAGCCGCGGTTAAAGGGGATAAAGCCTCCCTGATAGCCTTCTACGAAGTTTCTGACCGTTTCCTTCAGTTCTGCCCCGCTCATCTCACTGCTGTAAGCGGAAAGCTCGTTTGGCATAATCATGTTGCCTGCCATTTTTTCTGTATAACCGGCCTTCAGTACATTTCCTGTAAAGCTGTTTCCTGTTGCAATCAGCACATCCGTCCCATAAATACCGCGCAAAGTGTTTGCCATAACAGAATAGGCTTCATTGCCTCCGCTGGTATGGAAACGATTGGAATAAGTTTTCTTTGAATCCAACACAATATCCTCAGAAGTGGATTTTTCTTCAAGAAGCTGGGAATTAAATGACTGATAAGCCTGCTCTGCATTATATTCTCCTGAGATCATCTTAGACACCACATCCCTGGAAATGGAAAAAAAGTCATTTGACGCAATACGGATATACATATGGTTTTCTTCGATCACAGGTTTCACATCCTTCAGATATTCCGTAAGCCGGAAATCCACATCCTGGCTATAGCTTAACAGATCCTGCCCATCATAAATGATCCGGTTCTGCGCATCCTCTGAAAGCATTGTGTTCAGTACCTTCATTGCTTTCTGCCGACGTGTTTCATCCTTTGTCAGGTCACGGTTTAAAGCTATCTGGAAATATGGTGTAGTCATCAGCCACTTTTCGCCGTTCTGCTGAAAGAATGGCAGGAATGTTGTGTTAATGCCCTGATCCTGGAACATTTTTACACCGGCAGAACTGCCGAAATACATGGCAAGCTTACCACTTTTATACATCTCAACCACATCATCATAATTCATATCCAGATCATCCTGGCTCAGCCCTGTATCCTGAATAAACTGCTCCATACGTTCAAAAGCCTCCGGCCAGACAATACTGTCCAGACCTTCTCTCTTTGCATTGTCCGGGTCACTGTAGATGGTACGCCACTTACGTCCATCCACAGAAGACAGCTCTGATGCAGACAGACCCTGCAGTGTTTCCATACAGGTATAATCATAGTAATAGTCTGCAGTAAACCCACGGATACCCACCTCATCAAATGCCTGGCAGGCAGAAACGAAGCTTTCATAATCCGTTGGAAGAGGAATATCATACTTTTCAAAAAGATCTTTGTTCACTACAAAGCCATGGGCATCTGCACACACAGGAAGCCAGTTTACACTGCCATCCTGATTTTTGAAATTGTTAAGGTAGGTATCATAGACAGCACCTGCAGCATTGGTTGTGGAAAGATCCATCAGACTGTCCTTCAGGGGGCTTGCATCATGGAGGGAAAACCTGCAGCAGGTTATAATATCCGGCAATCCGCCGTTTTCATTCAGAAAACGATAGAAATCCAGATCATTATTGCCTACTACAAATTCAACGTTGATATCCGGAAGCTGTTCCTGGATGTATGGCGCATATTTTTCATACAGCTTTGTGCTCCATAAATACACTGTGATGGTTTCTGCATCTTCTTTTTCCGCACTTTTCCCGCCGCAGCCAGACAGAAGTGATACGGCTGTCACCATCGCCAAAAGCACAGAAACTAACTTGTTCCATTTTTTCTTTTTCATTATAACTTCTCCCTCTGATTGCGTTTTACTAACTCATTGATCACTTTTACTAATAATTTCCCATCAACAGGCTTGGCAATATGTTCATCCATTCCTGCTTCCTTTGCTCTCATTTTGTCCTCAGTGAACGCGTTTGCTGTCATGGCAATGATCGGTATCACTTTTGCATCCTCTCTGTCCAGAGAGCGGATCATCTTTGCTGCTTCATATCCATTCATGACAGGCATCATAATATCCATAAGAATAGCATCAAATTCTCCAGGTCTGCTTTTTCTGAATATGTCAACAGCCTTCTGTCCATTCCATGCTTTTGTCACCACAGCGCCTTCATTCTGAAGCACAAATTCTGCAATCTCCATATTCAGCTCATTATCCTCTGTCAGAAGAACATGGAGCCCCTGGATAGAAGTTTCTGTTTTTTCTTCCGTTTCATTCCTGTCCTTCATATCTGCATCAATCTGGAATGGAATCCGGATCACAAATGTAGTCCCTGTGCCTTCTTTACTTTCAAAGGAAATGGTTCCGCCCATTTTCTCCACCAGTTTTTTTGTAATTGGCATTCCCAGTCCTGTTCCGGCGAATTTTGTGCGGCTTCCTGCATGTTCCTGTGCAAATGGTTCAAAAATGCGTTTCTGGAATGCCTCTGTCATTCCAATTCCGGTGTCTCTGCAGACAAATTCCAATGTGGGCATTGCTGTCTGTTTCGATGGGATTTCCCGACAGCTGATATAGACATATCCGTTTTCTTTGTTATATTTCACCGCATTGGACAAAATATTCATCAGAATCCGTTTCACATGCACCGGACTTCCAATAAGATTCCAGTGTGTAACTTCTTTCTCTTCCCAAATGATCCGGATGTTCTGCTCCGCAGCCATATGTTCGATCACACCCAGTATTTCCTCAAAAATACTGTTCAGATTAAATGGGATGTCTTCCAGAACCACTTCATCTGACTCCAGCTTGCTCATGTCCAGAACCTCGTTTATCAGTTCCAGCAGCAGATGGGATGTCTTTTTGATCTTTGCCCTGCATTCCGTCTGTTTCTCCATATTGTCTGCATAATGGTCTGCCACATTGATCATGCCGCAGATTCCATTGATCGGTGTCCGGATATCATGGCTCATTCTCTGCAGAAACTCAGTTTTTGCCTCATTGGCTGCTTCTGCTTTTTTTGCTGCTCTTAGAAGTTCTGCTTTATATTTTTCATCTTTTTCCTTTTCCTGTTTCCGATGTGCCAGATCCGCTCTGTAACCCCAGAAGCAGAATATACCGAATATGAGTAAATAAAGAAAAACGACAGCTGTTACACTTAGTGGCAGGTTACGGAATACTTCCGTATCCGGAAGATAGGTATAAATATAATAATCCCGCTGCTTCAGCATGATTCCGTAACCTCCGGTTCCTTCATTTTTTAAATGAAAAATATGCTGACTGTCTGTATGCTCTTTCATTGCCTGGACAACCTGGTTGCCGGCAGTATCCTGTCCCAGCAGGCTTTCATCGTTGCTAGCAACGATGGTTCCCTTATCTGCAACAATAATCGTTCCATCTTTCTGAGTGCTATAGCCATTTAAAAGGTTCTGTATTGTCAGGGTATAATTTCTGACAAATTCCGGAGATGTGTAATAATAAATTGCAACCATACCTGGTGCATCTTTTCTGGCACAGGCTGCAATGTCGATACGTGATCCGTCTTCTCGGTCAATCCGTTCCGAATAAGATCTTTCTTCATATCCGGTAAAATCCATGATAATGTCTTTTTGCAGATAATCTGTGATCTCATTGGTCAGAGCCTCATCCATGCTGTATTTGCAGACTGTCTTTCCCTCTGCCTCCAACACAAGGATACCATCCACCCAGAGGGTCTGCAGATTTTCTTTCAGAAACTCCTGGCTTAGCCGGCCGCCGTTTTCTGTTTCCATGTCGATATTCGTACTCATCTGTCTGGCGCTTTCAATGGCACGGAGGAGACTTTTAGATTCCGAAGCTTCATTATAATGGGTGTAGGTGGAACACTGCACTTTGACATAGTTTACAGTTTTCACCATCCTGTTCTCTGCTTCCTTTTTCTCTGCCTGAAAAAAGTAATACAGGGAAGCTGCAGTCACACAGATTCCAAGCAGAATGCCGAATATCCAGAATCGCTTTACTTTTATTCTTCTCCTAATATCCAAGATCATCCACCTCCAGATACTTCTGGGGATCATCCAGATATTTTTTAATGATTTTCAGGGATGTGCCATCCTGACGCATTTCTTCCAGCGTCTGATCCATCTGCTCACAAATTCCTCTGTCATCCTCTTTTGCAAAAGCAACACCTATCCCGACCACCATCAGCGGATCTTCCAGGATACGGAAGCTTGCATCATAATCCTTCATGTACTGGACAATGGATTCCTCATGTGCAGCAACTGCATCTACATATCCTTTTCCCAGAAAGGTATAGATTAGTTCCCTGTGCCCAAGACTGATCAGATTGCCCAGTTTGGGGATCCTTTCATCTGTCCGGTTCAGAAAGATGCCTTCCGGTTTGGTTGTGGACTGGACGGCAAGGTTCTTTCCCTCCAGATCACTTAGTTTATAGATATCACTGCTCTCATTTACAGCAACTACCTGGCGGCTTGCTATGTAGGGTCCTGCCCAGCGGTAATCGTCAAGGCGTCCTTCCATGGAAAAACAGCCCATAATACAGTCGATCTCTCCGCTTTCTACCAGTTCTTTTTTCTTCTCCCAGTTGATCTGGACAACATCCACCTGATACCCCATTCTTCTGAAAGCTTCTGTAGCCAGTTCCACATCAATTCCTGTGGGGATTCCATCTTCATTCAGATAATTGTATGGCGGATAACTGTCACTGCCCAGGGTGATAACGGGCTTTTCTCTTTCTTTTTTAGTAACATCTGCATTTTTGCACCCTGCCAGGGCAGTTGCTAAAATTCCCACAAGCAGAATGCCTGCAATCACTCTTTTTCCTTTCATCTTTTCTCCATTCCTGCTGTTCTTCTCTATTTTCCATCAAATTTAACCGAATCAGGTAAGTCCCCTGCGGAGGTTGCGAATATCCGCTTGAAGACAAAAAAAAGTTCCTTGTAAAAAATTTTACAGGAACTTTTTCCATAATGCCCATTTAACATTTACCTTTTTTTATTACTGAGGCATGATGCAACCGGCTGGCATGGCCAGATTTCAATCTGACTTTAGCTCCTTCTGGCTTTGCGCCCCGGCTTTTCAACCGGTTTGCCAATAAATGCCATAAAAAATTATTTTTATTATAGCACTCATACTATATCATGTCTATAAGAAAATATGTTACTGTTCACAGCAACACGCTTCGCAGGATATTGCCAGTGAACAGTAACGAAAATATACCTCTTAACATACAAATCCAGCTTCCCATCAAAACTTAAGAGAAATTTACCGGAATGAAACTCCTTCATCAACCGGCCATGATTTTCTAAGTGCCCCATAGGAGATCAGAAAATTCGCAAGCCATCCGGCCGGTACAGCAAGCCAGACAAATGCAATTCCATAACGCGGTGCAAAAATCAAGGCAACTGACAGCCGAATGGCAAGGTTTACCATATTGGCAATGAGAAACGGCCGCATAATTCCAAGTCCACGAAGAACTCCATCTGTTGCCATCTTAATACCCATAAAAATAAAGAAATATCCCAGCCATTTCATATAATCCCCGGACACCTGATATGCCAGAGCGGTTCCATCTTTTCCAAGGAATAAGGAAGAAATTGGGGTGTGCAGTGTTTCAATGACTATGAAAGCAAGGACTGCGAAACACAGATCTAACACCAGTGCAGCGTGATATCCTTTTTTAATACGTTCAATTTTCTTTGCTCCAAGATTCTGGGAAACATAGGGCGAAACCGCATTTCCAATGGATACAAATATCAGTGAAAAAACATTCTCTACTCTCATGGTTGCCGCATAACCTGCCAGCGCCTGTGTACCGAAGGGATTTACAACCGCCTGTACGATCATCATACCAATTGACACTGTGGATTGCTGAAGAACCGATGGTACTGCAATACGAAGCATGGAATGTAACTCCTGCCTGTCAAACCAGTTAAAGCGGCTTTTATATCGACGCATCCGGTTAAAGAAAATCAAAAGCGAAAACACTGCGGAAATCCCCTGCGCAATGAGAGTTGCAAGGGCGGCACCGAACACACCCAGCCCTAAACCTGCCACCATCCAAAGATCCATAACAATATTCAAAACAGAAGAAAATATCAAAAGGCCCAGCGGAATCTTCGATTCACCGATGGAATTGAACATCGTTGAAAGGATATTGTACATAAACAGAAAGGGAAATCCCACAAAATAAACACGCAGATACAGTACCGCTTCATCCAGTATGTCAGCAGGTGTTTGTAATAAACTCATCATAAAATGAGAAAAAACAAAGCCAAAAACCCCCAGAAGTATACTCAGAATCAGAAAACTGATCAACGATGTTGACACAATTGTTTTCATTTTGCTATAATTCTGAGCTCCAAAATAGCGGCTCACAAGTACACCTGCTCCTACACCGGCTCCCAAAGCCACACAGATGAAAACATTGGTCAAAGCGGCACAGGCTCCAACTGCCGCAAGTGCAGAGGATCCCACAAACTGACCGACGATAATGGAATCAGCCATATTATATACTTGTTGAAAGAAGCTACCCAAAATCATAGGCATTGCAAAAACAGTCAGTGCTTTAAGAGGGGCATCTGTGATTAAATATTCATCTTTTGACATTCTCATTTTTCTCCATCAATTCCTGCTTTTTATCCGAAATCACGATTGTATTTTCAAAATGTAAGTTTAAGATTTCGTTACGCAACAATTATATGTAGTTACAGCAAATAAGTCAAGCTACTGTTTACTTTTAGTAATATAAATGATATGATATTTGATATTGAAAAAAGCTGCTATCAGATGGATATTATTTTATATTATTTTACAGGAGGGAACTTATGTACCTGGACGGTTTAGATGAGCTGGATCAGAAGATTATCCGGCTGCTTATAGAAAACGCACGTATCTCTTACTCTGATATCGGTGAAGAAACCGGTATTTCCAGAGTGGCAGTAAAAGCCCGTATCCAGGCTTTGGAGAAAAGAGGCGTAATCGAAGAATATACAACAATTATTAATCCGCAAAAAATCAGTGGGGCTGTATCATGCTATTTTGAAATTGAAACAAAACCGGAGTACCTGGCACAGGTGACAGATATATTGTACAAAAATGATACAGTCACACAGATTTACCGTGTCACAGGAAGAGACAGGCTTCATGTACATGCCGTTGCTTCATCAGGTGATGAAATGGAATACTTCCTGCACAATGTCATTGATACACTGCCTGGCATTATCAGCTGCAGTTGCAATATGATCTTATCACGCATTAAAGATATTAAAGGATTACGGCTATAAAAGTCAGAAGCTGCAACCAATCTTGATCCATACAGTCATGTCACCCTGCCAAAGTGAATTAAATATAACGCTCCCAGCCACTTTTTGACTTCAACAGTTTGCTCTTCCTGAAACGCCTCGCAGCTTTTCAAAATAACAATAAAATGCCCATTTTTCGTACACGGGAACATATCCTAAAACGCCACTATACTATTGAAGAGTTGTCAAAGCAGTACCTGATGAACACCACTACTTTGAAATCCGTTTTCAAAGCAGTCTATGGAATGCCCATCGCTTCTTACATGAAAGAATACCGTATGCTGGAAAAGCCACTGCTGATGGCATTGACGATCAGCTGATGGAGCTTCAAAAAAAGCTTCTCAAAAAGGCTAACAACAAAGAAGCATACGATGAGATTGCCGACCAAATTTTCAACCTTCGAGAGCAGCGTTTATTGTTTCGCTTTGTGGCATTTTTACACACTGCTGAATCACACCTGTAACATACGTAATGGAATCGATGCAGTCGTTCTTAAGCCATTCTGAGATAATTGCCATCAATCCCCGAATATAAAAGGCCATGATATAAGGTCGATCTTGCTGTAGTACACCGTAGCGGTCGAGAATCGGCGTAAACACATGACGGAACATCCTATCATAGCTTTTATCCATCCCCAACACCGTCGCATTTTCTGTTGCTGTGCGGAACAGTCTCTTGTTGTTCTTAATGTAGCTGAGGTAAGGTGTTAAATAATCCGGCGTAATTAGATATAATTCATCCCTCGGGCAATTCCGCAACTTTGCAGAAAAGGCATCTGAATCTTTCTCCATACAAGCATGAAATTGCTCGTTCACACGACTGATACTCTCCGAGAGCAGGTCTGACATCGTTTCATAGTGCAGGTAGAAGGTGGAACGATTGACCCCTGCTACTTCACAGATTTCTTTGACTGTAATATACTCAAAATCCTTTCTTGCCAGAAGTGTCAGAAAGGCTTCGTCCATTCTGGCTACAGTAGCAAAATATCTGCTTTCTGATTTATTCAATCGTTCTCACCTTCTTTCGTGTTGTTGTTTACTTCTCGCTGGTTTCTTTTGCCAATTCCATGATTTCAAAAGCGTATTTCTGCTTGCCCTGAGCCAGCAATTTTTTGTAGATGGGGTAATTAACACCCATACCCAGCAGCCCGATAATGCCGACAATCACGCCGAGAACAAACATAGCAGCACTACCGCTGCCGATAACCTTCATGGAAAGGCACATCCCAACATCAGCCACCATCGCAGTGATAATACCGAAGGTGTAGGTAAAAACGGTTGCGGGAAGCTTGGCTTTTGTATCCAGCTTGCGAAGTGCGACCACCTTGGAGGTGTCCTTGGGTGCATATTCGTTTGCGAGTTGTTCTGCATAGATTTTATCTGTATTCATGGCTTGTTGCCTCCTTCATTTGATGGTTCTATGATACTAGCAAAGAACGAGCAACGGAACAACACTAACGGCAGTTTGTGTTGAGTTCAAGAATTGTGCAACTTCCTGTTTTGTATAACCTCTCTTTGCATCTAATCCACTGTCTCAAATTGTGACATCTAATCCGAGGTTACAACCTGACACACATTTTGCAGTAGATATGTTTCCATATAAGAAAACCGGGCCTTTTCAGATATCGGGGCTTACATCCCGACTTCCGAAAAAGCCCGGAAATACGCTACTTTCTGGCACTTGATTTTATTTCCTTGACATCAAAACTACCGTCTCAACGTGGGGCGAGACAATGGTATGAATGTCACCACAAGCTAATTATATGATACTTCCGTTGCCGGGAACATGTCCACCGCCAATATCCGTTCATGGAAACATATCCACCACCAATGTCCGTTCGTGGAAACATATCCATCGTATTGAACGTTCCAGGGAACATATCCACCAGCCTTAAATAATGTCCAGAACAAATATTATTTCGGCTCTATTTCGTTTCCCTCAGTAATCTGAGCATTCTTAAGTTTCAGTTCTATCAAAGCACTGAACTCTACACAACTATCCGATGTCATCATTCTTTGTGCGGCATCTCCCAGGTAAATATATGGACTTCCTTTCATCTCACTTCTATCCGAACCAAAACGTCTGGTTTATATCCATTTTTTAGAATTTCAATAAAAGATTCGTTTTTCTCATTCTTTTTCCGTGACATGATAAGAATCCGTATGCTGACTATTATAAGAAATAGTATAAAAGCCGCAACCACAACTAATATTGTTACTGGCATATTAAATACCTCCTCTCCATTTTTACAATATGTTCAAAGGATTTTCTATCTATTCAACAATTGATACAGAACATCGATATTTCGAGCAAATGAATCAAATTCCTTATTATTTATTAGGAATTTATATATTTCCATTAACCAATCAATTCTATCTTCTTCAACATTTCCCACCAAAACATCCTCTTTAAAGTGATCCTCATGGCCTGATTCCAGTTCCACATATGTTGCATAACGCCCTGCTGCTTGCATAAAATCGTATAGCCGACCACGATTTGAGTGTATATTAAAGTTGGCTCTTATGTTTTCAAGTAAGAGCGACTTATTCTTTTTAAACTGCTTCCAGCTTTTCCTAAACTTGTATTCCAGAAATCTCTTATATCCCTGGGCCCTCGCATGGAACTCTGTCCAGAAAAAGAAGGTTTCATAATACTTAGACGAGAATATTTCATCATGATTTTGGCACCCCACATACTCTGCAAAATCATAGAAATCATGTGCATGGGTCATCTCATGAATTATTGTACCTCGCACCTCATCAGAGTCCTTATTGGGAAGGACTTTTTTAGACATTGCAACCAATGTTGTTCCAATTTTTGTACTTGCAAAAAGAACTGTTCCATTGGTATCATTCACCGCTTCACCGGAAGATATAATTGCCCTTCGTTGTGTATCACACATATCATATTTTAATGCAGTTTCGTATATACTATCGCAAAAAGCCACATCGATTGCCCTGGATTCATCATACCCATTCTTTACACGACTATAGAAATATTCTATTTCTTGTCTTATTAGATCGTTTATATCCACGAAATCACCTCTTCCCCAAATCACTCACCCCATCATAACAAGGTATGATGCCATTATATTTTCAACTATCTATTCCTTGCTTCCTGCAACCAATATTTAAATTCCCATCATAATGGGTCTATATCTATTTTGGATCTCAGCTGTTTTTGATATTCCATATACTGATTTTCATAAGATTCCCACCGGCTCCATGCAATCTTTGGCCGCTTAATTCCAAGAACCTTCTGGGCAATATCAAACACATAGTTATCTATAGGAATATGAAAATACTTAAAAGTATCTGCACCAATCATATACAGATATTTAATCGTCATATTAATCCACTTCTGGGACTGACCAATCGTAAATTCAATTCCTGCTTTTTGATATACCTGCTGGATTTTAAGTCAAGTCTCCTTGTGCCATGCATCATAATCCGCCTGGGAGGAAACCAACAACGCCTTAATGTCGGACTCCAGCATTTTATTAACCTGTTCCCTCAGTGCAAGTCTTATATCATCTTCCAAGCCTTTGAATCTGATAGTCCTATTCATATCTAAATAGGCTCTAGAAGCTACCGCCTGATATGGATTATTATATGAACCAAAATAGATGGCTCTTAAAAAGCTAAGAATATCGCTATCTACCTTTTCTACCATGATATCCTCTCATTTATTTTATATTTTTGATCTTAGTTTGCTGAGAATCTTTTCCGATTTTTCTTTTGCGATTGCTTTCTCTGTCTCGTAAGCCTTTTTTTCTTCCTCAGAGGCATTCTCCTTTAATCTCTTAGGATTTAGCTTGTATCCATCGTACTCTGTAATTTCTCTGCAGGATGCTGACCATGTTATTTCCACGATATCAGTTCTTGCTACATCAATCGTTTCCCAGGTCTCCGGAGAATCACCAACATCTACAATACACACTGTATCAAAAACTTCCATTATTGTTGCTTCTCGTCCATCGATCAAACGAACAACATCAAATTCTTTAATCTCCATGTTTTTTACCATGTGGGCTACAATCACCAAACATAAGAACTTCGTCATGCCAATCCCACCACCGATTAAGAGCCATGTGCGTATCTTTAATATGGTACGGTGCATCGTCTTTGACCCGCATTTTATTGTTCTCATCCAGCTCCAAGAAACGCTTTACTTCGGCCGCACGATTCTCACCCTCAGCCTGATAATCGTTAGCTACAAGAATATCTTTCAGAACATCATGTCTTCGTGTTCTTGGCTCTGTCGCATCGAGTTCCTTCTTCACAGCAAACAGAACAAAATCTTTAGCCTCTCCCGGATAGAAATCATCTGCATCACCTGCAATGATAATAGGTACATCTGTCATTGAATCCATCTTTGCTTTAAGCCAAGATAGCTCTCGTTCCTTTTTCTCTAGCTCGCTGGATAATCTTTCTATCTCAGCGTCCTTCTTCTGCATATCCTCTTCGAAGCTTTCCAAGAGCCTGTCGGCTTCAGCTTTCGCCTCTTCCATAGCTTGCTGCTTCATGCTTTCCTTCTTCTGGTCCAGGTCTGACTTTAGTGTCAACAACTCATACAAAGCCAACCTTCTACCGGCTTCTGCTTCTGCATTTTCTTCTCGCTTACTTGTAAGTCGGTCTTGAAGAATCGCATTATTAACACCAAACCAGGTATACAGCGGCCCTACCATCTGAGAATTACTGTACTGCATGACGGTCCTAGTTACCTTCTCAGATAGAATGGTATCTATGCCCTCCGACATTCTATACAGATACCTACGATGTCCAATTGCTGGATTAGGATGGTATATGCCTATAGCACCATAGTATTCATTGTGGCCCGCGCACATTTCTTTAATCTTCGGATTGGTGCAGTTGGTCTCCTGTACGAACACATGAGCTACGCCTTTTAATTCCTTGGACAATTTTGCTACATCAACCGGATCCTCATCATAGAAGGTTTTTGTGATGATTACTACTGGTAATCTGTATTTAGCCTTGCCATTGATAACAGTGACAAGCAGATCCAGATTATCATCGGTGATCATCAATGGTCTGCGTCTAACTTCCAGATTCCCGTCTCTTTTTATATAGCCCTTGTCGATCAAAAGAGAGATAAAAAATGGTGTATAAAACTTTGCATCTACCGTAATTGCTTCCTCTACAAAGCTGCGATCCAGTCTAACTGCCATTTTCATGGAACTAAAATTCATGATGTAGTCTGTGTCCCAAACCGCACCATCTTCTTCCCTTTTTTCATAACGTACCACAATTATATTTTTGTTGCGATATTCCTGTATCTCTAGCCATTTATTGGCATCCTCGAAACGGATATTTCTTTCCCCGTTTCACTCGATATCGGCAATGACACTAGATGGATGGCCATTCTGGTTCCATTCTATGACCAGCCGAATAAAATCATCCTTTGTCAGCTTATTTTCAATTTCAAGAATTGTCGAGAATAATAGCATCTTTGTCCCTCTTTTATCCTAAGTAATCCCCCTCCGCTAAAAGCGAAGGAGGTCAATGTTTAACTTGCCACTATGATACTCTCTATGACATTCCGGGCAAAGGGTCACCATGTTATTTACAGAAGGCTCTCCTCCTTCACTGTAAAGCATGATATGGTGACCGTGATTTCCATGAAATTGTCTCAGACATAAAAAGCACACATACTGATCAACTTCTTTCCCAGCTTTCTGTGCTCGGATATGAGCAGCGTCTCTCTTCTGAGCCATTTAGTTTCCTCCCAGCAATTTAAGAGCGTCGCGAATACGTCCAGGAAGTTCTTTCACATCTCCGTTAGCCGAAGTTGCACGACCTTTCGGTGCTACCTTTTTCTTAAGTTTTACAATACCAGAAAGAAGGTCTGCTTCCTCACGTTCAGTAAGATTGTCTACTTTAACCCATAACGCACGATTTCGTGGAACATCCTGATCTCTATATGGACATGTACGAACATTATGATCAGGACTACCGCATTTTGAACATCTCATATGTAGCCCTCCTTAAAACGTCATAACTTCTACTGAACCATCCCCCGCTTTTGCAGAGATGCTTCCATCTCCCTGCGTTACTAACACAGTGTTTTCAGCTAATCTAGGAAGCCCCTCATCATCGAGGTAGAACTGATAAATTTCAACATCACCGTTTTTCTTCTTAACAGCAATGTGATTATCCCAAACGTTTAAAACGGTGTCACCCTTCTTTAAAATTCCAAATTTAATCTGCATGATCATTGTCCTTTCGTCATAACTTGTCATTGTTACTTTTTTCTATCAAAAATAGCCTTAATCAGCCAATCGCTAATAGCATCTGCCATAACCAGGCCGATTGTTCCTAACATTGCACCGGTAATGATACCAGAGGCAACTGCCGCACCCGTGAGTTCTTCTGAAACTGCTTCTCTGGTAGTGGTTCCTGCTAAAATAGAAGGTGTAAGCATATTGGCCTTAGCAAGTAGAGCCTTCTTCTCGTCTTCGTTGTAATTCTCCGGATGATCCACAAAAACGTCCAAAATCAAACGGAGCATCGCTGTGTCTTCTGGGTGTTGATGAATCTCAACATCCAGAACGCTTCTCATAGCAATGTACTGCGTTTTGGTTAGTTTACTTCTTGGATTAGGAGCTTCAATGTTATTGATCGTCTGTCTGGTAACACCGATACGCTCTCCGAACTCTTCTGCACTCCATCCCACCGCTCTTCTAATAAGCTGAAGGTATTTTTGCATTCTTTCAATCTCGTTCATTTTGTCACCTCCTGTAATATACACTATATCCATACGACTATATTTTGTCAAGGCTTTAGATTTTACATTTTGTAATGTCCTGTCAACAAGAAAAAAGTGTCCGATAGAAGCCGAACACTTTAACCTTTAGTAATAATCTCTTCTTATGCTATTTCCGTCACAGTCCCACTCTTAAAGATCACCGTCAAGCTACCATTCTCATGGATCGTAACCCCTTCAATCATCCTGCGTACCATCTGATCATCGTATTCTGCGATCTCCGCTTGCTACTCCTGCAAGAATGAAATCATCTCGTCCCTCTTGATCTGCTGATTATTGTCCACGGCTTTCCCTAAAAGAATCTGCTGCTTGACATCCTTTAATGCTTCTACTTCATCTGCTAATTCCTCATAGTCGAGTTTCTTGAGAGCTCGGTCTACCAGCTCCTTCTGTTTTGCCTCAAGCTGCTGGTCGATCGTTTCAAGTTCTGCATCCCTGCCAGCTCCCAGGCTCTGTTCAGCTAAGGACATCAGCTCATCGATAACGCTACTCTTCTTTCGTTTAAAAGAACCACCACATTCTCCGCAGAAGATTTTCCCGGAAAATGGGTATCTAATCAGATACTTACCAGATTCAGTTGTGATCCCTTTTTCTTCCCTTCTCCGATCAACCAGCGCATTGGCTGCTTCGTATTCTTCCTGGGTGATAATCGCTTCATGATGATTCTCCATGTAATACTGGTCATACTCTCCAAGGTTTCGGTGTCTGTTGAGGCTCTCGTCGGTAAAGGTCTTCTGGAAGAGGCAAGCCCCAGTGTATTTCTCATTTCGGATAATTCCGTTGATGGTACTTGCTGTCCATTTCCCTTTTTTCTTAGATGGAATTCCCTGCTGCATCAGAACATGAGTACCAACCCCTGCAAGGGTCTGTAAAAAAATGTATCGCACCACGTTGGCCTGCTCTGGATTGACCACCATCTCACCAATTTCCTTATCCCAGTCATATCCATACGGTGGACATGAAATTTTATAGGTTCCATTCTTAAAGCGATTTCGATCGCTCCACTTTCTGTTCTCTGAGATAGAAACAGACTCACTTTCTGCAATACTGCTCATGATGGCAAGTAAAAGCTCGCTCTCCATTTTTCCTGTATCGATGTTCTCTTTTTCAAAGAAGATCGGTACATTAAGGCTCAGCAGCTTTCGGACCAATTCCAAAGTGTCTGCTGTATTACTGGCAAATCGGCTTATGGATTTGGTAACCACATGATCGATAAGGCCATGCTCACAATCCTCAACCATGCGCATCAGAGTCGGTCTTGTTTCCTTCTTCGTTCCGCTGATGCCCTCGTCATAATAAAGGCCTACATATTCCCATTCAGCATTTGCCTTGATCCAGGACTCGTAATGTGCCTTCTGAGTTTCCAGGGATAACAGTTGCGCATCCTCTCCGGTAGACACTCGGCAATAGGCTGCCACTCTTTTCTTTGAGAAAATCAGCTTATAAAAGAAGATCACTGCTGTCCTTAAAACACTACCTGCGCCAATCACCTGAATATCAAGAATATTTGCAATACCTACTAACAGGAAAATAAGCACCTTCCTGCAGATACCACGGAAACCAACCTCACTGGAAAGGTTATGGTCATTGATGGCACACATTACTCCAGTTAAATAATCGATAACTACAAATGCGATCAATGCGTACAGCAAACCATCACATCCTCCCAGGAACCAACCGAGCCAACCGCCCACCCCAGTAAAAACAATCTGAATTGAGTTCCAAAATTCTTTCATGAAAAATCCTCCTTAAAATAATTAGAGCCATCCAGGTTTATCCGGGATGACTCCAGTGTTGGTGGTGGCATCAAGCCATTTGCACCTTGATCACCTAATTCTAAGGAAGTAAGTGAATTGTATGCATTTTCAATTGTCTGTGTATCTAAGTAATACAGTTTTCTCTCCAATCCTACTGAATTTTCCTATACTACAAATTTATTTACAAACTCTGTATACATTTCCTGATAAGATAAGTCTCCAGCCATTTCTTCTGATAATACATCAAAAAAATCTGTTTGGCTCTGAACTCGCTTCAGCCAGTTCGTTGCACTACCACTTCCGGATGCCATAAGTAATTTAGACATTATCTTAACCGTAGCCTGTAAAAATGTCTTTGCAAAATACTCTATAATATCATCCTTATAGCTGGAATTCCTATTGTCACGATAAAAACTAAAATAATCAAATGAATTTTTATCCCCAACAGATCCAAAGTTCTCCTTGAGAGTAAAATACAATGCAATACAGTAAAACATACATGTATTATTTACTTCTTTATTCCTTTGATACAGCTGGATCATTTTCTGTTGCTGTTCTGCATTTCCAGAATTAGCCGCTATTCTTTGATTACACTTTGCAATATTTTCATCGTATGTCTTTTTCATTTTATTTCTGGCCTGAACATACAAATATTTTATGAACAAAGCTTCATCGATTTCTTCTTTACTTCTCTGGAACAAGATGCCTTTTTTATCGTCTTCTTCGGAAAGATAAAAAATTTCATCGTAATATTCATTTATTAAATACTCCGCATCGGACCCGTCTTTATTAAACAACGTTTTTTTCTTGTCCTTAGCCTTAAATGGAGCCTGGAGGAATGCAGAAAAAGCCAGCTGCGCAAGATCCTCATTTGTAATTCGCTGGTGCTTTTCAAATCTTGGCTGCGGTGGTACAGTTTGTCCTCTTCTTATTTCAACAAATACATACGGAGCCTCACCTGTCATAAGCATAGTCTGTAATTTTTTCTGCTCGTAGTTATTGGCAACCATATCTCTTGATGAAATTGGATTCTGTAAGTTGTTATATATGGAGATATTTCCGCTTAGTTTTTCATTATTAACCTGCATTATACGCACAAGGACATACACCTTTTTCAATTGCTCTATAGCTTCAGGCTCATTATTAATGAGCGCATTTCTTAAGAATGCACCAAGAGCATTGGTTGTTTGGGCTCCGTTAATAATAGAAAAATTGGTAATCTCTATTAAATCTACATCACCATTTCTTCCCTTACGATGTGCATCTAGCTCCTCGCATAAGATCGTAATACCATTATTATAATTCCAGAATCTCTCTGGCTCTTCCTTGATAGTTTCCATCATTACATTATAGGTTTTTGATTTTTTCTGATCCAAGGAATCTCTAAGATTCTGACCAAATAAAATATTACGTCCCATAGATGAACTTATGTATTTATTGCAAAGAACCGCAAGATCATAGCCTCTAATATTACAAAGCATCGCATTGTCCGATGCATTTTCATAGAGAATATAGTTATTAAACATATCGGAAGTAAACTCTGCAAAAGGGACTTTTAAAACATGGTCAGCTCTACCCAGACTTCCCAGCACAACTTCCATCTCACTGATTGTTACTATTTTCTCTGTTGCTTTAAAATTTTTACCATAATTTAAAGTTCCAGTATGGTATACATAATAAGTGCAGTTATTCTTAAAAGAAGAGTTGAAATTTGTTTCTGCAATGACGTCCCTTAAATTTGGCTTTACGTTATTAGGATTCTTCAAATACTGTTTAATAGAATCTCTCATGCCAAGGAAACAAGCTCTAATCTCTTCTTCAGTAAGCTCACTATACTTTGACTGAATAATATCATAATAATATTCATCTCCATCTTCAATTTCGATGAACAAATCTATTCCACTATCAGGCGGAGCAACAATTACTTTTGAAATTTTATCCACGTTTTCTGGAACCACCTCATAATCGAGTGTTTCTCCGTACATAACTTTTAAGATTGCTAAAGTAAAGGCGTCCTCAGGTGTATTATTACGTACAATCGCTCTATGATTAGGTAATCCTGCAAACTCTCTATAAAAATTATCTACTAAACTTTTTATCTTATTTTCAGACATTAACATCACCTTTTTCACTTTTGTTTTTATTCTTCATCATATCACATTTTTAGACTACCCGCCAGAATAATGCACTATTTTATATACTCATCCTTTGAAATCTTTGGCTCTTTTAATAGTAATGCTAATGTCTATTTCCTATTATTCCACAATAACCTCATCGGTCTTTGTGATGATCAACTTTCCACCCTGGCACTCAACGTTGATGCGATCACCGCAATCAAAGCCCAGCTCCTTCAGCCATTCTCCCTTAAGCATGATTGTTGGTGTAGGCTTGTACTTCGGTCCGCTAGTTTCATAAACCTTTAATCGTCTGTCTTTCTTGTAACTCAATAAAATACTCCTTCCTGGGCATAGATATGCTCCTGCTACTTGTTTGAATTGTTTCATTTTATCTTTGGTGAAAATTGTGCCGATTGGCACTGGAACTGCTTACGCAGTAAAAAGTGATATGAACGGCTAGAAGAAGAATATCAATCGTTCATTTGAAAGGAAGAGTTAGCCTCTACAACTATAATAGCCAAATCAGCTAAATCCAGCAAACGGAACTTATAACATTTTCATAGCCTCGGCATTTACCATTAACATTTCCGCAGCCTCAATAATCGCATTTTAACATTTCTGCAACCTCAACAAGCTCATTATCCATTCCGTAGCTTCAACCCTCACCTAATCCCCTGTTCTCTGGTCGGTTGATATGTTTCCGCAGACAGAAACAGAAAAAACCGGTAAGCACCCCGTCACGGGCTCCTACCGGCCACAATTCCGCTAAAACAAGCCATTTCTGGCGATATTTACTTTACTTTTGACATCAATACAACCGTCTCACAGAACATATTTTATCGCAAGGCTTTTAAAAATGGAATAGATT
>OBXO01000075.1_pt1 | contig 119521 bp, 111 predicted proteins | sample 1501431 | NCBI WGS metagenome assembly OBXO01 (sample SAMEA2580163, study PRJEB22360) | human gut metagenome | biome: human gut; feature: human-associated habitat; material: faeces | place: Denmark | collected 2008/2010
AAAAAAGTTTGTCTCTTGACATTTTGTACTGTTAAGTAGTACTGACTTGTCACTTTATGTGACTTTATGAATCGACTGGTTTAATGGTTACTATTTTATTTTCAATGTTCATCTTGCGCTTCGTGGCCTGCGCCCCTCAGCGACATTGACTATGTTATCATACAGCTTAACCATTGTCAACTAGTTTTATAATTTTTTTCTTGTTTTTTTGTTTCTTCATTTTACTTTCCCTTTCAACACCTTCTATTTCAAGGGGTATAGCCTATACATGAATAGTTAAAAGCAAGCTTATTTTAATGAATAAGCTTGCTTTTAACTTACTTTCTGGATCTTATTTTCTTTTATTATACCTTTGTTTTATTACTTCATAGCTTTTTCAGCATATTTAGTTGTTACAATTTCATTATATGGTGCTCTTTCATTAAGCTCTCCTGCTAATTCCATAACATCCATTAGTCTTGTTAAGCTTTCCTCTTTAAGAACAGGATCTTGGCACCATGCATCAATTTCTTTATACCTTGCTACAACTGTTGTCAAATCTTCTAAAGATAGTTCCGTAAAGTGTGGTGAAATAATTTTAGCAATTTCTTCTGCTGGATGTGTTTGTACAAACTGCTGTCCTTTATAAACTGCATTTGTAAAACGCTGAATTAAATCTGTATTCTGTTCTATATAAGAACCTAGTGCACTATAAGCTGTAAAAGGAATTTCTCCTGTTTCCTGTCCTACAGATGTCATAATATATCCTGAACCTTCTTTTTCAATCGATGTTGCTAAAGGCTCGAATAAAGTAACATAATCCCCTTCTCCGCCAGTAAATGCTCCAGCCATTACACCAAATTGAATGTCTGTTCTTACATTAACTTCTCCATTACTTGTATCTTCTCCAATTATAAGTCCACTATTTTTAATACCGTACTCTAGTGTCATCTCAGGCACTCCACCTTTTCTGCCACCAAGAATTTCTTTTCCTTTAAGGTCATCAAATGTGAAATTATCATTTGGCTCTCTACCTACTATAAAGCTCCCGTCTCTTTTAGTAAGTTGGGCAAAACAGATAGAGTAGTCTTTACTTCCTTGATTATATACATATATAGAAGCCTCTGGTCCCATAAGTCCTATTTGTACTTCTCCTGATAAAAGTGCTGCCATAGTCTTATCGGCTCCTTGTGCACCTAGAAGTTCTACTTCTATACCTTCATCTTTAAAAAATCCTTGTTCAATTGCCACATATTGAGGAGCATAAAATACAGAATGTGTTACTTCTGCCAATTTAATCTTATCTAAACCACTATCTTTGCTGCTACACCCTGCTCCTAAAAGGCTCATTACTGCAACAAGTGCTATACTTATTAGAGATTTTAACTTCTTCATTATCCATTCACCTCATATTAAAAATGGAATAAATTTACATTCTCTGATATAGCATAATCACTTAGCTTGACCAGTGTTACCTTTTCGAACGATATAATTTCTCTACAAGGTTAAGTGCTTCATACATAAGCCAAGCACAGAAAGCAAGTACCACTACACCCATCATAACAAGATCTAATCTAAAGACTTGACCACCATATACAATAAGATAACCTATACCATTACGCGAAACTAGAAATTCTCCAACAATAACCCCTACCCAAGATAAACCAATATTAATCTTAATAATATTAATAATGTTACCTATATTGGCTGGTAAGATCAGCTTAGTTAGCACTTGCCATTTGGTTGCACCAAAACTTCTAAGCATTTGAATTTTTTCTTCTTCTATATTAATGAAATAGTTATATGCCGCAAGTATAGTACTTACTATAGAAATGGTAATTGCAATAACAACTATACCTCTTATGCCCGCACCTGCCCATACAATAATAATAGGTGCTAAAGCTGTTTTAGGTAATGCATTGAGTACGACTAAGAAAGGGTCACATATTTTGGACAATGTAGGTGACCACCATAATATAATAGCTATAATAATTCCTAGCACAGTACCTATAGCAAACCCTAATACGGTTTCCCATACAGAAACAGCTATGTGTGTAAAGATACTACCATCCTTTAAATAGTCTACAAAAAGTTTTACAATAGCAGATGGACTACTAAGTAAGAACGTATTAATCACATCAAGTCTTGCAAGTACTTCCCACAATAGAATAAATAAAACAACTGTAGCCAGTTGCCAAAATACAATTTTTTTTCTTTTCTTATGTTTGTTCTTTAAATAATCCTGATAACCTACGCTTAAGTTATCCATTGTCTTATTATGCTTCATGGACACCCAACTCCCTCCATAACATATCAAAATAATCTTTGAACTCTGGTGCTTTTCTTGAAATTAAGGGTGTTCTTTCTTGCTCTATTGTAAGCTGTATATCATGAACACATTTAATTGTAGCTGGCCTTGCGGACAAAACAGCAATTTGATCACACATAGATATAGCTTCTGAGATATCATGCGTCACTAAAATAGCATCTTTATTCTCCTGCCTAATAATTTTATAAATATCATCACTTACCATTAGTCTAGTCTGATAGTCTAAGGCTGAAAAAGGTTCATCTAGCAATAAAACATCTGGATCTGTAGCAAGAGTTCTGATTAAAGCTACACGTTGTCTCATACCTCCAGAAAGCTCTTTCGGATATCTGTTTCTAAACTCCCATATACCATATATCTTAAGTAAATGTTCTATACGCTCTAGTGCTTTAGTTGTAACCTTATGCTGAATTTCAAGACCAATTGTAATGTTATCCATAATAGTCCTCCACTCAAGCAAGTGGTCTTTTTGAAACATGTATCCAATTTTCCCTTCTATTTGTACCTCTCCACTGGTTGGTTGAAGTAATTTTGTTAATATATTAAGGATAGTAGACTTACCACTACCTGATGGTCCTAATATACCTAAAATTTTCCCCCGTTCCAAAGCTAAGTTGACATCTTTTAAGACGAGTATTTCACCTTCATCTGTATAAAAGTTCTTATAGATATTTTTAAGCTCTATAATACTAGCCACACCATTCCCTCCCTAGTATAATCTGTATCTATTTCATAATATTAGCCTAAACAGGTGAAAGTGCTTGTTTATTCTTTTTTATTTGTCAAAATTCTCCCTTTTGGTCAATAATTTTCTTTCTAAATGCATAAAAAAAGAAGTGCCCCTATACGGCACTCCTTTTCTATGCTTTCAAGTTGGTTATCACTTGCAAGATTATATTATGATTGTAAAACAACTGCATAAGTACAGATTCTTCTATTAAAGTATTTAGAGCATCAAGTCCTGGAATCATCATCATAAAAGGAACTATTAAACAAATGAGCCATACAATTAAGACCCCTTTAATAAGACCTACTATAAAACCAGCCCATTTATTAGCTGTTTTTAAAATAGGTAATTTGGCTACTAAGTCTAGTACCCCTACTCCTATTGCTAATCCTACTCTCACAAAGATAAAACATATAACGACTGCTATACCCATAATACATAGATCAGCTACAAAAGTTGCCATATACTCTATAAGAGAGTTTACACCTAACAATTGATAAATTTCAGGATTGTTATTCCTCACAATCTTATCTGTAATAAAATCAGGCATCCAACCTAATGATTCTTGTATAATAGCAGCCTGCCCTTGTAATCCTATACTACCGATTTCAGGTAGTCTATCCATCATCCACGATCTAATACCATCATATATAGGTGTCAATTTAAGGATAGCCTCAATAACAGGATAAATAAAGAAAGCTAATACAAGCGCAATAAGTGATGATAGGAGTCCATAAACTGTTTTTATAAAGCCTGCTCTCGCTGCTAGGCAAGCCGTCCCTAAAATAATTAGTAAAATAATAATATCTATCACTTTATACTTCCTCCTTCAGACATACCGCTAAGTAGCCTTACCTCATCTTTGGTCACTGCTATAAGCTTATTACCTACATAGAGCACTTTATCCACATCTTGAGTAGCCTCAAAGGTAAATTTAACTTCTCCTTTTTTTGTATACCCTGTAAATTTATTATCTTGCCCAATAATAACACCTTTATCTGTTGCATTAAAATAGGTCACTGTTTCTTCAAATTCTTCTTCGTAGACTACTTCTCCTACTTCATTAAAGAGAGTTAAGCAATCTCCTGAACCTTTACTTGCTCCTTTTTTTGTACTTAGAACAGGTAAGTACCCTGCCCCTTTAAGTTCTCCATCTATGTAAGGTGTATATTTTAAGTAAAGGTTAGAGATTTCTTTAATCTTCTCCCCTTGAAGGTTATAGAATGTAATTCTATGGTCACCTATAGCTGCCCATGTAGAGTTATTTAGGAATTCTATTTCATAAATAATGTTATCCTTCTCTTCAATGCCATACTTCACATTAAAAACCTTCTCTTCTCCTGTCTTATTAATTATAAGACCATTTAGGACTGAAGTAATAACAGGATTATAAATATCAATATAATTAACTAGTAGTAACTGCTTATCCGGTGTAACTTCTGCACTCACTGGAAAACCTGCATCTTTAATATAAGTTACACCTTCTACTGCATCTCCTAGCCTTTCACCTTTACTATTATAAGCTGCTGTAATATGTCCATCTTTTGTTTTTTCTATTAGAGCAACATCCCCATTGCCATTAATAGAAAAATATATAATAGGATTACTTGTCGTAATCTCTCCCTTTTTACCTTTATCATTAAAAATAGCTAGTTTCTGATCATTTTTATTCATCAATGCAAAATAGGTGCCTTTATGCTTTACAATAGGCTTGTCTATGGTTAAAGCATTATTCCATACCTCATTTCCTTTTAGATCGTAAGCTGTAACACCATCTTGAGTAAGTCTGATAATCTGATTTCCACCCGTTGCTATGTATTCATTTTCTTCTTCTGAATGCTTGAAAATGACTTCTCCTAGCTGATATTTAACTATCTCTGCACTTGGGTAACTTATGTATATAACAGCAATTCCTATCATACAAATAAGCAACATACCAATCAGTACCCACGTTGCCTTCTTGCCTGCAGGAAGAAGCTTTTTATCCTTCTTCACTTTCATTCCTCCTATATCCTCATTTTTCTTATCCCTATCATACACTATTCATATCATATTTCAAAGTTTCTTTCTTTATTTAGATATAAGAGTGAATCTTAATCAAGATTCTATAAGTTTTCTATACATTTCTTCATAAACTTTAGCAGAGTGATTCCATGAAAAGCATGTATTCATAGCATTTAATTGTACCTGTTTAAAATCTTCCGGCTTCTCCATATATAAAGTATAAGCTTCTTGAATTTTTCTATAGAGCCAATACCCAGAGTAATCTACGAATTCAAAGCCTGTTCCTTCCTTTGTCTCTTCATTATAATGAATGACTGTATCTTTAAGTCCTCCTGTTTGTCTTACAATAGGTACACTTCCATAGCGCATAGCCATAAGCTGTCCTAATCCACAAGGCTCAAAAGCAGATGGCATTAAGAACACATCGGAAGCTGCATAAATTTTTTGCGCAAGTGATTCATTAAAGGTTAAAAATATGCCTGCACGCTTGCCATACTTATAAGAGAAATGTTTAAACATATTCTCATAGTCTTCATCTCCTGTGCCTAATAATACAAATTGAACATCCATGTTCATAATTTTATCCATCATCCAGCTACCTTCTAATGTCTGCTTTAATAAATCAAACCCCTTTTGATCTGTTATTCTAGAAATAATACCTATCATCATACAATTTTTTACTTCAAGTCCATACTCTTCTTGGAAAGCATGTTTATTTACTTTACGGTCTTCTAAATGTTCTATGTCATAATGTTTATAAATATGAGGGTCTGTCTGTGGATTATACTTATCATAGTCAATACCATTTAAAATACCGCAAAGTTTTCCATAAAGTTTCTTCTCTAATAATTGATTAAGGCCACAGCCATATTCCCATGTCTTAATTTCTTCTGCATAGGTTGGGCTTACTGTATTAATTTGATCACAATATAAAAGGCCCGCTTTCATATAACTTAAACCACCATGGAACTCTAATGTTTCAGATGTAGCATAGTACTCTGAAAGTTCTAATACATCCAGTACTTGTTCTTTACCAAAAATACCTTGATACTTCATATTATGAATAGTAAATACAGTTTTTATATCCTTATAAAAAGGGTCATATTTATATTTTTCACTAAGTAATAGTGGAATCGGCCCTGTCTGCCAGTCATTACAGTGAATAATATCTGGTTGAAAATCAATATGTTTAAGTAAGTCTAATACAGTCTTACTAAAGAATGCAAAACGCTCATAATCATCATGATGACCATAAAATTCATCTCTATAAAAATAAGCATCACTTTTAATAAAGTAAGTTGGAATAATGGTATCATCATAATATATACCTGCACCTTGATTTCTCCAGTTAAGTCTCACATTAAAACTTGTTAAAAAGTGACTGGCATGGTCAAAAAATTTATTTTCTATTTGATGATAATACGGCATAACAACACGAACATCTAAACCATTTTCTTTTAATTGTTTTGGCAGTGCACCTGCCACATCCGCTAATCCTCCTGTTTTTGCATAAGGTGCTACCTCTGACGCTACAAAAAGACATTTTAATGGTTTATTTTCCACCTTATAACCCCCTCCTCGATTAAATTATTTTTATTATAATAAATTTTCAAATAAATTACCAGCAGATTATTCTGCTGGTAATTTTAATTTTTGACCTACGTAGATATCATCACCATTTTCGATTTCATTAAGAGCAATGATTTCCTTTGTTCTCAACTCTGTTTGATAATGGTCAAAACTAATTTTTCTTAGACTATCCCCTTCTTGAACAACATAAGTAATATAATCTTCTTCTTGAGTTGCAGCTTCTACAGCTTGCTCCCCCTCTTCATTAGTATTAGCTACTTCTTCTGCTATATCTACCTTCTCTTCATTTGTAACAGGTATTTCTTCAGCCGGCTTTTTTTGTGCTACTTCTTCTACTACTTCTTCGACCACTTTATCTGCTGTTACTTCTTCTTTTGGAGCATTAGCTTCTTCACCTGTGCGATCTATAATTGTTACATCTGGTATAGCAGCATCTATAGCTCCTTCTGGATTAAATACAAACTGCGCATTAGCATCTTCACCTGATGTTGATACATCTTGCCCAGTAGCTGCTTCTTTAGATGACATTTGAGCAAGTTCTGCTTGAAGTCCATTAATTTTTGCATTTTGATCATTCATTTTAAGGATAACTGCGGATAAAGCTAAAAGTGCAATACTTGCAGCCACTACAGTTAAATTCATCTTTTTCTTGTGTTCGTATTCTTTCTTTCTAATCTTTCCAATCTCTCTAAATTGGTTAACCACATCATCTTCCGTCTCTTCTTTTTCTACAGAAATAAAAGGTCTGTCTAACATATACTGTTGCATACAAGGATTCTTATCATAGTACATGTAATAACCACTTTGTTCTTTCAAAGTGTCATCCTCATATACATAGAAGGTTTCTATTTTATTAATAGGGTCTACTAATAAAAGTAGTGTCCCCTCTCTATCAAAAATCTCTCTATGTGCTTTCACTTCTTTCATTGTAAGCATAGTGCCATACCCTGGCTGCATATGTAACCATCCAAGTATTTTTGCACCTTGGAAATAACTTTCTTTTTCTTCTTGCAAAGCCTCTACAGCTTCTTCATTAATCCATTCATCTACTGTAGAAAGCTTGTCCTTGTCAATAGGCATAATGCCACAGATAATCATCTCTCTGCTCTCTGGATAATATTCTCCTATAATAGCCGCTGAGTGCTCACAAGATAAGTCTGTATTTGCATATTGATAAATATAAGTATAAACGTAGTCTTCTAGATAAATAACATAGTCACAATCTGTGTCCCCCATTGGCCTTACTGAGTCAATATTCTCAATAAGCATGTTGTATCTTTCTTCCGATTTTTCACTTCCTTCATTTGATCTATCTCTTGCTTCTTCTACAGAAATAACGCTAGCCTTGTTTTCTTGTACAGTTTGTTTGTCCTTATTCTTCTTGTGTGGATCATAAATTATTGTTCCCATAGTATACTCCTTCCATTTTTATCCATATTTACTTCCCAAGCATACTATACATTATCTAAATAATTTAACCTTTCCTGTCGAGGTACTCTATTTTTTTATCCCTCTTTTTTTACAGAAGAAGACATACTAATTTTTTCCATAAATAAATATGAAATAAACTGGTAAACTATATTACTATGAAAGTGGTGATATGTTGTGAATGCTCCGGCTCAAAAAAAACTTCGGCCTACCTACATCAGTGTCGATGACCCAAAACACTTTATCTCATTTTGTGAGTTATTAGATTCTCATTTAGCTTCTCTACTGCCTCTCCATCATCATGAATTAGTCATTGTGTGTATTGGAACGGACCGTGCAACTGGTGATAGCCTGGGGCCTCTCATTGGTTATAAACTTACCGACCTAGATTTTGACCACGTACATGTTTATGGCAACTTAGAGAACCCTGTCCATGCAAAAAATCTGGAAAACATGACTAAAACACTTAATGACCATCATCCAAATGCCCTCGTTATTGCCATTGATGCCTGCCTAGGTGCCATGGAAAACGTAGGCTCTATTGCTATTGGTGAAGGATCTATTAAACCTGGTGCAGGGGTACAAAAAGAACTAGAACCTATTGGTCATCTTCACATTACTGGTATTGTAAATTTTAGTAGTTTCATGAACATGGTTGTTCTTCAAAATACTAGACTCTCTCTAGTCATGAAGATGGCAGATATTATTTCTGCCGGACTTAGACATTCTATCTGGAAGTACTATAGTTACAAAAATCAGAGAAATGACTAAAGGCATACAAGTTAAAATAACTTGTATGCCTTTAGTCTATTTTTTATTAGGCTCTAAAATGTTCTTAAGCTTTTTAATAAGTTGATAGAACAGGAAGATTCCTGCCCCAAATACCAAAATACTTGAGAAAGTAGATGCTACCATTTCTTGCTTTAATAGGCTTAAAATCCCCATATAAAGTAATGGATATACTAAATATACCACCGAAAAAGTAGTTATAAACCATAAAGTTCCTAAAAAGGTCAGCATTTTAATTGAAGGAATACCTTTCCTAGCTAAAACAATAATAAAGAATCCTACCATTAAAGAAAGAAATGGTACACTCACATCAATTCCTAACTTCATTCCTGTAAGCATCATAATTACTGTAATAGGAAAGATATTAATCATAAAAATGGTTACAAAAAAGAATACTTTTATCAGCAAATTTCTTACTACATTTTTTGAAGGCTTTTTACGTTCTACTAAAAGTTTTGTAAAATCATTCATTTCATAAACAACTAGCACAACTGCATTAATAATCATCCAACCGAACATAATGATATTACCAAGTGGTGTTGTTGTAAAAATAGGTATCTTTGCACCTAACACTAAGAAAAGTACAAATGCTAAAATAGATAAAACTTCAAATATATAAATTTTTTTACCATGATTAAGTTCTAATTTGATTTCTGCGAACATTCTGTTCTCCTCCATCATTCTATTCTTTCTCTTATCTTAACATAAAAAAATAAAGAGAGTAAGAATATTTTAGAGTTCTAATTTTAAATCACCAAACTTGATTAAACCTTTTTTACGCATAATTTCAGCAAAAATAAAACTTAACACTCCAGGTAATACAAAGAGGACAAGTATAATAGCTAGGCCTGTATATAAGGGTGAGTACGTCTCACTCATAGTCTGCCATGTGAAAATAGGGCCTACTAGACCTGATGTCCCCATTCCTGCTCCTGCAGCTATATTTTCCATTTTAAATATTACTGTTGCAATAGGCCCTGTAATAGCACTTGCAAGTGTAGGCGGTATCCAGATAAGTGGATTACGTACAATATTAGGCACTTGTAACATAGAAGTTCCTAATCCTTGCGCAAGTAGTCCCCCTACTTTATTCTCCCTATAACTTATAACTGCAAATCCAATCATTTGTGCGCAGCACCCTGCTGTTGCTGCACCTCCTGCAAGGCCCGAAAGCCCTAACATAAGTGCAATAGCTGCTGAACTAATAGGTAATGTTAAGAACATCCCCATAAGAACTGAAATAATCATACCCATTAAAAGCGGTTGAAGTTCTGTTGCTGCACTAATAACCTGACCAAGCCCTGTCATAAAGTTTGAAATAGGCGGTCCTAAAGCCACGGCCGTCATACACCCTACTACAATCGTTACAGCAGGTGTCACTAATATATCCAACTTTGTTTTACCTGCTACAAGCATACCAATCTCAAGGCCAATAACAGTAGCTAAGAAAGCGCCAACAGGATCTCCAGGTCCACTTAAAATGACACTGCCTTCTTGGATTAATGTATTATTAATGAATCCTGTTGCATAAGCTCCAATTAAACCATTAATAGCACTTGCATAAAGTACAAGCTTAGATGCACCTAGTTGATGTGCTGTACCAATAGCAATTCCTACACCTGTAAGTACTGTTGCTAAACTTGCAATCCCAAGAAGTGCATTCCCTATGGCAGTTCCCGGAAAGAATAACCCTACTTGCTTAATAATTAGTCCTATAATAAGTGTACAGAAAAGACCTGATGCCATACCACCTAGGCCTTTTATTAAATATCGATCTATAAACTTTTGCATATGAATCCCCCATTACTTATGTAATGAGGCAATCATATCATGTGTCAAGACAGTTGTCAAACACTATGCTAAATAGCCTTTTTGTCTTAGTTCCTCTTCAATAATATCTAACTCTTCTTCTGTAGGTGCTTCTATAGTATGCATATGTACGCCTGCTGTTAGTACTGAAAGAAGAGCTGCTTCATTATGTCCTACCTTCTCGGCAAAGGCCTTTACATCCCTTCTTGTTTTTAGCATTAAATCACCTGTTAGGTCTCCATATACACTATGACTTACTATTACATTACGTACTCTGCCACCATTATCTACCACCGTATTCAGTTCATCTTCCATTTGTTCAGCTGTATGCTTAACAAGTATTACTCGCCTTACCATATTGCCAGCCTCTTGATTAAGGATATAGCCCCTAGCTGTTGCAAGTAAGTCATACCCTTCTGCTCTTAGAAGTGCAATATCTTGTACGACAACTTGTCTACTAATTCCAAAAGCATTACCTAGCTTTGCCCCACTCATAGGTTTAGTAGCCTCTTGAAGCATTTTAATCATTTCTATACGCCTTGTTTGACCATCCATTTGTTCACCCTCTTTCACTAGTTCCTTCCATTTCTAATGACAGTATAGCAAAAAAAGAGGATGTTGCAAATTTTGCTACATCCCCCTATATAAATTATTTTATTAGCTATTAATACGTTTAATAAGTGTTTCTCTAAGTTCTTCATAACCTTTTTTGCCAAGAAGTGCAAACATGTTTTTCTTATACTCTTCTACGCCTGGTTGGTCAAATGGATTTACACCTAGTAAGTATCCACTGATTCCACATGCTTTTTCAAAGAAGTAAATAAGTTTACCCATTGTGAAGGCATTAAGTTCTGGAATGTTAAGTACTAAGTTTGGTACACCGCCGTCCACATGTGCAAGAAGTGTGCCTTCAAAAGCTTTTTTATTAACAAAGTCCATTGTTTGACCCGCTAAATAGTTAAGTCCATCAAGGTCAACTGGTTCTTCTTCAAGTACAACATCAAGTTTTGGTGATTGCACATTAAGAACTGTTTCAAATAACATTCTTTGTCCATCTTGAACGTATTGGCCTAATGAGTGAAGGTCTGTTGAGAAGTTTAATGATGATGGGAAAATACCTTTATTATCTTTTCCTTCACTTTCAGCATAAAGTTGTTTCCACCATTCACCGAAGTATTGTAAGCATGGTTCATAGTTTACAAGAATTTCTACATTTTTCCCTTTTCTAAGAAGTGCATTTCTTACTGCTGCATATTGATAACATGCATTTTCTTTAACATCTGCATTACTATATTCACTTCTACCTTCTGCTGCACCTTGCATCATTTCTTCAATATCAATACCTGCTACCGCAATTGGAAGAAGACCTACTGCTGTAAGTACTGAGAATCTACCACCTACATCATCTGGAATAACAAATGTTTCATATCCTTCTTCTTTAGCAAGTGTTAGAAGTGCCCCACGATTTGCATCTGTTGTTGCAAAAATACGTTTTTTGGCTTCTTCTTTGCCATATTTATCTTCCATGTATTTTTTGAACACTCTAAAAGCAATAGCTGGTTCTGTTGTTGTACCTGATTTAGAAATAACATTTACACTTACTTCTTTGCCTTCGCATACATCAAGTAAGTTTCTAAGGTATGTACCTGAAATGTTATTTCCTACGAAAAATACTTGTGGTAATTTTCTCTGTTCTTTTGATAAGCTGTTATAGAAAGTATGAGTTAATGCTTCGATACAAGCCCTTGCACCTAGGTAAGAACCCCCGATACCAATTACAATAAGTACATCTGAATCTGCTTTAATTTTTTCTGCTGCTTTTTTTATTCTATCAAACTCTTCATGGTCATAGTCAACAGGTAGGTCAATCCAGCCTAAAAAATCATTACCTGCTCCTGTTTTTTCATGAAGCATTTCATGTGCTAGGCTAACTTGTTTTTCTAAACAATCTAATTCATGTGTTTGTAATCCTGTTTTAGAATAATCTAAAGTGATTTTACTCATATTTATCCTCCTCATTTTAAGGCTCATGTCGCTACCCCTGATGTATTGCCCGCCTTATTTACTTTTCTATTATAAACCACCTTCTACATCTTTCCAATAAGTGTAAATTAGGTTTTATGCACTTTTTATTCTATCACACTTTCTTACTTTTTTTAATTATATCTCCCACAACTTCTTATCTTTCATAAAAAGGATGCTGCACTTTTACAGCATCCTTTTACTTTAAAGTAGTGGATGTTCCGCCTTTGCTTTAATTCTTTCCCATCTACGGTCTATTTCTGCCTGCGTAGCTTCTAGAATTTCTGCATACTGTGGACTCGTAGCAATATGCTTTGTCCTTGCCATGAGTTTATAAAATTCACTAATTGGCACTTTCTTATTATTCTTTTCTGGATTATAACTAAGGGCTGTAATTCCCTCTTCTACTTCATAAAGTGGATGATAACAGCTATTAACTGCTGCTTCCATAATTTTAAGAGCTTCACGTGGCTGATGTCCCCAGTTCAGCGGACATACAGATACAGCTTTCATAAATGCCATACCATGATGATTCGCATAATACTGTGCCTTAGCTGCTTTTTTCATAAAATCCGTAGGATTAGTCTCTGCTACTGTTGCTATATAAGGAATATTGGTTGTAGCAAAAATCTGTGGTGAATCTTTTGTAAATGTTTCTTTTCCCTTTTGGGCAGGGCCCACATGTGAAGTAGATGTTTTAGCACCTTTTGGTGTTTGATAAGATAACTGGTAACCTGTATTCATATACCCTGCATTATCATATTCAAAAATAATCATACCATGATTCCGTAGCGCTGCACCGATAGCTGGTCCCATACCAATGTCTAAACCACCGTCACCTGTAACCATGATAAATGTAATTTTTTCATCTTGTGGTATTTCACCACGTCTTTGCTTCTCATGATACATTTCTACAATACCAGATAAAGTAGGCGCCCCATTTTGGAAAAGATTATGCACATAAGTTGTTCTAAACGCTGTCTTTGGATAACAAGTACTTGTAACCATACCACAGCCTGTTTGGAATAACAGCACAACATATCCTTCAATACCTTTAAGTAGAATATTAAGGTTAGTAAAAATACCACATCCTGGGCAAGCCCCATGTCCACCTACAATACGTTTTGGCATCTTAGTAGATTGAATAGGGATACCACCTTTTACAGTTATCTTCCCTGTCTCTTCATTTTCCGTTACTGTTGTAATACCTGGTGACTGCTCTTCTAAAGTAAGTGGTTTGAAATATTGGTGAGGGTTATACCCCTCTTTACCTGGATATTGACCAAAATAATCAAACTTAGTAACTTGTTTATTCTGACTCATAGCATAAGCTTCTTCTAATAATACTTTTGCATCACTAACATAAAAATCTTTTCCTGATAATCCATATACACGACTTGCTGTATCTATAGCCATTTTGTAGTCTTGCAAAGTCGCTTTCACTTCGAGTGACATGTTACCGCCACCTGCACCATAGCTATCTTGCCTATCTGCAATCATAAGGGCCTTTATATTTTTTACTGCATCATAAATACCTTCTTTAGGCCAAGGTCTTATAGCATTAATAGTAAAGACGCCTACCTTCTTGCCTTCTTCCCTTAATTCATCTACTGCTACTTTAGCTGTACCATAAGAAGAACCTAATATAAAAAGTGCAGCTTCTGCATCTTCCATCTTATAACTTTCAACAGCAGTATAGTAACGTCCTGTAAGATCACCAAACTCTTTAAAAACAGCATCAATAATATTCCTTGATTCTTCCATGGCGAGATGAAGTTGATATTTGTTGTTGATTAAATCGGGCTCATTCATATAAGAACCAAAAGTAGCTGGATGCTCTACATCAAGCGCACTATATGGAGGATGATATTCTCCTACAAAGCCCTGTACATCTTCATCATGAGTAATCACATAGGTACGACGTTTTTGATGGCTCGTAAAGAATCCATCAAAGCCTATAATAATAGGTAGCAAAGCTTTCTCTGCTACTTTAAGTCCAATAATATTCATATCATAAACAGCTTGTGGTGTCTGTGCATATAATGTAATCCACCCAGTATTAAGTGTGTACATAATGTCACTATGGTCACCCTTTATAGATAAAGGCCCAGATACTGTACGACACGCAAGATTAAGTACCATAGGCATACGTGTCCCTGATTGGACTGGGAATTGCTCTAATGCATATAAAAGTCCATTGGCTGAAGTCGCATTAAAGACTCTTCCACCTGCTACAGTCCCACCATAGCAAATACCTGCTGCACCATGTTCACCATCACCAGGGATTAGCTTTACATCATGAAGTCCCGCTGATTTAAGTAAATCAAGATGCTCTGCAATTTGTGTAGATGGAGTAATAGGAAAATAACCCATCATATGATAGTTAATTTGTTTTGCTGCATAAGCTGCAAGTTCATTTCCACTGTCATAAACGACTGTTTGTTCTACCATATTCATTCCTCCTGTTCTATTGTAATCGTATTGTTTGTAACACCTGATTCAGCATCTACGATAGAATTAGATCCCATATCTTCAAACTCTACTTTTGTCTGAATGAAATCCCTATATGGTTCATGCATAGACCATACATCTACATCTCTTTCTAGGGCTTCTGTAAGCGCATCTGTTGGGCAGATTTCTACACATCTTAGGCAACCCTTACAATAGTGATAATTAACGCCTGTATTAACCATCTGCTGCTTCCCTTTATATTCTCCTTCTGCAAAAACAAGTGCCATTTCAGGACAGGTAATATCACATAATCCACAATTAATACACTTTTCTACATGAAATACAGGGACTTTCCCTTCTCTACTAGCTGTCATATCATTATTAGCCATACTTGCGAAAAGTGGATTAATGCCACCTATAGGTGCATTTTCATAACCCCAGTCATATTGAACATCTTTATAAGGTACATAAGGGTATCTGTCATCATTTTTAAATTGCTTTGAAGTAACCTCTTCATAGCCCCGACGAATCCCTCTTAAGTTCCCTTCAAGTGCATTAGGATATTTACGACCTATCGTATCTTTTACTACCGCTTCTACTGCCTTAAGAGGAATAAAGCCCGATGCCTTCGCAATGGTACCTAATATAACCATATTAATACGTGTCTTTTCTTCCATAGCAATTTTAAGTGCATCAACGCAATATACGCTTCCACCATAGAGCTTGAGCATTTCTCTTATTTCATCAGGACTTTTATCTGTATTCATAACAACTGCACATTCTTCATCTACTCCTGCGGTTACAGCTACTTTTCCTGCTAATGCCTCATGGAAAATACCTAATATATATGGTTTTTCTACAGGTGTAATAACACCAATAGCTTGATCTTCCTTACACCACCTGATAAAAGATTTAAGAGGTGTCCCCTTCTTTTCTGATCCATAGCTTGCAAAACTTGAACTGTTAAGTCCTAATGCCAAAGCACCTACTTCTCCTAAAATCTTACCGCTTAAATTTGCTCCCAAGCCGCCAATACTCTCAAGTCTCATCTCGTAGAACCCATATTCATTGGTCTTAGGTAAATCTATTTTATATTCAGCCATTCATTTACCTCCTTTTTATTCCTCTCTCTGATTTATTTTATGGAGATAATGTTTTTTCATACAAAAAAGCACCCTATTACTCATAGGGTGCTATAATTTTATATCTATTTGACTCAAAAGCATCTTAATGTCTTCTTCTCTAATATGCTTTTCATTACTACTTACTACTTTAGCCTGCTGGTACTCCTGAAGCTCAGTCTCTAATTTTTCAATCTTATCTAGTAAGACTTTTACATCTTTCTGTTTTTCTATCCATTTAATCTCTGTAGGATACGTATTTCTAACATAATCTTGTAATTTAATAAAGAGTTGTTCTCTTTGCTCATGAATACCTTTAAAAATACCTAACAAGGTAATCATGATACATAATACTGTACTCACTACAATAAAGATAAAATTAGAGATAGAATAACCTGGCTTTGTACTAAGAATTTCTAATACAATTTGGATACATAAGACTATCCACATAATAAGCTTACTTTTTATAGCTATATTTTGTACCACATAATAAGGGAATTTCCCTACTTTCTTCTCATAGAAAGCCGCCTGAATCATTGCTTCTATATCTATGTGATCACTTTCTCCTACTTCATAAGCTTTCTGATACTTTTCGGTTAAATCTCGTATAAAAGCAATTTCACTTCCTGTTTTATAAGCCTTTGGATTGTGATAGATTTCTATACTCTTTTCAATCTTGCTAAAGTGATTTTGTAACATAGTGGTCGCAAATGCTACTGCTAACGCTAATATGGTATTTATACCAAATAGTATCCCTATCATATATACCCCCCATTTGCCTCTCTTTAGTTCCATTATACCATTTTTTTACATTAGTACAAGTTTCTTTAAAGTTTAGCTCAGGTCAATATTTATATATACTCTACAATCCCTTCAATCATTTTACTTACCTGGCGTGCCGCTAAGTTCACAAAGTCATCAAAGTTCATTTCTATACCATTATCAGCTCTATCTGAAATAGTACGTAGCATAACAAATGGGATCTTGTTCATATAGCATGTATGGGCAATTGCTGCCCCTTCCATTTCAGCATAAAACGCAGTAAAAGTTGAATAAGGTTCTTCCTTTATTTTTACACTTGCTGCAAATTCATCCTGGCTTTCAATGTGCCCTATCCATACTTGATGTTCTTTAAGAACTTTATCTGCTACTTCTTTTGCACATCCTATAAGGCGCTTGTCTGTTTCCCAAAATACATTTTCCACTTCGCAGTTTGTATCTGCAGGCATATCTATATCACTGGCAATAATAACATCACCAATATTAACGTCTGGATGAAGCCCTCCTGCTACACCTATATTCATTATATAGTTAGCTTTAAATCTATCGATTAGAATTTGTGTACATATGGCCGCATTTACTTTACCATTTTCACATCTTACCACAATAACTTGTGCATCCTTCATTGTAGCCTCATAAAAATCCATTCCTGCAATTTGATGGATTTCTCGAAGCTCTATTCTTCTACGAAGAGCAATGATTTCCTCTTCCATTGCACCTATAATACCTATTGTCTTCATGTGCATTACTCCTTCCAATAGCTTAAGATTATTATACTACAAAAAGTATTATTCCATAAAGTACAAATAGGTCATTATAGACAGGATCCCTCTTCTATAATAACCTATTGCTTTCTAATAAACTTTTTGTAATTTGTTTATTAAAGTCTGATTAAGTGTCTGAATAACCTGCTGCCTATCTGATTCCCACTTAGCTGCAATGAAATCCATATAATCAATAGCTGTATCTATGATGATATTAATCCATCTAATAATTTGCTCCGGCCGTAATACTTGTGAATACAGAATAACAACTTCCCCTGTTGTAAAATTCACTTGAATATCATTTATGCCATTTAAAAGTTTAATAGCATCATAAACGTATGGTGCAAATTCAACGTAATCCTTACTAAGATTAGATAAATTTGCCATTCTTATGTGTAATTCTCCTGGCATATTACTCAAAAGTTGCATCTTAATATAGTTCTTTATAAGCTTTTTTTTAAGACTCATCATAATTCCCCCCTCCAATTCTTACAAAGCTAAATTCTAAGCGCGTCTCTACCTTTATTCATATGCCCTCCTTAACTTGTTTTATGATTAAAGTTCTTCTAGTTTACCTACTCTCTCAAATCCTACATTTATGCCTTTTTCACAGACTCTAAGTTGGTGATCATAAAAGATATTAAGCTCCATAGTACTTCCAAGTGCTTCATCTATTTCCCTTAACATTGCTCCCTTATTAGGCGCCTTCAAGACACTTCCTTCCTTTTTATCCACCTTTACATGTATAAGTTCTTTACCTTGTCTAATTGTTATAAGAAGGGACTCTGGTTCATCTTTAAAAAACTGTATGGATGCCCCTGTATAAGTGGTAAATATCCTTGTTTTTCCTTTTATACTTAATGTACACAGTACACCTGTAAAAGACATTCCTAAAAAAGGTATCTTGGCTATAGCCAACATAAAAGATAAGTCCTCTCGTCTAAAATGGTTGCATTGTATCCATATATAACTACTTGGAAAACTCGTTCCCCAATCTCTTTCTATATACCCCTTGCCTCCATTAAAATCATATAGCGTATGATTTAAATGTATTTCTCCTTGCAACGTATGCTGCATAGAGACTATATCATGATAGCATTCCATAAAAGGTAAATAAGCAAATGGCCCCATCAAACCTCTTTTCCATAACTTGCGTGGCAGTGGGGTAAGAGATTTAAATTCTATCTTCCCCTCTAAAATTAAATTTTCTTCTTTAATATGCAATTTCATATAGGTTGATGTAAAGATATTCTCTTCTATTTGAATATGAAAAGGCTCCATGCGGTAAAAATAAGATTCTATATCGTATGAAACATAATAACTCTTTAAATCTTTAGAGCTTAATACTTGTATAAAAGCTACGGGTTCTATCCCTTGTGTACTTCCCACAATTACCGCAAGTGTTTGATCTGCTGTAGCACACTTAAAGTACCATCCTTCAAAATACTTTTCTTTCATTTTCATCTCACCCTACCTTTGATAATTACTTTAAGTATGCCCAAAACAAAAGTATCCTAATAGCCAAAAGCTATTAGGATGCTCTTATTTTAATTTTCGTAAAAACTTCCATATTTTCTAAAGCGCTCATAGCGTTTATCGACTAATACATCTGTACTCATAGCACCTAACTCATCTAGCTTTTCTATGATATACGTCTTAAGTAACTGAGCTGCACTAAATGGATCTTTATGTGCACCTCCTAAAGGTTCAGTTACAATATCATCAATAATATGATTTTCAAGAAGATCCGAAGCTGTAATCCTCATAATTTCTGCAGCCTCTTTTGCCTTTGCACTATCTTTCCATAAAATACTCGCAAAACCTTCTGGTGAAAGAATAGAATAAGTAGTATTCTCCTGCATAAATACTTTATCAGCTACACCAAGTGCTAAAGCACCACCACTACCACCTTCACCTATAATTCCTGCAATAATAGGTGTTTTCAATCTAGCCATCTCCATAAGGTTACGTGCAATAGCCTCTCCTTGTCCACGTTCCTCTGCTCCAAGACCACAGTAAGCACCTGGTGTGTCAATGAGACATACTATCGGCCTCCCAAACTTCTGTGCCTGTTGCATAAGGCGTAGTGCCTTACGATACCCTTCTGGATGAGGCATACCAAAGTTACGCTCTACATTTTCTTTTGCTGACTTTCCTTTATTCTGAGCAATAATGGTGACTACATGATTACCAATTTTTCCAATACCACCAATAATCGCTTTGTCATCTTTAAAGTTACGATCACCATGAAGCTCTATGAAATCTGTGACCATTTCCTGAATATAGAAAGATCCTCTAGGACGATCTATCATACGTGCAATTTGTACTTTATCCCACGCTGAATAATTTTCAGCAATCTCTCTTTCCAATTTTGCTGCAATAGACTGAAGACGTTTAATTTCTTGATTAATCTCCAAGTTTTCTTCTAAAGAAGCCAATTCATCAATCATACGTCTAAGATGTTCTAGTTTTTTAGTATTCTCCATCTTGTCCCTCCTTTGCATGGAATTTAAGGAGTTTATAGAGGCTATCTCTCATATCTTTACGTTCTACAATACAATCAATCATACCATGTTCAAGTAAAAACTCTGAACGTTGAAATCCTTGAGGAAGCTTCTGACGAATAGTCTGCTCGATTACACGTGGGCCAGCAAAACCAATGAGTGCATTAGGTTCTGCAATAATAATGTCACCTAACATAGCAAAACTTGCTGTAACCCCACCTGTTGTAGGATTCGTTAGGACACTGATATAAAGTAAACCTTTTTCATCATGTCTTGCAAGTGCAGCACTTGTTTTAGCCATCTGCATAAGGGAGATAATCCCCTCCTGCATCCTCGCACCACCAGAAGCAGAAAAGATAATAATAGGGAGTTCATGCGCTGTAGCATACTCAATAGCGCGCGTAATCTTCTCTCCTACTACTGATCCCATACTTCCCATAATGAACCTACTATCCATAACAGCAAGGACCGTTTCAATACCACCTATTCTCCCCTTACCTGTTATAACTGCTTCATTTTGCTCAACCTTTTTCATCGTAGTTTCTATCTTATCTTCATAACCCTCAAATTCAAGCGGATTGGCACTTTTCATTTCTTTATCAAATTCCTCAAAGCTATCTAAATCGATAAGTTTACTGATTCTAGCACTTGGAGAAATAGGAAGATGTCCATTACAGTAAGTGCACACACCAATATTAGCAATTAAGTCTATGACATAAATATTCTTCTTACAGTGTGGGCATTTTGTATACATTCCTTTTGGAACTTCAGGTTTAGACTGAGTAGTTTTAGTCTGAGCATATTTTTTTTGTCTACCTATTAATGCACTTAACATACGACTACTCCTCTCCTAAAATTGAATCTAAATTCTTTTCTATAAAAGATGTGTCAAAGTATCCTTCATTGAATGCATCTGTATGAATAAGATCATATTGGAAATCAATATTGGTATCAATGCCTTCTATAACAGCTTCAGCAAGCGCACGCCTCATAATGCTAAGTGCTTCCTCGCGTGTATCTCCATAAGCAATAATCTTTGCCAGCATAGAATCATACGTCGGTGGTACACTATATCCTGGATAAATAGCTGTATCTACACGTACACCTCTACCGCCTGGTAAATGAAGCTCTACAATTTTACCTGCACAAGGTCTAAAGTTAAGTTTAGGATTCTCTGCATTAATACGACATTCAATAGCATGACCTTTAATCTGGATATCTTTATTAGTAAACTGTAAGCGTTCCCCTGATGCAATTCTAATTTGTTCACGTATTAAATCTATACCTGTAATCATTTCTGTAACAGGATGTTCTACCTGAATACGTGTGTTCATCTCAATAAAGAAGAAGTCTCTATCTTTATCTACAATAAACTCTATTGTACCTGCATTTTCATATTTTACAGCTTTTGCTGCTCTTATGGCTGCTTCACCCATCTTCTTACGAAGTGCTGGTGATATGCAAGGTGATGGTGCTTCCTCAATGACCTTCTGATGTCTTCTTTGAAGTGAGCAGTCTCTTTCGCCTAGATGTACAACATTACCATAAGCATCACCTAAAATCTGAAACTCAATATGTCTTGGTTCTACAATATATTTTTCTAAATACATACTTCCATCACCAAAAGCTGAAAGTGCCTCATTCCTTGCTGTATTAAAAGCCATTTCAATTTCGGATTCATTCCATACAATACGCATACCACGTCCACCGCCACCTGCTACTGCTTTTAAAATAACAGGATAACCAATACATTTAGCAAGCACTCTTGCATCTTGGGCAGTATCTATAGTGCCCTCCGAACCAGGTACAACAGGCACATCTGCTTCAATCATCATTTGACGTGCACGTGCTTTATCTCCCATAAGTTCAATCATTTCTGGTGTTGGTCCAATGAACTTAATATTGCATTCACGACATATACGGGCAAATTTAGCATTCTCCGATAAGAATCCAAAACCAGGATGGATAGCATCTACCCCAGTTAAAACTGCCGCTGTAATAATGCTCTCTATATTTAAGTAACTATCTCTTGGCAAAGGTTTACCGATACATACAGCTTCATCTGCTAACTTCACATGAAGTGAATCTTTATCTGCTGTTGAGTAAATGGCTACTGTCTCAATATTCATCTCACGACATGCTCTAATAATACGTACAGCAATCTCACCTCTGTTAGCAACTAATACTTTGCTTATCACCATGATACCTCCTAGCCTATAGCAAATGTTAATTCTGCTTTTGCTACTACTTTTCCATCTACAGTTGCTACTGCTTCTCCAATTCCAATAGGTCCTCTTTGTTTAACAAGTTTACACTCCAGCTTTAAAGTATCACCTGGAACAACTTTCTCTTTAAAGCGTGCTTCTTTAATACCACCAAAGAAAGCTACTTTTCCTTTAAATTCTTCTTGTGAAAGAATAGCAATCGCACCCACTTGCGCAAGCGCTTCTATAATAAGAACACCTGGCATTACAGGAAGACCTGGAAAATGCCCCTGGAAAAATGGTTCATTCATCGTTACATTCTTATACCCCGTAGCCCCCCTACCATCTTCATGAATTTCAGCTTTATCTACTAATAAAAATGGATATCTATGAGGGATGATTTCCATAATTTGTTGTGTGTTTAACATGTCACCTCTCCTTATCTAATGATAAATAGTGGTTGGTCAAACTCAACCATCTCTTCATTTTCTACTAAAATTTCTACAATCTCACCATCTCTATCTGCTTCTACTTCATTCATAAGTTTCATGGCTTCAATAATGCAGATAGTATCTCCTTTTTTCACCTTAGAGCCTACTGTTACAAACTCAGGCTTATCAGGTGCACTTGAAGAATAGAAGGTCCCTACCATAGGCGCTTTTACTTCATAGCCATCTTTGGACTTAACCTCTGCTGGAGTCTCAATATTAATCTGCGTGGTTGCTACTTGCTGCGTGGTTGGTGCTACACTTGGTGTTGCCATAGGCACTACTTGTGCCGTACGTTCAATTTCAATTTCAAACTCATCGTTTTTAAGCTTAACTTTTGTAAGATCTGAGTCTTTAAATTCATTCATAAGCTCTTTAACAAGTTTAATATCCATTATACTTCCCCTTTCCACTTTTTAAGAAGAATTGTTCCGTTATGACCTCCAAATCCGAGTGAGTTGCTGAGTGCATATTCAAGTTCTGCTACCCTCCCTATATTGGGTACATAATCAAGGTCACACTCTTCATCTGGTACTTCATATCCAATAGTTGGCGGAATAAAGCCTTCCTCTAACGCTTTAGCAATGGCAATGACTTCTACCGCACCAGCAGCACCTAAAAGGTGTCCTGTCATAGATTTTGTAGAACTTATTGCTACTTTTGTATCCTCACCAAACACTTTTTTAATAGCTAGTGTTTCAAATTTATCATTATACTCTGTGCTTGTTCCATGTGCATTGATGTAACCTACAGCATCTGGTGTAATACCCGCTTCATTAATAGCCTCTGCCATAGCTCTTGCAGCACCCTCACCTTCTGGATCTGGCGAAGTAATGTGATAAGCATCGCCTGTAGCACCATAACCTACTACTTCAGCTAAAATATTTGCACCTCTATTTAAAGCATGCTCTAATGTTTCCATTACAACGATTCCTGCTCCTTCACCCATAACAAACCCATTTCTTTCTTTATCAAATGGGATAGAGGCACGTTTCGGATCCTCTGACTTAGATAATGCAGTAAGTGATTGGAAGGATGCGATACCCATAGGTGTAATAGATGCTTCAGCACCACCTGCTAAAATGACATTATTGGTTCCTTTTTGAAGCGCACGGTATGCTTCCCCAATACAATGGGTACCTGTAGCACATGCTGTCACCATACTTGTGCAAATACCTTTTGCTCCTGTATAAATAGCTACATTACCGGCTCCCATATTAGAAATAACCATAGGAATAAATAACGGAGAAACACGTTTTGGTCCTCTTTCCAAAAGTGTCTTCATTCCTGATTCAATAGTGCCAAGACCACCAATACCTGAACCTACGATAACGCCTACTTTTGTAGCATCTTCTTCTGCCATATCAATGCCTGCATCTTGCAGAGCTTCCTTTGCTGCATAAATAGCATATTGAGAGAAAAGATCTAATCTACGTACTTCTCTTTTTTCTATATATTTACTTGCATCAAAGTCTTTTACCTCAGCCGCAAGTGTAACATCATAACCTTCTGTTAATTCAAATTTGCTAATACGATTAATACCGCATACACCTTCTTTAAGGTTGTTCCAAAACTCCTCTTTTGTGTTACCTAGCGGTGATACAACTCCAATACCTGTAATAACAACTCTATTTTGCATGGTTTTCCTCCTCATTAAAATTACATAGCCATGCCGCCATCAACTTTGATGACTTCGCCTGTTACATAACTTGATAAATCACTTGCTAAGAATAATGCTACATTTGCTACTTCTTGGACATTTCCAAAGCGATTAAGTGGTATACCTTTAAGTGTATTTTCTTTAATTGCTTCTGGAAGTTTATCTGTCATATTAGATACAATGAATCCTGGTGCGATAGCATTTACACGTAGGCTTTTAGACGCAAATTCTTTTGCCGCTGATTTTGTCATACCTACTACACCTGCTTTAGATGCTGAGTAATTACATTGACCAATGTTACCATGAAGTCCTACTACAGAAGACATATTGATAATGCTTCCGCCTTTTTTCATCATGATGCGTGTTGCATGTTTCATGCAGTTAAATACACCTTTTAAGTTGATATTGATAACGTTATCAAATTCCTCTTCTGTCATTCTTAGAAGAAGCATATCTCTTGTAATCCCTGCATTGTTTACAAGAATATCTAACGCCCCAAATGTATCTACTGCTATTTTCATAAGCTCTTTTGCTTGTTCAAAGTTTGAAACGTCTGCCATAACAGCTATCGCCTCACCACCATTTGATTTGATTTCTTCTACTACAGCTTCTGCCTCAGCAGCTGATCTTTCAAATGGATAGTTTACTACAACTTTGGCACCATTCTTTGCAAATGTATGTGCAATTTCTTTACCAATCCCGCTACTACTACCTGTAATAACTGCTACTTTATCTTTTAACATTGCTTGCCTCCTAAAAATTCCAATACATTTTGTAATGATGCTTCATCTTCTATATTAAGCACTTTAACATCTGATGAAATTTTGCTTACAAAATTACAAAGTGTTTTCTTAACACCAATCTCAATAAAAGTATCAAACCCTTCTTCAATAAGTTTTTCAATACTTTCTCTAAAACGTACACCTTTTACGATTTGAAGTGGAATATTTTCAATCACTTCATCTTTATTCATATAAGAAGCTGTAACATTACTGATAATAGGTGTTGTAACTTCATTAAAGTTAAAGTGTATAAGTTCTTCTTTTAAGTTCTTTGCTGCTTCCTCCATAAGTGGACTATGGAACGCTCCACTTACATTAAGCGGCATGATGCGCCTTGCACCTTTTTCTTTTAAAAGTGGGGTAGCCTTTTCAATTGCTGTCTTTTCACCTGAGATAACTACTTGACCTGGGCAGTTATCATTTGCTACTACTAGTTCCAATCCTTCATTTTGAATACATTGACATACTTCATCAATCATTTCTTTTTGAAGTCCAATAACAGCTGCCATACCTCCATCTCTTTCTTTGGCACATTCATCCATATAAAAAGCTCTCTTATCTACAAGTTTAAGTGCTTGTTCAAAGTTCAACGCTCCGCTTGCTACTAAAGCGCTGTATTCTCCTAAGCTAAATCCTAGTACCGCTGAAGGCACAATACCTTGTGCCTTTGCAGCATTAAAGGCAGCAATACTTGTGGTAAAAAGTGCAGCTTGCGTATAACGTGTTTGATTAATAAGTGCGTTTTTGTCTTCAAAACATACTTCTTTAATATCCCAATCTAATATGTCTGAAGCACAGTCGAAAGCTTCTTTGCTCTCTGTATAATGTTCGTATAAATTTTTACCCATACCTGCGTACTGCACACCTTGACCTGAAAATAAGAATGCGATTTTCATTTTTACCACCCTACCTCTAGTTTGATTTTCAAAGTTTTAAGTTCAAAGTATTTTTTCTATTAACCTATCTGCGCTAATACTCTGTTGCCTTCTGTCATGATTTCTTCAATCATTTCTTTTGCTGTTTGTTCTTGTTTAATCATACCAGCAATTTGACCTGACATAACAGTTCCGTTAATCACGTCACCTTCAACTACAGCAAGTCTTAATCCACCTGCACCTAATGCTTCAAGTTCTTCTACACTTGCACCTTCTTTTTCACGTTTAGCAAACTCTCTTGAAAGCTTGTTTCTAAGTGCTCTTACTGGATGTCCTGTACTTCTTCCTGTTACTACAGTATCAATATCACTTGCTTTAAGTACACGTTGTTTGTAGTTTTCATGTACTGTACATTCTTTAGCTACTAAAAATCTTGTTCCAATTTGAACAGCATCTGCTCCAAGCATCATAGCTGCTGCAAACCCTCTATGATCTGCAATACCGCCTGCTGCAATAACTGGAATATTTACTGCATCTACAACTTGTGGTGTAAGTACCATAGTTGTAAGTTCACCAATATGCCCACCTGCTTCACAGCCTTCAACTACAACTGCATCTGCACCTTGTTTTTCCATCCTTCTCGCAATGGCTACTGATGGCACAACTGGAATAACTTTAATACCTGCTTCTTTCCACATATTCATGTATTTACCAGGATCGCCTGCACCTGTAGTAACGATTGTTACACCTTCTTCTACTACAACTTTAGCAACATCTTCAGCATGTGGGCTAAGGAGCATAATATTTACTCCAAATGGTTTACTCGTAATCTCTTTTAAAGCTCTAATCTCTGCTCTAAGCCAGTCAGCGGGTGCATTACCTGCTGCAATAATCCCTAATCCCCCTGCCTCTGATACAGCAGCTGCTATGGCATGGTCAGCGATCCATGCCATGGCACCTTGGAAAATAGGATATTGAATGTTTAACATATCGCATATCTTGTTCATACTTCAATCTCCTTATTTAATCTGCTTAACAACTCATTATTGTCTTTCTGTGATGTAGTTAACAGCATCACCTACTGTTTTAATACCTTCAACATCTTCGTTTGAAATAGATACACCAAATTCATCTTCAAGAGCCATAACAACTTCAAATAAGTCTAATGAATCTGCTTCTAAATCTTCTTTGAAACGTGCTGTTTCAACTACTTCTGAAGCATCTACTCCTAATTTGTCTGCTACGATTTCTTGTAATTTTTCTAATACCATTTTCAAATCCTCCTAAAGTTTAATGTTTAATAATTTATATATCCTTAAAGCCCTAAGGCCTAATAGGAACTAATCCCATGTAAGAAGCATACTGCCCCATGTAAGTCCACCACCAAATCCACTAAGCACAATGGCATCTCCTGAATTTAGCTGCTGTACCGCATCATAAAGTGCCATTGGAATACTTGCAGATGAAGTATTACCATATTGATTTAAATTCTTAAAGAACTTGTCAGATGGTACACCTAATTTTTTAGCTACACTATCCATAATTCTAGAATTCGCTTGATGTAAAATAAAATAGCGGATATCTTCTAATGCATATGAGGTACCTTCTAATACTTTCTCTATACTTGTTGGTACAACAGTTGTTGCAAACTTATAAACTGCCCTACCATCCATGTACATATAAGGTGAGTGAGGTTCTTCTTGAACTACACAATTTTTAAGACTTGTCCCAGGTAAGGTCAGCACATGGCCGCCCGCACCATTACTCTCAGTATAGATATTAATTATGTGATTTTTATGATGTTTGGAAAAAATTGCAGCACCCGCTCCATCTCCAAACAACACACATGTTCCTCTATCTGTCCAGTCTACAGTCTTACTAAGCACTTCAGCTCCTATAACAAGCACATTAGTTGCTGAACCTGCCTTAATAGCATCTGTTCCAATTTTAGCTCCATATAAAAATCCGCTACACGCAGCTGCTATATCAAAAGCTGTAGCATGTCCAGCCCCTATAGCTGCCTGTACTCTACAAGCTACACTTGGCATAACATAATCAGGTGTAATAGTTGCTACTATAATAAGATCAATATCTGAAGCGTTTATATTGGCTCTTTCAAGAGCTTCTTTTGCTGCAGTGACTGCAAGATCAGTCGTACTTTCGCCCGTTGAAAGATATCTTTGGCTAATGCCTGTTCTAGATGTAATCCATTCATCTGACGTATCTACAACCTTTGACATATCCTCATTAGTCATACAATACTTAGGCACTGCCTTTCCCACTCCTAAAAGTTTTACTCCATACATGGCTGTATCACTCCTTTCTATTTTTTTACAAGGTGATACTTCTCTTTAAAGAAATTAGAAAGCCTTGTCAAAGAAGCGATGAGTACCTCATTATCTTCATTAGATAACCCATCTATCATGTTATTGACCATAACTTGATGGAAGTTCTCATGTACTCTATATGCAAGCTTTCCTTTATGTGCTAAGGCAATCTCTACATATCTTCTATCATCTTCTGAACGCTGTCTTGTAACATATTCTTTCTTTACTAATCGGTTAATAGATGTAGTTAATGTACCTACTGTAATCCCTATTTGATCTGCAACATCCGTCATAGTTCTTGAACCCATACCAATGGCCTCAATAACATGCATCTCTGTAATAGATAAGTCCTTAAATGGACTTTCTTGGAGCGCAGCTTTTTCAATGGTTAAAATTTCATTAAATAGTTCTACTAGCAATTCATTGACTACTTTTGCAGTATTCTGCAAATCTCTCGCCTCCACTCTTGTGAATTAATACTTTGTTAATCAAATTATTTTATATTCAAAGTATATGCAACAACATTTCTATTGTCAAGTATTGTTTTTTTGGATTAAAGATTATACCTTATTGGCAATACTTCTCTTATAGGAGGTATACTATGATTAAACTACTAAAAGATCTATCCATGGATAAACTACGTGACAAGCTCACACTTCTTTATATTCTTAATGCAGTAGATATTGTATTTACCTTTGGGCTCCTTAAGACAGGCCTTTTCAAAGAGATTAATAGCATCATGGTAAGCGTAGTAGATGACCCCTTCCTAAGCATTATAATTAAGCTTATCATTCCTGCGCTCCTTATTATTTATATTCTTGCTAAACTTGAAGAGCTTCCCAATGGTAATCTTAAACTTTGCCATATCTGCGTTAATGTAGTCCTTATTGTTTATACACTTATCACTATAATGCATATAAGTTATTTCTGCTTATTTTTATACACGTTGTCTCTTCCCAATTAATTCATTTTACTTTTTATGACTTTTTTATTATCATAGAAAAGTAAAAATCATTAAAAGGAGACAATATATGAGTGTTTTAACAGTAAAAAATGTAACTCATGGCTTTGGTTCCCGTAGCATTTTAGAAAATGTATCTTTTCGTTTATTAAAAGGGGAACACGTTGCTCTAGTTGGTGCCAATGGTGAAGGGAAATCAACATTCTTAAATATTATTACTAGTAAGCTTATGCCAGATGAAGGTACTGTAGAATGGTCAAACCGTGTAACAGTTGGTTACCTTGATCAGCATTCTGCGCTTACTCCTGGTACAACTATTCGTGATAACTTACGTTTAGCATTTGATAATTTATTCACACTTGAACAAGAGATGCTTGGCCATTATGAAAAAATGAGTGACTGCTCTGACGAAGAAATGGCTAAACTTATGGAAGATGCAGCAGAAATCCAAAACATCTTAGATACAAGTGGTTTCTATATTATTGATTCAAAGATTGATGAAGTTGCAAGTGGCCTTGGCCTTGGGGAAATTGGTCTTGATAAAAAAGTAGACGAACTAAGTGGTGGTCAACGTACAAAAGTCCTTCTTACTAAACTTCTTCTTCAGAACCCTACTATCCTTATTCTGGATGAGCCTACTAACTACCTTGATGTTAACCATATTGAGTGGCTTAAGCGCTACCTTCAAAACTACGATAATGCCTTTATTCTTGTATCACATGATATTCCATTCCTTAATGATGTATGTAACCTCATCTACCATGTAGAGGATTGTGAACTTACACGTTATGTAGGTAACTATGATGAGTTTTTACGTTTATATGAACTCAAAAAACGTCAACAAGAAAAAGCTTATGAACGTCAACAAAAAGAAATTGATAAACTTGAAGACTTTATTGCACGTAATAAAGCACGTGTTGCTACAACAGGTATGGCAAAAAGCCGTATGAAACAGCTTGATAAAATGGAAATGATTGAAAAACCAAAAGAAAAAATCAAGCCTACTTTCAACTTTAAATTCTCTAAAGCACCTAGCCGTTTCCTTATTGAAGCTCGTGACCTTGTAATTGGTTATGATGAACCACTTACAAAACCACTTAATTTCAACATTGAACGTGGTAAAAAAATTGCTATCTGTGGTGTAAATGGTCTTGGTAAATCTACACTTCTTAAAACACTTCTTGGTATCCTTAAACCAATTAGTGGTGAAGTAGAATTTGGTGAAAATGTTGAGTACGGTTACTTTGCTCAAGAAGACTCTCGTGATAACAACAATACTGCACTTGATGAACTTTGGAATGAGTACCCATCTCTTACAAACCATGAAGCACGTTCTGAACTTGCTAAATGTGGCCTTACAACAGATCATATTACAAGCCCTATGAAAGTTTTATCAGGTGGAGAAAATGCTAAAGTGCGTCTTTGCAAAATTCTTCTTCAGGAACTTAATCTTCTTGTTCTAGACGAACCAACAAATCACTTAGATGTGGATGCTAAAGATGAGCTGGAAAAAGCACTTAAAGAATTTAAAGGTACAGTTGTTCTTGTATGTCATGAACCTTACTTTTATGAAAGCTTTGTAACAGATGTATGGAATGTAGAAGACTGGACAACTAAAATTATTTAATAAAAAAGCTAGAGGCTAAGCCTCTAGCTTTTTTATATATTTTTCCTTCTTAATTTATACTATAATGCTCAAAACATTTGTAAAACAACATTTCTTCTACCGGTTGGCTAATATAATAACCTTGGATTTTATCACATTTTATTTCCTTCAATATATCTATGTGTTGACTTACTTCAACACCCTCACATATTACTTCTAGCCCTAGTATATGAGCTAATCCTATAAGTGTCCCTATAATCGCTACATTTCTTTCATCTTTTTCTATTCTACTTACAAGTATCTGATCTATTTTCAATATATCTAATGGAAGTACTTTAATATGATTAAAAGAAGCGTACCCTATACCAAAATCATCTAAAGATATTTTTATCCCTAATGCTTTAATCTCATTTAGAACTTTTACAATATACTCTGGATAATCTAACACTTCATCTTCAGTTATCTCTAACCTAATAAACTCAGGATTAATATGATATTTATTGAGAATACCTTTAATAACCTCTACACAATTAGGTCTTTTAAGTGACCTATAAGACATATTCACATATATTTCAAAATCCGTGTATCCATTCATATGCCACTTCTGCCCAAATTCACAAGCCTTATCTAACATTAAATAATCAATCTCTACTATACACCCTATTCGCTTAGCAACTGGTATAAATACCTCTGGAAGCAGTACTTCCCCATTTCTAATCCACCTTGAAAGAACTTCTGCACCTACAATCTTATTCTTATGTATATCAAAAATAGGCTGATAGTATGGGACGATTTCTCCTCTTGCTATCACATCTTTTAAGCTTGCCTCTACTTCTAATTCTTCTGACATCTGATCTGTAAACACTTGGATACTATTGCCACCCTTTTTCTTGCTCTTATACATAGCAATATCACCATATTTAAGCAAGGTATTAATATCAGTCGTTTGATATGGATAAATACTGATCCCTATACTTGCCTTAATAGCAAAATTATAAGAAGCATACTCAAACTTCTTATTAACTCTATTTAAAAGATCCTGTCCAAATTGGGCTATTTCATTAGGTGCAAATTCTCCTTCTCTGATAACAATAAATTCATCTCCACCTAATCTTCCTACAGTTATATCATCATTAGCCAATTCCATGAGTTCCTTTGCAGTAGCACATAGTACCTTGTCTCCCTCAATATGGCCTACTGTATCATTTAAAGTCTTGAAATTATCAAGGTCTATAAAATAAATAACAAAAGATACATTCATTTTCTTCAGGTAATCTAAATGTTCATATAAGCTATGTCTATTCTTAAGGTTTGTTAAAGAATCATATTTGGCAAGATATTTCATCTCTTCTGAGTAATGCTTTAAGATTGTAATATCATTCATAATAATAGCAAAATACCCTTGCTGTATGCTATATAATGTAATAGATACCCACTTATCTCCTTTTAGAGCAACTTGACTTAAGGTATATGTTCTGTCTGTTCGCCATACTTGTCCTAAAATTTCTTGTATGTGCCTATCATCGATACCTGCTAGATGAGATAATTCGTGAATCGTATGATTGATTAATTTTTCTTTAGAAACTCCTAACAAATCACCTAGTGCATCATTGCATTCTTCACAAATAGCATCTTTATACTGTCCTAATTCATCTTTCTTTACCCTATAACATGCAAATCCATTTGTCATAGTGCTTAATACGCTACTATACTTCTTTTCATTTAATAAAATTTGTTCATTAGCTTGTTCTAAAGAAGCAAACATTCTATTGATATCTTCTTGCAATAGTCCTATTTCATCATTTACTTCATCTTTTTCTATACGTTTTGATAAATCCTGTGAGCTATGAATAGTGTTAATCTGTTTATTTATTTTTACAATACGTTTTACTACAAGCTTTTCTACCCAAATCCCCAAGATGCAACTTGTAATAATACATCCTATCATTGAAATACCTGTTAAGGCCTCTATATTCCGCTTCATACTCTGTTTTGCTACTAAAGGTTCTATTAACCTTATATAAAACTTTTCCTCTGCATTAGCAGTGCCAACAGGTGTATAACTTTCAATAATAGACTTGTCATAAACAAGCTGAATAGGTAAGCCTATATAGCTTTCCTCTAGATTATGAGCTCTAGATGAATCTAACCTATTTGTTAAATCCACACGTCTTTTCAAATTATCTCCTATATTCTCTATCATCTCTTGGTCTATTGTCTCTACGGCCATAAAGTATCCCTTATGTTCTTTTTCTCCCCCATCTATAAGTGGATATATAGCTACAATATAAGGATGATTATTGGTAGAAATAACGCCTTCAAAACTTTGATCTGTATTATGAATAAGTCTTTTAGCCTCTTTAATAAGGGTATCTACTTCAGTTTTCTCTATTGCTTTTCCTTCTTTATCATAATATGTTTTATAAACTCTAAATTCTGGAGATAAAATGATCTTGCTCTGTATCCCATCATTTTCAAACCACTTATATATACTAAGTTCTTGCATAAAGTCAACATCATGCTCCTCATCTATTCTAATAATATGAGGTATCAATTCTTTATAGTCTTTTGCCCTACTAATAAGCTTATCTTTTTCCCCTTGCAGCCTACTCATAATATCTGATGTAATGCCAGTAATGCGTGTCACCTCCCCTTGATACAAATAGTCCACCATTACATTAGATGACATCAAGTGCAATATAATTGTTATTACAGTCATTGCTACAAAAATACTAGCGATTTTTACTGATAACTTCATAGCAGCCCCCTTTTTAATATACTTATATAAAACCTTTTATCTCTTTATTGACTTTATAATATACAGAAAACTCGAATTAGTAAACTGTTTTCATCCTTTTCACCTATTTTATGACATATTTTTTTCTACAGCTTTCTCTAAAAATTTCATGAATAAAGGATGTGGTCTATTAGGTCTAGATAAAAACTCTGGATGGAATTGTACACCTACGAACCAAGGATGATTGGGTACTTCTACTATTTCTACTAGATGTTCATCTGGAGAGGTTCCTGCTATCCTTAATCCTTGATCTACTAATAAGTCTCTATATTTATTATTAAATTCATAACGATGTCTATGTCTTTCTTCTATTAGACACTCCTTATATGCTTCATAGCTAAATGTATCTTTCTTAAGCACACAAGGATAAACCCCTAATCTCATAGTTCCTCCAAGATCTTCTATATCTTTCTGGTCTGCCATAATGTCAATCACTGGATAAGGTGTTTGTTGCATAATTTCAGAGCTGTTAGCCTCTTCAAGTCCTACTACATGTCTTGCGTACTCAATCACCGCACATTGCATACCTAGGCAAATACCTAGAAAAGGAATCATCTTTGTACGTGCATATTCTATGGCAAGTATTTTTCCTTCAATACCTCTATCCCCAAACCCTCCTGGAACAAGTATACCATCTACCTTTTTTAAGATTTGTTCTGCCTTAGACTTATTATTAATCTTTTCTGCATCTATCCACTCAATCTCTACTTCACTTTCAAGCTGTATACCTGCATGATAAAGAGATTCTACAATAGAAATATAAGCATCATGTAGCTCTACGTATTTTCCTACTAACGCTATTTTAACTTTACGTTTTTTAATTTTTTCTTTCTTTACTAATAGCTCCCATTCTTCAAGATTTAGTTCTTTCACTTCAATGCCTAGCTTCTCACATACAATTTGTGCTAACTGCTCTTTTTCAAACATAAGTGGAACTTCATAAAGAGTCTTGGCATCTAAATTTTGAATAACACACCTAGGATTTACATTACAAAAAAGAGCAATTTTATTTTTCATTTCTTGAGATATAACCTGTTCTGTTCGACATACAATAAGGTCTGGTTGTATCCCAATAGAAAGTAATTCCTTTACAGAATGCTGAGTTGGTTTTGTCTTCATTTCACCTGACTTATCTAGGTAAGGAATAAGGGTTACATGAATATAAAGTACATTTTCATGCCCTACATCTGTTGCTACTTGCCTAATAGCCTCTAAGAAAGGTAAGCTTTCAATATCCCCTACTGTTCCCCCTATTTCGGTAATAACAACATCTCTTGCCTCACCTACTTTACCTACTCGATATACACATTCCTTAATCATATTTGTAATATGAGGAATAACTTGTACCGTTGCACCTAAGTAGTCTCCTTTACGCTCTTTGTTAAGTACAGACCAATAAATTTTTCCTGTTGTTACATTACTATACTTATTTAAATCCTCATCAATAAATCTTTCATAATGTCCTAAATCCAAATCTGTTTCAGCACCATCTCGTGTTACAAAAACTTCACCATGCTGATAAGGACTCATAGTCCCCGGATCTATATTGATATATGGGTCGAATTTCTGAATAGTTACTTTAAGTCCCCTCGCTTTTAAAAGTCTACCTAAACTTGCTGCTGTTATGCCTTTACCGAGACCTGATACAACGCCTCCTGTAATAAATATATACTTTGTCGCCATAAACTCACCTCATCTTTTACTTTTATACGTCTCTATTATGAGTCATGAGTGGTAAATTCATACATTTAAGACATATAAAAGCCTTGTTCAATATTACACTGAACAAGGCTTTTATTATTTGTATTTACGAATTTGTATCATAACCTTTTCCGTACCACTTATATCCATAGCACTTCTCATAGCATTTTTATATACATTGCTATTCTCTCTAAGCTCATAGAGTTTCTTAATTAAAGTATCTTTTGTTAAATCCTCTTCTATTAATACAAGTGAATAACCACTTTTCTCCATAGATTTAGCATTTAAAATCTGGTCTCCACGACTTGCATTTTGTGAAAGAGGAATAAGTAGATTCGGAATTTTAAGCGCTGTAATTTCAGCTAATGCATTAGCCCCTGCTCTTGAAAGCATTAAGTCGGTCATAGCAAATAAGTGCGGAAGTTCTTCCCCTGCATATTCAAACTGACAGTACCCTTCTTTATTCCTTAACGTTTCATCTACATTGCCTTTACCACATATATGCACAATATTAAAGTCTTCTATTAAAGTGTCTAGGGCCTCCCTAAGGCATGTATTAATTTTCACTGAACCAAGGCTACCACCCATCATCAGAAGTACGGGTTTATGGTTTGTAAACTTACATAAGCTCCTCCCCTTATTAGCATCTCCCTTAAAGAGTTCCTCTCTAATAGGTGTACCTGTTAAAACGCCCTTGCTTCCTACATACTGAAGTGTTTCTGGAAAGTTAACACAAATTTCCTTTGCACCCTTTGATGCAATTTTGTTCGCTAGACCTGGAGTAATATCAGACTCATGAATAATAACCGGAATACCTAGTAATTTAGCTGCTAAAACAACTGGAACAGTTACATAACCACCTTTTGAAAATACAAGGTTAGGCTTAATCTTTCTAAGTAGGCTATACGCATCGAATAGCCCTTTTACTACTTTAAAAGGATCTTTTAGATTTTCAAGAGATACATATCTTCTTAACTTTCCTGACGAGATACCATGATAAGGAATATTCTCTTTTGTGATAAGGTCTTTTTCTATACCTGTTTTACTTCCTATATATTGTATACTCCATCCCTCTTTCTTTAGAAAAGGAATAAGTGCAATATTAGGTGTTACATGTCCTGCTGTTCCACCACCAGTTAATACAATCGTCTTCAAATTTCTATGCCTCCTTATTTGCTACACTTCTTACAGCTTCAGCAACATGGTCCGCCACGCCTTCGGCAAAGGCTGCTGGTAAAATATATTCTTCACTTAATTCACTCTCTGGCACCATTTGTGCAATTGCCTTAGCTGCTGCTAATTTCATGTCTTCTGTAATTTGAGATACTCTTGCTTGTAAAGCACCTTTAAAGATACCTGGGAATACTAGTACATTATTAACTTGGTTAGGGAAGTCTGATCTTCCTGTACCTACTACAAGTGCTCCTGCTGCTTTTGCTACATCCGGCATAATCTCTGGCGTTGGATTTGCCATAGCAAAGATGATAGCATTTTTATTCATGCTTTGTACCATTTCACTGGTTACAATATTTGGTGCTGATACGCCAATAAATACATCTGCACCGACTAAAGCCTCTTTTAATGTCCCTATTTGACACTCTTTATTCGTTTCTTCAGCAAGCTCCCTCTGAGCCCAATTCATCCATTCTTGGCCCTTTGCAAGTATACCTAGCTTATCAACTACTATTATATTATTAAAACCTGCTTTTAATAACAGTTTTGTAATAGCAACCCCCGCTGATCCAGCCCCATTTACAACAACTTTTACATTTTCAACTTGTTTCTTAGCCACCTTTAAGGCATTAAGTACTGCTGCAAGTACAACGATAGCTGTACCATGTTGATCATCATGGAATACCGGAATATTAAGTTCCTTTTTTAATCTCTCTTCAATTTCGAAACAACGTGGTGCTGCAATATCCTCAAGATTGATACCACCAAAAGTTGGTGCAATTTGCTTCACAAATTTAATAATTTCTTCTGTATCCTTTGTATCTATACAAATAGGTACTGCATTAATACCTGCAAATTCTTTAAAAAGAACGGCTTTCCCTTCCATAACAGGCATAGCTGCTTCAGGACCTATATCTCCAAGTCCAAGTACAGCGGTACCATCTGAAATAACAGCTACAGTATTGCCTTTCATTGTATATTTGTAAACATCTTCTCTATTTTCTTTAATTTTTCTACAAGGTTCTGCTACCCCTGGTGTATAAGCAACGGCTAGGTCTTCTTTACTATTAACTTTTGCTTTTGATACAACTTCTAATTTACCTTGCCATTTTTCATGCATTTCTAATGCTTTTTCATTAATTGTAGTCATATTTTCTCCTCTATCCTAAGCACCCTATAATCGCCTATTTTTATATAATTCATATTTTTATCATACTCTTTTTTGCCATAACCCGTCAACTGATGTCTTTTATCAAATAGATTTTATATAATTTTATGATTTAGCCTGTTTATAATACGCTCTTAAGGCAATACTTTATTAATGACTTCATTGCTTTTAACTACAATATATGATAAAGTTTTTATGTATATTTTATGAAAGGGGCCCTTACATATGTGTGGTTTTTGTGGCTTTGTAGATACAGAACTTGAAAATAAAAAACCGGTGCTATCCGCTATGATGGATAAGATTATACATCGTGGCCCAGATAGTGACGGGCAATTTATTGATGACTCTGCAGCTTTAGGATTTAGACGCTTAAGTATCATCGATTTAGAAGAAGGCTCTCAGCCTTTATACAATACAGATAAAACTTTAGTTCTTACTTTCAATGGTGAGATTTATAACTATCAGTCTATTCGTGATAACCTTATCCAAAAAGGTTATGTTTTTAAAACACATACTGACTCCGAAGTACTTGTTCATGGTTATGATGAATACGGTACAGACTTACTTTCACATCTTCGTGGTATGTTTGCTTTCGTTATTTGGGATCGTGAGAAACAAACTCTATTTGGAGCACGTGACTTCTTTGGTATTAAACCATTCTACTACTACCAAGATAACAAACGTTTTGTATATGGTTCAGAAATTAAATCTCTTCTTGAACATCCAAACGTACCTAGAGAATTAAATGAAGAAGCACTTGAACATTATTTAACTTTCCAATACTCACCTATGCAAGAAACTTTCTTTAAAGGTATTTTCAAACTGCCACCTGCGCATTTCTTCACCTATAAAGATGGTCAATTAGATATAAAAAGATATTGGGAACCTACATTTAATGAATCTGAAGGTTCACTTGAAGAATATGTAGATCTTATCGACCAAACTATGAAAGAATCTATCAAAACACACAAGATTAGTGATGTAGAAGTCGGTTGTTTCTTATCTAGTGGGGTTGACTCAAGCTATGTAGCAAGTTGCTTTAAAGGGGATAAAACTTTCACTGTAGGGTTTGACAATGAACAATACAACGAAATTAGCTACGCTAAGGAACTTTCAAAGGAAATTGGTATTGAGAACTTCCATAAGGTTATTACACCAGAGGAATACTGGTCCTCTCTTACAAAAGTTCAATACCATATGGATGAACCTCTAGCTGACCCTGCTGCGGTTGCACTTTACTTCGTAAGTCAGCTTGCAAGCGAGCACGTTAAAGTTGTCCTTTCAGGAGAAGGTGCCGATGAGTTATTTGGTGGTTATAATATCTATAAAGAGCCTGTTGATAATGAAAAATATCATAATTTGCCACAAGGCCTTCGCTCTTTCCTTGCTAAACTCGCCAAAGCTATACCATTTGGCTTCAAGGGTAAAAATTTCCTTATCCGCGGTGCTCAAACAATTGAAGAGCGTTTCATTGGAAATGCTTATATGTTCTCTGTTGATGAACGTAAAAAACTTCTTAAAGTTTCTACACCAGCAAAAGCTCCAATTGCGCTTACTAAACCTTTCTATGACAAGGTAAAAGATAAATCGGATGTAACAAAGATGCAGTACTTAGATATGCATATGTGGCTTGCTGGAGATATTCTTCTTAAAGCAGATAAAATGAGTATGGCACACTCTCTTGAACTTCGTGTACCATTCCTCGATAAAGAAGTCTGTCGTCTTGCAACTAAAATTCCACTTCGCTACCGCGTTAATAAAGAAAATACAAAATATGCTATGCGTCTTGCTGCTAAACGCAATATGCCAGCAGCTACTGCAAACAAGAAAAAACTTGGTTTCCCAGTACCTATCCGCGTATGGCTTAAAGAAGATAAATACTATAATATCGTTAAAGAAGCTTTCACTAGTCCAGTCGCTAAAAAGTACTTCAATGAAGATATGCTTATTAAACTTCTTGATGAACACAAAAACGGTCATAAAGATAACAGTCGTAAAATCTGGACTATATTCATGTTCCTAGTATGGTACCATGAATACTTTGATGAAAAAGTAGCTTAATTAAAATGAACAAGCCATGAGTTTTAATTCAAAACTCATGGCTCGTTATTCTTTCATTATTTAATTTTTTTCTCTTTCATATTACTTTTCTATATAACTTAACCTACTAAGCTTCTAACTGCTTTTTGATAAGTTCTGCTACTTCTTCTAAAGCTTCTAATGTTGTATCTGCGTGAGAAGTTTTATTAAGAACAATGCCATCCTCTTTAAATCTTGGTACAAGATGCATATGGAAATGGAATACAGACTGCCCTGCAGACTCTCCATTATTTTGAATAATATTCATGCCATCTGCACCTACAGCATCTTTAATAGCTATAGCTAATTTTCTTGCTAATGGGTAAAGCTTTGCACTTATTTCATCTGGTAATTCAAAAAGGTCTTGGTAGTGTTCCTTTGGCAAGATTAAGACATGTCCACGACTTGCTGGAAATCTATCTAAGATAACTTTAAAGCTCTCATCTTCATATACACAAAAAGATGGAATATCTCCTTTTAAAATCTTACAAAAAATACAACTTTCTTTCATTATAATACCTTCTTTCTTTAGTATGGATTGACTTACTTTTCAGTAAGCATTTTTACAAGTCTAGTCTGATAAATGTATTCATCACTCATCATACTATTAATCATTTTATAAAGTTTAAAATCCTCTATAGGCTGACTAATGTGTGCCATTAATTGAATATTACTTGCTACGCCTTCTAATCTATTGCCTAATTCTTGTACAATAGAATAGTTAGGTATAGTATTATGCTCTATTGCATCTATTTTAATCTCTTCATTTAAATACATATTAGCTATCTCTTGAATCATTCTCTCATGTTTATACTGATCTTGTACACGTTCATACATCCATTTCCGATGTATAGGTCTTGCCATTCCCTGAAATAACCGTTCTTCTATCATACGCTGCCTACGCTTAGTTATAATAAGTTCTTCAAATAAACCATACATTTGGCTATCACTTATTGGTTGCAAAATTATAGCCTCCCCTCTATTTTCCCTATGACATCTATATGAGGAGACTTGTCTATTTATACGTTACATCCGCTTAAAACTTAGTCATTTAATGAGCAGCTCTTATTAGAAGTACACACTATGTATATTAGCAATTGCAATAACTGTTGTATCTTCTTTATATGCTCTGTGCAATTGCCTTACCTTTAAAGCTTACATTTTATTTCTTCTCATTATTATACTCAATCTTAGGGTGAAGTAAAAGTATTAAAGATAACGAGCTGCCTTTTCTGTATAATAAACTTTGAACTGCTCTATTTCCCAATAAACAAAAAAAATCTTTCTTTTTAAAGTGACTTGTAGAATATCGTTTACTTTAAAATGATACATCCAATCTCTTCTCATAAGTACCCTGCAACATTTATGGTTACTTAACTTATTTAATACCAGGTAACCCTCGTCATTAATTTCTTCTATACAAAAAAGCCCCTGCTCATACATAGCCATAGTATCTTTGTGCTGCACCTTTTCCTTATAATCCTTATATCCCTGCAAATCAATAATTGTAGGTTTCATACTAATAACAGGGTCCCCTACCATTTTTCTTACAATTTCATTCACTCTATACAAGCGCATGTATTCTTCTCCATAGTACTCAAGAATAAGTGGCGTATTGTCTTCTCTATCATACTTCTTATGGATGAAAGTAAGTAAATCCTGAGAGGCATAAACAATATTAAAAGCTTCTTCTACTGTTAAGTACTTCTTATGTTTAGGGATCCAAACTGCTAGAAAGTAATCGATCATCTCTATATATCCTCTCTTAGGAGTAGGCCCATCTATCTGCTGCGTAATAAATTTATTTAAAAGATCTATGCCTTGTTTTTGCAAACTGTATATATAAGTGTTTTGTCTTACATAATCGGTATAATCTCTAATTTCATTCAGTAAATTCATGCCTTAACCTCCACATATAAAAGGAATCCCAAAAATGTTTTCTTTTAAGTTTATACATTTAGGACAAGATTTATACATGTTTAAAGGCAAAAAAAGGGCCACTAAAAGAGTGGCCAAAAGTCAGGATTGATTTAAGTGTGTTCGAATTATACACAGAGATGTGAACAATTAATCCACAACCCTATCCACACCTATTATAGCATCGCTCTTCTAAATATGTCAATATTTTCTTTCAATTTACTACATTTAGTATCTCTAATTATCATTTTTTACCCTATCCACAGATTTTGCTCTACTTATACACATTTTGTTGATAATTTTATTTTAGTTTATACACATCTTCCCCACATTATCCCACACCCTACTGCTCCCCCCTATGCAAACCCTTTCCCCTATTCAAGCATCTCAAAAGTTCATCAGGATAAGCAGTTTCACTCTGGAGATTTCCTTAAAAAGAGGCTGCCACAAGGCAGCCTCTCTCTATTTATTTTTCTCCACACATTGCAAGAAGCAAATCCCATCTTCTATCAACTTCTTGTTGGAGTTCCTCTACTTTTTCTGCATCCTTTGCCATATGGCGGAAGCGCCCTTGTGCTTCAAGCCAATCTGAAATAGGACGTTTATTTTTTGGTTTATAAGTTAATTTATATACACCATTTTCAACTTCATAAAGTGGCCAGAAGCATGTATCTACTGCTAATTGTGCCATTTCAATAAGTTTTGGTGTATCATAACGCCATCCACGTGGACATGGTGCAAGTACATTAAGGAATGCTGGTCCTTCTGTATAGATTGCTTTCTCAGCTTTTTCATAGATATCTTTAAAGTTACCAATTGGAGCTGTTTGAGCAATATATGGAAGATTATGTGCTACCATAACAGCTGTAAGATCTTTTCTATATTGTTGTTTACCAGGTACAACTTTACCTGCTGGAGATGTGGTTGTATCTGCATATTTTGGTGTTGCAGATGAACGTTGAATACCTGTGTTCATATAAGCACCATTGTCATAACATACATAAACCATGTCATGACCTCTTTCCATAGCACCAGAAAGAGATTGGATACCAATATCATAAGTACCACCATCACCACCAAAAGCGATAAATTTATATGTATCATCTAATTGACCTGTTTTTTTCATGTTCACATAAGCAGCTTCTACTCCCGCACAAGTTACTGCTGAGTTTTCAAATGCTGAGTGAATGAATGAATCTTTCCATGCTGTATAAGGATAAATAAATGTAGAAACCTCTAAACATCCTGTAGCAGATGTAATAACTGCTTTATCCTCTGGTTTAAGTGCGCGAAGTACACTGCGTGCTACGACTGGTGCACCGCAACCAGCACACATACGATGTCCTCCAGTAAGTCTTTCTGGTTTAAGACTTGTCTCTTTTAAATTGTATGCCATCAGTTTCCCCTCCTTAACAATTTGCATCTACTACGCCTAAGTAACGATATGGGTCGTCTACTTTGCCGCTAGCCACAATTTCTGTAAGATCACTAAATACTTTTTCGATATCATCGACACGTACGTCACGTCCACCTAAACCGTAAATATAGTTTACAGCAAGTGGTTTTGTTTCATCGAAATAAAGTGCACTACATACTTCATTGAAAAGTGGCGCCCCTTTGCCGTTGAAACCATCACATTTATCCATAATAGCAACAGCCTTGCAGTTTGCAAGCGCCTTAGCCACTTCTTCTGCTGGGAACGGACGGAATACCCTTACTTTGATAAGACCTACTTTTTCGCCTTTAGCACGAAGTTCATCTACTACAGCTTTAGCTGTGCCTGCTGTAGAACCGATTACAACTACTACTCTTTCAGCTTCATCCATTTTGTATTCTTCAAATAAGCCATAAGAACGTCCTGTAAGCTTCTCAAATTCTTTAGAAACCTCAAGAATGACGTCTTTAGCTTTTCTCATACCTTCTACTTGATTACGTTTATGTTCAAAGTAATAGTTTGGAAGATCAAGTGGTCCTACTGCAATAGGTTGATTTGGATTAAGCAAATAGTGCTCTGGTTTATAAGCACCTACAAAATTTTTCACTACATCATCTTCAAGTAATTCGATATTTTCAATAGCATGTGAGGTAATGAAACCATCATAGCAGTTCATAACGGGCAGCAGTACATCTTTATGTTCACTAATCTTAACTGCCATAATTTCATTATCATAAGCTTCTTGGTTATTTTCTCCGTAAATTTGAATCCATCCAGAATCTCTAGCACCCATAGAGTCTGCATGATCATTATGTATGTTGATAGGACCTGAAAGAGCACGGTTTACAGTAGCCATTACAATAGGAAGTCTACATGACGCTGCAATATAGAGCATCTCCCACATAAGTGCTAAACCATTTGCAGATGTAGCAGTCATAGCACGCACTCCTGCTGCACTTGCCCCGATACAAGCTGACATTGCTGAGTGTTCTGACTCAACAGGTACAAACTCTGTATCCACTTGTCCATTGTTTACAAAACTTGAGAAGTATTGAGGTACTTCTGTTGAAGGTGTAATTGGAAATGCAGCTACAACTCCTGGATTAATTTGACGCATTGCAACGGCAACGGCTTCGTTACCAGATAATTTATCACGAATTGCCATAACTTGTTCTCCCCCTTACGCTTTAACCATGTTGATTGCATGGAATGGACATACATTTGCACATACACCGCAACCTTTACAGTGGTCGTAATCAATACCTATCATTTTTTTATCTTCTGTTAAAATAGAGCTATCAGGACAAACAGGGAAACACATTAAGCATTGTCTGCATTTTTCTGTATCCCACTCTGGTTTATCTGCTCTCCATCCACCTGTCTCATAGTAATGAGCATTTCCTGATGATGTAACAACACCACCTTTAGTAGTTTCTTGCCAAGGTGTAAATGGTTCAACGATACATTTATCTTTATCTGTCATTACCCTCTAACCTCCTCTAATGCTCTTTTTACTGCAGCCATATTAGGTTCAATAACCTGTGGCTTACTTGCAAATTTATGTTTAAATGATTTTTCCATAGATGTAATGAAAGTATTCTCATCCATAATCTTAGCAATTTTAATAATAGCGCCAAGCATTGGCGTGTTAGGGAAGTATTTGCCTAATGTCTCCATAGAGATTTTACGTGCATCAATAGTGCATACGCGGCCTTCATAACCTTTAAGTCTTGGTCTTAACTCTTCTGGTGTTTTTTCTGTATTAATTAAAATAGCACCTTCTTTTTTAAGTCCTGCTGTTACATCCACTACATCAATTAAAGTTTCATCCACTACAATAACATAGTCTGGATCATAGATATTTGAATGAACTGTCACTCTTTCATCACTAATACGGTTATAGGCTGTAATAGGTGCACCCATACGCTCTGGGCCATATTCAGGGAACCCTTGAATATACTTTCCTGTATCAAATGCAGCTTCAGCTAATAATAAAGAAGCAGTTTTAGCTCCTTGACCGCCGCGACCATGCCAACGAATTTCAACCACGTTGTTCATGCCTTATTCCCTCCTCGCATTACTCTTTAAATTTTTATTAAATTTTAAAATATACAGATTAATTTTAACATTTACAAGTGCTAATATCAAATATAATGCGCATTGTATACAATATAATTTAATTTTAGGATAATTTTATGGTGCTATTCACTTTATTTTTTTAGGCTATTTCGTCATTTTATCTGTTTTCTTCCATGATTCTTCTATTTAGCTTATTTTAGACTAGTTAATTTTTTATCGAGTTATTTTATTGCAACTCTAATGAAATGGGATATACTATATGTACTAGAATTTTAAATATGTTTTCACTTAAAGGAGTACAACTATGGCGAAACTCAAAAAATCCTCTTTAGATTTATCCACTTTAGAACTTTTACTAAGCTACAAATATATTGATAATAGCTATAAAATCTTTTGGTTTAAAGGAATTGTTAATAAAGCTATAAAAGGTGAAAAGAAAATCTCCATGCATGATCTTACTGTTGAAATGGTACTCGGTGCATGGGACCTTGTGGCACGCAAGCAAATTACCTTCGGTAGATTAGATAAATTACACCGTACAATTGAAGAAATAGAATCTCTTTACCATGTGTCTGAAGACATCTCAGAATCTAATTTAAGAAAACTTGTAGAAACTATTAAAGATAAAGATATCTTAGATCTATATGAAGAACTTTACGAAGATACACCTTACCTCTTCCTTGAACCTATGTATGAACAGAAATTAAAAGGTAAGTCTCATAGTAAAAGAAAACCTATTATTGCAGAGCTTGCTGCGGCTGACCCTATTGCACTCTATACAATCGAAGACAATACTATCATTCTTAATAATGATTGGGTAACTTATATCAAACGTAATCAAAAACAAATTGATGGCATTATACGTGATTGCCTTGCATTCTTCTTAGATAGACATGCTATGTCTAAACGTTAAAAAAATCCCCTTGAAGTACCTTAACTTCAAGGGGATTTTCATTTTATACAAATTGAAAACAAATATAAAATCAGAATACCCGGTATACCTAATAATGCTGTAAAAAGAACTGTAAATAGACTTATTCCCACCTGCCATGTAATAGGCAAGAATAAGTCACATATATAAATACATACCGCTCCTATAAGAGCATTTTTAAGCCAGCGTAAGAAATACTGGTCAAAAATAACGGCTATGAGCAGAATAAGGCATACCATAAGACATTTTAATATGATAGGATGTACAACTAGCATTCGTATCTCCCCTCTATAGAATTAAGTTTTTTAAGAACTTCTTATTCTATAGATATGGACATCTTTTATATAACATGACTATTAGTTTCATCATAATAGATTTTCTTGAGTTGTCTCATCAAATAGCTATGTTTAAGCTGACTAGCCTTATAATAGTACGTATAGTATTCTAACAGTTCCGGCTCTACTGTATTAGAAAAATTCTGAAGCGTAGCTGCCATCTCTTCATGTAGTGCATTAATTTCATCTGCTAATACACGCTTTTCTTCTTCTCTTTGCTCATTATATACTCTTTGATCTCTTTTATTCATGGCATGTCCTCCTTTTTTGAGGATTATGCCCTATCCCTAAAAAAACTATACATACAATTGATTTAAACAAGCATAAAAACCTCTATTTTTGTATATATTATTAGCAAATTGCTAAAGGGGGCTTAGTTGCAAAATAAATTGATTTATTTTATAATGTGTCTAATTAATTTTGCTAATTTTTTTATAAATAATTCATCTTAATCTTATATACTTAAGTTGTTAGCAGAATTACACATTATTTTTTATTCATTTAGGAGAGTGATTTTAAATTGGATTCGGTACTGTTGGTACAACTTGTAGTTCTTGTCATTTTACTGATGGGCTCAGCGTTCTTCTCAGCATCTGAGACTGCCCTTATGTCTATTAGTAAAATCGATGCTCGTCACATGGTCGATCAAAATATTAAGAATGCTAAAATTGTAAGCAAACTTGTAGAAGACCCTAATAAACTACTAGGGGCAATCCTAGTGGGAAATAACATTGTAAATATCGGTGCTTCTTCACTTGCAACTGTTGTTGCAACGGGCATTTTGGGAAGTGCTGGTGCTGGTATTGCTACAGGTGTTATGACTCTTTTAGTTCTTATCTTTGGTGAGATTACCCCAAAATCTTTATCTACACAGAAATCACAAGAAGTTGCGTGTTTCGTAGCACGACCTATTTCTCTTGTTGTATTAATCTTCACCCCTGTAGTTAAGGTGCTTATGTTCATCTCTAATCTAATGATTAGATTATTTGGTGGCAAAATCGATACAAGTAAACCATTCATCACTACAGACGAACTTAAAACAATCGTAACTGTCAGTCATGAAGAAGGTGTCCTCGAAGAGGAAGAAAAAGAAATGATTTACAACGTATTCGGTTTTGGTGATTCTTATACAAAGGACGTTATGATTCCCAGAACAGATATGATAGCAGTTGATGTAAATGCTACATATGATGAGATTATCGAACTCTATAAGCAAGAACAATTTTCACGTATGCCTGTTTATCAAGAGTCACATGATAATATCATAGGTGTTATCTATATGAAAGACCTTCTTTTAAAACAGTTTGACCCTAAGGATTTTGTTATCTCAGACTTTTTAAGAGATGTGTACTTTGTCCATGAATTTAAGCGTATTGATGAGCTCTTTAAAGAAATGCGTTCTAAAAAGATTGGTATGGCTATTGTAGTGGATGAATATGGTGGTACATCTGGTATTGTTACCTTGGAGGACCTTATTGAGGAAATCGTGGGAGACATTGATGATGAGTACGACATGACTGAAGATAGCTTTGTAAAAATAGCTGATCAAGAATACCTAGTAGATGGGTCATTTAGAATCAGTGATTTTAATGATGAATTAAACCTTGATATTTCATCTAATGAGTTTGATTCCATTGGTGGCTTTATTATCGGCCTTTTAGACCGTTTCCCTGATGAAGGTGAAGTGGTGGTCTATGATGATATTACCTTTAAAGTAGAAGAAACGATGAATAATCGTATTAATAAACTAAGAATACTTTTATCCGATGATATCAAAAAAGATTCAGAGGATGTTCTAAAAGAAGATTAGAGTATAAAAAATCGTCCCCCTAAGATAATATCTTAGGGGGATGATTTTTTATATATACTTAAATGTTATCTACTACTTCAGATGGAAGATTACTTAAGTTATTAGATTCATCTCCATCGGCTAAAGAACGAATGTAAGGTGTGCCCGCCTTAGATGTAGATACACCTACATGTTGAAGTTCATTATTCATAGCCATTTGAATAGCAGCTTCCTCTGATACACGAGACCCATCAGAAAGCTCATAACCTACTACTTCTCTACCTTGTTTAAGTAGTTTAGTAATACTCTTTGCACCAGGTCCACCTTCTGATACAACACGATTTGTATTTTCAGCAATAAAATTAGTAAATGATTCACTTTCAGCTTCTGCTGTATGTGGATGCCCTGCTACAACTTGTCCATTAATAATCTGTGTATCATGTTCCCTATTTTGTGAGTTATTATTTTGTGTATTGTAATCCATGCTTATCACCTCAGTGTTAGTATTTTATAACAATACAAAAATTATACCCGTTTTATAAAGCCCTAGTTTTCCTTAAACTTTGGAAACTCAAAAGCAATGGCTAAAAGTCCACATAGCCCCATAAGCATTGGGTAGAAAATAAATGGTAAAAGTTCCATTGGTGATACAGCTGCAAGCCCTGCTGCGGATAAAATCTGTGCACCATATGGAATCATACCTTGCCAACAAGATGAGAAAATATCTAATAAACTGGCTGTACGTTTTGGGGCAATATTAAATTCTTCTGCAATATCCTTTGCAAGAGGTCCTGCCATAACAATAGCAATGGTATTATTAGCAGTACATAAATCTACTACGCTGACAAGGGCAGCAATTCCAAACTCTGCACCTTTTTTAGTCTTAATTCTACTTTTGATACTGTTAAGTAAGAAGTCAATCCCACCATTATGTTTAATAAGGGCAAGTGTTCCTCCAATAACGATTGAAAGCATTGCTAAATCTTCCATTCCCATCATACCTTCTCCTGCAGCTTGCATAAAACCAAAGAAGTCAAAGGAGCCATTCATCATACCAATAATACCTGCAAAAAGTGCTCCTCCACCTAATAATGCAAATACATTGACACCTGCTAATGCACCAATCAGTACTGCTAAATATGGAAGTACCTTTACAATACTATAAACATAGTCACCTTCTAATGTAGTTTGGTAACCACTTGCAATAACCGTTAAAATAATAATTGTTAAAATAGCTGCTGGCAGTACAATCAGGAAGTTTGTTTTAAACTTATCTTTAAGCTCACACCCCTGTGTTCTAACAGCTGCAATAGTTGTATCAGAAATCATAGAAAGGTTGTCACCAAACATCCCTCCACCAATAATTGCACCAATAATAAGTGCTACAGGCATACCTGTTTTTTGTGCAATACCAATTCCAATTGGTGTAAGTGCTGTAATAGTCCCTACTGAAGTTCCCATTGAAACAGAGATAAAACACGCTATAATAAATAATCCTGCTACAAGTAGATTAGTAGGCAAGATAGATAAACTTAAGTTAACAGTTGATTCTACTGCTCCCATAGATTTAGCTACGTTACTAAATGCTCCTGCTAAAAGGAAAATGATACACATTAGAATAATATTATTCTCTCCTGCACCATTACAGAAAATCTCAAGTTTAGTAGCCATACTCTCTTTACGATTCGGCAAGAAAGCTACTGCTGCTGCAATAAGAAAAGCTACGAGTACTGGCATTCTATAGAAATCCTTTGTCGCTATCCCTGTCCCTAAAAATAAAACTAAAAATACGCCTATTGGCAAAAGTGCCAGCGGGTTACCCTTTTTTGGTTCTTTTGTCATCTCTTATCTCCTTTAATGTAAAATAGACTCGCTTCTAATACCTTACTATAGAAGCGAGTCTATTTTCAATATATAATTTTCTTAGAAAATATGCCAAGTCAAAATAAACATACCAAATACAATAGAAACCATAGCCATTCACTCCAACCCTAATTTTTTCCCAATGCCTTTAACTTCCTTGTTACCTTCGTCCATTTTCAAGATTTTACTCCCCTTGTAAAAGACAAATACTAAAGCTAAAACTGCACCCTATGGGTGCTCATATCATTAAATTTATATACCTCTATCCCTCCTATGAATTTAAAACAATATGGATACTTTATTTTATACTTGAAATCTTGAATATATCTATATTTATCCATATTGATTCTAAATTATCTGTAACTAATAATAATTATTTTTTACTAAATACTATTGACTTTTTATTTAATAAGAATTATTATCAATACATAAGAACAACCCAAACAAAAACTAACATAACTTATAAATAAAAATTTAAATTCATAGGAGGACAATTTTATGTCATTAATCGGAAAAAAAATTGAAGATTTTAAAGTTCAAGCTTACCATAACGGAAGTTTTAAAGAAATAACAGCAGCAGATACAAAAGGCCAATGGTCAGTATTCTTCTTCTACCCAGCAGACTTTACATTTGTATGCCCTACAGAACTTGGTGATTTAGCTGATCACTATGAATCATTCAAAGAAATTGGTTGTGAAATCTACTCAGTATCAACAGATACACATTTTGTACACAAAGCATGGGCTGATGCTTCAGAAACAATTGCAAAAATTAATTATCCAATGCTAGCTGACCCAACAGGTACACTTGCTAGATTATTCGAAGTTATGATTGAAGAAGAAGGTCTTGCTCTAAGAGGAACTTTCATTGTCAACCCAGAAGGTGAAATCAAAGCTTATGAAGTACATGACTTAGGTATTGGTAGAAATGCTGAAGAATTATTAAGAAAAGTTCAAGCTGCTCAATTCGTTGCTGAACACGGTGACCAAGTTTGCCCTGCAAAATGGACTCCAGGAGCTGAAACTTTAAGCCCAAGCCTTGACTTAGTAGGAAAACTTTAAGAATCTCCTAAGGTTATCGTAAAACCTCTACCTTAGATACGGTAGACCTCAGGCTTTTACGATAGCCTTTTTTAATTAAAAATACATTGAAAAGGAGGTATAAAAAATGAATAAAATTTATGACTTAATTATTATTGGTGGCGGTAGTGCTGGTCTTTCTGCAAGTATCTACGCAGGACGTGCAAAACTTAACACCCTTATCATAGAAAAAGATAGTATGGGCGGTCAGATTAAAACAACTTCGGAAATTGTTAACTACCCTGCTATCCGCCATACAAGTGGCCCTGCCCTTATAGAAGAAATGAAACATCAGGCACTAGACTTTGGTGTACAATTTGCTACAGCAGAAGTACTTAGTGTAGACTTTAAAGATAATGTGAAAATACTTGAAACCTCTAATGGCACTTATCAAGCTTATGCAATCATCATTGCAACAGGGGCTTCACCACGTAAACTTGGTTTCCCTGGTGAAGCAGAATTTACTGGACGCGGTGTCGCTTACTGCTCTACTTGTGATGGAGAACTCTTTGAAGGCCTAGATGTATTCGTCATTGGAGCAGGCTTCGCCGCTGCAGAAGAAGCCATCTTCCTAACACGCTTTGCTAAAAATGTTACTGTCATTGCACGTGAGCCAGAATTTACATGTGCTAAGACTATTGCAGATAAAGTACTTGCTCATCCTAAAATCAAAGTACACTTTAATACGGAAATTCTTGAGGCAAAAGGTCATAACAACCTTCAAGAGGCTCACTTTATTAACAATGTAACGGGTGAGACCTTTACCTATAAAGCAAGTGAAAAAGATGGCACTTTTGGTATCTTTATTTTTGTAGGTTATGCACCTGCAACTTCACTCTTTAAAGGTCATGTTGAAATGGATGCAGCTGGCTATATTCCTACAGATGAAAATATGCAAACCAACATTCCTGGTATCTATGCAGCTGGCGACCTTCGCCCTAAGGCACTTCGCCAAGTAGTTACAGCTGTGGCTGATGGTGCCATTGCTGCTACTGATGCAGAAAAATATATTGCTGCATTAAAAGATAAGCTAGGTATTGAAGCAGAACCCCCTCTAGCTTCTACTAAGCCTTCTATCCCTAATGCTAATGCACAAACTGAAACACCTTCTACCCTAGCTCCCGAGGAAGGTAAAAGCAAACTCTTAACACCTGAACTTAGAGCACAACTTAAACAAATTCTTGCTAAACTTGAAAGACCTGTTACCCTTGCCTCTGTTGTAGATCCGAACAATGGTAAATCTGTTGAACTTAGAGACCTCATCTTAGATATTGCAGATTTAAGTGAGCATATCTCTACACTTATTACAAGACGTCATGAAAACAAAAACTTAGAAGAAAAAATCCATGCAGACAAATTCCCAGTTGTTGCATTCCTTGATGAACAAGGCAATTATACTGGTGTAAAATTCCATGGTGTCCCTGGTGGTCATGAGCTTAACTCGTTTATTCTTGCACTGTACAACTTAGCTGGCCCTGGACAACCTATTGATTCAAATATCGTAACTCAAATTAAAGCACTTACAAATCCTGTGAATATTAAAGTAGCTGTATCCCTCTCCTGCCACCTTTGTCCCGATGTGGTCGCCCTGGCTCAAAGAATTGCCCTCTTAAATCCAAATGTAGAAACTGAAATGATCGATATTAGTCTCTTCAAAGAACTAAAAAATGATTTTAAAATTATGAGTGTACCCGCTCTAATCGTAAATGATGAAAATGTATACTTGGGAGCAAAAAAATTAGAAGAAATGCTAACCCTCCTCCCTTAAATAAAAAAGAGCTGCTATTGGCAGCTCTTTTTTATTTGTAAAAATCCTATGCATAAAGATATAGCTTAGGTATAATGAGAAAGATTAGACTAAACTGATTCTATCTTTTGGAGGAATAAAAGTGTTAAAAAATAAATTTAACCTTACTAAATATATCATTTGGTTTTCTATATTGATGCTAGGACTTCTGGTTCTACATAGACCTATTGCCACACTAGATTTAGCTATGCTTATAGAGACCCTCAGAGATCAGAGTTTTAAGCATATGCTTATTCTTCTTATTAGCGGACTTATGGTAGTATCTCTTTCTACCCTATACGATTTTATCCTATGTAAGGCCTTTAAACTTAAAATAACTCCTAGTGATATCTTTAAAATTTCTTGGATTTCTGATATGGCTTTAAACTTTGCTGAAGATGCTGAGAAACGAAAAGGTAGCTTACGCTACCAGCTTTATAAAAGTGAAGGCGTAGACCCTAAAAAAGCTATGTTTATTGATGCTTTAAAAGATATGATTCTATTTGATGATGGCGGTCAACTACCTGTGACCTTTAAAATTAGCTTCTTAACTAGGCTAAAGCTTATCTTAAGTACTATGATTAAATGGCTTTTGACAAGTTTCTTATTTATGTATGTTTTTACTCTATATGATATTTCATTTAATAGGCTAGACGTACTACTTGTATTTGCCTTTTCTATGTTTATTGCTAATGTGAGCCTCATACCCTATGGCTTTGGCATTTTTGAAGTACTGGCTCTTATCTGCTTTACTTCATTAGGCTATGAGTTTAGCCAGATGCTTTTAGTACTTATTACTTTTAGAGTATTTTACTCTATTATTCCATGGTTACTGACTATGCTGATTTTGGCCTTAGGTCCATCTAAACATAAAAAAAGTAAGCTTTCAGAAAGTCAAAGACACCTTGTGAACTGGATGAGCGTTAAATCCTTTGCTGCGCTTACTTTATTTGCCGGCCTTTTACTTATTTTATCAGCCTCCTTGCCCGAGGCATTAGAACGTACCCAGCTGCTTAATCATGTATTTTCCTTAAGCTTTATTAAATTTTCGAAGTTAAGTACTATGGGGATTGGGTTACTTCTAATTATCCTCTCCAAAGGGATATGGGATAAAGTGCAAAAAGCTTATTCTATTACCTTACTCATGTTGACATTGGGTAGTATACTGGCACTTCTTAAAGGGCTAAATATAGAGATAGCTTTTATACTCATTATGATTATGGTGATTTTAGCACCTGCCAAAGAAACCTTTTATCGTATTGGCTCTCCTATAGAGCGTAAGCGCTGTCTATACTACTTTATAATACTTGGCTTTATGAGTAGCCTATATATTAGTCTATATAACTACTTTACACAAGCTACCTTCCATCTTTTAGTTGAAGCAGATTTAACGTTGCAAAGTGTAGATATTATTATATTTATCTTCTTTGTAGCTCTAGGTAGTATACTTCTAAATGCTTTCTCTGTACAGCGTTCGGACTTTAAATACGCTACAGATGAAGACCTTGCAAATCTATCTTTATTTCTAAAGAAATATGAAGGTAATGCCATGACTCACCTCCTATTCTTAAAAGACAAATGTTTCTTCTATGCAGTTAACAATACAGTACTCATTGCTTATAGACCTTATAAAGATAAGCTTATGGTATTAGGCGACCCTATTGGAGAAACCAAAAACTTTAAAGAAGCTATTAACGCCTTTAGACTTTTTGCAGACCAATATGATATGGTACCTATTTTCTATGAAATTAATGAATCTATGTTACCTATATACCATGAAAATGGCTTTAAGTTCCTTAAACTTGGTGAAGAAGCAGCTATTGACCTAAATACCTTTACTTTAGCTGGTAAGAAAGGCGCGCCACTTCGTACTATAAAGAACAAAATGAATCGGGGTGAGTTAACCTTTAAACTTCTAACACCTCCTTTTGACCAGGAACTTGTTGAAAGGCTTAAAGAAATTTCAGACTTATGGCTTGAAGGGCGCACTGAAAAATGTTTTTCTCTAGGTTCATTTGATGAATCCTATATAGAACGAGCACCTATAGGTATTATTAAGGTAGAAAATGAAGTAGTAGGTTTTGCAACCATTATGCCTCATTACAGTAAACATACTGTCTCCATTGACCTAATGCGTATTATACCAAACCCACCAAATGGAGCTATGGATGCGCTCTTTATCGGCCTTATTGAATGGGCTATAGAAGAAAGTTATGATTACTTTATCTTAGGAAAGGCCCCACTTTCTAATGTAGGGGTAAATCAATTCTCTACTACTAAAGAAAAAGTAGCTAAGTACATTTACAATTACGGCAACAAAATCTATAGCTTTAAAGGCTTACGTAAGTATAAAGAGAAGTTTTATCCTGAATGGCGAAGTGTCTATCTGGCCTATCCTAAAGGTACACATTTACCAAATGCTCTTATCCAGCTTACTAAGATGATAAGTGGCTCAGATAAAAACTCCATAGGATAAGTGAACATGAAAATAGGCTCCTGCATAATGCTTAAATTATGCAGGAGCCTATCTTTTAATTTTTTCCTAATTATTATTTTGTTTATAAGTTTTGCCCAACTCTACGTAATGGTTTGCTGAATCATATAAACTCTTTATTTGTTCTTCTGTGAGTGGCTTAATTGCTTTAGCTGGAGATCCCAGGACAAGCATACCATCTTCAATAACTGTCCCACCTGTTACTAGAGCACCTGCTCCAATGATGCAGTGCTTGCCTATCTTAGCCCCATCTAAAATAATACTGCCCATGCCTACTAAAGTATAGTCTCCAATTGTCGCACCATGAATAATAGCCCTATGCCCTACCGTTACACCTTTTCCAATAGTTACGGCATGTTCATAGCCTACATGTATTACACTACCATCTTGAATATTACTTTCTGGACCTATATATACTGGAAGACCTTCTGCACGGATAACTGCATTGTACCAAATACTACAGTCTTCTCCTATAGTAATATCACCTACTATGCGGGCACCTTCTGCTATAAAGACTGTTTCATGTATCATATAAACACTCCTTAGTCTATACCAAATTTGTATCCTACACCCCATACCGTAAACACATACAAAGGGTCTCTAGGATTCTCTTCTATTTTCTCACGTAACTTTCTAATGTGTACCATAACAGTATTATTATTCTCAAAATAAGGCTGCCCCCATACACGCTCATAAATAGTTTCTGTTTTAAAGGTAATGCCTTTATTAACCCAAAGTAACTTGAGGATACCATACTCTGTAGGTGTAAGTGGAATCTCTATCCCACTTTTATAGACCTTTCCAGCCTCTAGATCCATAGTAAGCTCATCTTCTTCTAATATATTTTCTTTTCCTTTAGAAAAAGCATTAAGCTTAGTAAACCTTCTAAGCTGAGCTTTCACTCTTGCAATAAGTTCAAGTGGATTAAAAGGCTTAGCTAAATAGTCATCTGCCCCTACAGATAAGCCCATAATCTTATCAATATCCTCTGTCTTAGCTGATAACATAATAATAGGTACATTAGAATTTTTGCGTATCTCCATACAAGCATCTATACCATTGACTTCTGGCATCATAATATCCAGTACAATAAGGTGGACTTCCTGTTCACCTATTACCTTAAGTGCTTCAAGTCCTGTACCTGCTAAGATTACTTCATAGCCTTCATTACGCAAATAAATCCCTACTAAATCACGAATTTCTTTTTCATCATCTACTACTAATATTTTTGCTTGTTCCATACCTTCACCTCACTTACGCTTTTTTAAGCTTCACATTAAAACTAATTCTATCCTCATCAAGTTGTGCCCAAATCTTACCTTCATGAATCTCTACAATATTTTTAGCAATGGCAAGACCTAAGCCACTACCACCTGTCGTACTATTTCTAGAGCTATCGCTTCTATAAAATCTATCAAATAGCTTATGAATATCGTCTTTAGCAATTTCAGTGCATCTATTACGCACTGTTACATACACAAACTCCCTTGTCTCCTGAATGACTACTTGAATAACCTCACCTTCTTGTGAATACTTAATGGCATTCTCAATAAGGTTCTCAAATACTCTTGTCATCTTCATCACATCTACAGTTACACCCGTTTCTTTAGCTGCTACATGGAATGTAATAGTAATATTTTTATCTTCTGCAAGTGGCATAAGCTCTTCAATCAGCTGATTCATAAGTGTTGCAATGGACATATGTTCTTTCTTAAGCTGTACATTACGATTACTAAGCTTGGTGTATTCAAATAAGTCTTCAATAAGTACTTTTAATCTTTCAGATTTATTATAAGCGATTTCTAAGTACTTAGCACCCTCTTCCTCATTTTCATACTTATTCTCCTTTACAAGCCCAATATATCCAATAACAGACGTTAAAGGTGTTCTTAAATCATGTGCCACATTAGTAATGAGCTCATTCTTAGTCTTCTCTGCTTGAGCACGCTCTTGCATTTGCTGCTTTAGCTTTTCTTCCATCTGTGTCATGGCCTGTGCTACTTGTCCAAGCTCGTCATTCCCCCTCTTTTCAACTACAAAGTCTAAGTCCCCCTTTGAGATTTCACCTAAACAAAATGCTAGATATTCAATATACTTCATCTTCTTCTTAGTCCCATATAAAAGAACTGTTACAAAGATGATGACCCCACCTAAAAAGCCAAGAATATCTGACGACTCTGTATACATTGAATGGGTGACACCTGTTAGGGTTGTATTATTAATGAGATAGTAAATCTCTCCATTTAAAATAATAGGATAAAGACTTGTCTGTTGTTCTTTCTTACTAGCATCTGAAGAAGTCGAGGCTTTTCGAATCGCCTCTAAAATATCAATACTCTTAATAAAGCTATCTCCATAAATGATGGTTCCTTTACTATCAATTAGAAGATTCTGCGTATCACTTGCATAATCAATTCCATCAAGCCCCTCTAGGATACGTACAATGGCCTTCTGTTTCAATTCTTTATCTGTAAAGCCTATCTCTATTAAGAACTTGTTAATCGTACTATTTACTTCCTCTTCATTCCACTTATCTTCTACCTTAAGCTGAATAAGCTCTTTATAAAGCGCATTAATGCGCTCATCCGAAATATCATAAAAATTAGGTTTAACTGCTTCAATAGCTTCTATATGGCGTGTTCCTGTGTATTCTAAGGAAACACTTTCGGAAAGGTAGTCCCTCAGTTCATCTATAAATGCCTCCTCATTACCCATACGCCTTAAAAGGTCATAAAGCTCGTCTATATCTAACCTTACATGAGTTGTGACAGATTCTAGACCATTAATTTCTCTTACTGCAATTGTTAGCCGCCTTTGTAAGTAGGCATTAGCACTTTCATAATCTTGATACTGATAATACCCTATTCCTACTTCATGGGCCAAACCTAAAATAATTAATCCACCTAAACTTGCTACTATAAACCCTATAAGTACCATCCATAAGATTTGAAGTCTTAAACTCTTGCCAATCTTCTTACCGCAGGTAGCATAAAGGGCGCAGCCCTTTTCTTTAAGCTGCGCTCCTAGTTTTTTCATAGTATTTTTCTTAGGGTTTTTAGGGACTTTATCTTTTTTTCTTCTCATACCCTATACCTCTCTCTTATCGTGTAACGTACACCTCTCCATATATAGAACTGATATACATTTTCATAGCTTCATCACCAAAGTAAATGCGCTTTAGCTGTTCACCCATTGTTTCACTTTTTACTTCAAAGTCTGTATAGAAATTATTCATATCACTATCAGCATAACCTTCTGTCTTTCTTTTAATCTCAAATCCAGAAATATCTGCCGGAAGTACTGCATGCACATTAACATCATTACCTAATACTTCTATACGCTTTGGTGTACCTGTTGGGTAAAGTCTTACATTTCCATACTCACTTTCTATAGTAGCTGTTTCAATCATGCCTTTCAAGTTTGTATCTACATAATCAGAAGCATTTATTAAAATATTATAGGATGTATTACTATCTACAGATAGATTCCCCCCTTGTGTATTCATTGTAATATCTTTTACTTTACCTTCAATTAATACATCACTATATCGATTATCAACCTTAATTTTAGCTTCTAAGTCACTATTAATATTAATGGTCTCACCATCTGAATTGTAGATATTCTTAACATGAACTTGCTGAATTTGTCCTGTAAGGTTAGTATTACAGTCACCTTCTATATACATGACTGCTGGTGTATTGGAATGGATTTTAATACTACCATTTCCTGAATTTCTTGAACGAATATCTACTTGATTGTAGTTACCTTCTAAATCAAGGTCAATAGCACCTACATTTAGAACTAAATCATTAATATTCGCTTTAGAAGCATATGAGAAAGATTTATGATAGTTTAAAGTATTTGTAACAACTTTCAGTGTGTTCATATCTTTTTCAGGTAAATAGACAGTAAGCTCCTGTCTGATGTTGTTTGTAAAAAGGTAAACTTCTGGCCCTTGAACTTCTTTTAAATTAATGTAAGAAGATTTCCCCTCACTTGTCACATCAAGTTTATACTTTGGCTCTGGTATCATAAGTCCATGACCACTTGCTTCAAACTCTACACGTGCTTTGCCTTCGGTTGGCATAATACGTACAGGTACATCTGACTCAATATAGACATTTTCAAGTGCAGCTTGATTTAAAGTGGCACTTTCACTTGCTTCATATACAGTCTGATTATTCTTATACACTTCACCAAGTGTAACACCTGTTCCAACAACACCTATTCCTGCAAGTACTAAACACCCTGCTAATAAAAATTTCAATACCTTCATCGTTTATGCCACCCCTCTTTCTTTTCTTTCCTTAAGTCGTCTATAGCCTCCTACACATAAACGTTTAATCCAAATAAAAATCATAAGTATTAGACAAAGACCAACTCCGCCTCCTCCAATAGCAAGTAGACTACCAAAGAAGCATAACATACCTATCTGCCCCATGCCTGCTACCACTGTAAAACCAGCAAGTCCTAAACCAAGTACTCCCATGCCTACTGCCATGCCACAGAAGAATACTGCCATACCAATACCCATCACTGCAAAGAAACCTACAAAAGCAGCAATTGGTATCCCTATAAGAATAGCAAGTGCTAAAAGTATACCATTAGCTATAGAAGCACTAATTTTTTTCTTTTTCTTCCTAAATGCTTGCTTCTGTGCTGTATCAAAAGAAGCATAGGAGGTATCACGCTCACCTGTTTCTGTCTTCTTTTGTTTATCTCCCATATCATAAGACTTATACGTATTACTTTGTTCATAGGTTTGCTCATAAGCAACCTTTAAAGGCTCTTCCTTCTTCTCTTCTTGTATGTTTTCTACCGTTTCCTCACTGCTATATTCATAAGTCTCATTTTCTTTTATGACTTCATCATAGACTTTCTCTTCCGTTAAAGAATGCGTACTATTTTTTTCTCTTTGAAAATCTTCATCATCCAGTACTGGTAGGAAATCTACATCTACTATCTCTTTCATCTTCCCTCTCTCCTTCATTCATTTAATCTTATAGTTTTATATTAAAGGTAACTTCTTAAAGTCCATGCCCCCTATTACTTAAGATTTCTTAAGAACTTTCTATGCTTTTATTCAGATAAAATAAATGAAAAAAGGGGCTACCTTAGCCCCCAAGAGTCTTTCTTACTGTATAAGTTCTATACCTACCATCTTCATCAAATATTTAGCATTTGTTGTAGTAGATGGTCCCGCCTTAATACTGTAATCAAATTGAATTGTGTCTTCTGTATAAGTTTCACTAAAGTGATAATTAGTTACATCTATAGTATCATTTAACTGACAAAGCTCCATATCATGAGTAGTAATGGCTCCAATGGTTCCTAATGAATCAAGTGCTTTCACTACACTTGTCGCTCCAATAATACGGTCATTAGAATTAGTACCTCTAAAGATTTCATCTATCAAGAATAGCATTTGAGTATATTCTTTAGCAGCTTCTATAATCTGCTTAATACGTGTAAGTTCTGCATAGAAAGTCGAAATCCCATGTGTCAAGTCATCTCTAATACGCATGGAGGTATAAATCTTCATCATACTGCAAGCAAGTTGGTCCGCTAAAACTGGTGCACCTGCATAAGCCAGTACAAGATTAATCCCGATTGTACGAAGGAAAGTGGTCTTTCCTGACATGTTAGACCCTGTAATAACAAAAATTTCTTGATCCATATTGACATCATTACATACACGTACAGTTTGCTTAATAAGAGGATGCCCCACCTGTTTTCCTGTTATAAATCTACCTTCTGCTGCTACTAATGGAAAACTTACTTTTTCTTCTACATGCCCTAGCACACTAAGGCTAATTAGGCTCTCTATCTCTCCAATAGTCTCTAAGTAATGCTCTACTTGCTGACCATAAGTCTTTCTCCAATCTTCTAAAGCAAAAACTATTTTTAGATCCCATAATAAAATAGCATCAAGTGGAATGGCTACTATAGGTTGAGTGGTTACATTTGCTTTACTACTGATTTTCTCTAACTTTTTAAGTGCATCTAATGCATTAACCTGATCCTTAAAGAGCACATTAGATAGCTCCTTTAAATAAGGACTTATAAATTCTTTTTCTTTCAGTACTTCTAATATATATACATACTCATTAAGCTCATAAATAATAGTTCCCAGCATCCCTTTTACTTCACCAATACGTGGTGCATGGAAAAACTGAAAGCCATAGCTTATAAACATCAGTATGAGCGTTCCAGTAATAAGTAGATGAATATGAGCTACATAGCCTACTGCCCATAAAGCAATAATCACCCAAGGTAAAATGGTAGCTACTCTTCTCCATCCTTTGCCCTTAAGGAAGTCTCCCTCCGCTTTTGCATAATTTAAGAGCTTTTCAGGATTTTTCATGGCCTTTTTACGTTTAGCCGTCGCACCTTCTACCTTTTGACAGAAGTCTAAGTCCTGCATAAGTTCTTTTATAGCTTTCTGACGTTCTACTATTACTTCCTCTGTAAACTCTGGTGCTAGAAGCGCACTCGCTAATTTCTTTCTCCCATACCAAGTATGGGTTGTATTAATTTTTTGGAATAAAGATCTTTCCCCTAAAATATCTAGGTCAAGGGCATAGGGATGAGCTTCATCTAATAACTCCTCCCCTGTATCAGGGAAACTATGCCACTCTTCATTCATACGTTTTACATACTTCTCATTAATCAGCTTCATACTTTCATAGTAATCTAGCTTCTCTTTGATTTTCTGATGTCTATATACTAAATAAATAAAACTACCATAAAAAACTATAGCCACAGCAAAAACCATAAGATGGCCCTGCATCTTTACAAGTAGATAAGTCATGTATAAACTGGCAAGTAACACGATCAGCCTTAAGTTAGCAATACGACTATAAATCTTATTTTCATATTCCCATAAGACCTTATATTGGTCTATGCGTTCTTTAAACTTTTCCTCCATCTTCTTGCTCCATTCTATTAGATTTACTCTTATTATAACCTAATCGTCACAGACATGGGATTTTTTTGCTAAACTTATTAAAATCATTACAGTATTCTAGGTAAGTAGAACTTTTCTAGAATGTAAAAAAGGATATTCCTATTTCTAGAAATATCCTATAAGTCTTTTTTACATTTCACGTCTACCTTGAAGTGCTCTTGATAATGTAATTTCATCCACATATTCTAGGTCTCCACCTACTGGTACACCATGTGCAATACGTGTTGTTTTAATGCCAAGAGGTTTAAGGAGCTTACTAATATACATAGCAGTTGCTTCCCCTTCAATATTAGGGTTAGTAGCTACAATAACTTCTTTGATATTTTCTTTTTGAATACGTTCAAGTAATTCTTTAATCTTAATATCACTTGGACCTACTCCCATCATTGGTGAAATAGCTCCATGAAGTATGTGGTAAAGCCCTTTGAATTCTTTAGTGCGTTCATATGCAGCCATATCTCTTGAGTCTTCTACTACCATGATTTGCTCTTGGGTACGTGTATCATCTTTGCAAATTGGGCAAAGCTTATCATCTGTAATGGTACAACATCTTTCACAATAACTAATATGTTCTCTAGCATCCATAATGGTATCTGCTAGATGTTTTACTTTATCTTTTGGTAAGTTAATGATATGGAAAGCAAGTCTTTGCGCAGATTTTGAACCGATTCCAGGTAATCTTGATAACTCTTCAATAAGAGATATCATTTTATTGCCATAGTAGCCATTCACTAGAATAGGCCTCCTGTTGGCATACCACCTGTTAATTTGCCCATTTCTTTTTGACTAAGTTCGTCAGCTTGACGGATTGCTTCATTTACTGCTGCAAGTACTAAATCTTCTAATGTTTCAATATCATCTGGGTCTACAACGTCTGGTTTGATTGTAATAGATTTAATTTCTTTATTACCTGTAGCGACAACTTCAACCATACCGCCACCTACTGTTGCAGTTACTTCTGCTTCACCAATTTTAGCTTGTGCTTCTTCCATTTGTTTTTGCATTTTTTGTGCTTGTTTCATAAGTTGTTGCATGTTAGGCATGCCGCCGAATCCTGGTCTAGCCATTGTTCTAATCCTCCTAATTAATGGTTTCTATTTTATAATTTATTTTTGAATAAATATCTCTAAGTGTACCACTGATTGAATCAGTTACATCATTTTGCTGCATCTTCGTGCCATGAACTTCTTTTGTTTTCATCTCATAGTTGTTGATGGCAATTGGCACAACCTTAACCTCTTTTTGCATGGTTTTATTAATAAGAGCCCTTGCCTCTTCTATGTGAGAGTTAATGCTTGGTTCCATATTAACACCATGTACAATGTAAAATATATCCCCTTCAATAAGGCCTGCTGAAGTAGACTTAAACACAAGCCTTGCTGCTGTACCTAACTGATTTTTAATAGTATCCCATTTCCCTACCAGCTCTTTAATATCTTCTGGAACAGCTTCTGGAAGTCTAGTTGGTACAATTTCCTTCTCAGGCTCTTTAGCACTTACTTCTCTTACTACCTGCATAGGTTCTCTGGCTTCTAACTTTTCAAGCTTAGCTTGAAGTGCTAGAAGTTTATCTTCAATCCCACTACTCGCTGCATCTGTTACAGCTTCACTCAGTTTAAGTACTGTAACTTCTAGTAGAATACGTTGGTTAGAAGCTACTTTAATCTCACTGTCTAGTTCAGAAAACACTTTAATATAGTGCATTAAAGTACCCACCTCAGTGCGACTTGCTTGTTCTTCTAACTTGGCGATATATTCCTTGCTATAGTCTAACACACTCGCCTGACCCTGTGTAGTCTTTACGACTAACAAATTACGTACATGTACAAGTAGATCTACTGCAAATTGCCTGATACTGCGGCCCTGTATATTAACCTGATCACATACTTCAAGTGCTTTCGTACTATTATACGCTATAAGTGCATCAATCATATCAAATAAATAGTGTGTATCGACTGCACCTACTAAATAAAGTACTTTATCTACTGTAATATGCTCATCGAAGTAGAAAGAAATACACTGCTCTAAAATACTTAAAGCATCTCTCATCCCACCATCTGCTAGACGTGCAATATAATCTAAAGCTTCATCTTCTATATCAATATGTTCTTCATTCATATACCCATGGAGTGTATGACTAATCTGACTAGCAGGTATACGCTTAAAGTCAAAACGCTGGCATCTTGAAAGAATAGTAACAGGAATTTTCTGCGGGTCAGTAGTTGCTAAAATAAAAATGACATGAGCAGGTGGCTCTTCTAATGTTTTTAAAAGAGCATTAAAGGCACCTGTAGAAAGCATATGCACCTCATCAATGATATACACTTTATACTTACCTACTGCTGGGCTATATTTAACTTCTTCATTAATCTCACGAATATTATCGACCCCGTTGTGAGATGCTGCATCCAGCTCAATAATGTTAATGCTTCCCCCATCTTCAATTTGCTTACAAGCTTCACACTCCATACAAGCCGAACCATTTGCCGGATTCGTACAGTTAACAGCACGTGCAAAAATCTTGGCAATAGTTGTTTTCCCTGTTCCTCTACTTCCTGTAAAAAGGTAAGCATGAGAAATGCGCTCTGTTTTAATTTGGTTTTGAAGCGTTCTGACAATATGCTCTTGGCCTACAACTTCATCAAAGGTTCTTGGCCTATATTTTCGATATAGCGCTAAATAACTCATGGCTCATTCCTTTCTCATTCTTGGTATGATTTCTCCTTATATTATACCACAAAACAAGCTTTCTTACAGCACTTCATCATAAGCCTCAGCTTTAAAACCAACTACTACAGCATCATCTGTAATAAGAAGTGGTCTTTTAACAAGCATACCATTTGTAGCAAGTAATGCTGTAGCTTCTTCTAAAGTCATATTTTTTACTTTATCTTTAAGTTCCATTTCTTTGTAGAGTTTACCTGATGTATTAAAGAATTTTTTAAATTCTAATCCACTTTTCTCAATCCACATTTTAAGTTCTTCTTGCGTAGGTGCATTTTCTACAATATGTCTATCCTCAAACTCTACACCTTTTTCTTTAATATAATTAAGCGCTTTCTTACATGTTGTACATTTTGGATATTGTATAAATAAAGTTTTCATTTTGTCTCCTCTTTCTATTATGATTCTGTGTCCAATTATTCACTGCTTGTATATACTACTATATAAAGTTTTTAAGCTCTATTTTACATGAAAGGATCTGTTATAAATGAATAAAGTGCTCTCTTCCTCCATCAAAACTTTCGCTAAAATAACCGATGTACTTGAGCTTGCTCTAGAAGAATCTCCTAATCTTAATGCAGAATGGAAATTAAATCTTCCACCTTCTTTTAAAACCCTTAAAAACAGCTGTACACCTTATGCTTCTACTCGTTTACGTGTATGGCTTCTTACTCCATCTACTCCAGGAGAATATGTCATTACCTGTAAACTTCGTAAACGTTGCTGTGGCAGACGTATTATCTCAACCAAGACTTTTACTGTTATTGTTGACAAGTAGTCAAATTTTAAACAAATGGCCCCTGAAAGATTAAAAAATCTATCAGGGGCCTATCTCATTATGTTTATATACTTTATTAAATCCGTGCACTCAGCTTCGACAGCAGCCCATAAGCGTTACCCTAGTAGTTAACTCCGACTAGGCACTCTCACGGCACATAGAGCGGGCTCGCTTAGTGCTGCTTCCTTCCGGACCTGACACGGTTCACGAGTGCCTATTGCGTAAGACCTAATCATCAACATCACTTGCTAGGGGCAGACCCTACAGAATACTGCCTCGGCTAGAGCATCACCCCTGCTACAGCGGGTTGCAGGTACAGGGCGCCGCTACCTCCCCGGCTAGCACGGAAATTGGTTGACATATGAAAATGTCACGTTATTAGTATAACCACTTTAGTTCACTCTGTCAATGCCCGCTTAACCAATAACTTTTAAGAAACGATCATAATGATTGTTTGTAATCACTTTAAATAATTCTAAGATACATCTAAGTGTAGAAGCTGGATCAAAGTTCTTCTCATGAGCATGGAACACCATAGAAGTCATAACTTGTCCAGTTGGTGTAAGGACATATTTTACAGTTGGGTACTCAAGATGAATTGTATTAATTAATTTAAGCATTTCATCTCTTTTTTCTTCTGGCACTTCTGGTACAATAAGTGCTTGCATTGTTACATAAACTGTATCATCTATAATGAGCATAAATTGCTTTTTATCATCTTCTCTAACAGGGTATAAACTTCTAAAAAGAATTGCATTTTCTTTTTCTTCTTCCTTAAACATGTTGATACCGTTTGTTTCAATAAGAAAGTCTCTAAAAATTCTAGCTTTTTTATGTTTTGCTGTTACGTTCATTTATAATTCCCCCATTTCTTTTATTAAAACCATTTCCTACATTATACCATTGTTCAGACTACTCTCCAATTACTTTTTTTGTCGCATTTTCTTAAAATAATCTTTAAGAAGTACCGCACTTTCTTCTTCACATATACCTCTTATAACATCGCATCTATGATTAAGAGAACCCATCTCTAAAATATTAATAACTGAGCCACCAAAACCAGCCTTAGGACTACTTGCACCATATACTACCTTTGGAATTCTGGCCTGTACAATAGCTCCTGCGCACATTGGACAAGGCTCAAGGGTAATATAAATTGTACACTCCTCTAATCTCCAATCTCCTATATACTTGCAAGCCTCATCAATTGCCATAACTTCCGCATGAGCCAAGCTGTTCTTATCCGTGTTTCTCCTATTACATGCCTTTGCAATAACTTCTCCATTATGCACAATAATAGCTCCTATTGGCGTCTCATCCAGCTCATAAGCCTTTCTTGCCTCTTCTAAAGCCATCTCCATATATTTCTTATGTTCTTGTAATAAAAGTTCCTCTTCCACACTTATGCCGCCTTTCTTAAATCTATGAACCAACCTTTACCTTTGTATACTAAGTTATAAATATCAAATAATCTAATATAAGAGAATTTCCATATCCCATTAAAGGAACTGGAAATTTCCCAATTAAAGTAGACAATAAAACAAAGTTCTAATACAAACCCATACATACTGACACTCATCTAAAGTTTCCCGGTGGAACCAGTAGAAAAGGTATAGGTAAGCCCTAGGTATCCCCTACTGACTACTAGGTCAACTATTTCAATCACCCCTCTATTCTATTTAAAAATGTATATTTTGTATAGACCTGCACACACTAAGTACAATATTTCCAGAAACAGGTGATTAACATGAAGCTTACATCTAATCTACAAGATAACATACATGCTCTAAAAGCTATTCTACCTATAGGTAAAAGCTTTGATCTCCTTGAAAAAACACTTAGAATCCACGGACGTAATTTTCACCTTTATTTCTTAGATGGTTTTGCAAAAGATACTAATCTTGAGTATGTCCGTAGAGATATATTTACTCTCCCTAAAGAAACTCTAGATCAAATCCATACTGCCGAAGAGCTTATTGAATATGCTATCAGTTCTATAGAGGTCTCTACAGAAACGGATTTAGATAAACTGGTTACAGCTCTTCTAGCTGGTCAGACCATCCTCTTTTTTGATGGATCCCCCTCTGCGGCAGTTATAGACCTTCGCACCTATCCTACCCGTGGTATTAGCGAACCAGAAAAAGAAAAGACTATTCGTGGTGCTCGTGATGGCTTCGTGGAAACTATTGTCTTTAATACAGCACTTATCAGACGACGTGTGCGTGACCCACACCTTATATTTGAGATGATGCAAATTGGTTCTTTGTCTCATACTGATGTCGCTATTGGCTATATTAGTAATAAGGTGAATAAAAAAGCATTAAAAAAGGTAAAACAGCTTCTTAATGACTTACAAATTAACTCCCTTACTATGGGCGACCAAACTTTAGTTGAAGCTGTGCATTCAGATTCCTGGATTAATCCTTTTCCTAAAGCACGCTATACAGAACGCCCTGATGTAGCTGCAGCACAAGTATCCGAAGGTAAAATAGTTATCTTAGTTGATAACTCTCCTACTGCTATTATTGTTCCAACAGGTATTTTTGACTTTACTCAGGATGTAGATGATTATTATGTACCCGTACTGACAGGGAATTATTTACGTTTTATACGCTATGCCATACTGATCTTTAATCTCTTTTTAACCCCTGTATATGTCCTTATTGTTAAAAATGATCAGTATCTTCCCTCATCTTTGAGCTTTTTATTGCCTGATGACCCATTAAATGTTGCCCTCTTCATTCAGTTTTTGGCACTTGAAATTGCTGTAGATGGCCTGAAGATTGCTTCCTTAAATACTCCAAGCTCTCTTGGGACATCCCTATCTGTCATTGGTGGGCTTATTCTAGGTGAATATGCAGTCAAAACTGGATGGCTTATTCCACATACCATCTTTTACATGGCTATTGTTGCACTTTCTAGCTTTACTCAGCCCAGTATTGAACTTTCATATGCGATCAAATTTATGCGTATGTTACTTCTACTAGGAGCAGGATTATTCAATATATGGGGCTTTGTCATTGCCCTTATTATAGACATTATTTTCATTGCACGCACTAAATCTTTCAGCGGTGAATCCTATCTCTATCCCCTTATTCCATTTAACTGGGCAGCCCTTAGGACACTTTTGTTCCGAACTAAAGTAAAAAGTAAACAGCATGTAAGAAATAATTAATTACAACTTAATGCGAAATTTGTACCTCTACGCTTCTTAAAATGATATACTTAAATTAAATATCATTATTTTAAGGAGTGTATTTTATGAAAAGGTCTAAGTTTATATTTCCTATATTACTTACTCTTATAAGTTGTAACAGTCTGATATATGCCTCTGAACTCCCTACTAATATAAACAACACGCAGGTAGTACCTGCTGCTACATATGAGGATAACACTTTCTTCCCTGTTAGAATACTTAACGATTTATTAGGTCATAAACTCTCTTGGGACCCAGCTACTAAATCTACAGTTTTACAAAGTGCCGATTTAACTGTTTCTCTTTCTGTTAATAATACTGAAATCCTTGTTAATCAAGTTCCAGTAACTCTTTCAAAGGCACCAAAACTCATCGATAATGTCCTTTATGCACCTGCTGAATTTTGGAGTAAAGCCTTTAGCCTACATGTCTCTTTACAGGATAATGAATTTATCCTGATACCTACAGAAGAACCTACAATACCTCCTAACAAAACCGAAACACCTAAACAAGAAGAAACCGAAAAAACCGTTCAACAAACCATCCTTCCTCTCTTTGAAGGTTCCAATACTTACTATACGGGCCAACAACTTATTATACGTTTGGACGAAAATCCTTCTACAGGATATGTATGGCAAGTTACCTTTCCTGAAGGCCTCCAAGTTATTAGTGATCACTTTGTACCTAATAAGCCTGAAGTTGCCGACTCTCCTGGTGAACACTCTTGGGTTATTAAAGCTACAAAAGATGGTACCTATACTATGGAATTTAAAAAACTTCGTCCATCAACCCCTGATTCTGTCATTGACACCAAGACTTTCAAGCTTAAAGCAAAACCTACCACAGCCCTTCAAAATTAAATATATAAAAAGAGGTGGGACAAAACCAATGTTGTTTTGTCCCACCTCTTTCTTATTTCTGATGCTGACCTTTTACATTCCTTCACCCATCTGCATTTCCATCCTACCCATATCATTAGTAGGTGCCATGCTCGTAGTTCCTAATAAGCTAATGGCTACAACTGCTATTACAGTAATACCGCAAGCAACCCATGCCCACCATTTTCTATACCAGGCATTTCCACCTTTAATAACAACAAATAAAAGCACAGGTAAAGTACTTAAACCAATTACCGCTCCTTTTATAATCTCACCTCTTGCACTCATTATACCTTGCCAAAGTTCTGGCATAGTCATAAATAAGGTAATTAAAATAGGAATAGTAATAAGCATAATACCTATAACCATAGTACCTATTTTGATTTTAGGCTTCTTTGCAGAAAGTTGCATATCATATGCTTGTTCCTTGCTTGTTTCTAGTTCCATACTAAATCCCCCCTTTTAAACTTAAGTATAAGATTATACTAACACAAATTTGATCTATTTAGTATTACATTCTAATTACGCTTCCTGCGTATTAGGTGCAGACATTTCACTGTCTTTATTTCCTATAGCTTTGGTAATTAATTTAATCAGTTCTATTTGGTCTACTAATATCATATGATTGGCCCTAGCAAACTGCTTGGCCTTGTCTGTGTAGCCATTCGGCGTAATCACCAAACTCTTGTTGGCCCTATATAAATTCTTACTACCATAGGCTGCCTGGAGTGGCTCTAAATTAACCTCTGCTTCTTCACTTATGCACTTAATGCAGATGACATCACGATTTTTCCTTACAATTAAATCACACCCTAAATCCTTCTCCTTCTTAATAGGGTCTATATAGTAACCTAATTTCTTATAAAGCTGTGCCACATACTCCATAAACTCACTGTTCTTCATATTCTTCAGCCTAGTTATATCAGAATGGATTAAAAACACTTTTTCTCTATCTCTTCTAATAGCTTCCATACCTAATAACAATAAAGCTACTATCATAATTTTAGTCACCGCTATAACAATATTATCAGATTTTAATATAAATAAAAAATACATGCCTAATGCTATAGTAAATAAAATAACTCTTATAAATTTATCCATCTTTCTCACCTCTTGTTAAGGAGTATGGGATGATTTTCATAATTTTATTCACTATCTAAATTTTTTAATAACCTCGTGATACTAAAGAAAACCTCTTATATCTTTATCCATATAGCAAAAAACTGGATGATAACCAGCTTTAGCCAGTTATCATCCAGTTTTTCTTATGATATAGAACGTTCCCGACTGGAATCGAACCAGCGGCCTACCGCTTAGGAGGCGGTCGCTCTATCCTACTGAGCTACGGAAACGTATAATCTCTTTTATATTACGCCTTTACTTCTCATTCGTCAAGTAGGTTAATTAAACTTAAGTGTAATTATATTTCATATAAAAAAGCTGCCAAAAGGCAGCTCCTATTCTTAACTCATAATCACTTTGCCTTGTATCCAGCAAGTACCCATAAAGCGCATACCTACACTTGGCATACCTATAAGTTCTCTTTGGCTGATAACAACTTCTAAGTTAAGATCATTTACATCTAGTGAAAAGATATACATCTTCTCATCTGTTTGATTATTTATACGTTCTTTAATCTCTAAGATTTCACCAAGCACTGCATAAGTTGCTTCATCTATTGTCTCTGGAATAAAATAACCGCTCATTACACTTAAAAAGTCTTCTTCTCTTAAACGTTCTTTAAGCTGGTCATCTAACTCCTTCTCTTCTTTTTCAAGCATTTCCTTAGCTTCTTCATCACCATTTTTCATCTGTTGAAGAATAAGACGCAGTTTCTCACGTTCTTCCTTTTCAATCTGCTCTTCTTCTTCATCTTTTTCTATCGGCAATACAATTGTACCTTCTGAAGCAATACCTACTATATTAACCTGTGAACATGTTAAGTTTTTCTTGCGTGCCTCTAAATATTCCACTACATTTTGAAGCCAGAAAACAATCTGCATAGCTGTCTGTCGCTCTTCACAAACTACATAATAGCTTTGGTCTCCGCCGTCTCCATCATCAAATCCCTCTACCTCTACATCCTCTACATCAAGAGCAGTGTTCGCTTCAACATAAGCATCACAGCTAAACACTTGAATCTTAGGTTCCTTCGAAGATTTGTTAACGCAAACACGCGCCATAACATATGTATTTTCTGCTATCTCTTTCATGTACTCTGCTAATATCTGTTTAGCGCTAAGCTGAATAGCTTCTTGTTTTGTAGGATTACTTAAAAGTTCCTCTAAAATGTCTTCCATCATTTCTTTTTCATTTACTTGGGTAAACCCTATTGCTTTTAGTGGAGATTCCATAACCAGCCTCCTCTCCATATGTTATTATTTCATTATACATGAGCACATCTTACAAGTGCAAGTAAATGGCTTGATACATTGTATGAAATTTTTCTATATTTCATACTTACTATAGCATAAGTCATAAAAAAGAACTACCTACAAAATAAAGGTAGCTCTCCTACTATCTATTAATGTTTTACCCATCTGCCCACCTGTCCGCAGTTAGGACATCTTACTGAATTATTGAACTGACTATTATAAAGCCCTACTACATCCATAAAAGTATTATCTACGCCTGGATAGAAGGTAGAGTTCATAGTATTAGTAAGGTGTTCAATGCCTGTCATGTCATACCCACAATTCTTACATTCAAACTGCCTCATAACAACACACTCCTTCTTATTCTTCTAGCAATCTTAGTTTAGACAAATTTATTAAATTTATTCATAACCTTTATAAGTAATCTTTTAATCTAAACAGTCAAAAAATACAGCATAATACTTTTAATGTCGAAACGAAAAGAGTCTTGCACTGATCCTAAATCTATATTATAATTTATAACCTATGCATTTTATGCATTCTATACATTTACATTATAAATAACGGAATCAAAAAATCGCCCTTAATTTAAGGGCGATTTTTTATTTAAATTTAACTGGTTCTGATTCAGTTGTTAAAGCATCAAATACAAAACCTTGTTCTTTAAGTCCTTCTACAATAGCAGGGAGTGCTTCTACAGTAGTTGTTTTTGCTGCTGCATCATGCATTAAGATTACTGCATTATTGTTGTGTTTAGCTTGACTAAGTACTGAGTCTACGATAACTTGAGTATCTTGTAAACCTTTGGCTGCATCTTGAGAATCTACGTTCCAATCATAGTATACATAGCCTGCTTCTTCTACAGTAGGGATAATTTTTGTCATAATGTCACTACCGCCATAACGATGACTTACACGGTTATTAGATCCACCTGGGAAACGTAAAAGTTTCGTTTCTACCCCAGTTAAGTCTTTAATATGGTCAGATAAACTTTTTACATCTGCCATGAAAGCATCCACGTTTTTATAAATCTCTGCATAATCATGTGTACTAGAGTGAATAGCAATAGCATGACCTTCATCTACAATACGTTTATATAAATCATCATATCCTTGCTTCTCTAATACAAAGAATGTCGCTTTAATATTATTAGCCTTTAAGAAGTCTAAGATTTTAACTGTATTAGCACTTGGACCATCATCAAATGTTAAATAGGCTATTTTTTTATTTTCTTCTTCAACAAGTAAATCTGAAAGGTTCATGCCACTTGTTTCTAAATCTTTAATTTCTAGATTAAGTTCTTCAATCTGTTTTGCTAATTGATCGTTTTTAGTATTAAGTTCTTGTAGTTGAAGTTCTAAATTAGCTTTAGCAGCCTCTGCAGTTTGAAGCTCTTCCTGTACGTCTTTCAGAACTTCTTTCTGACCCTTACCTTTTGTCATTAACCACCCTGTACTACCTAAGAGACCAATAGATAATACTACAAACAAGACCACAATCCCTATCCCATTATTTTTTCTTGTCATTTCTCTCTCACCTAATCTTTCTCATTACATTTATTATTTCATACTATCTGGAATTACAATCGGCTCGAAACGCCATAAGATTGATTCTAACTTCTCTGACTCTTTCTGTAAACCTTCAATTTGGCCACCTAGTGCTTCTATCTCTTCTTGTAATTTGATTGTCTCTTCTTCGACACGGGTTAAAGCTTCTTTAGTATCATTAACTTTTTTATTCATAAAGTAGGTCTTTCCTCCTACAATAACGAAAGCTATTACAGCTACTCCAAATATTATAGCAGCTACTTTTTTGCCATTATTCTTATTGTGTACTCTTCTTGAATAACCATATGTACTCATAGTCTAAATCCTTCCTTTTCCGCTATGCTAAACTCACTAAGCCCTTGTCCTATTACTATTTATTAATAGCTTTTTTATTATATCATATTTATGATAAAAGAAGACATATTTCCCCATAGAAAGTTTTGTAAATTATACCTCGAAGAGATGTTCTTACAGGATAAAAATATGCCCCCTAGTTCTTTCACACTCTCAATTGCCCATCTGCATTAATATGACTTGAAAAGGACGTCAGAGAAGGTTATGTATTATATAAAATCTGTTGTAAAACTGCTATTTACACTTGTTTTAACCGTAGCTACTACCTCAATAGAAATTCTAGCCTTATAAGTACCTACTTCGGTATTATCTTTATCTCACCTTCTCATGCTGTAGACGTACAACAGGTCACCCAACTAGTTTTTTAAGCACAAAAAACTCAGCAAATACAGTTCCCCCTTAAAATAACTGTATTTACTGAGCTTTTATGGTGGCAAATAAGCTTGGCTTTTTAAGCTCATTAGATTCACCTATTAAGAAGTGAAAGGTTTCTCTATAGGTAGCGTATAGGCACTAAGTGGGTCTTGTCCGTCCCTATTGGTGAAAGGGATGCCACTGCATGTATCACGTCAAGGCGAGGAGGTAGCACGTAGAACATATACCCCTACTGCAAGATGGACCGTAGCTTCTTTATTAGGAGCATCTTTATAAACTCTTATAAGCACTTTGCTTTTAGGCACTGCACCTTTAGAGCATTACTGCCACTGTAAAGCTCCAAGGTTTTGCAAAATGGTAGACTTGAATTTAGAAGGGGGGCTAAATCTCTATCTACCTCTTGCATTATTGTAAGCATTCAAACGACCTAGGATATGTTTTACTGCTTACATATACTATATAGTCTTATGTAGGCATTTTTCTTCAATTTTTTTATAAAAATTTTATACTTTCTATTTTTTGCTCCTAATCATACCTATGCCACAGTCTAATAAACTCCCTAAAATAACACCTACTGTATAACATGCTAAATCACTCCATAAGAAGCCATAACCCAGTATTAATCCCCCTAATGTCGTAGCTCTTATTGCATCAATCCAGGGAGCATGATATAACTGACTTACTTCAATGCCAAAAGAGAAAATAAGTGCACCTAATGCTACCCATACTGTAGACTTTCGTTTAAATAGAAAGGCTAACCCTAAGACAACCATCATAGCCCATAAGGTATCTCCTGCATAGGCTCCTATCAATATTGGTAGGCCCTCTACTTTTCTTGATAAAATCCCCAGTACCATAACCATTGCAACTAATACCATATACAATAGCCTATTTCTATCAACTTGCTTCTGTTTCATACCTTTCCCCCACTCTATTAATCTAAAATATCAGCTTATTATAAAGCATATACTTTCAATTATATAGAGATTTATTGTATTCATAAACATAGTTTAATTTTGAACTAAAAAGATTTTTTCTTAGTCTCTTTATACGTAATACTGTGCTTGTGCTTTCCACATCTGAGCATACTTACCATCTTGTTCTTTTAACTCTGTATGTGTACCTTGTTCGATTAGTCTTCCCTTATCAAATACAGCTATCTTGTCACAAAATCTGCAACTTGATAATCTATGGGAAATATAAATAGCTGTCTTATTTTTTACTAACTCATTGAATTTAGCATAAATTTCATACTCTGCATAAGGATCTAATGCAGCTGTTGGTTCATCTAATACTACAATTGGAGCATTTTTATAAATAGCTCTTGCTATAGCTAATTTCTGCATTTCTCCACCCGAAAGCTCGGTTCCTTCTTTATCAAAATTTTTATAAAGTGAAGTCTCTACTCCTTTATCTAGACTTGCCACTTTATCTCTTACTCCAGATTTTTGGAGGGCTATCTCTAATTCTTCTTCATTACAAGCTTGATTGAAAGACATATTCTCTTTGATTGTGAATGAAAAAAGTTTATAGTCTTGGAATACAACTGATAATAATTTTGTATACTCATCAAAAGCATACTCCTTCACATTGACTCCATTTATTAAAATTTCTCCTTTTTCAGGTTCATAAAGCCTACAAAGCAATTTGATAAAAGTAGTTTTTCCTGCTCCATTTTGTCCAACAATAGACATTTTTTCTCGGCTATTTAAAGTTAATGAAACATCTTTTAAGGTATAATCTTCAGCTTGGGGATATTTAAACCATACATTTTTGAATTCAATGTTTACGCTACTCAATGCTTCTATTTTTCTACTACCTTCCTGTACCTTAATTGGCAAGGCCTCAAATTGTAAATAAAGGTCAAGATATCTACACATTTGTCTGAGTTCAATAAACTGAGTTAAAAGTTGTGATACTTGGGTTGAAAAATTATTAGTAGCTGAAATATACATGGTAAAATCTCCTATACCTATGGCTCCTTTAAAGACTTTCCACACCATATAGGCGTATACAATGATCATCTGAAACTGCAAGTTAATATTTGATAATCCTTCATATTTCCCCTGCATTCCAAATATTTTTCCAAAACCTTTTAAACTTTTTTCGTTAAACTCATCTACCTTGCTTAAAATGTAAGGAGGCATATTATAAATTCTCACATCTTTCCCCATAGAAAAATCTGAAGCTATGGAGGCATAGTAGCTAAATCCTCTATTTAAAGGAATAAGTTCTTGATTAAATTTAAACTGAAGGGCCTGTAGTCTTTTAAAAATAAAAGAGTTAATAAGTACAATACCTATAATAATGCCTACTAATCCTATATTGATTGTAGATATAATAGCTACTAACCCTATAAGCGTTAATATGATTTGTAAGAGATTAATGAATCCCCCTATCATTCTCCAGAGGACTCCTTGATTCGTAATAGGGAATAACGCCTGATCCTTAAGATTTAAAATCTTGGGATTTTCTAAGCTTTCGAAATCCATACTCATAATATGCTTTCCTAAATGCAACTCAAACCCATTCACTAATTTTGAATTAGCAATATCTACCTTTGTCGCTAAAAAGCTATTGATAAAATTAAATACACCATTTCCAATGACTACTCCCCCTACCAAAAGAGCAAATACTTGTATTCTTTGTTGTCCCATTAACTCATCTAGGATAAATTTAGGCATTACAATATTAATAAAAGGCGCTATAGCTTTAAAGAAAGCTGCAATAACTATAAGCGGTATATAGCTTGGCAAAATAGTGTTTACAAGTTTGAAAAAATAGCTGATTATCCTAATATCCCCTTTGAGTCCTTTCATATCCCACTTCTTCATCCTCACGCACTCTCCTCTTGATAATATTTAGCTTGAACAGCAAACATATCTGCGTATTTTCCATTAAGCTCCATCAATTCATCATGTGTACCGTATTCTACAAGCTTACCTTGTTCAAACATGGCTATTCGATCACAGAACTGTGTAGAAGCTAGTCGGTGTGAGATATAAATAGCGATTTTATTCTGTACCATTTGATTAAAATTCATATAAATCTCATGTTCTGCTAATGCATCTAATGCTGCAGTTGGCTCATCAAGAATCATAATTTCTCCATTTTTATAGAGTGCTCTAGCGATAGCAATCTTTTGATTCTCTCCTCCTGATAATTCAATCCCTTCATCATCTAAAATCTTTTGGATAGCCGTATGTACACCTCTTTTGAGACTTTCTATTTTTTTACTCATTCCAGCTTCTTCTAATACCTGAGCAACTTTGGCATAATTAATATGCTCCTTTTCTTGCAACGCAACATTTTCTGCTACTGAAAATGCTAGTGTCTTAATCTCTTGGAATACTACAGAGAACTTTTTATAATACTCTTGTTTATCAAAATACTTAATATTTATGCCGTTTAATAAAATTTCTCCATCTGTTACATCATAAAGCCTACATAACAATTTAACGAAAGTTGTTTTTCCAGCCCCATTATGTCCCACTATAGCTAATTTTTCTCCGGAGTGAATGATTAAGTTTAAATGCTTATAAACATACTTTTCACTATTAGGATATTTAAAAGATACATCTCTAAATTCAAAGGTATAAGGTCCCTCTGGCACAGACATTTTATGTGTTTGCTCTACCTCTTCTTCTTTCTCAATAAAACTTCTGTAATCACAGATATTAAGATTTTGTGCTCTCATATAGGCCAAATCTTTTATCATCATCGTCATCCATCCAGCAAACCCTGCTACCGTTGTAAAATACATTGTAAAATCCGGAATAGAAATTTGCTTATTCATTACTAAATAAATCAAGTAACTGTAGATTACGACTTCTCTAATAACTAATATCTACTAATCCTACATTAAAATACTTCCATTTAATCGTCTTATGTATGGTTAATCTCCTATTTTTGTACTCCACAAATCTTTCAGCAATCCAGTCTCTAATACCTAGCAACCTTAGTTCTTTACCATATGAAAAATCATACATAACATGGTACAAATAATTAGACCTTCTATCATTTTCAGAAATAATATCTTTCTGGTCATGTTCATATTTTTTAACTCTAAAGGTAATAAAATAGGAGATAATTACATTAACAACAAGGTAAAGGAGTACCCATATGTTTAGTGTAGCTATAATAGTGACATAACCACCTAAAGCAATTAAATTTCCTACTAATGCAAATAACTTATGAAGCATGCCTTCTATACCTATATCATTACTTCCTAAACACCTAAAAGCAGTTTCCATATCATTTAGGAAGTCTGCATCCTCAGTATTTTTAAAATTGGTCATCATACACTTCTCTTGATGCTTCCTAATAAACTCAAATCGAATCTTTATCATGTGGGGGAAATAAAGGCTTCTTAACCATGTTGTAAAAAAAACTACTACAGCTGCAACTAAAAAGAATGAAACAAGTAACGCTACTAATTGCTCTAGCCTTTTAGCACCTAATAACTCTTCTAAAATCCATTTTGGAAAGAAGATAAGTATGAAGGGTTGAATAGACGCTAAGAAAGTATATACTCCGAAATAACCAAATACCTTCTTATCATATTTCCAGGCTCCTTGAATGACATAAACTACATTTTGCCAAGTTGTATACTTAGACACTTCTCTTTTCATAAAATCTCCTTCTCTCATTTATTATCCCATCCTTAAAACATCATCCTAAAAATAAAATAGTTGATATACCCTTCCTCTGCTTTTCCGTTGGCAATCTTAAAACACCTTGTTGAAGCATTTCTTCTAATACATAAGGAATTAGGTTTCTTATTATTGATTCTTGCGTTAAACTTCTTAATGCCTTATGCACATGTGAAGGATAGCCTCTTCTCTTTATTTCATAAATCTGCTACTCATATTCTAAACTTAATTGTCTAATCTCATCTGAGGGTCTAGGTAAAATGCTTTCTAATTTTTCAACTTGATTTCTATTTTCAAAGTATACGATATTAACTTTGTATCCATGATCTTCCTGTATTAAATACTCCTTTTCTATTAAACGGCTATAAACTTCTTCCGTTACTTCATTTTCAACAAGTTTACCTTTTATGAAATACATCATACTTATATAATCACTATATTTGTTATCTCTCCATCCTCCATTCCTTCCACTCCAAAAAGTCCATACTTGCCATCCTTGTACTTCCTTTTCATCTTCACTCCCTCTCCCCATATACATACTTATATATTTTTGTTCATCATAATTTACTTCTAAAGCTTTATCAATCCTTGCTATAGCAATATATTTACCTCCATCTTTTCTATATATAAGTACGTCCTCATCTTTAATCCTTTCATCCTCTTTAAAATTCAAAAATTGTGCAACATAAGGAATAAGTGTCCATAATAAACAATTATAGTCCTGATCAGGGTAGTAAAACCCAATTTTATTAATTTTATCTTCTAAACTCAGAAGCTCTTTGTAATACTTCTCATAAAAAATCTTTGCATATTTTTTGTTTAATTCATGTATTGCTTCTTTTTCACTTAATAAAGGCTCTTCAATAACGATTTGCGTTCTGTATTTCCCCCCGGGAAGTCGTTCCATAAATCCATATTCTTCAAGTGTATGGATTTCATCTTCTATAAATACAGGGGATACCCCTAATTCTTCCGCAATTTCTTTAATACTTCGTGACTCATGATACGCTGCATAAGCTATATTTTGTGTGATGACTTTACTTAAAAAATCACTTGTATCTCCTCTTTCGCCTGGTATTCCGCTATGTCCCATAGACGCAAATCTAATAGGATTAATTCCTAAACTTCCCACCGTTCGTATTGCTCTCATTCCCACCTTCAACTCCTTCTTTATATCAAAAAGATTCCACTTTATTGTACCTTCAGATAAATCCATTTCACTTGCAATCTCTTTTATTGACTTTCTTTTATAGTAATAATCAACAATTATATTTCTTTGCTGCCTAGATAGATATGCAATCTCTCGTCTTAATAGACCTTTCGTCTCCTCATCTATCATTTTCTTGTATATCTCTTCTGCACAGTTATTCATTAATGGGTCTTCTAACGTAGTCTCACATTTTTTCTTTGTTTTTTCTTTTAAATATCTTACCCAAACATTGTGTGCAATTTTAGATACATAGTTGTTTATATCAATAAAATCTTCCTTATAACACAGTACTTGATAAATCTCTAAAATAATTTGTGCTGCTAACTCCTCTGCTTCTGCTAGATTTCCCATCTTTTTAAGTGCAAAACCGTACATAGGTCTCATATAATATTCAATGATAGAATCTGCCTGCATTTTCTCCATTCTTCTTCTCCTTAATAATTCGTTACATATATATAGTGTACTACCCATGCAAAAGGTTTGAAAAAACTTTGCTTTATATAGGAAAATATTTAAGTATCTTATAAATATATTTTTTATCTGTAAAATAAACAAAAAAGGTAAGCACTGTATCTGTTGATACTCAATGCTTACCTCTTTTTATAGAACACACGCGGTAGGATTCGAACCCACGACATTCTGATCCGAAGTCAGACGCTCTATCCAGCTGAACTACGCGTGCTTATTAAACTTATTTTAGCATATATGCTATAGTTGTTGCAATGGTTGAAATACTTATCATTTATAATTTCTTATTCAACTAGATTATATACAAGTTAAAATGATACACCTAACCTAGTTAAAATTCAACTAGATTAGGTGTATCATTTATCTATCTAATTCTAATACTCTATCTATCATTACTGCTATCTCGGCTCTTGTAAGCATCTTTTTAGGCATAAATACTCCCTCTGATGTCCCCTTGATAATATTACTCATATATAAAACACTTACACTTTCTTTTGCATAGTGTGCTATCTCATCATAGTCTTTAAGTATTTCTTCCTTTTCTATTGGTAACTGTATACTTAGATAATCTAACACTCTTGCCAAGATAACCGTTGCTTCTTCTCTTGTAATGAAACACTCTGGCCTAAAGGCCTTATCTCCATATCCTTTAATGATAGCTCTATGATAGAGTGTATTGACATATTGATAGCACCAATCTTGCTCATCTATATCTGTTAAAGGATTCTCCAAAGCTTCTTGACCTAGGTCAAATGCTTTAACAATTATCTTAGAGAATTCCCCTCTCGTTATATAGGCCCTTGGTCTAATCGTATGATCTTCGTAGCCCTCAAAAATACCCTTTATTACCAATTTTTCTAATGCTTCTTTTGCCCAGATAACTTCTTCTATATCTTTATAGATAATTTTCCCCTGATTAGTATCTTTGTTATCTACCTTCTCTTTACTACTATTGTTACTACTTTCCCCATTACTTTCTGATTCTTCTTTGTCTGGAGGTAGGACTGGTATTGGTACAGGCACATACAACGATATTTTATTGAATTGAATAGACTCATTATTCTGTCCTACTTGAGTGCGTAAGTTAAATACATCCCCCTCCTTTAGTGATATATTTATAATCTTTTGACCTTCTATGTTAAGCCCAGTTTGAGGGAAGAAAATTGTTCTAATATATTGCCCATTAATAAATAACTCTAAGATATTATCCTTCTTTGCTATATAGTGTACTACAACTTTATCTGTTTGTTGCATATTTGTAAGTTCTACTTGATTGTCGTCTAACTCTATCAAAACTTCATCATACTTCGGCTCGTCACTATCTTCTAATGCATTATATAAAATCTCTCCTGTTGCATCTAATGGCGCGTTAATGCCTAATAATGCAGCCATAGTGCTTGCGAAACTAGTATTATAGATGTGATCTGTATAGGTATATCCCTTTTTAATACCATTCCCCCACATGAGTGAAGCAATATGCTGAGCTTCCTCCTCTAGTGAGTCATGCTGTCCTCTTGCTATACGGAGTTTATTAGTCATGTGAAAATTATAAGGCACTTTAGGTGATACAATGAGGTCTGCAAAACCTCTTTTTGCTCCTTTTTCTAGCATTTCTTCAGGTTGCATCACTACACCTACATAAGGCTCATCTTTTAGCGCCTCCATAATCTTACTATTTTTCTCTCGTATAACTGCTTCATCTTTTTCACCTATATAAGATAGTTGTGCTTGAAGGCCTACAGTAACCAGTGCTATGTCTGTTCCCTCTGAAGGTTTTGCAGGTCCTGTTGTAGGATGAAGCGCTTCGCATTTGAACCCTTCACCTAGTGTTTCAATTTCTTCTATAAGTATATCTAGCTTCGTATAAGTTCTCTCATCTTCTATCCCCTCTTGCATACCAAACTGAGCCATACCATGGTCCGCTGTAAGGACAAAACTCATCTGATCATAGATACCCACTTCCTGACACGCCTCTATAAAATGTCCAAGCTTCCTATCCATAACCGCCATTCTAGCCATAATGTTTTGCATACGTCCCTCTTCAGTAGTTGCCATTTTGATACCATAGGCATCTTTTTCATTATGTCCAAGAGCATCTATGTCATCCATATAGAGTGCAATAAATCTTGGCAGTTCCTGAAGCTTGATACCACCTACTTCACCTGTCCTTACCATTTTTATTGCTTCATCAAATCGTTCTATAGCACCATCATATCCTTCACTTCCCTGAGGGGCACTTACATAAAGTGCATAAGGATCGCTATAACTCGTTCCCCTATCTTCAAATGCAAATTGATTGATAGATACAACACTTAGTCCCTGCCTTACAACTGCTTCAGCCAAGGTTTCTGCCTCATTTAATCTGTTTGGAGACTCCTGAATCACCTCATTTAAATCTTTATTGTAGTATCTATAATGATTATTAGTATATTTAGGTGTTGTCCCTGAAGCTATAGCTGCCTGCATTGGATTTGTAATAGAAGGCATATGGGTGTAAGCATTTGTAAAGTAAACTCCTTCTGTATTCTTAATATGGGAGAGAGTAGGAATAATGCCCTCTGCTTCCGCTCTTTCTAAATAATACTGTGCAAATCCATCCCAATTAATATAAACTACAATATTACCATCTGGTATATCTTCTCTTAATTTATACATAATGTGCAGTTGCTTCTCTGTTATTTGACCTGCTTCATTTATTGCCTTAAGTGTAATAATATTTTCTCCTTTATTCAAAGACACCTCTGCTTTAAAATTGCCGTTCTCTTCTAAAGGAATACTTTCATCATTAATAGTTAACTGCCCTACAGGTTTAACAACTCCCTCTATAGCAATAACCTCCTCATAGACAATTGCATTATCCTTTGGTGTAGTAATTGTAATTTCCGGTGCTTGCTCTATATATTCAAATACCCATGAATTTCCCTCTACATCCTTTGGCATATCCATATCTAATAATGTACATATGGTGGGAACTATATCTATAATACTTACTTCGCCATCAACGCTTGCCCCACTTGGTATGCGATTACCTGATACAATGCAAAATACATTTCTATTATCTAAGTGATCTACTCTATAAAGACCTGAACTCGCAGAACAAAAGGTCTTACCTGGTGCAGGGTTAAGAAGATAATCACAATAGTCTTTAGAAATACCTAGCTCCTCTGCTGATAGCACTTCTTTAATATTTTGACCCATATTAGAATTTGCATCTCTTAAATAGCTAAGCACCGCTACTTTATCTTCAGTTGTAGCGAAATCTGTAAAATATAGCTGTGCATACGCCATAATATATTGCTTGATAATAACTACTTTTGCATCTTGTGAAACATCTCCTCCACCTAATTCAATTGCCTTTACCCCAACATCTGCTGTAATCTTTTTAGCTAATTCTGCTGTTGTAACTTTGCTTTCTGTTCTATACACATTACTTAAAGAATTAAGAATAATGGTTGTCTTAGAGGAAATCCCTTTTTCTCCTAGCTTTTCTATAATTCTACCTAGCTGCGCATCTATTTTTTTAATAATTTCTGCTACTTTTGCATCTGTGGTAGCATCAGCCTTATTCCATCCCGCCATCTTCACATCATTAGAATAACCTGTAATCAATTGCGGAATCTCATCCTTCTCTAATACCTGTAAAATATCTTCAGTAATTTCTTCTATTCCAACAAGAGCGTCTCCTTTAGCATGATGATCGATGAGCTTATAATCTTCATTCTCACTAAAGATACCTCTACCATTTATACTTTCTCCTGCTAAATTCCAACCCGTTGCAAATACCTTTGCATTATATTCATTATAGAGCTTTTCAAAAATAGTCTCCGCATTCATCTTATTGGCTTCACTTGCATTATTAATAACTTTATTTTGAGCTCTATCATAATAACGATACAAAAATTCATTTTTTGCTGGACTTGCTCCTGTTAAAAAAGCTGCTTGTGAGCCCCCATAAGAAGGAATAACAGTCTTAACATTTGATAACCTTGCTCCATTTTCTATGATCTGGTCAAGATAAGGTATCTCTAAGTTAAACTCCATCTTAATACGGTCATACATCTCATGGGATAATCCATCTACTATAACATTAACTACATAGCCTTCTCCTAAAGGCTTTCCTGTTTCTCCTTCTGAAACCCGGTCATAAGTTGGTTCTGGAGGATAATTAATAAAATCCCAACTCGTTCCTTCACACTCTGCTGGCTCTGATACACCTAAGTACTTACAAAGAACTGGTACAAAATCCTCTATAGTATATTCACCATTCTGGATACCCCTATTATCAATTCCCTTCCCTGCTAATAAGCAAAAGATTTTATCTACACTTAAGCTATCTACTCTAAAAAGATTTGAACCTGCCCCACAAAAACTTATACCTTTTACAGGTTCTATAATATAGTCAGCATAATCTTCTATTCCTAACTCACTTCCCGTATAAATTCCCTTGATTTTAGGGTGAGTCTTTAAATAATCTAGTACTGCATCCTTATCTTCCTTACTTATCTTTTCTATGAAACTTAACTGGAGGTAATCAGTAATATAGTTTTTGACAAGAGCGCCTTGTTGCAGCTCAATAGCTGCAGGTGTGGTTGTAAGTTGGGCTGGCGTCGTTACAGGTCTATCTCCCATCTGCTTTACTTCTATCTTGCCTTCTTTAATTAACTGCCTTCCTGTTGCAGTTTCAATGTCCTTTATGAGATTTTCTACCGTGTACTTGCTTCCCACTTGGTATACATTAGAAAGAGAATGAATCATAATCACGGTGTCCTCATAAATCCCTTTTGCCTTTAAAGCATTTATAATACGCCCTAATTGAATATCTATTTCTTCTAATGTAGCTTTCAGATTTTCTATAGTAGTTTGGTCTGCTGGTTTACTCCAATACAGCATTTTTATATCATTGGAATAAGCTGTCATAAACTCTGGTGGATACTGGTCCATAATAGCCTTTACTAAATCATCTGTTACACTTTTAATAGAAACAAGCTTATCTCCTAATGCTTTTTCTATAAGGGTGTTTTGAGTATCTCCAACCGTTACACCTCTTCCATCTATTGAGGTATTCCCAAAAGCCCATCCTGTTGCTAGTACTTTAGCATTTGGCTGCTCCTCTTTAATCTGCTCAAAAATAGTTGTTGCTTTCATATGATAGGCATCTTTTTCTACCGTATTAGTATCCTTATTAAAATATCTATATAAGTATCCATTCGTATTAGGACTAGCTCCCGTTAAAAAGGCTGCTTGTGAACCTCCATAAGATGGTATAGTTGTCTTAACATTAGTTAGTCTTACTCCGTTTTCAATTAAAGTATCTAAATTAGGTGTCTGAGCTCCATTCTCTTTTATCTCATTAAAAAGGTCACTCCCTAACCCATCTAGGATTACATTAATAACATAATTTTTATTAGTGGGACCTCTGTCTATATCACTTCCACATACTACATTTCCCAAAATAAGACTTAAGGCCAGAACCCAGCTTATAAATTGCTTGATGTGTAAATGTTTCTTCATTCACAACACTCCTTCTCCCCATTTTTCAACCTAATTATCAAATAAACAAAGCTAAGAAATATTTAATCCTCATTAATGATTTCTTAGCTTTTATTTATCCCTATATTAAATTGCTACCTTCCTATGTTCTTCAGATGATAGATATGCCGCCATTGCTACTTCAGCAGCTTTCATACCATCGAATCCCGTTACAAAAGGTTCCTTTTCAGTTCTACATACCTCTACAAATTCTTTTATAAGGCCTTCATCTCCATCTTCATTCCAAACCGTATCTTCTATCACATTGTGCTCTGCATCATATACGCGTTTTACCTGTCCAAAGGCTGAGACTTCAAGAACGCCTTTATCTCCTATAATCTCCATATAAACTTCTGGCCATATCTCATAATTCTTATGGTGAGCCCAGCTACAGTCAATGGTTGCAAATACACCGTTTTCAAGCTCTACATTCACGATACCACAGTCATCAATACCTTTATGATGAATGAGTTCCCCACTTTCACAGTAGACACTCTTATATTCACTATTTGTAAACCATCTAATAAGGTCGGCAAGATGTACAGTATGATCCATTACACCTCCACCACCTGATAACTCTGGATCAATGAACCACCCAGATGGAATTTTTCCATGGTTTATGCCTGTAATACAAAGGATATTTCCTATTTCTCCCCTATCTATACTAGCTTTAGCTTCTCTCATATTAGGATTAAAACGCATCGGAAAAGCTGTCATGATTTTTACTTTATTTGCTTTGGCCGCTTTAAGCATAGCGTTTGCAGCTTCTATATTAATAGCAAAAGGCTTCTCTACTAAAATATGTTTCCCTTTATTGGCAGCAGCTATGGCTACTTCACTATGCAGTTTATTATTCGTACAGATAACTACCCCTACAATATCTGTGTCTAATAGCTCTTCATATTCTCTATAATAAGTTGTATGAAAACGCTCTGCCATACGTCTTCCTCTTGTTTCATCTGCATCTGCAATCCCTACAACCTCTACCCCCTCTATTTTCATAAGTTCTGTTGTATAGCTTAAGGCATGCATATGCTCAAAACTTATAATTCCTACTTTAATAGTATCCATAATGCTCCCCTCCTTAAAATATAATAGCTTCCCCTGTACAATCTGACTCTTTTGCTGCTAAAGCAATTTTAATGGCTGTTAGTGCCTCTTCTGCTTTAACTACTGGTTCTTCATTATGAATAACAGCACTTATAAAAGCTTTAATTTCTCTTGTATAGGGTTCATAATTTGGATTGGTTGGACTATAAAGAGAAGCTGCATAATGTCCCTCATTAGAATGCTTCTTAACAGGTGAACTCTTTCTGCTATCATATTCTATTTGGCCTGTTGTCCCTACCACCTCTACCGTTGTCCCAAAAACTGCCCCATCAGGATATCCCCAACTTGCTTCAACATGAGCAATCAAACCATTTTTAAGCCTTAATGTTACTAAGCAATGATCCTGCTCTTTTGCTGCACCTTTAAGTGTTTTTGCATAAACCCTTTCTACTTCCCCATAGTAATGACTGATCCAATCAAAGTCATGGATAGCTAAATCCATTAATGGTCCACCGCTCTTATGGTAATTTCCATACCATTTTTCCCAGCTCCATTTTGGGAAACTGCCATTCCTTGTAGTACGAATCAACCTTGGTTCACCAACTTTACCAGCTCTAATAGACTCTATCATACTCTCATAAGCAGGGAAAAATCTTACTACATGACCTACAGAGAATTTTACGCCCTCTTCTTTGGCCATTTTAATCATTTCCATACCTTCTTCAACCGAAGTAGCAATAGGCTTCTCACAAAATACATGAATTTTCTTTTGCATAGCTTGCACAGCAAACTTACAATGCAAATAAGTCGGCAAACACAAATCAATCATATCCACTTTCTCATTCTTATATAGTTCCTCTACATCTGTATAGATACGAGCTCCATGTACCTTCGCGATTTTTTCTGCTTTTTGATAGTCTAAATCACATACTGCTACAACTTTTGCATCCTCTATACTCTTATAGGAATTGGAATGACAATTACCCATCATACCACATCCTATTAGTGCCACCTTAATCATTGAATCCCCTCCTACAATTGTTTATCAAATATAAGTTTCAAACTATATTTCCTAGCCATTTCATAACCCCATTCATTAGCTCCTAAAAGATTCATCGCATGTGCGTCACTTCCTATACTAAATATAATAGGTTCTAAAGCAAGATTCTTAATAACCCACTCCCGAGGTGTATGAGTCGCACCATGAATTTCATAGGCCTTTCCTGATTTTCTGAGCCTACTACCTAAATCCTTAATATAAGCTTCATCAAAAAATCTATCTGCAATCTGCCTGCATATAACCTTTCTCTCCTCATACGTTGTTCTTCCTGGAAGTAGCATCTCTTTAATAGGAAGATATCCTTCAGGATGACCTAACATATGCCCTTCGCCTTCTGCCATGTTGAGTACCTTTTGCTTATAACTCTCCCAGTAAAAGGGATTAAAGTACTGCTCTTTTTCTATCTCTCCTTTAAACTCAATATAGTGGGGGCTTGTAATAATTACATCGCACAAATTAAATACTTTGTCACTAACCCTCAGATTCCCCTTGAAATCTGTACACGTTTCAATGCCACATAGAACTTCAATCTCTTTATGCGCTGCATACGCCTTAATACGATTAAAATGCTCATAAAGATCTTCATAAGAAGCATCTTTATTACGTAATGCCTTATCAAATGGATCAAAATGATCTGTTATAGCTATGCTTTTCAATTGCCTTTCAATACTCAAATCAATAACTTCTTTGTAGTCTGCTTCTCCATCAGAGAACTGAGTATGTATATGATAATCCATGTTATTTAATCCCTGATAATGAAATACCTTCTACAAAGTATTTCTGACAAGCAATATAGATAATAAGCACTGGAATAATAGTGACGGCCGCCGCTGCCATCTTGAGATTATAGGCATCGTAGTATTGACTTGATAATTTTGCAACTGCTAATGGTAAGGTTCTTAGCTCATCACTATTAACCGCTAATAATGGCCATTGAAAAGCATTCCAACTGGAAATAAGTTTATTGATAGAAATAACTGCGATAAGAGGTTTAACAGATGGTAAAATGACATTTGTAAAAATCTTAATTTCTTTAGCGCCATCTATTCGAGCTGCTTCCAGTAATGCATCTGGAATACTGCTAATAAAGTTTCTTGCTAGAAAAATACTAAATGCATCTGCGAGTCCTGGAATAATAAGCCCTAAATAAGTATCGATCAATCTAAATTTACCCGCTAAGATATAGAGTGGAATAATAGTTGCTACCCAAGGTACCATCGTCGTTCCTAAAATGATTAAGAAAATAACATGTTTACCTTTAAAGTCATACTTTGCAAATGCAAAGGCTGCAGGTAAAATAATAAATAAGTTTCCAAACACCTGAACCACTGTAATAAAAATACTGTTTAAATAGTACCTTCCAAAGTCACCTCTTCCAAATAGCTCTATATAGTTATCAAGCTTAAAGGCTTCTGGCATTAATTTAGGTGGCATAATATAAAATTCACTAATATCTTTAAATGAAGATAAAATCATCCATAAAAACGGAAAGGCTACTAATATAGCAATCCCTATTAGCAATACATAAGTAATACCCTTATAAATATTTCTCTTTGCTTTATCTGCACTCATCTTCTCCCCCCTTACTCTATATCCATCTTAGTTACTTTATATTGAATCATAGTTACAATAAATACGATAATAAAGAGTATAAAAGACATAGCACATGCATATCCCATCTCTGCACTCTCAAAGCCTTTTTCAAAAATATAATTTACAATTGTATTAGTTGATTTCATTGGACCTGGCAACATATAAGTTTCTTGAAAAATCATAAAGACATGAATGACATTAATGACTAATAAGTATAAGTGAGCAGGTCTTAAAAGCGGCAGGGTAATATATCTAAATTTCTGCCATGCATTTGCCCCATCTATATCACTTGCCTCTTTAACATCTTGTGGAATATCTTGAAGTCCAGCTAGATAAATAATCATAGAAGCCCCAAAGCCTTTCCAAACCATAAAAATAATAACAGATATCACAGCAGTCTTAGGATCATTAATCCAGCCAATCCCACTAAAACCCAATGTTGTTAAAATATTATTAAAGAGTCCAAAAGTTGGTTGATAAAACCACTCAAAAAGTAAAGCTACAGCTACAGTTGAAGTAATAACAGGCGCATAAAAAAGTACTCTAAATAGTTTAATCCCTTTTACTTTTACATTTAAAAGAACCGCTGCTAAAAGTCCAATTCCCATTTGTAATGGTACAAATATAAAGAACTTCATCATCGTAAACATTCTAGTGTAAAATACAGGATCTTTAAAAAGTCTTATGTAATTATCAAATCCTACAAATTCTCTTGTTGGTGATAATGCAGACCAGTTTGTAAAACTAATAGGAAGTGCCATTAAAGCAGGAATAATCGTTACGATAAAAAGATATATAACTGCCGGTGCTATAAACAAATAAGGTGTCCATTTCATTTTATTAATACTTTTTGCCCTCTTTGCCAAACCACATGCCCCCTTCTCTCTCACTTTTAAATAATGAGGGAGGTTCTTATCTCCCCCCTCATTATTTATCTACTATTTAATATCCTTTGCAATCTCTTCATTTAATAGGTTTTGTGTTTCAGTTAATACCTCTTGTACAGGTCTATCTGTTAAAATAATGCTTTCATATCCTGTCTGCCAAATAGAACTTAATTGACCCATTTGTAAATTACCTACTATAGAAGTCTTTAAGGATTCTAATGCTACGGCTACTTTTGGATCACTAGCAAGTGTTGCATCCTCTAATAAGTTTGCTCTTGATGGTAACTCCCCTGTTGTTTCAGTCCACATTCTCTGTACCTCTTCACTTGTTAAGTACAGGATGAACTTAGTTGCTGCATCAGCTTTAGCATTATTACTCATAACATATCCCCATGAAGTTACAACTGTAGTAGGTTCTCCTCCCATAGTTGGTAATAAGCCTACTGCATAATCAATATCTGGCGCTGTTGTCTTTAAGTTTCCAATCATAGCTGGATGCCCTATCATCATAGCCACTTTACCTTGTCTAAAACCTGCCCAATTCTTCATAAAATCCATATTATATACCTTATCTTTTCTATAAAGGTCTGTAAGGAAAGTAATAGCTTCCACTGATTTTGGATCATCTGCAAATACAAATTTACCTGTATCATCTACAAACTTACCTCCATTTTGTTCTACTACTGCTTGCACTTCTGGGAAGTATCCCTTATGTCCCCAACCAGATTGCATCATCATGCCATTTTCAGTCTTAGTCAGTTTAATGGCCCATTCTCTCATTTCTTCCCATGTTTGAGGTCCTTTTTCTGCATCTAATCCAGCTTCTTGAACAAGAGTTTTATTCCAGAAAGTAATAACAGTTTGAACATCTGTTGGTAGTCCATAGTACTTGCCATCCACCTTAAGTGCCTCTATTGTCGATGGTACAAAAACTTTATCTAATTCTTCTCCTGAAATAATACTTTCATCAAGTGGCTGAATTGAACCTTGTTTAGCTAATCTATTAATCATACCTGATTGTAATTGGAAAACATCTGGTGCTGTTCCACTTGCAAGTGCTGGGATAAGTTTTTGAGTATAGCTATCTTCAGGGATAAATTCTAGTTCTACTTTAATATTAGGATTTTCCTTCATAAAGTCATCAGCAAGTTTTGTCATAACCTCATCTCTAGCTGCACTAGAATGTTGCCAGTAGCGAATAGTTACTTCTTCCTCTGTAGTTTCTTTTTCTTCTTCCTTCTTCTCCTCTGTCTTCTCTTCTTTTGGCTCAGTACTTGCTACTGGTACCTCTTCCTTAGCCGGAGCCTTATTATTACCAGATGAACAAGCTGTTAAAGAACTTAATCCTAATGATAAAACACCTAACATAACACCAAACTTTTTAAAGTTTTTCATATACTATCCCCCTCAATGAATTGTAATAATTTCTATCAAAAACATCCTTTATAGATGTTTAAGATCACCTATTTGGTGAAGCAATACATCCTTAGCCATACCTAAAATAGCTGCATGCATATCTAGCTCTGATCTTCTAATTTGAATACCTTCTCTGAAGCATACAAGTACCTTTCTTCTAACTGCATTTTCTAATCGGCTCTCTATTGTTGCCCCCAATAAAGTTAAAGGGCCTCCAATAATTACTTTTTTGATATTGAAAAGATTAATCATATTTGCAATGACTTCCGATAATAGGTCTACCTGTTTATCAATGACTTCTTTTGCACATTCATCATGGCTATACTGCTTAATAATATCTCCAAAAGATAAGGTACCTAAATCTTCTATATACATACCATGCTGTTCTCGTATTTCTACATAATGCTTGATCGCTGGCAACTCAGAAACCATAGCGCCTATACATCCTCTACGCCCACAATGACATACAGGTCCATTTGGATCTATAGTCATATGTCCTAGTTCTAATCCTACCTGCAATGTCCGAAAAAGCTCTCCTAAAATAAGTAAACTTAATCCGACACCTCTATCACATAAGATATAGGCCATATTGGGCGTACTCTCATGTATAAAATAATATTCTCCAAGCAATAAGGCATCGGTATCTTTAAAAGTAAATACCTCTACTTTCTTGCCTAGTAATCTATTAAATAATGCCTTCATGTCAAAGTTATAGAATCTAAAATGAGCTGAATGTATAACAAGTCCACTTCTTTCATCAATAACACCTGGAATACTAATATTTACAGCTATAATTTTTTCAAAAAGTGCCATATAATTCTTTTTAAGAATCTCTATTCCTTCTTCAATAATTTTTATAAATGATTCCTCATCATTCATAAGCCCTATAACAGTCTTAGCTTCTATAAGCTGGCATCCTAAATCAATGAGTCCTATAAGAATCCCTTTAGTACTTACTTGAACAGATAGCATATAGCCTTTTTGAGCATTTAAACTATACATTACAGGTCTTCGCCCTCCACTAAATGCCCCTACTCCTACTTCAATGATCCATTCCTCTTCTTCCAACTCTGGTATAAGATAGGATAATGCAGCCGAACTTAAAGCAGTCTCTTCCATAATATCTGTTTTTGATAAGACCTTCTTAGTCATAAAACACTTAATAATACTTTTTTTATTTGTAAGCTTCATCAGTTCTTTATCTACCTTCTTCATAAAATCTCCTTTCCTCTAATAAATCTAGAAGTAAAGTCCCTGTAGCATTTTTCAAAGAAGGTAACCCTAGTAGATAGGCGATTGTAGGAATAAAATCTATATTTTTTACTCTTTTTTCATATGTATATCTTTTCTTCAGATTCGGTCCCTTTAATACAGAAAAGATATGTTGTGCTTTTTCATTTAAGCTATCATGAGATGCCATAAGAATCGGTATATATCTATACTCTACATTAAAATGCTTACCTTCTTTAGGAGATATAATCATATCCCCCATCTGCTCTGTTATGCCATTGATTTTAAATTCATCTTTAATTAGAATTTGCTCAATATAAGTCTCTTGCTTTAACCTTTGCCTTATGGTTTCTAAATCACTTGGCAACTCTTTAAAATATATTTGACACTCTATACCTGTAGAGGTAATAAGCACATCAAAATTCTCATCTTCCTTTAATGTATTGCAAGCTATAACCTTATTAAAACCTAAGCGCTTTATCGCTTTTATTAATCTTCCTACATAGGACATTCCCTTGAAACTTACCATCCCATGATCTGTTGTTAAGAGTATATAGGTCTTATCATAAATACCTTTTTCCTTTAAGGCCTCTATGACCTCACCTAACTTCTCATCAATTTGTATAAGTCGCCTTTGCACAGCTTCTATCCGTTTATTCTCTGTTTTATATCGTTCTTTATTGTGCCCTATCGCATCTAGGTCATCTATATAAAGGCACATTATATGTGGCAACTCTAAATAGCTATATGATTCTCCTCCTATAGCTAGCCGGTGATCTTGAATAAGCTGAATTAACAAGTCAAACCTTGTTTCATAATCTCCTGAAGGCTGTATATATAAATATTTTTTATTCCCTTTTTCTGCTCCTCTATCTTCTAAGGCAAACTGCTGAATAGATATAAAGCCTATCTCTTGCTTACGCAATACTTCTCCTAATGTTTCTGCATCATTCTGTCTTCCTTGATAAACAATTTGATTAAGTTTTCCATCCCAGTATTGATAACAATTATGTGTACCTACTGAATAGGTACCGCTTAAAATAGCGCACTGCATAGGAAAAGTAATAGAAGGGACCCCTGTATAAGCATTCTCAAAATAGATGCCTTCTTTTATAAGGTAGGAAATATAAGGTAAGCTCTGGAATGGGTCATATAATAAATCAAAATAGTACTTTCCAAACCCATCTAAATTAATATAAATAAAATACTCTTCCATATGCCACCTACCTTTTTTCACTCATTGAATTAACCCTTACTAGTATATTTTTAGAAATATGTATTTATTACTAAATGAATTATACTTTATTGGATATTTCACAAGTTTTATCCCCCTTATTAAGGCTAACTTTTCTTAATCATTAAAAAACTAGACATCCATAATCCTGGATGCTTAGGAAAATTTTTTCATTCCATAACTAGCTCCTATTTAGCTTCATCAGCCCTACTCCATGCTATAACTTATAGCATCTAATCATTCTAATTTAATAACCTTCTTTTTTTACTCCTATTGAATTACAAATCTCCAATTAGGATACACTCTTTAAAAATAAATCAGATTATTATCTCGTTCATAGGAGGTTCGTAATGGTAATTTTATTATGGCAACTACTCATTTATGTAAGTATCATAGGTTTCGGCCTATCAAAAGGCAAAGAAGGTGCTACTTGTGCTAGTGTTATATGGGCTCTATTTTGTATGACTTTTGTACTTACTCCTGAATTTGTACTCTTTCAACTCATCCATATCCTCATAGCATTCTCCATAGGTTTTATTATAGGTATCATAAGAGACCAAATCGTTTTATGGCTCCATAAATAAAAACATAAAAAAGGCATAGATTGATTAATTAGTCCATGCCTTTTTTATATTAAATTTTATTCTTCTCATTTCCAAATCTTATCAAATACAGCAAGGTGGTCGATACTACCATTCATTTGATCTGTTACATAACTTGCTATCAGTACACCTGTAAATAAGTTAGCAAGTTCTTTAGCATCATCTTTTAATGCAACTTCATTATTCCCTTGAGCTGTCTCACAGATTTTTTCAAAGAGATTATGAAGAGTTAAATTATTATAATAAGCATACTCTTCTTCTTCAATACCATTAAAGAAGTAAACAAATTCAGCATCAATAAGCTTCATTTCATTATTTTCTTCTCCTACACCGAGTAAAAAGCTTATATAACTATCTACAAAACGGCTGTATTGTGTCTCTTCATTGAACCACTTATAAATTTCTCTAATCTTTTCTTCAAAAGATAAATCCTCTGGCCATTGTTTCATACGGAGCGCGATACGGATTGTAAAAATCCTCAAGAAGTAATGGAATACATGGTCTTTAGTAGAAAAGTAATTGAAGAAAGTTCCTCTTGAAATTTGAGCACGGCTACAAATTTCATCTACAGTGATAGAGGAAAAATCCTTTTCCTTAAGTAAATGGCTTACTGCTTTTAAAATAGTCGTCCTCGTTTTTACAAAGTTAATCTTTCTTAAAGGAAAACTCTCTAATGATTCGTACATAATTAACTCCTTTCAATTCTACACTTCATGTTTTCCTTTAAAGTATGGTCCATTTTAAATTTTCTATTCATTTTTAAAGAAATATTTTTTATATCCACTAAGCCGTTTTTAAGTATAAATAAAACTAGATTTTGGTAATAAATATTGATATATTATAATAATATGAAGGAGGTTTTATCATGGACAATTCTCTATTAGAGCAAAAGGCTGAACTTCTCAAAGCCTTAGCACATCCCGCGAGACTTTGTATTGTAGCTAATCTTTATTATAAAGGGAAATGTAATGTTACTAATATCCAGCACTGCATGTGCATGCCTCAATCTACCATTTCTCAGCATCTAGCCAAGCTCAAAGCTGCTGGCATTATCAAAGGTATACGTAATGGTCTGGAGATTGAATACCAAGTTGTAGATGAAGATGCTATTGGTATTATTAAGACACTTATACCTTGCACTAAAAACTTATAAGGAAGTTCTTATTAAATGAAACGAAAATTACTTTATACATTTATATTCTATATTATCTTTTCTACCTCGATTTTTGCTTCACCTTCACCTGATTTAATTGCTGAAGGGGCTATATTAATTGAGCCCCAAACTAAAACTATTTTATATAGTAAAAATAGCCATTCACGTTTCTATCCTGCTAGTACCACTAAAGTTCTTACTTCTCTTTTGCTTGTTGAATCCATGGATGAAAATGTAGTTATTACAAAATCACAAGATAGTATTCAAAAGGTTCCTTCAGATAGTAGCCATATTGGACTTTCAGTTGGCGATCAATACGGATATAAAGATGGTATTCATGCTATTATGATGGGCTCAGATAATTTTGTTTCTCATGATATGGCCCTCTACAATGCAGGCAGTATTGAAAGTTTTGCTCGTAAAATGAATGAAAAGGCTCAAAGTTTAGGTGCTACTTCTTCTCATTTCGTAAATCCTCATGGCTACCATAACCCTAATCACTATACAACACCTTATGACCTATCTCTGATTACAACAGCAGCTTTTAATAATCCTATAGTCAACCAAATTGCAGGAACTCCTCTTTATGATTTTCATGTTCTTAATAAAGGTACAGTCCTACCTCTAAAACATACTGCAGCTTTCTTTAAAAAAGACTCTCCTTTTTATAATGAACATGTCATAGCTGCAAAAACGGGGTATCATACACCAGCTGGACGTACACTTGTAGCTAAAGCCAAATATGATGGTTTGGACCTAATAGCTGTTGTTATGAAGTCTAATAATCCAGGTCACTTTGAAGATATCAATAAACTTTTTGAATATGGTAGCAGTAATTTTAAAGCTATAAAAGATGAAAATGGAGATCTGTTACTTCAAAATACCTCCTACTCTTCTTGGGGGCAATCTTATGTAGAAACTGCCCTTATCAATGGTTGGTTGAAACCTACAACAAAAAGTTATATGGACTCTACTACAGGTCATACTTTTCTTATGATGTTAGAACGTATGCTTCCTGAAAACCTCCAATATACATTTGTACCTTATGCACTTCCAACTAGCCCTGTTTATAGAATTAACCAACCTATCTCTTATGCAGAAAGCTTAAAAATCTTAAACTCTATCACAGATACACTTAACATAGGTACCGGTGCTGTAGAGGTTACACGCCCAAGTAGTACATCTCCAGACAGTAACTTAACCTTAGAAGAAGCTACTTATCTTATAGATAAACTTAGCACCCTACTTCTCCAATATGGGCCTATCCATCCAGGCCTTTATAAATAAAAAGAAAAAGTCATTCTCTTATATAACGAAAGGGAGTTTCCTAAAACTGACTATCTAGTTTTAGGAAACTCCCTTTTTATTTAATCTCAGCTCAATCTTTCAGTGTGTTACCATCAGCATCTGTAGGCACTTGACCTGATAGAATTAAAATAGCATCAATAAATGGCCAGATTGCACCTATACCACAAGTAAGACAACTTACAAGAAGTTGTGCAACACCTATAGAAGTATAGCCTAAGTAAAATCTTCCTACTCCAAATCCTCCTAAGAAAAGTTGTAGAAGGCCTGCTACTAATTTAGATTTACGATTATCTACTGGTGCATATTGAGGCTGTGCATTATAACTTGTGTATTGCTGATTAGGTTCTGCTCCATATATACTTGCACCACACTTACTACAAAATTGATCCTCATCTCTTACTTCTGTTCCACATTTTGGACAAAACATTTTTATTCTCCTCCTTATAATAATATCCCTTTAAACATCTTCTTCAATAGCCATTCTAATAAGCTATCATGCTTATACGTTCGATCAATAATCCTCTTAACTAAAGTATATAATTCACTAATGAGGATACACCCTCCTAAGCCTAGCCATATGTAAATCAAAGGATTTTGATAAAACGCTTCGACAAATTGACCTTGTTTTAACTTATGGAGTGCTCCTAATATATTGCATCCTAAGCACTTAAACCCCAAAGCATCAAATATACAAGTGGTTTGATTATGACTTAGTACACTTACTACGATCATTATAATCGGTGACCCAACAAGTGTCACACTAGCTACCATGAACTTTAACTTTGTTATTTTCTTCAACTTCATATCTAATAAATAATAAGAGCAAATACCATAAATAGAGCAGGAATTACTCCTATGCATCCTAATATAAATCCCGCTATAGCCATACCTTTACCACTAGGATACTTAATGCCTATAACACCAAATACAATAGCTAAGACAGGTAGTATAAAACCAATAACAGGAAGGCAGCAAGATAATAAAAGACCTACAATCCCTAGACATAGGCTGGCAATACCATACCCCTGCCCCTGCGTGCTTTCCACTTCATGATTAGAGCTATTCTGACCACTATTTGATGTATACTGAGTTGGTACTGATTTATATTCTGTCTGATTTTGTTCTTGATCTTGATCCATTTCTACTCCCCCTTTACCTGATTTTATTGTATTATAAGTATAAAGCATTTTCAAATATTTTTCGATTAGTCAGATCATTCAACCTTACTAAGGAGTATCCTATGACCATTAAACCTGTTAAAAACCTGTTGCATATAGGAAGACTTATGCTCTATATTCTAGTACTTCTATCACTTTATATGCTTACAAGAACTCCACTAAAATCTGAATCTATTTGTTACTGGTACAATACCTATCATATCCTTTGTCCTATGTGCGGAGGTACTCGCTCCCTTCTTAACTTTATTACTTTTAATTTTCATGAAGCATTTGGTTATAATCCTATACTCACTTTTTTTGCCTATCCTTTTATTTTTATACTCGTTATAGAAGACAGTATAGCTATTGTTGCTAACAGCCTTTTTCAGAAGTACTACACCTCTTGGCTACTCTATCTTATACATCTTATTAATACCAGGTTATTCTATAGACTTGTATTTATCACCCTAATCATACTTTATATGTTATGGGGATTTCTTCGTAACTTTATATAGACTAAAAATGCCATACAAAAAGAGGTTGCTAAGCAACCTCTTTAATACTTTATAATGTTTATTTTGTAATTCTTTCTACACCACCCATGTATGGACGAAGTACTTCCGGAATGATAACTGATCCATCTGCTTGTTGGAAGTTTTCAAGGATAGCTGCTGTCGTACGACCTACAGCAAGACCACTACCATTTAATGTATGGATGAATTGTGCTTTATCTTTAATATTATCTTTAAACTTAATATTTGCACGTCTAGCTTGGAAATCTTCAAAGTTTGAGCAGCTTGAAATTTCTACATAACGCCCATAGCTTGGCATCCAAACTTCAATATCGTATGTCATAGCTGAACTAAATCCTAAGTCTCCTGTGCAAAGTCTTACAACTCTGTATGGAAGGCCTAAAGCTTGAAGGATACCTTCTGCATCATTTGTAAGTGTTTCAAGTTCTTCATAAGAATTTTCTGGTCTAGCGAATTTAACCATTTCTACTTTGTTGAATTGGTGTTGACGTATAATCCCTCTTGTGTCACGTCCTGCTGAACCAGCTTCTGCTCTAAAGCATGCTGTGTACGCACAGTGTTTGATTGTAAGGTCTTTACCATCTAGAATTTGGTCTCTGTACATATTTGTTACAGGAACTTCTGCTGTTGGTACTAAGAAGTAATCTGTACCTTGCACTTTGAAAGCATCTTCTTCAAATTTTGGAAGCTGACCTGTACCTGTCATACTTGCTCTATTTACCATGAATGGAGGGAATACTTCTGTGTAACCATGTTTGTCTACATGCATATCAAGCATGAAGTTCATGATAGCACGCTCAAGTCTAGCACCTAAGCCTTTGTAGAATGTAAAACGAGCCCCTGTTACTTTAGCACCTTTTTCAAAGTCAAGGATATCTAAGCTTTCACCAAGATCCCAGTGTGGTTTAATTTCAAAATCAAACTCTCTTACATCCCCTACTCTTCTAAGTTCCACATTTTCTTCATCGCTTGCACCAACTGGTACTTGTGGGTTTGGAGTATTAGGAAGTGTAAGAAGGATAGTTTGAAGTTTATCATCGACTTCTTTGACTTGTTGGTCAATACCTTTAATTTCTTCTGAAAGCTCTTTCATTTCAGCAAGAACAGCTGTTACATCTTTACCTTCTTTTTTCATCATTGGTACTTGTTTTGATACAACGTTTTGCTTGTTTTTAAGTACTTCTACTTCTGCAAGAAGCTCACGTCTTTTAGTATCAAGTTCTAAGAACCCCTCTAAATCATAGTTACCGCTTCTTTTACCTAAAGCTTCTTTTACTTCTTCAAAATTACTACGTAGTCTTTTAATATCTAACATGATTTCACCTCTTTAATAAAATTAACTAGTTATATAAAATAAAAAACGCCCTTTTACCCATATGGATAAAAGGACGATTGTAGACTCGTGGTACCACCTTTATTCATCAGCTTATACTGACCTCTCATTGCTATAAAGGGCAATCCCCTTCTGATTCATCACCAGCAACTCAGAAAGCGGAACACTTCAGTTTGTTTACTAGTTCACACCAACCACTAGCTCTCTTAAAAACAATACATAAAGCTTTTCTTTCGTCATCATTTTTGTAACATTATAAAGTTTGTTATATTATAAGGCATCCATTTTGAAAATGCAACCAGTAATAAGATAAAATATTTTTTATTTAATGTGTATACTTCCTTTTATATCTGTCTATACTATCATTGTACCAAGTGTGAGGTACATCGCTAAATCCCCCCTCAACCTAGATTTCCTCCCCCGAAGTCTAGGTTATTTTTTTGCCTTTTTATACATCTTGCTCAATGATACGTATCACGCGGCATGGATTACCTACTGCAACAGCGTTATCGGGAATATCTTTTGTTACGACGCTGCCTGCACCTATTACTACATTTCTGCCTATATTAACACCTGGGCATATAATGCTTCCCCCACCAATCCAAGTATTATCTCCAATAGTAATAGGATATCCCATCTCAACACCTGCAACACGAGGTGCTGCTTCTACAGGATGTGTTGCCGTATAAATCTGTACGTTTGGTGCAAACATTACATTATCTCCAATAGTCACTGTATTAACATCTAATATCGTACAGTTAAAGTTAGCATAGAAATTTTTTCCTACCTTAATATTATACCCATAATCACAGCGGAAACTCGGCTCCATATAAAGGTCCCCTTCTGTCTGAAGCAGCTCTTTTAATAGAGCTGTAGCTTCCTCTCTCTGCTCAGGTTCAAGATTATTAAATTTATGACAAAGCATTCTAGCACGTTTTCTATCTGCTGTCAGTTCAGCATCTGAAGCATCATATCCTAATCCTTGTAACATTTTCTCTTTTTCTGTCATGTTATAACTCCTTTGAATTATCTTAAGTTTCCTTTCTATTATACTGCTTTTATAAAGTAGATATAATACACTCTTACATAATTCTTCTATTATTTGAAAATAAGCCTTATAATTTTTGCGTTATTTTTTTAACAAATTTTATTGACATATATCATATCCCATGTTATTATTATAAATGTAAACAGCATCAAATTCTAATCAACCACTTGATTTATAATAAATCAAGTTATATTTTTCACAATGGTTGTTAAATTTATAACCATCTTTGCCTAATTATTTTAACCACAGTTATAATTAGGCTTACTCTAAAAAATAAACACATTTATTATATGATCCAATTTCAGGGAGGAACTTATCATGGCAGAAAACAAAAAAGAACAAAAAACACCAGTTATCGATGCAAATGTAATGGTAAATGAATTAGTAAAAAAAGCTCAAGTAGCATTAGAACAATTTATGGAGCTTACCCAAGAACAAATTGACGAAATCACAAAAGCAATGGCTCTTGCTGGTTTATCAGCTCAAATGAGACTTGCTAGAATGGCAGTTGAAGAAACTGGACGTGGGATCTTTGAAGATAAAGGTACAAAAAACATTTTCGCTACAGAATATGTTTATCACAGTATAAAATATGATAAAACAGTTGGTATTATTAATGAAAATGAAGATGAAGGTTACATGGAAGTTGCTGAACCTCTTGGTGTTATCGCAGGGGTTACACCTGTTACAAATCCAACTTCAACAACAATGTTCAAATCTATCATCTCTATGAAAACAAGAAACCCAATCATCTTCGGTTTCCACCCATCAGCTCAAAAATGTTCATCAGAAGCTGCTAGAATCGTAAGAGATGCTGCTATTGCAGCTGGTGCTCCTGAAAACTGTATTCAATGGGTTGAATATCCATCAATCGAAGCAACTTCAGCTCTTATGAATCACCCAGGTGTAGCTACAATTCTTGCAACAGGTGGTCCTGGAATGGTTAAAGCTGCTTACTCAGCTGGTAAACCAGCTCTTGGGGTTGGTGCTGGTAACGTACCTGCTTTCATTGAAAAAACAGCTAACCTTGAAAGATCTCTTACAGACCTTATTCTTTCAAAATCATTTGATAATGGTATGATTTGTGCTTCTGAACAAGCTGCTATCATTGAAGCTCCTATTTATGATAAAGCTGTAGCTTACATGAAAAAACATGGCTGCTACTTCGCAACTAAAGAAGAAATCAAAAAAATCGAACCAGTTGTTATCAATCCTGAAAAACAAATGGTTAACCCAGATATCGTAGGTAAATACCCATATGAAATCGCAGCACTTGCTGGTATTACAATTCCAAAAGATACAAAAATCCTTTGCTGTGAAATCGAAGGTGTAGGCGCTGAGTATCCACTTTCAAGAGAAAAACTTTCTCCAGTACTTGCAGTAATTAAAGCTAAAGATGCTGCAGACGGTATTGATAAAGCTGCTCAAATGGTTGAACTTGGTGGTCTTGGTCACTCATCAGTTATCCATTCAACAGATGATGCTATCATTAAAGCATTCTCAGATAGACTTAAAACAGGACGTATCATTGTTAACTCACCTTCAACACACGGTGCAATCGGTGATATCTACAATACAAACATGCCATCTCTTACACTTGGATGTGGTTCATATGGACGTAACTCCACTACATCTAACGTAACAGCAATGAACTTAATTAATAAGAAAAGAGTAGCTATGAGACGTACAAATATGCAATGGTTCAAAATTCCAGAAAAAATCTACTTCGAACAAGGATCAGTACAATACCTTGCAAAAATGCCAGGAATCTCTCGTGCATTAATCGTAACAGACCCAATGATGGTTCAATTAGGTTATGTAGATAAATTAGTATACCAATTAAACAAAAATCCAAACAAAGTAGCTATTGAAGTATTTAGCGATGTTGAGCCAGATCCAGATCTTACAACAGTAAAAAAAGGTGCTGAAATGATGAACTCATTCAAACCAGACGTAATCATCGCACTTGGTGGTGGTTCTGCAATGGATGCTGGTAAAGCCATGTGGTTATTCTATGAACACCCAGAAGCTGACTTCGAAGGAATGGCTCAAAAATTCCTTGATATCAGAAAACGTGTTTACAAATTCCCAACAATGGGTAAATGCTCTAAATTCGTAGCTATCCCAACAACATCAGGTACAGGTTCTGAAGTAACATCATTCGCAGTTATCTCAGATAAATCTAAGAATATGAAATACCCTCTTGCTGACTACGAGCTAACTCCAGACGTTGCAATCATTGATCCAGAGTTCGTTATGACAGTTCCAGCATCAGTAACAGCTGATACAGGTCTTGATGTATTAACACATGCTATCGAAGCTTATGTATCTGTACTTGCTTCAGATTACACAGATGCACTTGCTATGAAAGCTATCCAACTTGTGTTTGAATACTTACCACGTTCATACAAATTCGGTGCTAAAGATCCAGAAGCAAGAGAAAAAATGCACAACGCTTCATGTATCGCAGGTATGGCATTTACAAATGCATTCCTTGGAATCAACCACTCACTTGCACACAAATTAGGTGCTGAGTTCCACATTCCTCATGGTCGTGCAAATGCTATCCTTCTTCCACACGTAATTGAATACAACGGTGAAACAACACCAACTAAATTCATGAGTTTCCCTAAATACGGAAAATACGTGGCACAAGAAAAATATGCTGAAATTGCTAAAATGTTAGGTCTTCCAGCTGCTACTCCAGCTGAAGGTGTTAAATCTTTAGTAAAAGCTATTAGAGACTTAATCAAAGAACTTAACGTTCCAATGACAGTTAAAGACTGCGGTATTGATGAAAAAACATATCTTGGTGCTATCGAAGACTTATCATACAAAGCATTCGAAGACCAATGTACTACTGCTAACCCTCGTTTACCAAAAGTAGCTGAACTTCAAGAGCTTTACAGAAAAGCTTACTTCGGTAAATAGGTTCCTTTATAAATTTCCTCTAGTTAAGAAGGAGAGAAAAGTACTCACTTTTCTCTCCTTCTTTTTATGCTTTATTTTGATTTTAGGGCATATGATATACTACTACTATTTTTCTTAGAGGAGTTTGAGTATGAATAAGCCTATTATCGGAATTACAACCAATCTACTTTATCGCTCAGGCCCTTATAGCGGCCGTTATAGTACGAACAACAATAAAGATTATGAAGATGCTATCTTTAAAGCTGGAGGTGTACCTATCTTACTCCCCCCTACTATTCACATAGAAGAAACTCAAGCCCAATTACGCTTATGCCAAGGATTGCTTCTTGCTGGTGGGGATGATTTCAATCCTATCTTATATGGTGAACAACCTACTAAAGGCTTAGGTGAAACCAATTCTTTGGTGGATATTCATCATCTTAATCTTACTAAACTTGCCCTAAAACAGCCAATACCCATTCTAGCTATCTGCAGAGGTATGCAGGTACTTAACATTGCACAAGGAGGTAATGTCTATCAGGATATCAACGAATACCCCCATCAATCTCTTCAACATCAACAAAAATCTTCTCGCTATGATGTATCTCATACCGTCACAACAGATAAAAACTGCCTTCTTAACACACTCCTTGGAGACTCCTTCCCTACTAATTCATTTCATCATCAAACCCTTCATAAATTAGGTCAAGATGTTGTTGCAACAGCCTGGGCTAAAGATTTAGTTATAGAAGGTATTGAACTTCAAGGGCACCCCTTTGCTGTAGGTGTTCAGTGGCATCCAGAAATTATGCTTGCCCTTTCTGATAGTATGCTTCCACTTTTTAAAAAGTTCATAGAGGTATGCTCTTAGACTGTATACTCCCTTGGTATAATTATACTGTAATAAAAAAAGCGTAAGCATACTATGGCTTACGCTTTCTATTCTATCTCGGTGGCTGCCCAAGTATGGAGAAATACTGAGCAAACGGCTGAAACCTACTGATAGCTGGCCTCCATGCGAAATAAGTTTCTAAAAGTCCTAAAGTATCTAAGTTACTAAGACCTATAGCTCTTTGAACTGCAGAAAGATTATATTCCCCATTTACATCAAAGTCTACAGTATGCAAAGTAATAAGACCTAACAGGGTGCCTTCAGTAGGCCTTATTAAAGTACCATCTGGATTATAAATTTGATTTAAGTACTCAGGTCCTCTATCACTAATATCTATTGTATAAACTCTAGGTGGTCTTAGTGTCTCAATTCTCACTCTATAATTATCTTGATAAATAACTGTACCTCTTTGAAGGTCATTAAAAGTTTTAGAATCTATTAATAGAGTTGGCTGATCATTAACAAAAGTATAGGCATAACTTGTTAAGAATCCCCCACCTCCACTAGCAAAAATATTAACTAAAATATCTGCTATGCCATCATGAGTGAGATCCCCTACAAACAGCACAGGATCATAGCCATTGCCATAAGGGAAATCTATTTCATAAACTCTTCCATCACTTACTACCCTCAAACCTACATCTTCAAAATAACCTGGCATTTCTGGCCTTGGCCTATTTCCAACTAAATAAATATTGTCAGGTATGCCATCTCCTGTTACATCTGCTTGAGCAAAGTTAATAACTTCCTTATCAGATGCTATATTAAGGCCAAGCTCTCCCATATCGTTACTAATATTGTATACCTTAACTTCTGGCATCTCTCCCCCTGCTACTTCTTCCTCAAATGCAGTCTCATCCATCTGTTCACCAATGCCCATAGTACTCATAATCGGTGTAATAAAATTTTGATTAAGGGCCGCCTGCGCTTGTGGCGTATTAACATTTCCAGGGGATGGTAAGGGTCCTGTCTGCTGGATAATCTGCTCTCCTGTCATAACACCTTGCATATTATTTGCATTTAGTCCTGCTTCATTAATACTCATAATTGGCGTAGTTACATTCTGATTAAGCGCTGCTTGTGCCTGCGGTGTATTAATATTTTCAGGCGGTGGTAAAGGCCCTGTCTGCTGAATGATCTGCTCTCCTGTTATAACGCCCTGCATATTATTTGCATTTAGTCCTGCTTCATTAATGCCCATCGTTGGCATAGTTACATTCTGACCAAACGCTGCTTGTGTCTGTGGCGTATTAACATTTCCAGGTGGTGGTAAGGGTCCTGTTTGCTGCATAATCTGCCCTCCCACATTGCCTTGCATATTATTATTGGTGCTTAGTCCTGCTTCATTAATACTCATAATTGGCGTAGTTACATTCTGATTAAGCGCCGCTTGTGCCTGTGGCGTATTGATATTTTCAGGCGGTGGTAAAGGCCCTGTCTGCTGGATGATCTGCTCTCCCGTCATACTACCTGCATTCATATTATTAGGCATATTAGCTACGCCACCTACATTGGTTTGAGTCCCACTCACTGGTGTATTTAGTGTATTGGAAGGGATAAAACCACCTGCTGATACTAAAGGTTCTTCTTCAAGGGGTGTACTAGGTGGTAGAGCTGGCTGAATAACTTGCTGCACCATAGGCTCATTAGCCTGCGCTACAGTTTCCTCTCCTGCTATTTGCTGCATAACCATACCATGGTTCAGTATATCGTTAACATAACTTACAAAAGCTTGGTCATTATTCCCTACTAAGTCCTGCATTGTAACTGCTTTCCCTACATCTTCCGAAGTTAAATTTACACCATTGAGTACATTAACAAGATTACCAAGCCCTAAAGCTTTTTGATCTTTTTCTAGGCTTACATCATATAAATACCATTGCATATTCTCCCTTTTGAGGATACCAATATACTTTTCTCCATTGACTTGATAAGTAAATAGAATTTCAGGCATACCATCCTGGTCAATATCTACAATTACAAAGTTAGGGGTCTGTCTTGAGACTCCTTTTAACACGACTTCACTATTTACTGGCTTAAATCCCTTTAAGATGCTATCGAGATAGAATTTCATATAGCTGCGTCTCCCTATGATTTAATATCATAATATTTTATGAGAGAGTCGTGTCATGTATGATATTTTTAATCCATTTTCCATTTTTAAGACGTCTTAGTTCAAACCATATTTTAATACACTCCTCGGAGCAGATTAAAATATATACAAGCTGAATAGGAAGCTGCCATACTACTGCTCCTATAAAGGCAAGAGGCACTGAGTAAAGCCATACTGTTCCTGCCTGCACAAGCATAGAATAAGTCGTATCTCCGCCTCCTCTAAATACACCTACAATCATAACCATATTAAATGTTCTAATAGGTAAGAACAATGCCATAATACGTAAAATATCTATTGTATCACTATAAGTTTCAGGTGTTACATTAAAGAGCTTTAATACGATTGGTGCTGTAATAAAGATTACTGCACCTACTACTATACTCATAATAGGTGTTAAAATACCAATATTTTTAGCACAACTTCTTGCTTCATCCTCCTGACCAGCACCTATATGATTCCCAACCATAATAGAAGTAGCTATTGCCATACCTACTAAAAGTACAGTGAAGACATTATTGAGCGTTGTCGCGATTTGCATAGTAGCAACTGCATTTGTTCCAATTTGAGCATAGGCTACGGAATAAGCCGTAATACCTACTGACCATACAATCTCGTTCACAATGACTGGCCATGATGTTTTAAAGTATATTTTAACAAGGTGCTTATCAAAACTTAAAAGGTCTTTAAGCTTTCCTGCAATTTTGTTTTTACTTATATATACATAGCTTACAATATAAATCATCTCGATAAGTCTAGCTATAGTGGTAGCAATGGCAGCACCTACTACACCAAGACTTGGCATTCCAAACATTCCAAAAATCAGTATCCAGTTTAAAAAAGCATTTGTACCTACCCCAATTAAACTTGCATACATAGGTACCTTAACCTGCTCTGTACTTCTAAGCGCTGACGAATACGCTTGTGTAAAACTTGAAAATAAACAACTGATTCCCACTACTAATAAATAACTTGTCCCAAGAGCTATAACATTTTGATCTTTCGAAAGAATAGACATAATAGCTTCTGGTGTCACAATAGCCCCAAATCCAAATAAGATAGCTACTGCCAAACCAACTACTATATCTAAGCCAAGGATCTTTTTAATATTAGGTAAATCCTTCTTCCCCCAGAACTGTGCCATAAATACGCTAGCACCTGCATTTACACCCGTGATACATAAGTTAAATATAAAGATATACTGATTTGCAAGTCCTACCGCCGCTATAGCTTCTTCACCTAACCTACCTACCATTAAATTATCAATTAAATTAAGTGATGAGGTAATGAAACTTTGAATAGTAATCGGTAAAGCAAGAATCCATAACTTCTTGATAAATTGCTTATCCTTAAAAACGCTGAACATATAAACCTCCTTTTTAGCACAAAAAAAGAAAGTATTTGGGTTAGTTCAAGTCGCCCAGCTACTTTCTTTTATCAATTTATCTATGTTTTAAAAATTATAAGTCATAAATACAGTTATGTCAACACACATCCTCTCTTCAATGTAAAATAGTGGTCTAGCTTTACACTATTTGTCATAATATAACTATAACGAGTGTTTAATAGGAGGAAGACCTATGCCTGTCTTTCGTATTATTGCTTTTGATGGGGGTGGTATTCGAGGTGCACTTTCTACTAGAATTTTAAAACGTATTACCGACCAATACCCCGAGCTTCTTAAGAAAACAGATATGTTCTCAGGTACATCTACAGGTTCTATTATAGCTCTAGGCTTAGCTTATAATAAGACATCTGAAGAATTAGATAATCTCTATAGCTATCAAAATACTAAGTACATCTTTTCTCCACGTAGACCTAATTTATTTGTTCCCAAATATAGAAATGTACACCTTTCTCATCTGCTCTCTACAGTATTCCCTCAGAATTTGAGCCTAGCTAGTCTTCCCAAATATGTCTTTGTCCCCTCCTTTAATGTAAAAGGGTATACGACGCGTGGCTTTGAAGGTGTCTTCTTTTCTAACCTTATTAATAATCCTACTATATCTGAAAAAGTTATTGATACTGCTCTGTGCAGTAGTGCTGCTCCTACATACTTTCCTTCCGTCAATAATTTCATTGATGGTGGCGTCTTTATGAATTCACCTACTGCTGCACCTGTTATTTATGTACGCTCTGTCTTTCCTAATAAGTATAAGCTTAGTGACTTTAGGCTTCTCTCTATTGGAACAGGCTTTTATCCTGAGCGTATTTTAAAGCGCACTAAAAATTGGGGAATTGCTCAATGGTCCATTAATCCTACTACCTCTACCAAAACACCTCTTTTAAGTGTATTATTAGGTGCCACTACACCTGTAGAAAATCGCTATAGTTATGAACTTCTGAAACAAAACTATTTTAGATTAAATCCTAATTTAGACGAACCTATCCCCTTAGATGCCTATAAAAAAGTACCTTACCTAAAAGAACTAGCTGATCAAGTAGACCTCTCCAACGTGTTTAGATATATCGAACGATATTATTTAAATTAACTCGTCCTTTTTTAACTTGTTCTCTCATAGTACAACTCAAGTCTGGAATAAAATAGTCGTGTAGGAGGTGATGCAGTGTGGCAGAAATAATGGGAACACTACCACTCATTGGAGATAAGTTCCCAGAAATAACCGTACAAACGACTTACGGTCCTAAAAAGCTCCCTGATGATTATAAAGGAAAATGGCTTATTCTTTTTAGTCATCCAGGTGATTTTACTCCTGTATGTACAACTGAGTTCGTATCTTTTGCTAAAAACTATGACACCTTTCAAGCACTTAATACAGACTTACTTGGTTTATCTGTGGATCAAGTACAACCACATATGAAATGGGTACAGTGGATTGAGCAGAATCTTAAACAACCTATCCCATTTCCTATTATTGCAGACTCACTAGGCATGACTGCTAGTAAACTTGGAATGATTCAACCTACAAGAAAAACTGCTACCGTTAGAGCTGTATTTTTCGTAGATCCTACTGGAACTATAAGACTTATTCTATACTACCCTCTCGAAATAGGTCGTAATATTAATGAAATTATACGTGCACTTGTGGCACTACAAGTAGGTGATGCTAACAAAGTAGCCCTTCCTGCAAACTGGCCAAATAATGAATTGATCGGAAATAAAGGCATTATTTCACCACCAACTGACATCCCTACCGCTGAGAAATGCGAAGGTGAATACACATGTTATGACTGGTGGTTCTGCTATAAAGACATTGATTTCAAACTTCCACCCGTATCAAAGTAAATCCCCCCTAAGAATAAAAGCCTCACAAATAACTCAGTATTTGTGAGGCTTTTTATCTATAACGTAAATATAAGTGAACTAATTATATAAGCATATCTTATATTCTTTTTAAGTAATCAATACACTCCCCCATATAGTAGAGACATAACCAAACAACCTAACCCCGTTGCAAGGTCTTTAGTTAGAATATGTACAAGTCCCCATGTCAGTCCGCACATTATACCACCTCAAGGTATATACTTCGTATACTTCACCTTGAACTTATCTTCTCCTGCCATTCCATAACGACTTATTTTACCTATAAAATCCTAAATTTCATTACAAAAAAGAGTAGCATACAAATTATAATTTGTATGCTACTCTTTCAATATTACTCTACTCTATTTTTTATCGTTACGCTTAGATGGGCAGCTCTTTTGTGTACACCCAGAGCATCCACATCCACAAGGACTATCTTTACGGTCTTTATATGCTTTATAACCTGCTCCTATCATTAACAATATAATCACTGCTACAATTATAAAATCTGCCATCTAATCACCATCCTCTATACTATTTGAATAATAAACTACCAACCTGGTAAATAAGGAAAGCTACAATCCATGCAAGACCTGTTTGGTAACCAATTGCAATAAGTGTCCATTTCCAGTTACCAAACTCTCTTTTCATCGCACCAATAGCCGCAAAACAAGGCGCTGCTAAAAGTGTAAATGCCATAAATGCATAGGCACTTACTGGTGTGAAGAACTGACCAATACTTGTAAGAAGTGTTGGGTCTGTCTCAGCTACTTCCCCCACGCCAAGTAAAATACCAAAGGTTGCAACAACTGCTTCTTTCGCTAAAAATCCTGTTACTGTGGCTACAGATGCTTGCCATGTACCAAATCCAAGTGGTGCAAAGATTGGTGCAATTACATGCCCTATAGATGCTAACATACTTTCATTCGTATCTACCATCTGAAGGCTGAAGTTAAAGGATTGTAAGAACCAAATAAGCCCTGAAGCTACAAAGATTACTGTACCTGCCTTTATAATAAAGGCCTTTGATCTATCCCACATTTGCATCATAACACCCTTAAGGTTAGGTATATGATACTCTGGAAGTTCTAAAATATAAGGTGCTGCTTCGCCTTTAAATAATGTATTCTTAAGAATAAGTCCTGATAAAATAACCATTAAAATACCAAGTACATACATAGAAGGTCCTACCCATGCGTGTTCTGGGAAGAAAGCACCTACCATAAGTGCAAATACTGGTAACTTAGCACCACAAGGAATAAATGGCGTAAGCATAATAGTCATTTTACGGTCTCTTTCACTTTCAATTGTTCTAGATGCCATAATCCCTGGTACTGAACAACCTGTTCCAATAACCATAGGAATGAATGATTTGCCTGATAAACCAAACTTTCTAAAGATCTTATCCATAATAAAGGCAACACGTGACATATAACCACAGTCTTCTAGTATACCAATAAGTAAGAATAGAATCATAAGCTGTGGTACGAAACCAAGTACAGCGCCTACCCCACCTATAATACCATCTACTACAAGTCCATGAATCCATGGAGATACACTCATACCTTCAAGCCATAAACCAACCTGGTCACCTATCGTTCCAAATAGTCCTTCCATGAAGCCAATAGTCATATCACCTACTGTCTGGATAGATAAGAAGTATACAAACCACATGATTCCAAAGAAAATTGGAATGGCTAAAATTCTATTTGTAATAACCTTATCAATTTTATCTGAAAGTGTGATTTTATGATCTGGTCTATTTGTTACGATACTACTAATATGTTTAGTAATATATTCATAACGCCCATTAATGATAATACTCTCTACATCATCATCATAAGCATTTTCAAGTAATCTAGCGGCTTCTTCTACTATTGGAGATTCTTCTTTAGATAAGTGGAATTCCTCTACAACTTTTTTATCCTGCTCTAGCACTTTTATCGCTAACCAACGTTTATTATAAACTTCATCGATTTGCTTACCATCAAGCAATATCATAACTTCATTAATGCTTTGTTCGATAATCATGTCAAAAGGAATAGCTTTAGAAGCAATTTTAACCTTTTTTGTTCCTACTTCAAGCGCTAAATTAATAAGTTCATCAAGACCCTGATTTTTAGTTGCTGAAATTGGCACAACCTTAACACCAAAAAGTTCTTCTAACCTCTTGATATTAATTTTCTCACCACGTTTTTCAACAATATCCATCATATTAAGTGCGATGATTGTTGGTCTACCTAACTCCACAAGTTGATGCGTAAGATATAAGTTACGTTCTATATTAGAAGCATCAATAATGTTAATGATTAAATCTGGTTGCTCTTTAATAATGTAGTTTCTTGCTACAACTTCTTCTGGTGTATAAGGTGATAAAGAATAAATACCCGGTAAATCTACTAAAGTAATATCTTCTTTAACCCCCCTTAACTTACCTTCTTTCTTTTCAACAGTTACACCTGGCCAGTTCCCAACATAGGCCTTACTCCCTGTAAGTGCATTAAACGCTGTTGTCTTTCCACAGTTAGGATTTCCAACTAATGCTACGCTATATCCCATAAATGTGACTCCTTTTCTATTTGTTAGCGAAGGCTAACTTCTCTGTCAAAAAAATTGTCTTAAATCTGATCAACTAAAATACTTTCTGCATCTACTTTTCTAAGGCTAAGTGAATAACCCCTTACACTGATTTCAATAGGATCTCCTAATGGTGCTACCTTCTTAACAGTTACTTCTACACCTTTTGTAATTCCCATATCCATAATACGTCTCTTAAGACTTCCTTGTACATCAATTTTTCTTACGATAGCACTCTGTCCACATGGTACTTTTTTAAGATTACTCATACTATCCCTCCCTAAGACTTTCTATCTATAAAGACTTGATTAATTACTTTTTATTTGGTATGTTAACAATAACAAACATTGTTAACCTTAGCTAACATTATTGTAGCGCTATTGATTTTCAATGTCAATATTTTTTCACAATTTATTCTTTTATTTTTATTTCAACCAAAAATTTGTTATAATTATAAAAAAGATATAAAATGCGAAGGAGGGGTTACATGCTCTTAGGACAATCAGGTGAAGATTACCTAGAAACTGTACTTGAACTCGAACAACTTCACGGCGTTGTGCGTTCGATTGACATAGCAAAAAAGCTTGGTGTTTCTAGGCCAAGTGTTAATAAAGCCATTAATAACCTCAAAGAAGCGGGAATGGTAACGCAGCAGTCCTATGGTGATATTAGACTGACAGATTTAGGTCGCCAAACCGCTAAAGATATCATTTATAGACATACACTTATTAAAAGTTTTTTAACCAGTGTACTTGGTCTAAGCCCTGATATCGCTGAAACCGATGCTTGTAAGATTGAACATATATTAAGCCCTGAAACAATAGAAAGCCTCGAAAAGTTCGTGGTGAACTATAAAAAATAAACATTTGTAAAAAGGTAGCTACACAACTAACTTCTAAGTTAATAGTGTAGCTACCTTTTTATTGTATAATACCTAATTGATCAAAAGGATAAATCCTATATGCACCAATAGCAATAACTTTATCTTTTTTTACCGCTCCAAACACTCTACTATCTAAACTATGTCCCCTATTATCTCCCATAAAGAAATAACTATCTTCTGGAATGATATAAGGAAAATCTATACGCGCGTATCTGGGGTCATATAAAGGTAACGTCATCACTTCCTCACCTAAATATGCCTCTTCATCTAATCTATTTCCATTTATATAAACATAACCGTCCCTTAAATCGACTATTTCTCCTGGCATACCAATTAAACGCTTAACCATTCGTTCTTTGTCTTGATAAAAGATTACAACCTCACCTCTTTCAGGCTCTCTATAATAAGAACTTATCCTACTTATAATCAAATTATCTCCAATCTTAATAGTAGGCTCCATAGAACCTGAAGGCACCCTTGTCCTTGTTGCAATAAACTGAGTAATAAGCACTGCCACAAGTATCACTATTAATAAGTCTTTTATTGTATCCATTATGTTCTTTGCTTTAATCACTTTATCCATATGCTCCTCCTTTAATAGTGATGACTTCTTTATCTTTATTCTAGTCCTATCCCCCTGCCCCTGTCAAACTCCTACTGCACTTAGGTCATACGTTATTCTTATTTAAAAGGGATAAATAGTAAAAAAGGGTTACCTTTCGGCAACCCTTTTTTGGCTAGGAAATCGTATTTAGAGGAGTTTATTGTTGGTCTGCTAATTTTTTGTATTCTGCATAACGCTCTTTAGCATGTTTTTCAGCTAACTCAAATAATTGTTCACTTTCTTCTGGGAACTGTTTAGCAAGTGATGAGTAACGTACTTGATCCAGAATGAAATCTCTGAAGCTTTCTGTTGGCTCTTTAGAATCTAAGCTGAATGGATTTTTACCTTGTTCTATAAGATCTGGGTTGTATCTGTATAAATGCCAGTAACCAGCTTTAACAGCATCACCCATGTTAGCCATTGAGCAGCCCATACCTTTTTTCAGACCGTGGCTGATACATGGTGCATAAGCAATGATGATTGATGGACCATCGTATGCTTCAGCTTCTAAGATTGCTTTAATTGTTTGGTTTTTATCTGATCCCATAGCAATTTGTGTTACATATACATTGCCATAAGCCATCATCATACGTCCAAGGTCTTTTTTCTTAGCACGTTTACCTGATGCTGCGAATTTAGCAATTGCTGCAACTGGTGTTGATTTAGATGATTGACCACCTGTATTTGAATAAATTTCTGTATCGAATACAAGAACGTTTACATTTTGACCTGATGCAAGAACATGGTCAAGACCGCCGTAACCGATGTCGTATGCCCATCCGTCACCACCAAGAATCCATTGTGAACGTTTTACAAGGTAGTCTTCTCTTTCTTTAATTTCTTTTACAAGTTTAGCTACTGTTTCGTCTGCAACAGTAAGGTTTGCAAGAACTTCACTTACAGCCTTGCTTGCTGCTTTTGAACCTTCGCCATTTTCTTTATTTGCAAGCCAGTTTTCAAATGCTTCTTTTGCTTCAGCTGGAATATCCATTTGAACAAGCTCTTCCATATTTGCTGTAAGTTTTTCTCTCATTTGTTTTACAGCAAGGAACATACCGTATCCATACTCAGCATTATCTTCGAAGAGTGAGTTAGCCCATGATGGACCTTTGCCTTCATGGTTTGTTGTGTATGGTGTTGATGGTGCACTACCACCCCAGATTGATGAACATCCTGTTGCGTTAGCAATCATCATACGATCACCGAAGAGTTGTGTTACAAGTTTAATGTATGGTGTTTCACCACAACCAGCACATGCTCCTGAGAACTCCATAAGTGGTGTTTTGAACTGACTATCTTTTACTGTTTTACCTTCTACAAGGTCACCTTTGTAAGAAACTTCTTTAACTGCATAATCCCAGTTAGCTGATTCTTTTTCTACTTGTTCTGTAAGTGGTTCCATGAATAATGCTTTACCTTTAGCAGGACAAATATCAGCACAGTTTCCACAACCTGTACAGTCAAGTGGACTTACTTGCATTCTGTACTCAAGGTCAACAAATGCTTTACCGATTGCTTTTTTAGATTCAAATCCTTCTGGTGCATTTGCTTTTTCATCTGCATTTACAAGGATTGGTCTAATACATGCATGAGGACATACATAAGCACATTGGTTACATTGGATACATGCTTCCACATCCCATCTTGGAATATCTACTGCAATACCACGTTTTTCGTAAGCTGCTGTACCTGCTGGGAATGTACCATCTTCATAGTCATTGAATGCACTTACTGGAAGGCTATTACCTTCTTGTGCATTAATTGGCTCTACAATGTTTTTAATGAAATCTGGTTTTTCGTCTACTTTTGCTGAACCACATGTACATGTACTACATCCACATGCTGTTGCTGCAGCTTCTGCTACTGCTTCACTTGCATCTGATGCTTCTTTCCATGAAGCTGGCACTTCTACTTTAACAAGTGCATTCATACCTTTTTCTACAGCTTCGTAGTTCATAGCAAGAACTTTTTCACCTTTTTTACCATAAGCTTTTTTAATAGAACCTTTAAGGTATTCTACTGCATCGTTTTCATCAATGATATTAGCAAGTTTGAAGAATGCAGCTTGCATGATCATATTGATACGTGAGCCAAGGCCGATTTCTTTTGCAATATGTGTAGCATCTACTGTATAGAAGTTGATTTCATTTTCAGCAATGAAGCGTTTCATTTTTGCTGGTAAGTTTTTGTTTAAGCCTTCTACATCCCACTCTGTATTAAGTACAAAGTTTCCGCCTTTTTTAAGACCTTTAAGAATATCATATAAGTTTACGAAAGCTTGTTTATGACATGCGATATAGTCAGCTTCATCGATAAGGTAAGTAGCACGGATAGGCTCATCACCAAATCTTAAGTGTGACATTGTAATACCGCCTGATTTTTTTGAGTCATAATCGAAGTAAGCTTGAACATATTTGTTTGTATGTTCACCAATGATTTTGATTGCTTGTTTGTTAGCACCTACTGTACCATCTGAACCAAGACCCCAGAATTTACATCTGATTGTACCTGGTGAAGCAATTTTAAGAGTATCTTTTACTTCTAATGATGTACCTGTTACATCATCTACGATACCTACAGTAAATCTATTTTTAGGCTCTTCACTTACTAAGTTATCAAATACTGCTTTAAGATCTGTTGGTGTTACGTCTTTTGAACCAAGACCGTAACGTCCACCGATGATCATTGGGCTTCTTTCGCTATCATAGAATGCACCACGTACATCTAAGTATAAAGGTTCACCAAGTGCACCTGGTTCTTTTGTACGGTCGAGCACACAGATTCTCTTAGCTGACTCAGGTACTGCATTTAAGAAGTGTTCTGTTGAGAACGGTCTGTATAAATGTACTTTTACAAGACCGAAGCTTCCACCATTCGCATTAAGGTGGTCAATAGTCTCTTCTAATGCTTCTGTTACAGAACCCATAGCGATTACCACGTTTTCTGCATTTTCAGCACCATAGTAGTTGAATAAGTTATATGTTCTACCTGTTAAAGCAGACATTTTTTGCATATATTCTTCTACAATACCTACAATGTTATTATAGAATTTATTTGATGCTTCTCTTGTTTGGAAGTAGATATCTGGGTTTTGAGCTGTACCACGTGTTACAGGGTGGTTTGGTGATAATGCTCTAGCTCTAAACTCAGCTAATGCTTCTTGATCAATTAATGCTTCATAATCAGCATAATCTAATACTTCTACTTTTTGGATTTCATGAGAAGTTCTGAAACCATCAAAGAAGTGAACGAATGGAAGTCTACCTTTAATAGCTGCAAGGTGCGCAATAGGAGCAATATCTGCAACCTCTTGTACAGAACCTGATACAAGCATTACGCATCCTGTTTGACGAGCTGCCATAACGTCTTGGTGGTCACCAAAGATTGAAAGTGCTTGCGCAGCAAGCGCACGTGCACTTACGTGGAATACCCCAGGAAGAAGTTCCCCTGCTACTTTGTACATATTAGGTATCATTAAGAGTAAACCTTGTGATGCTGTGAAAGTTGTTGTTAAAGCACCAGCTTGAAGTGAACCGTGGAATGTACCAGCAGCACCTGCCTCTGATTGCATTTCTACAACACTTACTCTTTGACCAAAAATATTTTTCTTACCTTGTGCTGACCATTCATCAACTACTTCTGCCATTGTTGATGAAGGTGTAATAGGATAGATTGCTGCGACATCTGTAAAGGCATAAGCAGCATAAGATGCAGCTGTATTACCATCGATAGTCATCATTTTTTTTGCCATTATATTTCCCTCCTCAAAAGAATTACACTATTTATATAGTTA
>OBXO01000077.1_pt1 | contig 118180 bp, 107 predicted proteins | sample 1501431 | NCBI WGS metagenome assembly OBXO01 (sample SAMEA2580163, study PRJEB22360) | human gut metagenome | biome: human gut; feature: human-associated habitat; material: faeces | place: Denmark | collected 2008/2010
GAGTGCAAACGGTCCCCGCAGCAATTCATTCCGGCCGGATTCCCCCTTCACGACACCCTCCAACCGGGGAAGGAAGACTCAGACAGAATCCCCCACCACACCGGACATGGTCCGTTCCGGGCGCGTCCTCCTAACCTCCGTTAAATCTCCATTACCGAATTAAGTTGTAAAAAGTCGATTTATGTAGTGTAATTGCGGACAAAGTATGATAGAATAATTAACAATGAGAGCGACAGCAGGTGGTAAGTATGAAAGAAAGGATTAACCGTCTGGCTAAGGGAATCATCGATTCGGATCTTCCGAAGATGATTTGGACGCCGGATGTGATTGAGGATACGGTACGGGTTGGCACGACTGTGAAGAGGGAGATTTTTATCGGCAGTGAGAACGGCCTGAATGTAAAAGGGTTCGTCTATTCTTCCAATATCCGCGTGCGCATTCCAAATGACAATAATACGTTTGGAGGACTCCGTAATCATATAGTTTACGAAGTGGATACTTCTTTTTTATCGGCAGGAGATGAGATAGAAGGCTCTTTTTATCTTGTGACAAACTGCGGGGAAAAGGAGATTCCCTATCTGTTCCATGTAGATCTCGCCACATCGGGCAGAATACTCGGGAACCTGAATACGGCAAAAGACTTTTTAGAAGTCGCGGAGCATGATATGGACACGGCTCTGCGCCTTTTAGAGTACCAGGATTTTACAGAAGCACCTTTTATGCAGGACATGCATACGAGGGCTCTTTACGACAGCCTTAAAGGCCATGGGAGCAGGCAGAACTTTATGGAAGAATTCCTGGTGGCGCTGGGAGTTAAGAAACCAATCCGCCTGATGGTTGAGGATGATAAAAAAGTTTATGACAATCCGGGCAGACGTCTGGAGGATTTTATTGTAATAAGAAGCGACACCTGGGGATACATTTATCTGGAAGCTTCTGCGGACGGTGACTTTATTCATCTCCCGAAGAAGAGCGCGGCCCAGACTGATTTCCAGGATGGAACTCTTCGGCTTCCTTTCAATATTCTGTCGGAACGCCTCCATGTGGGGAAAAATTACGGAGCGATTCTGATTAAGACGGCAAGGGGAATCACGAAAATTCCGGTGGAAGCAACGGTTAACAGCTCCCGCGATGCGGAACGTGCCGTTTTCCGGGAGGAGATGAGGGAATACCTGGAACTGCGCCTGGAGTATGAGAGCGGAATGTATGAGGACGCTCTGATTCTGAATCAGATGCAGAAGAAGCTGGATCTGATGAAGATGACCAGTGAGCAGCTGCTCCTGTCCTTGCTGCAGGCAGAGCTCTATGTACTGACGGGCCGTCAGGACAAGGCCTGCCTGATTCTCGACGAAGTAAGGGACAGTGTCCTGATAAAACGGCTGGAGCAGAAGGAACTGTACTGCTTCTATCAGTATCTGCAGGTGAAGATCTGGAATGACAGGGAGCAGAAGGACTCTCTGATCCGTCTGCTTCAAAAGTACTGTTCCGAGGAGGACAGATGCAGAAATGATTTTATACTCTATCTGATGCTGCTGAAAGTGAATGAGGAATTATTTGAGAATCCGGTTACGGTTCTCATCAGTATGGAGCAGGAGTTTAAGGACGGCTGTCACAGCCCGTTTTTATATGTGGAATGCCTGAAGCTGCTTGAAAAGGAACCGGGATTTTTAAAGAATATGGCCAGGTTTGAATTATACGCCCTCTATTTCGGCGCTAAACGTGGAATGGTAAGCCATGACCTGGCTCTGGCGGCGGCCAAAGCTTTAAATGGGGCGAAGGGCTTTAAGAGAATTTATCTGAAGCTTCTGTGCCGGCTGTATGAAATGTATCCGGAACAGGAGATTCTTTCCTCCGTATGTTCCATGATGATAAAAGGCAACTGCCGGGGAAGCCGCTGCTTTGAGTGGTATGACAAAGCAATTAAAGCTTCCATCAGCCTGACCCGGCTGTATGAATATTTTCTGTATTCCCTGCCGGAAGATTATGGGAAGCTCCTGCCGCGGGAAGTGCTTTTGTACTTTTCTTATTCGATGGAACTGGACGCGCACAGCCGCTGTGTGCTTTACAGCAATATACTGGCCTATACACAGAGGGATTCCGATATTTACCGGCTTTATGAACGGGCAATCGAACAGTTTGCGCTGGAACAGCTCTTTGCCGGGAGAGTCAACAGCCGTCTGGCAGTTATCTACAAACACATGATCTATAAGGAACTGATTGACCCCCAGCTTGCCAGGGCTCTGCCTGCGGTTCTTAAGTCTAACCGGATTACCTGCCGTGACGCCGCGATGCGGTATGTTGTGGTGCGCCATGGCGAACTGATGACAGAGGATGCTTATCCGCTCCAGGATGGAACTGCATATGTACCGCTGTTTTCGGAGCGGGACATCATTCTGTTCCAGGACTCCTTCGGCAACCGGTACCTGAATATACGGTATGAAAAGGTATCAGCCATGGATGCGGTGGATGAGCTGCTGGAATGCTGTTTTGAAGTTTATCCGGATCATCCCGTACTGTTTGTAAACGCCTGCTATGAAGCGATGGAGAAGGAGGAACTGAAGGGGGACAATGCGGCCCTGCTGGAATTGGCAGATCAGAAGATGAAGCTGCATCCGCTGTTCCGTTCACGGCTCATGTCCGCGATTGTCAGGTATTATAAAAAGCTGGCGGATGAGAGCGGTGATGGGAACAGAAACAGCAGCGTTTCCTATCTTCTCTGCCTTGACAAGGATGCACTGACCAGGGACGAGCGGAGCGGTGTCTGCGAGACGCTGATCCGGCAGAACTATTATACGGAAGCTTATGAGATGATCTGCCGCTATGGAATTGAAGGCATCCAGATAAAACGGCTACTGAAGCTGTGTACGAAGATGGTACTCCAGAACCTGTTTGACGAAGACGACCGTCTTCTTCATCTGGCATATGTGGTTTTTCTGGAAGAAAAAAGTGACAGTGTGATTCTGGACTATCTCTGTGAGCACTTCAACGGAACCGTTGATCAGATGTACCGCGTGCTGATGCAGGGGATTAAGGAGCACGTGGAGACGTATGACCTGGAAGAACGCCTGGTAGCGCAGATGCTCTTTACCGGCTGTACGGAAAAGATGGATCGCGTTTTCGAGCTGTATGCGTCCAGAAAGAAGACGAGTGAAAATGTGGTGAAGGCATACTTCACGGTGAAAAGCATAGAATATTTCCTTTACAACAAAACGACGGAGGATAAGGTCTTTGCCTATCTGGAGGCAGCCGTCAATAACAGCGTGGAGAAGGACAAGGTGCCGGATATTTACCTGCTGGCCCTGACCAGATATTACTCCACTCTTCCGGCGCTTCAGGATGATCAGCTGAAGCTCTGTCAGGCGGTGATCGACGTTTTAATCGAGGCCGGCATGATATTTGCCTATTTTAAAGATCTGGCAAAATTCATTGTCATTCCCGGTAATATACTGGATAAGGAAATTATAGAATATCATGGCAATAAAGAGAACAGGCCATATCTGCGCCTTCGGATTCTTCCGGAAGAGGAGGAGTACCACTACGAGGATATGCGCCCTGTATACAAAGGCATCTATATTCGTGAGAAAGTTCTGTTTGAGGGGGAGATCATGGAATATCAGATTCTTGAGGATGAAAATGGGGAGAGGAAGACGGTGGAGGAAGGAAGTATTTCCTGCAAGGAAGTAACGACGAGAACTTTGGGGAACCGTTTTGCCTGCCTCAATGAGATGAGTCTCTCTCTGGAGCTTAAGAATGAGGCGGCGCTCAGGGAGCAGATGGAGGAATACTTGAAAAAGGATGCGGCAGTTGCAGAGCTGTTTACGTTACAGTAAGGCCGGTGCACCGGCAGGTGAACGGTATCTTATAATGTGCGGCCGTGTTTTGAAAGGACTTTTAGAAAATGGACGGACTTGTAATAGGAATGGATTTGTGTGATACCTATACTCATATTTCGTGTATGGAACCGGAGCAGACCTGGGTAATCCCAACTGTTGTCTGCAAGAATAAGAATGCAGATGAATGGTATGTGGAGGAGGAAGCTTACGCCCATACCCTGGTCGGTGACGGGATTATGGAGGATAAGCTCCTCACACAGGTTATGAAGGACGGTACGGCTACAATCGGCGGAATCAAATATGAGGGGATATATCTTCTGAAAATGTTCCTTGAGAAAGCCCTGGAGCTGCCGAAAAAGGCGGCCGGCAGCCGGGAGATAGCCAGTATAGTGATTGCTGTAAGCTGCCTGGATGTTAAGCTGATGGACAGTCTTCTTTACTGCGCCGATTACCTGAAGATCCCGCGCGACAGGGTACATCTGATCAGCCATACGGAAAGCTTTGTCTACTATGTGATGAGCCAGAAGCGGGAGGTCTGGAGCAATCAGGTGGGAATGTTTGACCTGACGAACCAGAGCCTGCGCTATTATGAGCTGAAGGTCCAGAGAGGACTTCGCCAGATGCAGGTGGTAGCCGATTGTGAGAACCTGGAGGAGGGTTTCCATCTCGATGTGCTGGATAACACGGCAGGCGCCAGGCTGGCGGATCGGATTCTCTGTTCCTGTGCGGACCGTATTCTTCAAAAGCGCCTTTTTTCTGCCATTGTACTGACCGGAAAGGGTTTTGAGAATACGGAATGGGCGCCGGAGTTTATGAAGCAGGTGTGCAGCCGCCGGAGGCTTTTCGTGGAGAACAGCCTTTTTTCCAAAGGCGCGCTCATGAAAGCTGCCGATTACCTCCAGGAAAAATCATCGTATCCATTTATCTGTATCTGCGAAGGCAGGCTTAAGACAACGGTTTCCGTCAAGGTGCTGAATCACGACAAAGAAGGACAGCTCGTTTTGGCGGCGGCCGGAGATAACTGGTATGAGGCGAAGAGTACGGTAGATTTTATTGTCACCGGTAATCCCGAGGTGGAATTTACCATTTCACCCCTCGATCCCAAGAAGAAAAAGCTGGTAAAGATTGGCCTGGAGGACTTTCCGAAGCGGCCCGACAGAACGACAAAGATAGAGCTTTCACTGGGCTTTTCCGATGACCGCACCATGGTAGCCGTGATAAAAGATAAAGGGTTTGGTGAAATTTTTCCCGCTGAGGATGTTATGATAAAACAAGAGGTTGGATTATGAGTTTGATACTTTGCAGACATGAGCCGGTTAGACATCCATATTATATAGAACGCCTGGGAATCCATATTGCTTCTTCCCAGGAGCTTTGCTATGTGATTTATAATAATCCCCTGCTCGCCATGGAAGGCCTGATTAATGATAATCTGATTACATTTATACGGACGGAATTGGATATGGCATTCCTGGCAGGGAAGCTGGATGCCTGCAAGAAGAGCGGGGAAGACCCGGATGAAATGATTTTTATCATTCTTCAGGAGTGCTATTATTATACGGCCAGGGAGATAGGCAAGTTCCGGCAGAAAATAGCGACCTACAAGAAGATGAGCGCTGCCGAACTTACAAAGGAGACGGCAGACTTTTATTTCAGGCTGAAACAGTACGGCACGGCCGTGATTTATTACGAAAAGATTCTGGATGACTGGCGCATTAAATCTCTCAGCGATGAATTTACCGCAAAAATATGGAATAATATCGGAGCCTCCTACGCCGGAATATTCTGGTTTGAAAAGGCGATGTCGGCATTTGATATGTCATATAATTTTCAAAAAAACAGGGAGACGCTAAAGAAAATATACCAGCTGACCCTCCTGAATCCGGAGCTTACGCTGAAGGAACGCTATGAATCTCTGATAACCCGCCAGCAGAAGGACGAGTGGAAAGAAGAATTCGAGAAGCTGACGCAGGCGGCATCGGAGGACAGAAAGATCAGGGAGATGGAGGAATTGTTTGACAAGGATCCTATCAAACGGATTTCAGGCGCCGGGAAGCTGCTTGCGAAATGGAAGCAGGATTACAGAAAAATGATCTAAAAAAGTATCAGGAATGGGGAGAAGTTATTCGATGAAAGAACTGAAAGGATCTGTATATGCCGTCATTTCAGCTATAATATTTGGCTGCATGCCGATTGTGGCAAAGTATCTTTACGCGGAGGGCTGTAATCCTGTCAGCCTTGTAGTATACCGTTACAGCCTTGCGCTGCCGGTTCTGCTGATATTGGCATTGAGGGAACAGGGGAAAGATGAACGCGAAAGAAAAGCAGCCGGAGAGCCGTCAAAGCGTGATTCAGGAATGAGGATTACGATGTCCCAGCTCCGCCAGTTTATTATACTGAGCACAGGATTTTCACTGACCCCGATCCTGCTGTTTTCCTCTTATAATTACATATCGAGCGGAAGTGCTACGACGATTCATTTCAGTTATCCGGTGCTTGTAATTCTGGCCTCTGTCTTTATCTTTAAGGAGAAGGCCACCTGGACGAAGATTGCTTCGGTGGTATTCTGCATCATCGGCCTGGTTCTTTTTTATGAACCGGGACAGGCGAACGGAGCGGCCGGAATTCTTCTGGCGCTGGCGTCCGGTGTCACTTATACATTTTATATGATGTATTTTGAACGCAGCACGCTGAAATTCATGAAACCATTCAAGACGAATTTCTACATGTCGCTCGTATCGGCAATGATGGTATTTGTCCTTTCTCTGGCGACCGGAACTTTTGTGCTGTTTCATTCCATACGGGGGTGGGCGGCAGCTTTCGGTTTCTCTTTCATGCTGATTGTTGTGGCCTGCGTTCTCTTCCAGCTTGGCATTGCCATGACAGGCGCACAGAAAACGGCAATACTAAGCACCTTTGAGCCGCTTACCAGCATAGTGCTGGGAGTAGTCTGCTTCGGTGAAGCAGTGGGGATTAAGACCGGGATTGGCGTGGCATTTATTTTGGCATCAGTTATCTCGATCACCCTGTTTGGACGGAAAAACGCCTGAGGCTGGCCTGAACTTACCGAATACAGCGAAAACCAAATTATATAGCAAAAAAGAGCGTGAAGTAGAGCGATATCCCCAATAAACTATGCTCCATCCATCGCAGGAGAATAGCGAACGTACAAATCAGAAGCCACTGTTTTGCGATAGATGGTCGTTTTAGACGCATAAGCGGTAATTGTCTTCACACTTTTTTACCGGCTTATAAGCTGTCCGATATTCTTAATAAGAACGGAGATCGTCCCGTCTTCATTGGTAATGAATTCCACGTGGTCCGGATTCCGGTATTCCTCCATTGGAATGGAGATTTCAATACCCGTATCTGTGGTGAGATGCTGTTTCTGGAATTTTTTGATTGTCTGCTCGCTCTTTGGCTGAACTGTCTCGTAGGACATATTGTACTTGTCCAGCTTTTCGTCAAGCTCTACCTGCATCTCAGGACTGTCCGGAAAAATCTTCTCTTTTATTGTGGCGACCTTTATCTCGCCTGCCTCTTCAAGCTCCGTACAAAGAACATTCTTTATTTCCATTCTGCGTTCCGGCGCTTCGTCGCCGTAATACTTTTTATTCACCTGTTCCACGGCCCTCGTTACAATATCCAGTTTCGATTTTTGTGACAGCGGTGCGTGACACTCCAGGAACAGCTCTGAAAAATAAAAGCGCTTTTCGCCGTTAACCTCATATTTTTTCTCGGTCAGGAGAATGCTTCCGTCGGAGAGGTTCACAATGAAGGCCTCGGACAGCTTCTGTCCCTGAGCCGGCAGCAGAGCGCGCTGAAGAATAATATCATTGCGGTTACCTCCTTCCGCTTCGCGGGTGGCATGGGTATAGGAGGTCTTGTAATTCATCTTAAGAAAGCCCAGATAATCGCAGCCATCGCAGCTGAAGACGAGAATGGCAATGTCAGCTGCCGGAATATCGATGTTGGAATTCATGATATCATAGAGATTCTCTGCAAACAGCTTGCTGGTTTCCACGAAATTATCGGGTGTACAGTTTTCAATCAGCTCTTTCAGAGGGGAGCTGTCGGAGAAGCTGCACTGTTTGATATCATCGCTCTCAGTGATTTTTTCAATATGAGCCTTTAAGAAATCTGAAAAATCAGGGCCGATTTCCATCGCCTGGTCGGAAAGCACCGGTATCCCTACCGAAGAATCCAGGATATGGATGATGGCTGCTTTCATGATTATATCGTCACTTTTCATATGTAGTTATCCTCCTTGGATGATGGTTACGGGATATTTGGGCCGAATTCGCTTACCGTAGCCCACTGCGCCGCGTTCATTCGGACCAATATCCCACAAAGTGAAACGCACTCTGACGGAAAGTAATTTTCAAACATGCTCTAGTATTATAGCGGAAGGAAAAGGAAAAGGAAAATTCAACTCGCACCACGCCGCTTTTTGGCGGGGTGTGAACAGTAACGGACCCGGTCCGTTCTCCTGACACTGATTGTCTTAAACCCCAACTCACAAAGCTCCTCCCTGGCTGATACAGGATAAGGCGGCCCTCCATGACAAAATACGGATCATGGAAGGCCTTATAAAGCGTTACGCTATATTTATGAATCAAGTCACTAATCTAAAAATTCTATCACATCCCTGACATTCCCGTCATCCGTATAGGTAAACTTCACCTTTTCATCTGCTTTCAGGAACGGGAGCAGCTCCGATACGGATATCTCTGCCGTGTAAACCTGGCGGCTTCCCTTCAGCGTAAAGTAGTAGCAGGTATTTCCTCCAACCACGGCGCTTTCAATCGCGTCAACGGTGCCGGAAATTTCAGTGCCTTCCCTGATTTCAGGAATTGCCACATCTTCCAGGTTCAAGGCGGTGCGATAATTGCGCTTAGCCTCGTCAATCGTCTGCCCGGTACCGACAATCTGGTACTGTTCCACATCGACAAACGCATACATCTTCACGAGTCCGGCCGCATCCTTCAGCGAAATGAAATAGGTCGGCCTGTCGGATATATTCAAAAGAAGCGGGAAGGTAGCTTTATAGTTCAGATGCTGTACCTGTCCCTGGGCCGATTCCATCGCGGAGAGTTCGGTAGCGCCGGGAACGGCATAAAATTTAGTATCCTTCGTCCTTAAGTTAACCAGAACAAATCCGATATTGGATTCATCCGATGTAACGGAGCTCATACCCGTATACAGATAAACGTCATCGTCAATCGCCAGGTAATTATATCCGTAGGTGGTACGGCGCACATTCCTCTGCCCGAAAATGGAGTTAATGTAACCATTCTGGAACCGCCCGTTATCATCGAGCTGTTCGATAATCAGGTTGGAATCATAGAGCTGGTCAATCCACTGGGGAACATCAGCCTTATTGTAGTAAGCGGATTCGCCGGTTACGGCATTGACGAGTACCGCGCCGTCAATATCTTTTCCATTCCACCAGCCGATCCGGTATGCGATGGTAGGAGCCACCCAGTAGGGCGTGCCTTCATCATCGATTTCAAAAGAGACGGTCTCAAACATCTTAGTCGGATATTTAAAACGGATATAGCGGTAAATATTGCGGAAGAAATACTCGGTCGTGGAATATTTCATTCCGGAGTCAAGCCAGACGAGGTTTGTGTCCTGATTTACCATGTCTACGGCAATGTACGCCGGAAGTCCGGTTCTCATATTATAGAGCCATTTCACCGGATCCGCATAGGACAGAGGCGTAACACGGTAAGGAATACCTTTGTAGTTAATCTGTGTATAGTTATTCAGAATTTCAAACTGGGAGACGAGTTCCGTCATCTCACCCAGCTTTTTGCTTCCGAGTCTTGAAGCCGTATCCTTGTCTACCACAGGTATCTGGGACATGTTGAGTTCCGATACATCGGTGGTAAAGTTACCGTCGGTGATGGTAATGAGATCGCGGTACCTTGCGGCATTGAATACCTTAAGTCCCAGCGCGGAAGCCAGGATCATGAAAGCGATCAGAACCGCAATGGCGATAAAGCCGAATTTTAACGGTTTGCCCATATTGATCTTGTTCTTTTCCTCACTCTGTACCTTGCGGAATACGACCTGGCCCGTCGCAGGATCTCTGGTGAGTTCCATACCCCGGCCGGAACTGAGATTCTGGATAAAATCCTTGACATAGGTGAGAAAGTTGACCACCAGGAAAATCACAATACATGAAATGAGATAAATAATGAAATTTCTATCTCTGAGGTTAATGGCCGGCAGCATAGAATAAAAGAGTAAGAACATGAGAACGGCCGATATAATAATCCTGGTTAAAATCGATGAAGCTTTTTTTAATTTCATAATTTCCTCCTTTAGCTGATACAGCCTATTGTATCCAGAAATGGTGAGAAAATCAAGGTATATTCGCAGAATAGCAGAGTATGCACGGAAATTTCGGGTATAGGCGGTGCAATAGGCCCTGAAATTGCAGCTTTCCGCCGATATATGTCATAAAACGTCTTGCCGGGTATGAGTCTTCCGTCCCTGCGATAACCTGACCCGGGGAAGTAGACGGAATCAATTGCGGAGGGGACATGGGAGTCCGCCGGTGCTTAGCGAGGTTCCTCACGAGCTTAGCACTGATGCGCACTCCAAAGAGTGCAAACGGTCCCCGCAGCAATTCATTCCGGCCGGATTCCCCCTTCACGACAACCTACCCACGGGGACGGAAGACTCAGATAGACTCCCCCACCACACCGGACATGGTCTGTTCCGGACGCGTCCTCCATTCTCAATTAAATTTCCCGGACTTCACTTTGCAGACATAAAAGAAATTCCTACTTGACAAATAAAAGAGATGTGCTAAAATATTACCTAAGTTTAACAGAAATCCCTATAGAAAAAGGCTGCGAAAGTGTCAGTAGAATCTTATTTCCCATCAGAGAGAAGGAATCACCGGCTGTAAGTTCCTTCAGGTTCAGATAAGTGTTCGAATTTCCCACCGGAGCTGCATGGCCGAACCGTGATACATTCAGTAGGCTGTGACGGATCATACACGTTACGTATAAGATAAGAGCCTGCATGGCAGGAAACAGGGTGGTACCGCGAGCTTGATGCCTCGTCCCTTCGCAATTGCGAAGAGACGGGGCTTTTTATGTTGCAGACGGCATAATTTATCTGTGGGCCGTTTCAAATTCACACTTCAAAAAGGAGTCAATATGAGAGAGCAATTAGAAAAGATTAAAGAAGAAGCGTTAAAACAGATTGAAGCTTCCGATGCGCTGGAGAGATTAAATGATATCCGTGTTGCTTACCTGGGAAAGAAGGGCGAGCTGACAAGCGTATTAAAGAGTATGAAAGACGTCTCGCCGGAGGATCGGCCAAAGGTAGGACAGATGGTCAACGAGGTCAGAGCGCTGATTGAGGCGAAGCTGGAGGAGACAAAAAACGTTCTGGCCAGAAAAGCCAGAGAAGAGCAGATGAAACGGGAAGTAATCGATGTTACGCTTCCTGCTGAAAAAGGCAATGTGGGACACAGCCATCCGAATACCATTGCGCTGGAGGAAGTGGAGCGCATTTTTGTGGGCATGGGATATGAGGTTGTGGAAGGCCCGGAAGTGGAGCATGATCTGTATAACTTTGAAAAACTGAATATTCCGGCAAACCATCCGGCAAAGGATGAACAGGATACTTTCTATATTAATAAGGAAATCGTATTAAGGACCCAGACATCGCCGGTTCAGGTACGGACAATGGAGCAGGGAAAACTCCCGATCCGTATGATCGCACCGGGACGCGTATTCCGTTCCGATGAGGTGGATGCAACTCATTCTCCGTCCTTCCATCAGATTGAGGGACTTGTAATTGATAAAAACATCACATTTGCCGATTTAAAAGGGACGCTGGCTGAATTTGCCAGGGAATTATTCGGACCGGAGACAAAGGTTAAGTTCCGCCCCCATCATTTCCCATTCACGGAGCCGAGTGCCGAGGTGGACGTAACGTGCTTTAAATGCGGCGGAAAGGGCTGCCGTTTCTGCAAAGGCTCCGGCTGGATTGAGATCCTGGGCTGCGGTATGGTACATCCCCATGTGCTGGAGATGAGCGGCATTGACCCCGAGGAGTATTCAGGGTTTGCTTTCGGTGTGGGACTGGAGCGAATTGCGCTGTTGAAATACGAGATAGACGACATGAGACTTTTATATGAAAATGATATCCGTTTCCTGAAGCAGTTTTAATAAGCGGATTAGATGATGAAAGAGCAGAGGAGATAGAAATGAACACAGCATTATCCTGGATTAAAGCATATGTTCCGGACTTAGACGTAACGGCTCAGGAGTATACCGACGCCATGACCTTAAGCGGAACAAAAGTAGAGGGCTATGAGTGCCTTGATAAAAATCTGGAAAAGATTGTGGTTGGTCAGATTACAAAGATAGAACGCCATCCGGATGCAGATAAACTGATTATCTGTCAGGTCAATGTGGGAGAAGAATCGATCCAGATTGTAACCGGAGCTCCGAACGTGAAGGAAGGAGATAAAGTTCCTGTTGTACGGGACGGCGGCCGGGTTGCAGGAGGCCATGACGGAGGGCCGCTTCCTGAAGACGGAATCAAGATTAAAAAAGGAAAACTCAGAGGAATTGAATCATACGGAATGATGTGTTCCATCGAGGAACTGGGATCCAGCCGTGAAATGTATCCGGATGCTCCTGAATCTGGCATCTATATCCTCCCTGACGATTGTGAAGTGGGTGCGGATGCGGTGGAGATTCTGGGACTGCGCGACGTGGTATTTGAGTATGAAATCACATCCAACCGCGTGGACTGCTACAGCGTTATCGGTGTTGCCAGGGAGGCGGCTGCCACATTTAATAAGAAATTCATGCCTCCGGTTGTGACGGAGACGGGAAACAGCGAAGATATCCATGATTATCTGGAAGTATCCGTGGAGGATACCGGGCTATGTCCGAGATACTGTGCAAGAATGGTGAAAAATATAAAAATAGCGCCATCGCCGGTCTGGATGCAGAGACGTCTCGCTGCAAGCGGAATCCGTCCAATCAACAATATCGTTGATATTACGAATTACGTTATGGAAGAATACGGACAGCCGATGCATGCATTTGATTACGATCAAATCGGCGGTCATAAAATCATTGTAAAATGTGCAAAAGACGGAGATGTGTTCCAGACTCTGGACGGACAGGAGCGGAAGCTGGACAGCCATGTCCTGATGATCAATGATGCGGAGAAGGAAGTGGGAATTGCCGGAATTATGGGTGGTGAAAACTCAAAAATCACAGATAATGTAAAGACCATGGTTTTTGAGGCAGCCTGCTTTGATGGTACGAATATCCGTCTTTCCTCAAAACGTGTGGGACTTCGGACCGATGCGTCGGGCAAATTCGAAAAGGGGCTCGATCCGAATACGGCAAAAGCCGCAATCGACCGCGCCTGCCAGTTGATTGAGGAACTGGGAGCTGGTGAAGTGGTAGGCGGAATCATTGATGTCTATCCGGTAAAAAGAGAAGGCAACAGAGTGAAATTCGAACCGGAGAAAATCAACCGGCTTCTGGGAACGGACATCGCGGCAGACACAATGCTTGAATACCTGGGACGGGTGGAACTGGACTATGATAAAGAAACGGGTGAAGTGATTGTGCCTAGCTGGAGACAGGATATACACTGCATGGCGGATCTGGCGGAGGAAGTGGCGCGGTTCTACGGATACGATGTGATTCCGACCTCTCTCCCGACCGGTGAGGCTACAACAGGAAAACTGTCCTTTAAGCTGAGGGTGGAAGAAGTGGCCAGGGAGATTGCGGAGTTTTCAGGATTCAGCCAGAGCATGACTTATTCCTTTGAAAGCCCAAAGGTATTTGATAAGCTGATGCTTCCGGCAGACAGCGGGCTCAGAAATGCAATCACAATCTCCAATCCGCTGGGAGAGGATTTCAGTATTATGCGTACACTGCCGTTAAACGGCATGCTCACCTCCCTGTCCACCAATTACAACAGGAGAAATAAAGATGTGCGTCTCTATGAGCTGGCCACCATCTATATTCCCAAACAGCTTCCGCTGGCCGAGCTTCCCGACGAGCGCCAGCAGTTTACGCTGGGCATGTACGGCAGCGGGGACTTCTATACGATGAAGGGTGTAGTTGAAGAATTTTTCGACAAAATCGGAATGAAGAAAAAGCCGCATTATAATCCGGAGGCGGGCAAAGCATTCCTGCATCCGGGCCGGCAGGCAGAGATCATTTACGATGGGACAAGTGTCGGATATCTGGGGGAAATCCATCCCGATGTTGCCGATAATTACAAACTGGGTGAGAAGACGTATGTGGCGGTTCTCGATATGCCGTCCATCCTGCCCAATGCCACCTTTGACCATAAGTACACCGGAATCGCCAAATATCCGGCTGTGACAAGGGATATCAGCATGGTTATGAAAAAAGAGATCCTGGCCGGTCAGGTGGAAGATATCATTGAACAGAGAGGCGGAAAGATCCTGGAAAGCTACAAGCTTTTCGATATCTATGAGGGTAGCCAGATCACTGCCGGTTATAAATCTATCGCTTACTCAATCACCTTCAGGGCTAATGATCACACGCTGGAGGATAAAGAAGTAAATACGGTTATGAATAAGATTCTGAACGGCCTGCAGGGGCTTGGAATCGAACTTAGAAGTTAAATTAAGCGGGTAAGAGGCACCCGGCCACAGCTGATTCGTCAGCCATGGCCGGGCGCTTTTTTTTGAAGTCAGCGGCCTGTGCGGAGCGGGGGTTATCGTTGTAAGACAGTGACCTGAGGCGGAACCTGCAGGTTCGGCTATCGTCTATACAAATTATCGATGAAAAAAACGAGATATGAATTGGCGGGCGGAAATTAATGCCCGCCGTTTTTTTCAACGAAATATTCCAGGCAGCGTTCGCCGGCAGACCGGTTCCTTTTTCTGGAAATTACAGGAGGCATAAAATGGGGAAAAAAAGGCTATTCTTACAGAAAGAAAGTAAATCAGGAGGCGGTTAGAAATGAATAATGAATTTGAGATAGTTAGTGTCAAGGGGCGGGAGATTCTGGATTCCCGCGGGAACCCTACGATAGAAGCAGAAGTAACACTGGAAAATGGAGCGGTGGGCAGGGCGGCGGTACCCTCAGGGGCATCTACCGGTAAATTCGAAGCGGTGGAACTGAGGGACCGTGATACACGGTATCATGGACTTGGAGTAAGCACCGCCGCAAGCAATATCGTCAATGTAATCGGCGAGACGGTTCTGTTTGAAAATGCGTTGGAGCAGAGAAAAATAGACCGGCTTATGATAGATGCCGACGGAACGGAAAACAAGGAAAAACTGGGAGCCAATGCGATTCTCGGTGTATCGATGGCCGTTGCAAGAGCTGCGGCCGAAGGCCTTCATATCCCGCTGTACCGTTACCTCGGTGGAATCGGGGCATCGACGCTGCCTGTTCCGATGATGAATATCCTGAATGGCGGCCGCCATGCGGACAATACGGTGGATTTGCAGGAATTCATGATTATGCCTGTCGGGGCATCCAGCTTTTCCGAAGGTTTGAGAATGTGTTCGGAAATTTACCACACACTGAAAAAGGTATTAAATGAGGGCGGATACAGTACGGCTGTCGGCGACGAGGGCGGCTTTGCCCCGAATCTTAAAAATGCCGAGGAAGTGCTGGAGACGATCGTAAAGGCAGTCGAGAAAAGCGGTTATCATCCCGGCTACGACATTAAAATCGCCATCGATGCTGCATCCAGCGAGCTTTACGATGAGGCCAGCGGACTGTACCTGTTCCCAGGTGAGACTGTGATGAACGGCCGGGAGATACGGCGCACGGCCGGGGAGATGGTGGACTATTATAAGAGGCTGATAGGCAAATTTCCCATCTGTTCCATCGAGGACGGCCTCCAGGAAGATGACTGGGAGGGCTGGAAACGGCTGACGGATGAACTCGGTAAGAAGATTCAGCTGGTGGGAGACGATCTCTTCGTTACAAATACCAAGAGGCTCAGCAGAGGAATCAAAGAGGGTGTGGCCAACTCTATCCTTGTCAAAGTAAACCAGATTGGTACGCTGACAGAGAGCTTTGATGCCATAGAGATGGCGAAAAAAGCAGGATATACCACAGTGATTTCCCACCGTTCGGGCGAGACGGAGGATTCCTTCATAGCTGATATTGCAGTAGCGGTAAATTCCGGACAGATTAAAACCGGAGCGCCGTGCCGTTCCGATCGTGTGGCGAAATATAACCAGCTTTTGAGGATTGAAGAGCAGCTCAGATAAGAGTGCCGGCCGTACCGCTGTCATTTCTCTCTGAACGCGGATAAGCAGATAATGCATAAAACCTGCCATCAGGCAGCCTGGTAGGATAAGGCTGTGTGGCGGCAGGTTTTTGTACCTGATACCACAATATTTATATTGTGAAAACATGAAAATAACTGTTAGACATTGATATAATTTGGTGAAAATGCAGGAGGCATCGGCGCTTATGAGGTAGCCGGATTCACGGCGGTGGAGACATTGGGTGGAAGATGATATATCTGCCATTGGACGAGCTGCTGCAAAACGTCTGACATCGTAACACTTCATGTACTGCTTGTTGATGTACGCGTCATATGATTGGGGAAGAACAAATTAAAAAAATGAAAGAGGGGGCAATTTTAATTAACACGGCCCGGGAAGGCCTTGTAGATGATGTGGCTCTGGAAAAAGCGGTGTGTACCGGAACGGCTGATTTGGGAGATATTATAATTCCAATGCTGGTAAATGATATCCTGAGATTATCAGAGAGAGAGGAACCGGAGTTGGGGATGACGCCGGTGCCGGCCTTCCCGACAAAATATATATTTCAAACAAATGGTTGTCTTTCAGGAAAAAATATGGTATGATACAGTTGTTTGACTATAGGAGGTGCTAAAATGATAAGAGGTATTCTCACCTTTTTATTCGTTGCGATTTGCTTATTTTTATCAGTAGTAATCTTACTTCAGGAAGGTAAATCCGCAGGCCTGTCCGGTTCCATCAGCGGTATGGCAGACAGCTACTGGGGAAAGAATAAGAGCCGTTCCATGGAAGGCAAGTTGGAGAAAATGACAAAATATGGTGCATTTCTCTGGCTGGTGCTTGCATTTATATTGAACCTGAAAGTATTGTAATCCGGACACTCCTGGCAGCAGGGGTGTTTTTTCTTTACAGGAAAGGAAATTTTGTATTTTTTTGCATGTAACAGGAGAATTTCCTGCATAATAAGAAAAAGAAAACTAATGGAGAATTAAATTGAAAATCAAGGATAAAATTAAAAAGAAATTAAAACCCGGAAAAAAGCCGGGGAAACACACAGAGTGTATCAGTTCCCGCACTGAGAAAGACAGAGGGCGGGAGAGGACGGGAAGTGTGCCAGCAGATACGAAGAACCGTGATAAGTCAGGGGGCAGGGAGTATTTTGAGCCTGAAAATGATGCGGAATTTCTGAGAAGAAAGCAGATGATTCTGGCACTGATGAATGACAAAGCCTACGTCCCCATGAAGATGAAGGAACTGGCAATACTTCTCGATATTCCGAAGGAACAGAGAAGGGAACTTAAGTCTGTGCTGGATGCGCTGTTAAAGGAAGGCCAGATCAGCCTGTCCGCGAAAGGAAAACTCGGCAGGCCGGAAACATTTGCCCTGACGGGCATTTTTACCGGCCACTCCAAAGGATTTGGCTTTGTGACGGTAGAAGGAAGAGAAAAGGATGTCTTCATTCCCGGTGACAGGACGGGCGGCGCCATGCATGGCGATAAGGTGCAGATTGTCATCGAGGAGGAAGATAACGGGAAACGGGCGGAAGGCTATGTTGTCCGTGTTCTGGAACATGCCAATGAAAATCTGGTCGGCATCTATGAAAAGAGCAAGGGATTCGGATTTGTAATTCCGGATAACCAGAAAGTTTCAAAGGACATTTTTATTCCCCAGGGGTGTGACGCGGGAGCGGTGACCGGTCATAAAGTGGTTGTCAGAATTAAAGATTTCGGTGACGGTAAGGGAAAGAAGCCTGAGGGTGTTATCACAGAGATTCTGGGGCATATCAACGATCCGGGGATTGATATCCTGTCCATTGTGCGGGCCTATAATCTGCCGGAGGATTTTCCGGAAGCAGTGATGGAACAGTTAAAGAGGATTCCGGATCAAGTGCTGCCGGAGGAGCTTGCTGGAAGAAAGGATCTGAGAGAACTTCAGACCGTCACAATCGACGGGGAGGAGGCAAAGGATCTGGATGATGCGATTACAATTAAAAAAACGCAGGGCGGATATGAACTGGGTGTCCATATCGCCGATGTCACCCACTACGTCAGAGAACACAGTCCACTAGACGAGGAAGCGCTCAAGAGAGGAACCAGCGTGTATCTGACCGACCGCGTGATTCCGATGCTCCCCCATAAGCTGTCCAACGGTATCTGTTCCCTGAACCAGGGAGAGGACCGGCTTGCGCTCAGTTGTCTGATGGATATCGATGAGAAGGGAACTGTAACCGGGCATGAGATTGCCGAGACAGTAATCCGTGTAGACAGGCGGATGACATATATGGCGGTCAATGCAGTGATTACGGAGCATGATCCGGAAGCGATGAAGGAATATGAGGGCTTTACCGGTATGTTTGAGCTGATGAAGGAATTGGCTGATATTCTGAGGAAGAAACGCCACAGCCGCGGTTCCATTGATTTCGATTTTCCGGAGAGTAAGATCGTACTGGATGAGAAGGGCCGGGCTGTCGAAATCAAACCCTATGACAGAAATGCTGCTACCCGCCTGATTGAGGATTTTATGCTGCTCGCGAACGAGACGGTGGCAGAGGATTACTTCTGGCAGGAAATTCCGTTCCTTTACAGGACACATGACAATCCTGACGAGGAAAAGATGAAGAAGCTGGGGACATTCATCAATAATTTTGGTTATACAATCCGCATGCCCGGTGGGGAGGTGCATCCGAAGGAGCTGCAAAAGCTGCTTGATAAGGTGGAAGGCACGCCGGAGGAGGCTCTGATCAGCCGCCTGACCCTGCGCTCCATGAAGCAGGCAAAATACACTACTCAGAATTCAGGTCATTTTGGCCTGGCGACAAAATATTATACTCATTTCACTTCCCCTATCAGACGGTATCCGGATCTTCAGATACACCGCATTATCAAGGAATGCCTGAACGGAAAGATGGATGGAAAAAGAGTGTCTCATTACGAAAAGATTCTTCCCGAGGTATCGGTCAAAACGTCGGCCCTTGAGCGGAGAGCGGACGAGGCGGAGCGGGAGACTGATAAGATGAAGAAAGTCCAGTATATGGAACAGTTCATCGGAGAAGAATTTGAAGGCGTCATCTCCGGCGTGACAAACTGGGGTTTCTATGTGGAGCTGCCGAATACAGTGGAGGGGCTGGTGCATATCCATGAGCTGCGTGACGATTACTATCTTTTCGATGAACTCCATTACGAACTGATCGGTGAGATGACAAGAAGGACTTATAAATTAGGTCAGCCAATACGGGTGCAGGTAACAGGCTGCGACCGTTTTGCAAAGACCATCGACTTTATTCCGGCCGGCAATATAAACACGGCAAGATAGTGGAATAAAACAGGAGGATAAGAAACAAAATGGGAAAAGAGAGCGTTAAATTAATTGCCAATAATAAGAAAGCATACCACGATTACTTTATTGATGAAAAATACGAGGCGGGAATTGAACTATTTGGTACGGAGGTAAAGTCGCTCCGCATGGGTAAATGCAGTATCAAGGAATCTTTTATTAAGATTGAGAACAACCAGGTCTATGTTTACGGTATGCATATCAGTCCTTATGAAAAAGGCAACATTTTCAATAAAGATCCGCTGCGCAGCAGGAAACTGCTGCTGCACAAGCTGGAAATCAGGAAGCTGCAGGCCAAGATAAAGGAAAAGGGCTATACCCTGGTCCCGCTTCAGGTCTATTTCAAAGGCAGTCTGGTAAAGGTGGAGATTGGACTGGCAAGAGGTAAAAAGCTCTACGATAAGAGGGATGATATAGCAAAAAAAGATGCAAAGCGCGAGATTGAGCGCGAGTTTAAGGCAAGAAACAGCTAGAAACCGTTGGACAGCAGCAGAAATTTAATATGACAGCTCATTGGCAGGCGGCGGGTAACCGGCTCAAAAAAAGGGATGTGAGTTGTGGGCTGTCATTAAAAGGCAGAGAATAGATGTATTACAGGCAGGAAATAGCAAAAAATTGCGGGCCGGCCCCATTGACAGACGATACGGTTAGTGATATGATAATGGGGCATAAAACCCGTTAAACGGGGCAGTACCGGTTTCGACAGGGATCATGCAGCTGGTGAAGCTATCCGCATGCGATGCGTTAAATGGCAAACTTAAAATTAAACGCTAACAATAATAAATTAGCTTACGCAGCCTAATTCGGCTGTTGTCAGCCTTAGAGCACTCACACTTTAAGAATCTGGCATCGACTATGTGAGAAACGATAGTGGGAGGGTTCCGGACCGCTAGTCGTATCAGGGACTACTGAAGTTCTGAGGATGTTCGTTTCCGCAGGATAGAGGGAATGTCAAAGAACGGACTATGATAGTAGAAGAACAGGGAATTGGTTTTTGGACACGGGTTCAACTCCCGTCTGCTCCATCGGAAGAGTCTTGATTTATCAAGGCTCTTTTACTTTTAGTAATCAAAAGGTAATCAAAGGGGTAATCAAAACATTAGTTCTATAAAAACCAATGGAAAGGAGGATTCTTGTACGTATGATTATATAAATATTATTTCGAGATACGGAATTATCAGTATTTGGAAATAGTGTTTTTTATTGGCGCTCTGTCAATAGTTAGTAGAACCATTCAATAGCATTAATTAGTGTAGTTGGGCTTGGATTAGCAGTGTCATATGACTCTTATTCTTCCGAAGTAAACCCCCTCATATAAACCTCCACGACGCTGTGGATCAATCCATCCCCATTTAGCGGCTCTGACTCATATTCGCGGAATGCCGTCCAGAACTGGTCATATTCACACTGCGACAGAACCATTTCTCCGGTTGCTTCGGCACGTTCTTTGTATTTATAATATAAATTATACAATTGCTGTTTTAGCGTTTCACGTCTGGCGTTATTCCTGCGTTCTTCCATACCATCCATCTTCTGTTCAATCCCCTGCAGCATCATACTTAGCACATTAAATTTGTCTCTGGTTACTTTATTGTCCGCTTTACTAGATTCTTTGATTTCCTTAATATCAGTCATAATGGAGGTTAACTTTTCTTCGTGCTTTAATAGCATGGAGCTTTCTGATTTTCTTTTCCTCGACCATTTCGTTTCCAGCCCAATCATATTACAGAATTTATCTAGTATATTTCCAAGTTGCGTCACGGCCAACATTGCCAAAACAACAGCGACAAAAACGTTGACAATGCCCATATCTAGTAGTTGCTCTATGTAATTCATTTCAATTATTGGTTCCTTTCCTAAACATTACTCACTGCATTTAAATTATCAACTTACCGCACCGATTGTGACTGTTATTGTCCTGTCAGCTGTCGCCGCACCGTTGACAATAATTTCTTCCATCTGTGGATATTTGATGGGTCCTAACAAAATTTAGGCTGTCTTACCATAACCTGTACTGCCGTACCAGCCGGATAGGTTATACCATCAATAGCTTTTGCATTTGTAAATCGGGGTACTAATGTCATAAATGATATTCAATTATGCCTCCCAGAGAACTTAGTCAAAAGTGACATCGCCGTCTCCACCAATTGTGTATTGTCCGGTCGCGTTTTCGATCATATAGCCATCTTCATCAAATTTATAAATTTTGTCTCCAATGACCTCTATATCTTGTTTTGTACATGTGTAGTTTTGGTGTATAAACCACCATTTATAGGGCGACGAAATGGTGGTTTCATATACCCATCCACCATCTAGGTATTTGGCCGAAATCCAGCCATTTTTGTCCGGGAGATAATACCATGGAGTTCCATTTATAAAACATTTTTTATCAGGAAATATATGTTCGTTGTTTGGCAATGTTCCGATTACAGTATTGCCAGCAGGTAAGTCACGGATGTTTAAAGTACCGTTCACGCTCACTCTGAGGCCATCTACACCTGTTTTAATTGCATATGTAGAAGTAAAGTCTCCTGTATCTGAAACGGAATTTAGGGCGGATTTGAAAGCACTCCATGTGTGTTTCGTATGATTATATACAAAAGGATTTGGACAAATTTTGTGCGTGATTTCGTAATGACGAACGACATTTTCAACGGGAATATTATACTTTTTCATGAGTTCTTTCGTTAAATCTATTGCGGCAGCGACGGTTGCATCTTCAAAGTACCAATCCTTACTAGTGTCTGCCTGACTACCTATGTTCCTGACACATAATTCAATACCGATACTATTTGTGTTCCTACAGACAGAGTGGTAATATTTCCCTTTTGTACCGCAATGCCAAGCAATGTTACGATCTTCAACAGATTGCCAAATTTCACCTTGAAATCCGACGTAGTAATGGGCGCTGGCTCCTATATATTTACTTGCATAGTATTCACAATTGGCCTTCGCTCCACCAGTAGCCCCTACATAGTGGATTACAATATATTTAATACGGTTTAAATTGCTTGAAGTATAATTATGAGGAGTGAATAATTTATTGATTTTCATCATCTATCCCTTCCTTTTCATCAAAACCCATTGAATCCGGATCTAAACCTTCATCGGATTTTTCATAAATCTCCTGTGATATGGAAAGTTTTTGTTCTGTATTATTGCTGTTAATTGTGTTCATGAGTTTGCCTCCTTCGCTTTTGCGTATGGTGTAGAGTATTTGGATTGAAAGCCTAACAAAGTCGTAATATGATCAAAGTGAAAAATAAATGAAGGGAGAGTTTTATGAAGAAAATAGGAAAGAGATTGCGGTGGTTCTTTGCTGTATTATTTTAAAACTTCTTAGGCTTGTATAGGTCAGTTCGCATACCGCTTTCCAGGTTGTCTGCAATACTGGTATTGATTGCGTTTTCTGCACCGGCACTTCTGACAAATCCTGGTGCGTTCTTTTGTTTCTATGCATACTGTGCGTTCTTTACGGCAGCTTCAGCAATACCGGCGGCATTTGCCAATGCAATCAGATTAGCGATATCTCCGTCAGTAACAATGTCAGTGTTATTGCAGGAGATTTTAGCCATCATTAATTCAATCATGGAGGCTCTGGCAATACCAGCAGATTCAGCTTCTCTGATGAAAGCGGCCAGTTCTGATTCAGTTACATTTGCTAAATCAAAAGATGCGTTGGCGGCATAGTATTTCTGTGCCGCCAAGTCTTGGAGATTTTTATTCAACGCGTCCTGTACGATAATATCAGCATTTACAACTCCTTGTTCCTCAAGATAAGATTCAATTAAAGCAGCATTTCCTTCGTTTACCTCTTTTAATATGCCGGTTTGGTTCAGATATGCCGATAAGAGATTGTCGAATGCCTCTTGCGTTTCTTTTGTATTTCCTTTGGCGTCCTGAATTGCTTTTACATAATGTTCTATACCAGACACATCGTCAAATCGATCATTTAATGCTGATAAATCATCGAAGTCAATATGTTTATCAATAAAAGATGCATATGCAGTATTTAATACTGAAAAAGCGTCTTTCATTTTATCGAGCTCAGCTATAGTACCGGAGTATGATAAGTTGGATAATGAAATTGGCTGCTTGTCTGCTTTTTCCTGTGTTTTCCCTATTAACTGGCGAAGTTCTTCAATGGATGTAGTATCATTGAATTTCACATCAGCCAACACGGTCAAGTCTTCACTAGATAGTCCATCAATAAAAGCATTAAATGTAGATTTATCTGCTCCGTCGTAATTTGCTTTGTAATATGCTCTCTTTGCTGATTCCGATAATCCTTTTATGTTGCCTTCCATTAATGCCAGATTATCCGACAACACCTGAGATGCGTTGAATACTTCTTGATAGGATTCTGTTGATTCACTCAGTCCAGAAACTTGTAACTGTGCTTCTTTTTGGATATTTAATGCATATTGTTTTGCTTTATCTCTAGCTTCTTCGGCCTTTTTTAAGTTATCAGAAAACTTTGTGGTTTGAACTTTTGTCGGATTACTATATTTATTATATTCTTCGTTAAGACCATCAATTATTTTCTGCTGTGCAAGCATTGCTTTAGAAGCATCAAGCATCTCTTCAATTGGAGTTGTCTGCGAAGCACGGGTATACACCACATTGGTGAATTGTCCATTTTGCATTTGCTTCTGAGTGTATTGCTCCATTCTATATTCAGAAGAAGTTTTTTTGTTAAGGTATACTTGCGCGTTCTTTTCCAAACCACTTTGTGCTAAATCATGCCTAGCTTTTTCTATACTGTACAGATTCTCTAATTCTTGCCGTTGATTCTGTAGATTGCCCAGTTCCTGTTCATCGGTAAATGACAAAGTACCTAAATCTTGAATTTCTTTTATCTGTTGGTTTACTTCATCTAACTTAGAAGTATAACCATCCATTTCTGATTGAGAATTTGCAATCTCAGAATTAAGTTCTACTGCTTCTTCACTTAATTCTTGGAAAGAAGTAGTACAAGCATCTATTATTTTATATGCTCCGGCAACGGCGGCAATCGCTACAGTTATTCCAAGTAAGACCGGATGAACTGTGGATAGGGCGTTCAGTTCTACTCCTAAACCTTTAATAGATGCTTTAAATCCGGTTGTTGCAGTTGTAGCAGAGACTTGGGTCCTGGTAAGTGCTTCTGTGGAGATTTTAACACCTACAAGTTTTCCTATCTGCGCACTTCCAACGGTTTTTATTTCACTGATTATGCTTGTAAGATTGCCTAGATCTTTTAGTCGCATAGCTTTAAACTTGTTTTTAAATATAATCGTGATATAAGGAAATAAAAAAGAAGGTGGATCTATGCTTATTCATTGTCCTGCATGTAATAAAGAGATAAGCGATATGTCGGATAAATGCATCCATTGTGGCTTTCCTTTAAGGCAACAAATAGAAACTATTTATAAAGAGTACTGAAAGACATAAGGTACTATACTTAGTTTGTAAGCACATGTCTTCATATGATTTGTCAGAATGCAAAAAAACATGTAGACTTTCGACAGCAGAAGATGAAATAAGATGGGAATTACAAAAAATCCCGGCAAACCATTCCCTATGTTCAATTTGTAATTCCATAGACTTATCAAAAATTACAGTCACAAAAAGGTCGCCAAAATTGCAGCTATTGGATTCTTTGGTATGGGAGACAATGGGAAGGTTGAAGTGTCGCTGCGTTGGGACATTCATTAAGAGCATATCAACTAAGGTATGACATACTCCAAGGAAGGGTGCCCTCTCTACTCCTCCCAATCCAAATATTTTTACTCCGTCATGGCTTTCGCCATTGCTGATCCAACGGATTATATAATAACCATTTAAAATGTGATTGGGTTGGCTCGTACGTTACCACGGAATTCTTGCATTTCAGCAAGAACTTTTGTTTCATCCGATTCACTGCTAATAGCAGAATAGTGGTTTCAACGAATTATTCCTTTATTTATTTAGTTTATAGAACCCTATTCGCACAGAATTGTCCGTCACACCATTTTCATGACATCCTTTTCTATACTAGACCAACCAAAAAATCTAGGCATTTTTTGCAGCTCTGCATTTGAGCCAATCTAGGTTCTTTAAAAATGCGCCGATACCAAGCCCGGCTCCGGCAGCCCCAAATAATCCAAGTTTCCCAGTCAGAAAATCCACTGCCTCAGCGAATTTATTTAATAAATCAATGGATGCTTTCATATCATCGCCGCCAAACAGGTTCTGGCCGATTCCAACCCCTGTTTCTTTTAAGCGGTTTAACTTATAATCAACACTATCGAAAATTCCATCCATTGCTTCCATTGCATTCCCGGCGCTTTTCGCCATGGAAACCATTGCGTTTTCAGCGGAATCAAAGTTTGCTAAGATAGCATTCCCAGCGTCTGTCCGTTCTTTCCCGAATAGGGCCTCCAGAGTTTCGGCCTGCGCCTTGCCGGCTAGAGTATTCCATACGTCTGATATTTGCTTTAAGATATCGTAGGTGGATTTATATGTATTGGCGTCCTGCATGACGGAAACGCCTGTTAAATCATAGATTGTCTCTTTGAGATTATCTAAGGATTCACTGAACTGTCCCGTATCCTCGTCAATTCCACGGATGCGCATCGAAACAGTTTTCAGGGCATTCCCGGCTTCACCGGCGTTTCCGGTAATTTCCGCGGCGGCGGTTCCGAGGGCGATAGTCTGCTCCAAGGTGTTATTTCCGGCTGCCATAGCAGAAGCTGAATTTGTCAGGATATCTACGATAGCTCTATTATTCAATGCCTTTGTATTCCCGATCACATTAATCTTCGATATTACTCCGTCAAGGGAATCCCCGGCTTCGATTTTAAACGCTTTTAAAGAGGTGGCTAATCCATCGACGGCCTGGCCGATGTTGAGATCCGGCGAGATAGACGCTAAGATAGCGCTGTTTTTTGCCAGCGCCGCCGCGTCTTTGATACTATATCCCAAACGTGACCAGGCAGCAGCGGCATTAATGAGTTCCGCAGTCGGAACGCCAATCTGTTTTGCCGTATCGTTGGATGTGAAGCAAAATGCTTTCAGCTCTGCTTCTGTTGCATCCGTAATCTTTTTTAAATCGGTAAGGGCAGAATCGAGTTCGGCAACTTCGTTCCACATGTTTTTAATACCGCTAATTACGGCCGACATTCCACCGGCAGCAAACCATTCACCAATTTTTAAATTATTTATTTCCGTATTTGCCATTTAATCTCTCCTTTCCTTATGGACGCGGCAGCCTCCCGGATATGGGAGTGGAGACATTCAAATTCATCGGCCTGCCTCTTTTTTGAGAAGCGTCTGTTCATGTGCTTTTTCTGCCATCAGTGAAATTACTTTATCCTGCAGTTCTTCAATTGGCGTGTCCTTTAGAACAAGATAAACCTCTCCTAAGCGTGAAATCAGGGTTTCCTGTTCGGACAGGAGGGCGGAAGTATAGGTGTATAATTTTGTTTTTAGTTCTACTTCCAGTCTTTTCATTTTTAACCATTTTATAATCATTCGGTTTCTCCTTCATTCTATTTTTCTTTCATTTAGCTGACAGGGCTGGGATTCTATTGGAAATCGTTGTTAACCTTGGGAACTTATTTTGGCCTGTTGGCTGTCCAGCGTTCATATACGAGCTGAGTCTCTTTTTTGTGAAACCAGGCAACAATGTGCCCTTCTTCCTTTTCAGACTCCCAGATAAATTTCGGCTGGCAACCGTGTTTCGTATAAAATATAATCTGCTTGAGCTGGGAGATGGGAATCAGATTGCTTGCTCCGCAGACTTCTTTGGCTTCTTCTAATGAATAAAATTTGATGGCAGGCTCACTCCTTTCTGTTTGGAACTAAATAAAGTATTATTGAAATGCAAAAAAACAGGGCGACAAACCACATCCCGTAGTTTGTCACCCTGCAACGAAACTACAATAATTTTTCCCGAAGGCTCATATGCCCTTCAGGCCTCTTTTGATGTAAAGAGCAGAGAAACTGCACTTTGACGGGTTTATTCCCCGTCCTCAATCTCAACAATATCCAAGACATTGCCGTCCCGGTCTTCCAGAACATCGAAGGTGATTGTCACGGCTCCCGGCTCGCCGGCGGAAGAGAAAGATAATTCCAGGTTTCTCTGAGGCGCGGCCTTATAAGCCGTGATTTTGAGCGGAATTAATTCGCCTTCCTCGTTCTTATCCAGTGTTTCCATGGTCACACGGTAATTTTTCGGAATCTTCTTATTGTTGAAAGCAATTTTCTTAACTCCGGCTCTCTTCTCCACCAGGTAAGCCACTTCATATTTTGCAGATTCCACAACTGCGGACGCTTCGGAAGCCGTAAAGGTGGAGGCAGAAACAGTCCCTGCGATAGAGGTTCCGGCAAAATCTCCCTCGGCATACACAAACACGGAACCGGCTACCGGTTCACTTGTGAGCGTAAGTTTGCCGGACTCACCGCCGACGAGGGTTTCCCTGACCGGAATAATCGCATTTGTCTCGATTGTGCCGTCGCTTAAGAGCGAATAAATCTTGAACGGATGAACCTGGAATTCCAGAGTCATTGTTCCGCTGAGAGGATCGGAGAAGGCGATTGCTTTGCTGCCTTTCTTCATCGCATAAACGGATTCACCCGTAAATCCTGCTGTTGTGGTATTGCAGAAATCTGCGAATAACCAGGGCTCATTTGTTTTGTAGTCCCTGATGTCGAGATCACAACACTGTCTGTTTGCCATGTTTAAATACATAATTTTCTCCTCCTGTTTTTTGTATTGATTTATTTATAATCAGCCCGTGTGAAGGGGGCGGATTGCAGAATTTCAGACAGTTCATGCAAGCTGAACTGTTACGGAGTATTGCCGGTTAGATTTGAGAACCACTGATTGATGTTGAACTGAGTCCCCTTCGTTCCCCAGACGGAAGCAGAAGTACATTGTATGTCGTATACCGCATTGAGCTGCTGGCGGTTAAACTGGTCGAAGAGCTGGTACACTGTGGCATCCCAGATTGAAATGATGTTTAGGCTGCTGCTTCTGGCGGCAAGGGCGGAGATGATATTGGACAGGTCGTAATCCTCTGCCCCCTCTTTTTGCTTCGCCTGCTTCGCTCCTGATTTGAGCTTTTCCAGAATCTTTAATGCCCTCGCATTTTTTGCTTTGGCGGCGTCCTCCGGGCCCGTACTTTTCGCGATATGCTGGCGCTGCAATATCAGGCTGCAGACCTCGCTCCAGTTATTTCTGGAAATATTTCCCGTAAGAGTACCGCCGTCCTGTACCTGATAGGAGCAGGAAGCTTCATGAAAAGAAATTTCACCTGTTATGAAAAAAGATAATGCTTTTTGAATTAACACATTATAAGCTGGATTTGTAACCAGAAAATCGAAGACTGTGCACTTGACTTTATCTGAATCGGAGAGAGAGGCGTAATAATTTAGCTGTTCGGAAAATATCGGACTGCCATCATCTGCCTTTAAATAAGTATCGGTATCTAACAGTAAAAGACTGAGAAATAATTGATAGGAATGAAAGCCAATCGCGGCAATATGACGCAGTGTAACGGCTTTCACGCTGCCGATTCCGGAGACAGGGAGCGGTTCGGGGGAGAGCAGATCAAATTCTGAAAATTTCATATCCGTCACCTCCTATCCATTTCTGTTTTTTCTGATTTGATAATTGGAATGGTAAGTATAGGAAAGTATTTTGCCGTAAAAACCGCTGCCTGGCTCAGGGAGCTTGACTGGTTCTTTTTCCGAGAGCTGCATATCTCCGATGGCATAGTTCTTTTTAATGGAATCCGTCACGGTGAGCGACAAAATCAGGCTGTCGATTGTCTGGCACAGACAGTCGGTACGGTTCCCGTAAATCCCCCTGGAAGCGAAATATTCTTTTTCCGGTCCGGACAAGTGTATGAGGTCTTTGTGGCAGAAGACTGTGACGGCAACGCCAACCTCTTTGAGAAAACGATTAGGCACTTTGAGGAGCTGGGTTTCTATAAATAATGCACACCGGCTGTCCGGTACGGCGCCCTCCAGGTACGGAAGGTCAAAACAATGGCCGGTGAGCGTTACCTCTTTTGGCTGTCCTGTTACGGTAGTGTGCATTTTCCCGCCATACCAGTTTTGCTCCCGGGTGAAATCAGGATCGTCGGGAACCGGCATGACTAATTTGACTGTATCTTCGTCTTCTAAGAGCAGAGACATCAGACTTTCTTTGATTCTGGCCATATCAGCCAGTGGATTTGATATTTGCGTCACGGTGGCCTCCTTACTCTCTGCCGTCAATGAACTGTCTGAACGCCTGGTGCAGCCCTGTGGAGGCCAGCCCGGATACGGCGCCGGCTACAATGATGTCAACGGAAAATTTTTGCTGTGCGGTACATGCCAGAAGCGCGCCGGCTGCACAGCAGATGGTCGGAATCCATTTATTATCGACGTCTGAAATCCATTTCTTCATGATGCAGCCGATGATGAGACAGGCTGTAACCACAAGGGGGATATACATTCCGGTAATAAAAGTTAAATCCATAATTACACCTTCTTTCTGGAATTTGTATGTGCCGGCAGCAGAAGCGATGTGGTTTTGCTGCCGGCCTGGCCGCTACAAAAAGCAGTAACGTAAGCTCTTTTTCTTCATTAGGTTGGATTGGATAAAACGAGATAAGCTTGTAAATACACGGCATTTGCGATTCCTGCCGCACTTCGGTGTCCCCCAAAAGACAGCTTGCCTGAACTATTACGTATTTTTGGAGAAGCATTCCAACAGAACCGTAGAGTTAATATTATATAAGGTACGAAGAAGTACAGATTTGTTTTTATTTAAGGTAGAATTCAATTTGGCGTGATTACTGTTAATCTGAGGGGAAATCAAAAATGCCCTGTCGATCAGCCAGGAGAACAGGCCGGCATAGTTCCTGGACAGGTACATCCCCTGAATTTCTCTGATAAGCTCATCGAAATCACTTCGAAGAAGCAGATACTCCTCGTCATTTTTATCATTGCGGTTGTAATCGTACAGATTCAGGGAATATCCGGCAATCAGATCCTCCACCTTTTTACACGTCTTCCGGTTCAAATCCAATTCGAATTTATTAAAAAAATGGGACATCGGCAGGGTGGGGTCATTGGAACGGAATTCGGTAAATACGAGTTTGTATAAGCAGTTCATCGGACAATGCAGCTCAGGATTGATATTTTCCTTATTAAAGTCCTTTCTGATGAGCTGCCAGAAAGCCGGGTACTTGTTTTTCTTTATATTCATATCACTTTTGATTCTTTTTATTTCCCTGGACAAGTCAATGTCAAACCTTCGTTTTGCATTGTCAATGGCCACCTGGGCCAGGACTGACAGGATACACACGTAATCGGAGTACTTTTTATCGGTGGAATTACAGGCGTAGGTCTGGGCAATCTGAGCCAGATTGCTTGATTCCCCCACATCTAACTGTGATTTTGCAAGCACGTTATCCAGGTTGGCGAAGTCGTCCATCGTGTTTTGGCAGACATTTTTGTCTTTGGGAATATTGTTTACAATGGTGGGATAGTACAGGCGGCATTTTCTGGCATGCTCCACGATATCGGGCTGATTGGTGGTGTATCCGCTGTCCGAGTCCTGGTCAGAGCCGTTATTCCTGTCCTGAAAGTCGGTTCCGATGAGATTGACGGCAATAATCTGCTTCCCGAATTCAAAATATTCATCAAATTCCGGGCCGGATACATTGTGCAGGTAGGTCAGGTTATTTTTGCTGTTGAACGGACTTCTGAAAAAGGCCAGATATTCTCCGCTGCCAAAACGTTTTGTATGGCACTGGACGGCGCCGGTTTCGACGGAGAAGGTGCGGTCATCATCGACGGATTTTTCCCGTCCGGTGGCGGCATACAAAAGCATGGCATAGGGGGAACCGACGATCACCAGGTTTTCCGCATCCTGTATGAGCTTTCCGCATTTCAGATTCAATACGTACGTTTTGATAATGAATTCCTTGCGCCGTCTGAAATAAGAGCTGCGCTGGAAATCGGGATTCTGCCTGCAAAGAGCGGCAAGAACCTCATAGTCGTTGGAGAAATTACTGTTTTTTTGCAGGTAATTTAGAAACGCTCCGTTATCCTGTTTGAGCCGGTTGACATATTCAATGCTTGTCCGTGTTACATTATCCATGATGGCTTCGTCTAAGGAATTGACCATCTGATAGCTCATTTTCTGTACCTCACCCAATTTGCTCTCATGGGCGGTTTTTACAATGCCGAACATACAGCCATTTTCATGAACCTTCCTGCACCACAATTCATAGGGAACATCAAATTTCAGCCATTTCATCGAATTATCGGTTGTAATCAGCTCAATATCCCTGACAAAATGTACAGTTCCAAACATGTCTGTTACGGTTGCGTTCTCATATTCATCCCCGAAATATTCCCTGAAAAATTTCTGGATATGGCAGCAAAAGCTGGCCATTTTGCAGAAATGGTGCCTGAGCAGGATATAACCGTTGCCCCATTCCGGAAAAATACGGCTGTCGATCAGCGCCTGGCCGTCGAACAGCGTATTTTTCAGGGTATAGTTCCCGATATGCTTCGCGATGCAATGACGGTCCCTGTCGGTCTCCACGCTTATGACGTCTGTCATAAAAGTCCGCTCCACGTCTTTTAGGATCAGGATATTTTCGGGCTTTATTTTTACCTTGCCTATAATGGTGCTTGATACCAGAGGGGCATAGGCGCTGATTTCGACAATAGCCGGATTATCTTTGGGCAGCCTGATTCCCATATATAGAAATTCCCGGGCCTTTTTGTGCAGCCTGTCCCGGATGAACATACAGGAGCCTTTTTTTGCCTTCCCGGTGCTTCGATAGAGCATTTTATAATGTATCACTTCGCGTTTCGTTATTTCGCCGCTACGCTTACGGGTGGTATATTCGACGTTCACTCCTTCATTATAGAAGATTTTACGGATTTCTTCTTTGGAGTGTTTGCTGTACTTTTCCTGATTCAGATTCGCCGCTTTAATCAGCGCGGCTATTTTCTGTCTTTTGTTCTTCTTTTTTACCGCCTGCTTTAGCCAGCTTGTACTCTGTCCGGGCAGCCTTTGCCAGCTTCTTTAGATGGAAGATTTCCTCCTCATAAGAACGTGAACCAAAATTAAATTCGAGGCAGATAATATCTCTGGTAGAGCTTTCATTCAGCAGTTTCAATCCGTTTTCCATCAGATAATCCTTGAAAAGACTGTTAGTAAACATCGCTTTTTTATATTCGAAGTGGTCCCTGACTCCATTATTGTATTCATATAAGGTGCTTGCCTCTATATTTTTGATTCTGATTCCGTATTTACCTGTCGTCATTCCTGTCACATCCTTTCTTATTAATCCGTTTTATGCTTATTTTTGTTTTCCTGTCCTGTGCCGGAGGTTCCGGCCTCCCGTTCCCTTGCGGCATAATTTAAACTCTGGGAAATGCGGTTTAAATTCCACGGACTGGGCCGGTCGGTGCTGAAATCGGCTTCATAAAGTACGCCGGCAAAGGTTCTGTGTAATTCCTCACGGTTTTTTTTCATACGTTTCACTAATCCTTTCTTGTTCTGTTTTCTTAATCTTTCGGATATGTATGATCCAGATAATAATTCTCTCTTTGGCGCAGAATATCTTCGCAGACGGAAATACCAATACGGTAAACGTCATCTTTCTCTGTTGTGAAGCGCTGATAATACTTCCACCAATTAATAATTTCTGAATCCGTTCTCTGTATCGTCTGTTCATATAGAAAGTCGTAAATAACGGAAGTGGTATTTTGCTTCAATCTAACATTCTCCTTTTACATTTATTATCCGGCGGTCAGCGTTTGCAGGCTGTGGTTACCGGGCGCTGTTATCTATTTCTCCAATGTAAGTTTGATTGCGCCGAAAAACAGAACATTTGTTCGAAATACGATTGACACAAACATATGTTCGTGATATACTCGTAGATGTAAATAAATGGAAATAAAAAACTTGCCCTTAAACGGCATCAGGCATCTTGCCGAAAAAAGACAGGGAGGGAGAGTATCAAAAAGAGAAAATGACTATATGAACGATGTAAATGAAAAAATGCAAGGGTATGGTATAAATGAATACAGATAAGATTTTAGACGGGTATTATAAAGATAATGCTCAGAAGCTGCGCGCGATAGTAGACAAACTGCTGAGAGATTTTGGCGGCATATCCCAAAAAGATTATGATGATTTTTACAGTCTGGCCAATGCGGTATTTGCCGGGGCGTTAAAGCAGTATGACGCCGCCCGGGATTTCGATGGATTTCTTTACTCCTGTCTGTCGAACAGGATTAAAACAGAGATAACACGAAGGAACCGTATCAAACGGCGGGCTGACATGACTGCCATATCAATAGATACTCCCATCGGCGGGGAGAGCGGTGCGACAATCGGCGATACGCTTCAGTCTGAGTTTGACATAACAAAAGAGATTGACAGAGAAACCGGCTTATTCCGGGATGATAAAGTGGTAAGATACCTTGACAGAATACCGGTCCGGACAAGGCGGATTCTTGAGATGAAAATGGAGTCCATACCGGCATCGGATATCAAAAAGATATTAAAGCTGTCGGACAAGGATTATGAGAGGTATTACCGGCAGGCCCGGGTTTTTGATTATACGAGTATTCTGTTTCAGGATACCGGCATGGTTAGCAATTTGGAGGAGGTTACAGTTATGCAGAAATCGACACAGACGTTGGAAAAAAGCAAGCCGGACAAGCTTTGCATTGCATCGATTAATAAAAAAATAGAACGGCATACCATCCGGTTTGATCATCCGTTACAGCGCGAATCGGAGCAATGGAGCCCGGCCATGAAGGGAAATCTGATATCGGATATTTTACAGGGGAATCCGATCCCCCCACTGGTGTTTGCGGAACAGGTGGCGAACGGACTGGCCATCATCTGGGATTTGGACGGCAAGCAAAGATGTACGACAGCCTACTCCTTTTCGAAGGATGCTTTTAAAATAACTAAGAATATCAGACGATGGCTGATCGCATACCAGACATCGGTAAAAGGAAAGGACGGGACCGAGATTTTTGATAAATCCGGTTTTCCTGTATATGAAAAGCAGGAATTTGATATCAGGGGAAAAAAATATTCGGAGCTTCCGGAAGAATTGCAGGACAGATTCAAGGAATACAATTTTGAGATCGTACAGTATCTGAATTGTTCAAGTGAAGATATTGCCTACCATATTGCAAGATATAATGAGGGCAAACCGATGACCGTATCGCAGAAAGGGCTTACCAGGCTAGGAGAGAAGTTTGCAACGATGGTCAAGAGTATTTCCGGCATGCCTTTTTTCAGGGATTATGGCGGTTATAAGGTGTCTGAGGGGGGCAACGGAACCGTTAACAGGGTGGTTGTGGAGAGTGTAATGGCGGCCAATTTTCTGGAACATTGGAAGAAGAAGCAGGAGGATATGTGTGAATTCATTAAAGATAATGCAACAGCGGAGGATTTCGACAGCTTCGAGGATTTGGTGGAGAGGATTACAAGGGCTGGAACGGAAGAAACATTTAACATGTTTGATTCAAAAGATTCCTTTATGTGGTTCGGCCTGTTTGCCAGATTCGTAATGACGGGATTTGACGACAGCAGATTCATAGAATTTATGGCTGAATTTTCCCGTTCCCTGCACCGCCGGGAGATTAACGGAAAGAGTTTTGATGATTTAAATGGGAAAGCAACAAAGGATAAAGCGGTGGTTCTAAACAAGATTAATCATTTAGAGAAGCTCATGAATGAATATTTGGGCACCGGAAAGGAAGCGGGGCCGGTTGATGGAGAAAAGAGCATATTAGAATTTTTACGAGATACGGTAAGTCCAGGTATAACACAGGAAGATTTCAGCTTGTATCAGGAAATTTTGGAGGATTTAACGCTTAATGTGGATCATTCTTCGAAACTGCTTGAAGAGGCAAACCGGCCGTCTTTACTGGCGCTGGTCGCTTATTCTATTGAAAAGGATATGGATCTCGACATATGGATTGTAGAGTTTTTCAAAAAGAATGCCGCGTACTGTTCAAATCAGACAGAGAATTATAAAAACATGGTGAAGGAGCTGACGGCGTATTTCCGGAAGCTCCATTAAATATTGATAGCTTGAGGTGGGAAAAACCCGTATCTGCGAAGGAGGAACAGATGGATAAAAAATCATCGGAAGCAGCTCTTGAGGTTCAGCAAAGCGCTGCCGAATGCAGGCTCCCCTGTGCGCTGCCTGCTGAGCTGAGGAGTATTGGGAATATGACCGCATCTATACGGTCGGCAACTTTATATACGGGACAGAGCGGGGAGAGGAGTTTGCCGACGCAGAGCATCAGGGCTTCAAGACGAAATATTCCGTCATGCTGCCTGTGAACTGTGAACTGGTAAAAAAAGAATGAGACACAGGTATGATGGAAATAGGTCGGGAGGTAAAACCGGTGGAATTTATTAATACGGATGTATGGGGAATTGAACATGCCCTCCGCTGGTGCCACAATCTGCAAAACACCTGGGCAAAAAGCGACAGCGGATTATGCAAAGGCGGTGACGATGGTATCGGCTGTGTGCATTGTGCAATCCGGCAGCGGTGTTCCCATTTTTATAACCGTGAGTTTGTGCTTGGTATAAGAGACATGGAATTAATGCAGGGACTTATTTGGGCAGGTGGTGAAGAGGCAGAGTTCCTGCAGATGATACATGTGGCGGTGGATTTAGTGACGGACATGGGAGAGGAGCCGGAATGGAAGAAAGACGCTGCCGGAAAAATGGGAGATGAAGCTGTATGTGTAACGTGGGATACGAATTACGCAAAACTGCGGGAACTTTACAAACAGATTAGAAAGCATGGGGACAGGAATGTTCAGGCGGTCTCCTTCGAAAGATGGATTAAATCGCTTCCATACGGCAAGGAGCTGATAGAATACGAAGGAGAGGAGCGCCGGAATGGGGAGTAATGAAAAAAAGGACAAAACCAAAACGGTTTTGTCCTCTCTGAATGGTGGTATGATTCACGGCAGCTACAACTCCTGAATCATTGCTCTGTTTTCCGTACTTTTCCCCCAGGCTTCCAGGGCAAGTTCGTATGTATCCTGGACTTTCTGTTCCAGAATTTTGATATCCTTTTTCAGGGACAGTTGACCGGCTTTCAGAGCCGCTGTGTCACTTTCCAGCTTGTCGAGCCGCTGTTCAACGCTGTCAAGCCGTCCCTCAACCTTACCGAGACGTTCTGATATCTCAGTAAAACCGGCTTCCATCCGCGCTTCAATGGGCGCAAACAGACCGGCAATGGCCTGTAAATCGTCTTTGGTCAAAGACATACGGTACTCCTTTCCGTGTCTCTCCAACTATTCGAAGTCTCCGCTTCTTTACTTGTTTTAGTCTAGCACATTATGAGAGTGATGTCCAGCATCAGACTTTAAAATTCAGGCAGCGATTTTACAAAAAGTTAGTGTTCACATCTCGCCAGAAAGCGGGAGGGGGCGAACAATAACACGCTTCACGATGCACAGAAATGGCAAAAAACGCCGTTGATTGTGGTGAAAAATTTACTTTTCATCGCGTCGCGCCGTGTAACTCGGGATTTTTGTTCAGAAGGCGCACGAAAACACCTCGCGGAATACAATTGTGTGAACAGAAACTACAAAACAGACAGAAAAAAGTAAGGATCCATCGAGGAATTTCTGGTAAAATATAACTGTGCTGGAAATAATCCAATGTATCTGCAATATCTGGAAGAATTGCGGCTGCAGTTAAGCCAGACGGATCAACACAGACAGGAAGGCAGGAAAGAGAATGAGCGAGAGAATCAGGTGGAGTTACTTTAAGAATATCTGCAGACGGTCATCACGTCACCGGCTGGCGGCATTCCTGCTGGCAGCGGTTTTTATGATGATGGGAACTATGACATCGTCAGCAGGACCGGCTGGCAGCAGTCAGACACCGGTGCAGTCGGGAGAACTTAGAGGAGTCTGGATTTCCTATCTGGACTGGAACAAATGGCCGAAGGATTATAACGGCTTCAGGCAGGCCGTTGATTTAGCGATGGATACCTGTGCAGCCAACGGGATGAACGCGGTGTTTGTCCAGGTCAGGCCGGACGGTGATGCAATGTATCCCTCCAAATATTTTCCGTGGTCAAAATTTGCATCGGGACAGCAGGGCAAGGACCCTGGATACGATCCTCTGGCCTATGTCGTTCAGTCTGCCCATGCGAGGGGACTGAAAGTCCATGCCTGGGTAAATCCGTTCCGTATAACCGGATATTTGAACCGTTACAGCGATCTTTGCAGTACTAACCCGGCTGTCGTCTGGGCAAATGATGGAGATCCTGCCAATGATCGGTGGGTGCTGCTCCACCAGGGAGAGTATTATTATAATCCGGCAATACCCCAGGTGCGTCAGATGGTTATAGACGGTGTGAGAGAAATTGTAGAAAGATATGATGTGGACGGTATTCATTTCGACGATTATTTCTACCCAGGGGTAAATGATGGTGATGCGGCCCTGTGGTTTGATAAACCGGAGTATCTTGTCTCGAGCAGAAGTATGAGTATCGAGGACTGGCGGCGTGACAATGTGAACCAGCTTGTAAAGGGAATATACAGTACCATCAAATCTACAAGGCCGGGCGTTGTCTTCGGTATCAGTCCGGAGGGGTACCTTAAGAATCTCCGTTCGAATACAAGATTATTTGTCGATATTGACACATGGATGACGCAGCCAGGCTATATTGATTATATTATGCCGCAGATATACTGGGGCTTTGAAGCAAAGACAGGAGGACAGCCGGCTCCCTATGCATATTCCAATTGCCTGAGAGACTGGATAGAGCTTAAGACAAAGGGCAATGTAATCCTCTATGCGGGCCTTGCACTTTACAAGACGGGTACTGACACGAAGGACGGAAACGAAGTACCGGAATGGCTCAGATACAATGACATCATGAGACGTCAGGTTTTGGAGGGAAGACAGAGCGGCCAGGTGAGCGGATACTGTTTCTATGATTTCAGCTCCCTGACACGGGCAGGGGCTGCCTCCGAAGTGGCGAATGTAACGGCGTTGTTTAAATAGGTTACTGTTCACACGGTTGTGCATCGCGGAGCGTGTTATTGTTCGCACCACGCCGCTTTCTGGCGAGGCGTGAACAGTAACTTAAATAGACAGGGCCGGCAATTTCATGTAAACTAAAAGTTGATAAAATAAAGGCAGCGCGCTATAATGGCAAAATATGGTTATTATTCGCATTGCTTTTAAATCAACTGTTTACAGGAGCCGGACGATGAATAAGGATAAGAACGATTTTTCACAGGGAAGTGTGGTTAGAAATATCATGAGTCTCGCAGTGCCTATGACTTTGGCACAGCTAATCAATGTACTTTATAACATTGTAGACAGAATATACATAGGAAGGATTCCGCAGGATTCAACCCTATCACTGACGGGAATTGGCCTTTCTCTGCCAATCATTACAATGGTTATCGCGTTTGCCAATCTCTTCGGGATGGGCGGAGCGCCGCTTTGCTCTATTGAGAGGGGCAGGGGAAGGATCGAGGAAGCAGAAAAAATCATGGGAAATTCCTTTACCATGATGGTGATATCAGGCGTTCTCCTGACAGCTTTCGGTTTGATGTTCAAACGTCCCATGCTCTATCTGTTCGGAGCCAGCGATTCCACCTGGCCGTTTGCCGACGCTTATATCACGATTTATCTGTTCGGCAGCCTTTTTGTTATGGTGGGTCTTGGGATGAACAGCTTTATCAATTCCCAGGGATTTGGCAAAATCGGAATGATGACCGTTCTGTTGGGAGCGGTTTCCAATATCATTCTGGATCCGATTTTTATTTTTGTCCTGGATATGGGCGTGAGGGGAGCTGCCTTCGCAACGATCATATCCCAGTTTTTATCGGCGCTCTGGATTGTCAGGTTCCTGACGGGGGAGAAGACGATACTCAAATTAAAGCGCTCCTGCCTGAAACTGGAGCTGAGGAGGATTAAGGCGATTGTGGGGCTGGGGCTTTCCGGCTTTACAATGGCAATTACAAACTGTACGGTTCAAATAATGTGTAATGCAACGCTTCAGGCATACGGCGGGGATCTTTATGTGGGAGTTATGACGGTCGTTAACTCAGTCCGGGAAGTGGCGTCACTTCCTGTTTCCGGCATTACGCAAAGCGCGCAGCCGGTTCTTGGCTTTAATTATGGCGCAGGGGAATACGGCAGGGTTAAAAAGGCCATTGTTTTCACAGCGGCTGCAGCGATTGCCTATACGGTCGGGATCTGGAGCCTGATTCACGGCTTCCCGGAATTCTTTATCCGAATATTCAACAAGGACCTGAATCTGATAGAGGCCGGTGTTCCCGCGCTGAGGCTCTATTTCTTCGGATTTTTTATGATGTCCCTCCAATTTTCAGGGCAGGCCATCTTCGTTGGGCTTGGAAAATCGAAAAATGCCATCTTTTTTTCTATATTCCGCAAGGTGATTATTGTTGTTCCCCTTACAATCATGCTGCCGGGGATGTTCCATATGGGGACGTCGGGCGTATTTGCGGCGGAACCGATATCCAATTTTATCGGCGGGATTGCCTGTTTTGGTACTATGATGCTCACGGTATGGCCGGAGCTTACAAAAATGCAGAGGGAGAAGGGGAGAGAGCCAGGTGGAATTCGGAATCAAAAAAGCAAAGCTTAATGACGTTCATGCGGTGGCCGATTTGATACGCGCCGTATGGGAACAGATGGATAACCGGGAATGGTTTGTAATGGATGAGGCGGATTTCCTGAAAGATGTGCTGGAATCAGGCCGAGGCTTTATTTATATGGCCATAGATACCGGTACAGAGAAACTGGCGGGAGTCATGGATATTCTGACTCCGGGCCTTGAAAAAAATAATCTCGGATATGATGTCGGGTTCCGGGAAGAGAAGCTTCTAAGGACGGCTCACGTTGATTCTGTGGCCATTTTGCCTGAGTATAGAGGAAAGCGCCTTCAGGCAATACTGATGGAGGCTGCCGAACAGGAGCTGGCTGTGAAAGGATACCGTTATATGATGTGTACCGTTCATCCGGATAATAGCTTCAGCCGTAACAATATGGTAAGGCAGGGATACCGTGCGGTATGCAGAAAAGAGAAATATGGCGGCCGAATTAGGGATGTTATGTTGAAGGAGCTTACCGGAATTATACAACGTGAACGGATTATTTAGATTATTTAAAAACTTTCGGATACTGCGCCGCCTTAGGCTTGACAAATCAATTTAGAGTGCTATAATCAAAGCGTAAAATAAATAGTATAAAAATGCGATGAGAAGAAGAGTAAGACAGGGAAACTGTCCAGAGAGAGGCATGGAAACAGGTGTGATTGCCTTACAGCGGATTTGTCTGAAGACCGGCTTCGAGTGTCCCTTAATCGGGAACGGTGACTCCGTTATAGTCATGAAACGATAACCTGCATGCTTCACGTACAGGTTACCGCCTTCAATGAGAGGTCCGGATAATATCCGGTCAATCAGGGTGGAACCGCGAGAAATTCGTCCCTTGATACACAGATTGTGTATCAGGGGATTTTTTAATTTATCAGGAAAGTTATCCTGTTAAATAAAAACTGCCGCCAAAGCGACCCGCCGCAGGCGGAGATTGTGCTTTAACGCAATTTTGTTTATTTTGAGGAAGGAGAAGAAATGATGAAAATAACATTAAAAGACGGCTCTGTTAAAGAGTACGAAAATCAGATGGCGGTGATCGACATCGCAAAAGATATCAGTGAAGGCTTAGCCAGGATGGCCTGCGCGGGAGAGATTGACGGGGAGACGGTGGATCTGCGCACGATAGTCTGCCAAGACTGCCGGCTAGACATTCTGACGGCAAAGGATGAAAACGGACTGGCGGCGCTGCGCCATACAGCCAGCCATGTGATGGCACAAGCCGTAAAGCGCCTGTACCCGGATACCAAACTGGCAATCGGACCGTCGATTGCAGACGGCTTTTATTACGACGTCGATCCGGCCACGCCTTTGACGGCGGAGGATTTGCCGAAGATTGAGACTGAAATGAAAAAAATCATTAAGGAAGGCCTTGCCCTGGAACGCTTCACTCTTTCCCGGGAAGAGGCAATAGCACTGATGAAGGAAAAAGAAGAGCCGTATAAGGTGGAACTCATCGAAGATCTTCCGGAGGATGCTGAAATCAGCTTTTACCGTCAGGGAGAATTCACGGATCTTTGTGCCGGGCCGCATCTGATGAATACAAAAGGCGTCGGTAAAGCATTTAAGCTTATGAATCTGGCAGGAGCCTACTGGAGAGGCAGCGAGAAGAACAAGATGCTGACTCGAATCTACGCAACAGCTTTTGCCGGTAAAGAAGAACTGGAAAGCTACCTGAGAATGATGGAGGAGGCAAGAAAGCGGGATCACAGAAAGCTTGGAAGGGAACTGGGCCTTTTCATGATGCATGATGCCGGCCCCGGTTTTCCGTTCTTCCTTCCAAAAGGAATGGAGCTTAAGAATACACTGTTGGAATATTGGAGGCAAATTCATAAAAAAGCAGGTTATGTGGAGATCTCCACACCGGTTATTTTAAATAGGAAGCTTTGGGAGACGTCAGGTCACTGGGATCATTATAAAGATAATATGTATACGACAGTGATTGATGAGGAGGACTATGCAATTAAACCGATGAACTGTCCGGGAGGAGTTCTCGCCTATACGTCGGAACCTCGTTCCTACCGCGATCTGCCGCTTCGAATGGGAGAACTGGGTCTGGTTCACCGCCATGAGAAATCGGGCCAGCTTCACGGGCTGATGCGTGTGCGCTGTTTCACACAGGATGATGCCCATATCTTTATGACGCCGGATCAGATTAAGGACGAGATAAAAGGCGTGGCCCACTTAATCAACGAAGTGTATTCCCTGTTCGGCTTTAAATATCATGTTGAGCTTTCCACGAGGCCGGAGGACAGCATGGGAAGCGATGAGGACTGGGAGATGGCGACAGAAGGCCTGCGTTCCGCGCTTGATGAACTCGGCCTTGACTATGTGGTAAATGAGGGTGATGGTGCATTCTACGGTCCGAAAATTGATTTCCATCTGGAAGATTCAATTGGAAGGACATGGCAGTGCGGCACAATTCAGCTTGATTTCCAGCTGCCGCAGCGGTTTGAACTGGAATATACAGGTGCCGACGGCGAAAAACACCGGCCGATTATGATTCACCGCGTGGTCTTTGGATCAATAGAGCGGTTTATTGGCATCTTGATCGAGCATTTTGCCGGCGCATTCCCCACATGGCTGTCTCCGGTCCAGGTAAAAGTGCTTCCTATCTCTGATAAATACGCGGATTATGCTAAAAAAGTTCTGGAGGAGCTGGAAGGAGCCGGAATCCGGGCGGAGCTTGACACGCGTTCCGAAAAGATCGGTTATAAAATCCGTGAGGCCCAGACACAGAAAATTCCGTATATGCTGGTAGTAGGACAGAAGGAAGAGGAAGAAGGAAATGTCTCTGTGAGAAGCCGTTTTGCCGGAGACGAGGGAAGCGATTCCACAGCTGGTTTTATTGAGAAAATTAAAAAGGAAATAGCAGGAAAAGAGATCCGGCAAATCGAGGCAAAAGAGGAAAAATAGAGACGACAGGAAACGAATAATCTCTATTTATATTACGCATACTACTCCTGTATCAGGAAGACTGAGAATATCAGTTTTTGTAAAAGATAAAATCAAGAAACAGGAGGAATCAACCATGACGAAATTGGATTGTAATGTAACAGGGTGCCTTCATAACTCAGAAAACTGCTGCTGTAAAAATGTGATTGTCGTAGAGGGACAGACTGCCAGAGAAAAATGTGACACATGCTGCGGCAGCTATGATGAAAACAAGGGGGGCATGTTCCGCAATATGTTCAAAACCCCTGAGAACAGATTGGAAGTAGAGTGTGAGGCCGTGAACTGCGTATATAATAAGGATCGTTTCTGCGAGGCCGAACATATCGGCATTACAGGCGGAGACACAACCGAAGCACAGGGAACTGAATGTTCCAGCTTCAAAGCCCGCTGAGCGGAATAAACAATAAAAATTGAATAAAAGGATTGACAATCCGGGAATAGTATAGTATAGTTACTAATGTTGTACTAAAAACAACACGACAGGAAAGCAGGTATCCACCTCACCCTGGCACGAGCAAGTGACCAAGGGTTCATATTTAGCTGAAAATTCCTTAATTGGATTTCCTATTATGATAAGTGGATAGTCTGTCTATCCACTTATTTTATGCAGTCTATAAATATTATCATGTGATGGGGGTGCACGACTATTAGCGATTTAATGATTAACGAACAGATTAGAGACAGAGAGGTTCGTTTGGTTGGCGAGAACGGAGAGCAGCTTGGAATCATGCCTGCTAAAGATGCATTAAAGCTTGCAAAGGATGCAGAGCTTGATTTGGTTAAAATTGCTCCAACAGCAAAACCGCCGGTCTGCAAGATTATCGATTACGGTAAATACAGATACGAGCTGGCCAGGAAAGAAAAAGAAGCCAAAAAGAAACAGAAAGTGATCGAAGTGAAAGAAGTGCGTCTGTCACCGAATATCGATGACAACGATTTAAATACTAAGATTAACGCTGCGAGAAAATTTATCGAAAAAGGCAACAAGGTGAAGGTTACTCTTCGCTTCAGAGGCCGTGAGATGGCTCATATGTTTAAGTCAAAGTACATCCTTGACGATTTTGCAGAAAAACTCGCTGATATCGCAACGGTTGATAAGCCTGCAAAAGTTGAAGGAAGAAGCATTGTATTGTTTTTAACTGCAAAGCGTTAAAATAGACAAATATCTAAGGAGGAATTTTACCATGCCTAAAATGAAAACAAGCAGAGCTGCTGCTAAACGTTTTAAAACAACAGGAACTGGAAAGTTAGTAAGAAGTAAAGCTTACAAATCCCACATCTTAACTAAGAAATCTACAAAGAGAAAAAGAAATCTTAGAAAAGACATCGTTACCGATGCAACAAACAGCAAGGTAATGAAGAAGATTTTACCATACTTATAAGATTCGAGGATTAAGAAGGAGGAATTAACTCATGGCAAGAGTAAAAGGCGGAGTAAACGCTAAAAAGAGACATAATAGAGTATTAAAACTGGCAAAAGGTTACAGGGGTGCCCGTTCTAAACAGTATAGAGTAGCTAAACAGTCTGTAATGAGAGCATTAACCAGCTCCTATGCAGGACGTAAAGAGAGAAAGAGACAGTTCAGACAGCTCTGGATTGCACGTATCAATGCTGCAGCACGTATCAACGGTTTATCCTACAGCAAGTTCATGTACGGCTTAAAGCTGGCAGGTGTTGAGATGAACCGTAAGGTATTATCTGACATGGCAATCAGCGATGCGGAAGGATTTGCAAAACTGGCAGAACTGGCTAAAGCAAAATTAAGCTGATTTTAATAACCGAGAAAAATAAGTGACCGGAACATTTTGTCAATAGATAAGGTGTTTCGGTTTTTTGTTGTGAATAAGAAAAGACGGAAAAACAGAAGACAGCGGAGGCGAAGAAGAAAAAGAGCGGTATCTGCTGGCGCTGCAAAGCAGCACGGATATTATTAAGGCTTCGGAAGGAACTTACTGCGCGATTCTGATGGATATCAGGATGCCGGTAATGGGTTATCACATTGCGTCTGATGTTCAATAATTTTGTAGATTCTGTGCAAGGGAAGGCAAAAAAACGCAATAGTTAAAAAAATTAAAAAAATTTGAAAAAAGTGGTTGCCAGGTTCCCAACTTTGTGGTATACTAATTCTCGTTGGTGAGGTAAACAAAATCACCAAATGCGGGAGTGCTGGAATTGGCAGACAGGCAAGACTAAGGATCTTGTGGGTGTATGCTCGTGTGGGTTCAAGTCCCATCTCCCGCATGACGCAGAAGTGGCGGAATTGGCAGACGCGCACGGTTCAGGTCCGTGTGGTAGCAATACCGTGAGGGTTCAAGTCCCTTCTTCTGCACGATAACAGAAGGCAGCTTTTCGATAAGAAAGGCTGCCTTTTTTCTGTCTAAATAAAAATAATCCTTTTAATCCGCTCTATGAAGCGGAAAAACAAAAAATATTTCAGGTTAGCAAAAGTAAATCTTCCGGTAAAACCCGCAGCCAGGACGGTACAGGCGGCTGGGAAGATGAGCCGGAATCCTTTTTGACGGTCCAGCAGAGATTGTTCTCAAGGCAGAATTCCCAGTCGAAGGGGAGAGGAGACACCAAAGGAGCGTTTACCGGTATCAGATTGGCGCCGGGCCGTTCCTTCCAGACTGCCGCATCTTCCTCACTTACAGGAACCAGGCAGTGCGGCCGTATGGCGACGGCCTTTGTCTGCTCCGTGGTTTTTTCTGCGGTGGTCAGCGTCAGGTTCCAGTCGAGTGCCAGAATCCGGTTATCTCCAAGTCTGCGCACAGGAGATATATTTCTGCAGCCGGTCAGCCGCGCCGCCTGGTATTTGCCCGGATTATCAAATACATCTTTCGTAGCTCCGCTGCATAGGACCTGTCCCTGCTCCATGATGATCAGGCTGTCGCAAAGCTGGTATGCCTCATCTTTATCATGCGTAACCAGTATGGAAAGACCGTGATAATCACGCAGCATATGAAGAAGCTCAAGACGCAGCATCTCTTTCAGAGCGGCATCCATGGCCGAAAAAGGTTCATCCAGCAGCAGAAGATCCGGGGAACTGGCCAGTATGCGGGCCAATGCGGCTCTTTGTTGCTGTCCTCCCGACAATTTGCCGGGATAATAATTTTCCAGGCCGGACAGCCGGAACCGGTGAATGCAGGCAGAGATTATTTTGTCCCGTTCCCTGTTTTTGAGAATGATTCCGGAACCGACGTTTTCCGCCACCGTCATATTGGGAAACAGGGCATAGCTTTGAAACAGATAGCCTGTTTTACGAAGCTGCGGTTTGCGGTTGATCCGTTCCGCGGACGAATAGAAGGTTTTGTCCCCGAGGAGGATCCGCCCGCAGTCGGGTGTAACAAGACCGGCAATGGATTTTAACCCCATGCTTTTTCCGCAGCCGGAGGGGCCGAGGATACCCAGACAGCCGCCTGAATGCTCTAGCTTCAATTCCAGCGTATAATCGTGCAGTTTTTTCTTTATGTCAACAGTCAGCGTCATGTGATTTTCTCCTGTGTTTAATTTCTCCATTTTGTATTCCCGGCCCGGCTCATCAACAAAAGTGAGGCAAATGCAAATACCATCAGAATCCCGGCATAAACGAGTGCGGTATCCATACGGCCGGATGCTGTTTCGGAGTAGACGGCCAGAGGGAGGGTTCTGGTACGTCCTGCGATATTACCTGCCAGCATAGCTGTGGCTCCAAATTCGCCGAGTCCTCTGGTGAAAGCCAGGACGCTGCCGGAGAGCAGTCCGGGAATAGAGTTCGGCAGCAGGATGCGCAGAAAGATTTTTGTCTCCCCCATGCCAAGAGTTCTGGCCGCATCCAGCAGATGCGGATCGACCTGTTCAAAAGCGCCGCGGGCAGAGCGGTACATCATGGGGAAGGAGACAAAGGCCGAGGCAATCACTGTGGAAGCAAAGGAAAAGGCGATTTTTATGCCGAATACATCGAGGAAAAATCGCCCCAGCGGACGGTTCACGCCAAAGAGACAGAGCAATAAAAGGCCTGCCACTGTAGGGGGCAGAACTAACGGTAATGTCAGAAGACTGTCCATTACGATTTTCAGCCGCTGCCTTTGAATATTCATAACCTGCCAGGCGAGCAGGGTTCCGGCGGGAAAGACAATGAGCAGCGCGCAGACTGCCGTTTTCAGCGAAATAATTACAGGTGAGAAATCCATACAGCCTCCTATTGAAAACGTTCACGGAGTGATACTTATGCCCGGTTATTCCGGCAGCGGGGAGAAACCATAGGAGGAAAAGGCATCCTTTGCTTCACTGCTTTTCAGATAAGCCAGAAAAAGTTCTGCACCGTCCCGGTTGCCGGAATCGGAGAGAATTGCGGCGGGGTACAGGACGCGCTCCGATAAGCTTCCTTCCGGAGCCGGGGCGATTACTTTTACCCGCTGTGTGGTTGCTGCATCGGTGGCATAAACGATTCCCGCGTCGGCACTTCCTTCGGCCACCCAGTTGAGAACTTCCGTGACATTTGTGCCAAGACTTAGTTTGGTGTTCAGGGAATCCCAAAGTCCTGTCTGGGTAAGCGCTTCTTTCGCATACTGTCCGGCAGGAACGCTGTCGGGATCTCCGATGGCAATGACAGCAGCTTTTTCAATATCGGTAAAGGAGCCGTAGCTGTCCTCAGAACCCTCCGGTACGATCAATACAATTTGATTTTCCAGGAGCAATGTGACGGAAGCCGGATCCACCAGCCCCTTCTCGTTCAGGGCATCCATCTGTTTCGTGGCGGCGGACAGGAACAGATCGGCCTCAAGACCCTCCTCAATCTGTTTCTGGAGCTTTCCGGAGCTGTCATAGGTTCCGGTTACGGTAAATACAGGGTGTGATTTGGTAAAGCCGGGAATCAGGATTTCTTCCATAACCGGCTTCAGGCTGGCGGCAGCAGAAATGAAAATTTCCCCGCCCTGTTCATCCCCGCCCTGTACCGGGCTGTCAGCCGTTTTTGCCTGTCCTGTGCTGCATGCGGTCAGGGCCAGCAATGAGAGCATAGCCGCGGAAAGGACGGCCCTCCTGATTCCTTTACAGATTCTGCATTCTGTTGATAAATTCTTTTCTCCTATCTTGCGCATTCTGTTGCACCTCCTCTTAAAATTTCAAGCCCGTGGGGCAGCTCGTTCAATATAAAACCAATACTTTCCCGGACCGCCTTCGGACTGCCGGGCAGATTGATGATCAATGTTTTTCCCCTGATTACAGCGACGCCGCGGCTTAACATGGCACGCTTTGTCACCTGCATGGAAAGGCTTCGGATCGCTTCTGCGATTCCGGGAGCATTGCGCTGTGCCACAGCCATGGTTGCTTCAGGCGTTGTGTCTCGCGGGGAGAAACCTGTGCCACCCAGAGTCAGAATCAGACTGGCCTGGCGGCTGTCGCTAAGACGTATCAGATGATGTTTCAGCTCTTTGGGCTCGTCCGGAATCAGAAAAGCCTCGATGACCCGGTATCCGGCATCCGACAGCAGAGATACTGCAGCCGGGCCGCTTTCGTCAACCCGCAGACCGTTCGCACCCTTATCGCTCAGTGTGATGACCGCTGCGGTGAAGGGCCGTTTCGGTGAGGGGGGAAATGCGAGAATTTCATCACCGGGAGTAAGGCGTCCGCTTTTGAGTACCCGTGCAAATACGCCCCGGACCGGCATAATGCATTCGCCGACTCTGTGATAGATAGAGCAATGGCGGTGGCATTCCTTGCCTAGCTGCGTGATTTCCAGGATAACGTTTCCTGCCTTAAGGGTGGAACCTACCTCCAAAGCGGAAAAATCCACACCGTCCACCAGCAGGTTTTCACCAAAATCCCCATCCGTGACACCGCCGCCCTTTTCATTAAATTCCCGGACGCGTTCAGCAGGCAGGAGGCTCACCTGACGGTGCCATTTTCCGGCATGGGCGTCGTTGCTGATCCCGTAGTCTTCCAGAAAATCCCCGCAGGGCACGGGATGCTTATTGGTGCCTTTCTTTTCGCTGATACAGATTGCTTTTATCACTCCCATCAATTATCCTCCTATTTTTGACATGCTTTTATGCTCGGCTCCGCTTTGTTTTCCGCCAAAACAGTGACAGGGCGGTTTTTGGCTTACCGTGCGTAGAATAGCTTTCTGCAGGGCGTCTTTATATCCGGCTTCCCTGAAAAGCGGTTTGATGCCAATGTTGCTTTCAAATCCCAGACAGCCTTTCAGAAAACCGTCGGCGGTCAGACGGATACGGTTGCAGCTTTTGCAAAAGCTGCCGTGTACGGCGCTGATAAAACCGATGCAGCCGGTAAAACCCGGGATGTGGTAGTAGACGGCAGGACCGAATCCGCGTTCACTTTCCTCTGGCTTAATGTCCGGATACCGGGAGGACAGAAGTTTCAGTATATTCAGGTGATTCAAGGAAGGCATGGGGGTGCTTCCAAACGGCATGGCCTCAATAAAACGGACATCGGCAGGGAAACTGCGGGCCATCTCAGCGAGAGCAAGATAATCGGTGACGGGTACAAGCCCATCCATGATTACACAGTTAATTTTCATGGGAATTCCCAGACTGGCGGTACTGCGGATGGAATCTAATAGTTCCGGAAGCCGGTCTGAACCGGTGAGTGCCGCGTAGCATGCCCTGTCAGGCGTATCCATGCTGATATTAATTCCGTCAATGCCGGCTTTCTTCAGCCGTCCGAGATGTTCTCTGAGAAGGAGACCGTTTGTCGTGAGAGTAACCGTCTCGATGCCGGGTGTTTTTTTTAGCTTTTCCACGATGGAGCAGCAGTCCGTTTTTAGAAGCGGTTCTCCGCCGGTGATTTTGATATGCCGGATGCCGAGAATTGCGGCCTCACGGCAGAACGCAAGGATTTCCCCAGATGTCAGCAGTTCTTTCCTGCTCAGAAACGGGGAATTTTCCGGACGGCAGTAGGCACAGTTTAAATTGCAGCGGTCTGTGACGGAGACGCGCAGATAATCAATAATTCTACCGTAGGGATCTTTCAAACACACCGCTTTTTCCTCCCGATTTGCAAAGAAGGCAAATCTCTCCGATTGTCATTGTCTTGTCCACAGCCTTGCACATATCGTAAATTGTCAGGAGGGCGGCGGATACGCCGGTCAGCGCTTCCATCTCCACACCTGTTTTGCCGGCGGTCCGTACGGTGCAGACCGCTTTGATTTCGCAGTCTGCTTCATGGATGGAAAATGTGATTTCCGCATAAGTCAGATTCAGGAGATGACAGAGAGGAATGATGTTCGAGGTCTGTTTAAGAGCCATGATTCCGGCAATTCTGGCAACGCCCAGTACATCTCCCTTTTTTATCCGGCCGGTACTGACCCGTTCCAGACACTCGCGCGTCATAGAGATCCTTCCGCCTGCCGATGCTTCACGTACGGTATCTTCCTTTCTGCCGACATCAACCATAACAGCTTCTCCGTTTTCGTTAAAATGAGTGAATTCCAATGCTACACCCCCTTGCCGAAGCCGCAGTTTGGAAAGGTGCAGACCGGACAGGAGAGGCATAATCCGCCTTCGCCAAGGGAAGCGAGATCCTCTGGCGTAACAGGGTCCTCCGCCATCAGGCGGGGAAGGATAAGATCGAAGATCGTGCGTTCTGCATACATGACACAGCCTGGAAGGCCGACGATGGGGACGGTGCGTCCTTCGTATTCGTAGTAAGCGAGAAGGAACATGGCTCCGGGCAATACCGGTGCGCCATAGGAGACGATATGCGCCCCGGTATTTTTAATGGCCAGCGGAGTCTGATCATCGGGATCGACGCTCATTCCGCCGGTGCAGCAGACGAGTTCGGCCCCGTTTTCAATTAATTCAATAATTGCTTTCGTGATTCTTTCCGGCTCATCGGGCAGAGTGATATGACCGGTCATTTCCGCGTTATAATCTTTGAGCTTCTGTTTAATAACAGGAGTAAAGGTATCGGCGATGCGGCCCCGGTACACTTCGTTTCCGGTGGTGACAATGCCGGCTTTTTTCAGCGTAAAGGGGAGGAGGGAGAAAATGGGTTCTCCTCCGGCGGCCTCCTTTGCCTTATCCATGGAACCCCTGGGGATGACAAGGGGAATGATTCTGGTTCCCAGCAGCTTGTCACCGGCCCTTACGGCAGTGTCACCATGACGGGAGGCAATCATCATCTGTCCGAGGGAATTGATGGCTTTCAGCTTGTCGCGGCGGATTTTAAATAAACCGCTGCACTCGGCAGTCAGTTCAATTTTTCCCTCTTTCACCCCAGAACGTTTCATATTGTCATTTAAACAAATACTGCAAAGTATCTCGGCAGCTTCATTTTCATGGAGCATGGTTTCGTCATTATCCCATATGAACAGCTGTTCTTTTCCAACGTTTAACAGCACCGGAATATCCTCCTCGGCCACAACGTGGCCTTTGCGGAATACGGCATCCTTTGTTACGCCTTTAATAATCTGTGTGATATCGTGGCAGAGTACGGAGCCGACGGCATCCTCTGTCTTTATCAATCTCATCTGTTTTCCTCCTGTTTCTTCTTCTCCTGAGTAATATTTGTCTGATTCAGTCCGCTGCGGACTGCTATCAGCTCGGCGGCAATACTGACAGCGATTTCAGCGGGAGTGGAGGCGCCGATATTTAACCCGATGGGAGCGTGAACGCGTTCCAGCTCCTCGGTATGAAATCCCATATTTAACAGCTTTTGCGTTAAAACGGATTTCTTTTTGCGGCTTCCCATAACACCGATATAGAGAGAGGGGGAGCGCATGGCACTGGCCTGAGCCTGAAGATCAAATATATGTCCTCTCGTCATGATGACGAAGTAATTCCCGGCGGCAGGATACAGGCTTTCCTCCAGATGTTCAAAGGAGACAACGGCGGTGCCGAAAGCATCCGGGAAGTCCTCTTTTCTTAGAAATTCCTCTCTGTCATCATAAACGGCGCAGGAAAATCCGACCTTTGAGAGCAGAGGAACCAGCTCCCTCGCCACATGTCCGCCGCCGAAAATGTGAACCAGGCTGTCGGACGCAATCGGTTCCAGATAATATTCCCTGCCGTCCGATACGGTGGTGCCTGGCTTTCCCTGGCGGCAGGCGTCTGTGACCGACGCGGGAACCTTCGGCGGAAGAGACATATCAGGGTCGAAAATCCCCATAAATTCCCGGCCGGCGCCGCGGCCGCGAGAAACAGAGCGGTCCGTGGCGGCAGAATGGGCAGAGTAAGCGGAAGTTTCCGGAAGTTCGAGTACCAGCCATAGATTTCCGGGCGCCTTTAGCAGGGGCAGGGCGGTACGGCAGAGGGATTTTACATCTTCCCGCTCAGGGCCGATATAGTGGAATGCCAACTTAACACTTCCTCCGCAGACCATACCGACCCCGGAGGAGGGCTCAGACAAATCATATTCCCGGCGTGCGGAAGTCTGTTTTAAGAGAAGACGTGCCGCTTCGTTCTGGGCTTCATATTCAATCGGGCCGCCGCCGACCGTACCTGTGATCCGTCCGTTTCGGCCGACCAGCATTCTGGCACCGGCTCCCCTGGGCGCGGATCCCAGGCTGTCGGTAACGGTGACTGCCATTACGCTGTTCATATTTTCCAGCTCTTTCAGAAGCGCAGTCAGGTAAAGCATTATTTCATTCATTGCCAATCCTCCCCAAAATATTTATCAAAACAGGCTTTAGCATAAGCCGTTACTTCCTCATTATACGCAGTAAAACGTTCCAGAAAAGCCTCGCCTTCCCCCGTCAGGGTGGTGGCCCCGCCGTCGCTTCCGCCGGGCCGCCTGTGTATGGCGGTAATGCCGGCCTGAAGCTCCAAATCGTTCAGGATATTCCATCCTTTACTGTAGGACAGACCCATCAGTCCGCAGGCCTTTTTGACGGAGGCGTTCTGCCGGATTAACCGCAGAAGCATGGCAGCGGTGCGGTCAAAGAAGGGCAATTCCCGTTCCAGAGACAGACTCACCAGCGGAAGAAAGGGCTGTTTTCTGTGGCGTTCCAGAAGCTCGGCACAGTCAGTGGAAAGCTCTGCATCAAAGAGGACGCCTTCGTCGGGAACGTCCACCAGAGTGCGCTGATACGGAGAGAGGCGGAGGGCTTCACGCAGACCGCCGTTCCCCTCGTATCCAAGCAGAAACGGCTGGATATTTGCACCAAGTAAGAGCGGATGTCCTCTTTTATTGTTGAGCTGAGGCACGGCAGATTCCGCTCCGCTTTTCAGCAGATGCAGAACAGTGGATACGGTAAAAAGCGGTATGTCGGCCGGGGTAAACAGCACAGGGCAGTTGGATGCGGCCAGATAGGTCAGACCGATGCGCACAGAGGCCATCATATCGGAATTTTCCCAGTCCTCATTACGGAGACAGATGGCGCCGCTGCGGGCTAGATGGCGCTCCAGTTCCCTGGCTTGATATCCGGTTACAACGACAATATCCTCGGCGCCGGCCTGCCGGAATGTATGAATAATTCTTCGTATGACAGACAGTGAGCCGAGGGGATCGGATACCTGGAAACTGTCTCTCCGGCGCGGCTTACCGGCCGCTGCAATCAGTGCGTGAAATGTCGGAATACTCATCGTTTTATCTCCTCAAAAGTTTTTTGATTCGTTCATAATCCTCCATTGTATCGGCATCCGTGAGGATGCCAGGGTCGGAGACCGCAAGCATCACAGGCTTTATGGATAGCCCATTCAGCGCCCCGCGCAGCCCGTCTGTCCCGTCATGCTCAAGCAGCATGGAAAGCATGGATGAGGAGACGCAAACAGGATGGCCTTTCCGTCCGTTGCAGACAGGAATAACGATATCTGCCTCCTGCCGCGCCATGCAGGCGATAGTCTCGGAAGAGACGAGCGGCATATCTGCCGGACAGAGAAAAATCTTATCCGGGAGCGGCGTTGCCTCCTCCTTTTGGAGAGAGAGAAGGCCCAGACGCAGCGAGTCAAACATCTGTGATGTCCGATAGGCGGAGTTATGGACCAGGCGAACGGGCAGCCCGCCCAGATGAGAGGCAAGTGTTTCAGCCATGTAGCCGGTGACAATTGTGACAGGAAGGGAACCGGCTCTGACAAACGCGAGAACCAGGGAACGGGATATGCTTTCTTCCCCGAGAGGAAGAATCGGTTTGAATGCACCCATCCGGGTGGATAAACCGGCAGCAGCGATTACGGCGGTAAAGGTATTAGTCGGACACATAAAATTTAACCTCCGGATAAATTTTGACAGGTCGGTTTCGCCAGAATTGAAACGAGTATATCATTATTTGTGATAAATTATCAATATTTTATTTTAAAATTGTGTGATATCACAATATGATTGAAGGGAATTGGAAAATCCGGGTTAAAAAGTATACAAAATATACAAAAGGACAGCAAAAATGCTTACGAGTTATTTTGAAAAAGAATTATTAAGACTGATTTGATGAATAAAATGGGCCGCATAATCTGCTTGTATTTGGTGAAAACAGCCGGATATCGGTGTAGAATTTTGAATTTTGACTGTATATTTTGATGTTTTCTGATTAATGTTTGCAGGATTCAACGCTTTTTCAACGCAGCGATGCTATACTATACCCAACAGGTAAATGACCCCATTCGGGGATGGCAGTATAAAAAAGTGTGGATTCCAAAGACGGAACGGAAGTTGAGGTGGATTATGAAGTTGGTCTGTACAATAAACGGTGAAAAGGTAGAGAGGGAGGCTGACCCCTGTAAACGGCTTCTCGATTTTCTCAGGGATGACTGCGGTCTGACTGGAGTGAAGGAGGGGTGCAGCGAGGGAGAATGCGGAGCATGCACTGTGATTCTGGATCAGAAGGCAGTTACCAGCTGTACTGTTTTCACCGGTCAGGTTATGGGAAAAGATATTATAACAATTGAGGGGCTGGAGAAGGATAGAGAGCTGGATGTCCTTCAGAAAGCGTTTATAGAGAATGGTGCGATTCAGTGCGGTTTCTGTACGCCGGGTATGATTCTGTCATGCAAGGCGCTTTTGATGGAGTGTCCCAATCCGTCAGATGAGCAGATTAAACGGGCGATAGAAGGCAACCTATGCAGATGCACGGGTTATGAAAAAATCAGGACAGCCGTCAGAGCCGTGAAGGAGGGAGTCAATTGAATTTTGCAATGCCTAAGACGAGAGAAGAGCTTGCCCGGGCTCTGAGAGAAAATAATGGCGCATTGCTGTGCGCGGGCGGAACGGATTTAATGATCAGGCTGAGGGAGAAAAAACAGTTTCACTATTCCCTTATCGACCTGACCCACATGGCTGAGACGGCTGGAATAAAGGAGACGGAACCCTCCGTTATAATCGGTGCGGCCGTGACAATGGATGAACTGGAACGCTGCCCCCTGATCAGGCGGCATCTGCCGGCCCTTTCCAAGGCCGCATCAATGGTCGGCTCCACACAGATCAGAAACAGGGCGACAATAGGGGGGAATGTGGCAAACGCTTCACAGAGTTCCGATTTGACTCCGGTTATCCTGGCCTATGATACACGTGCGGCGGTCTGTGACAGTATGGGCGATATCAGAATGCTGGCGGTTGATGAATTTGTAAAAGGCCTCGGCAGGACGGAGCTTGGAGAGACAGATGTAATCCTGTGGTTTGAGGTTGAAAAAACGGCTGCCTTTTCCGGCTTTGCAAAGGTTGGCTCCCGGAAAGCAGTAGCCATTTCCAAAATCAATGTTTGTGTTAAGGCGGATATAGAGGATGGAATACTGAGGAATGTTTCCGTGTTTCTCGGAGCGGTTGGCCCCAAGGCAAGACGTTCCCCTTTTATTGAACAGGCTCTGGAAGGGATGGAACTTTCCCGCCGGGATGATAGAGTCCTCAAGGAAGCTGTTTACGCCCAGATTGAGGATAATATTCCGGACAGAAGCTCCAAGCATTATAAAAAACCGGCTGCATATGGAATTATCTGTGATGCACTGGAAGAAATCAAGTCGCAGACGGAAGGAGGAGAATGCGGTGAGTGAGCTGGCATATGTGGGAAAGAGATACGTGCGTGAAGATGCGTATGACAAAGCGCGGGGCAAGAACCGGTATACCTGTGACAGAAAATTAAACGGAATGCTGTACGCAAAGCTGGTACTCAGTGAAAAGGCGCATGCAAGTGTGCGGATCCGAAAGGAAAAAGCGCTGAGCGTACCGGGAATCAGGGCGGTGTTCACATTTGAGGACGTACCGGCGAAAGCCTACAATCCCCATAACTGGTCCGCCTGTATTGATTCCCCGGAAGACCAGTACATACTGAGCGATCAAGCAAGATATGTCGGAGATCATCTGGCGCTTGTCGTGGGGGAATCCAAGGCGGCGGTGGAGGAGGCTGTGAGCCTGGTCGAAATCACATACGGGGAGGAGGCGCCGGTAATCGGCCTTTCGTCGGCCAGAGAGACGGAAAATGCGCTGGCTTTTGAGAAAGAAGTATCCTTTGGAGAATATGATAAGGCCGAACGAAAGGCAGCCGTCATTGTGACGACGTCGGGAAGCACCCAGAAAATCCATCACGGAGCTCTGGAGTCCCATATCGCACTTGCGGATATTGATGAAAACGGAAATCTGGTTCTGTGGACCCCATGTCAGACGGTATATCAGGTGCGCTTTCACATCAGCAGCCTTTTGGGTCTGCCCTATACGAAAATCCGGGTGATCAAAGCGGTGATGGGCGGATCCTTTGGCGGAAAAGGCCAGACTGTGGTAGAGCCTGCCTGTGCATTTGCCTGCTGGAAGCTGAAACAGCCTGTGATGCTGTATATGGACCGCGCCGATTCTGTCATAGGGACGAGAAGCAGGAACGCCTGTGAGATGAAGGTGGAGACAGCCCTGACCAGGGAAGGGAAGATTCTGGGGAGGAGGATAGCTGCGGATATCGACGGCGGCGCCTATTATACAAATGCCGCCGCAGTGGCCATGGCTATGGCAAAGAAGCTGTTCCGGATGTACCATATGGAAGCGCAGACCTGCCATGTGAGAACCTTTTTCACAAACACCATCCCGGGAGGAGCCTGCCGCGGTTACGGCTCACCCCAGGCTCACGCCATCACGGAAGTCAACCTCGACCTGGCTGCCAGGGAGCTTTCAATAGATCCCTGTGAACTGCGTTTAAAGAATGCGGCCCAGCCGATGGATCCAGACCCGACGGGAGGAATGAATCTGGGAAATGCCAGGATAGAAGACTGTATCAGGACAGGAATGGAGGCATTTAACTGGAAGGAGCGAAGAGCGAAAGTCAGGAAAAAAAACACGGACCGGTATGCATGGGGCGTCGGAATGGCATGCGGAGCCCACGGAAACGGATATAAGGGTTCATATCCTGAGTTCACGAATGTGCAGATGATGATGCATCCGGACGGCTCCGTGGAGGTGAGAATCGGAATCCATGATCAGGGCTGCGGTACGGTTCTGACCATGCAGCAGATAGCGGCAGAAGCGCTGCACATGGACGTATATAAAATCAAGGTATATGAGGCGGACACTTACATTACACCGTATGACGCCGCCGGAACACAGGCCAGCCGTGTGACCTACGTATGCGGAAGGGCTGTGCAGAAGGCGGGAGAGGCCCTTTTTGAAAAGCTGATCCGGGCCGCCGGTGTTCTCTACGGCTGGGACAGGGAGGAAGTCAGCGCTGCGGACGGACAGCTCTGCTGCAGAGGCGGGAGCAAATCATACGGAGAAGTGGCCAAAGAATATGAGAAAGCCTGTTCCCGGTATCTGCGGGCCGAGCTGGAATATGAGCCGCCCTCCAACCCCGGTTCCTACAGCAGCGCTTTTGCAGAAGTGAAGGTTGATAAATATACAGGCCTCGTGGAAGTGACGGACTTGCTGGCCGTACATGATGTGGGGCAGTGCATGAACCGTACGCTGGCGGAAGGGCAGGTCGAGGGGGGCGCACAGATGAGCCTGGGGATGGCGCTGTGCGAAGAGATGGTATACGATAAGAAGGGGGCAATTAAGGGACGTAATTTTTCAAAATACCATATGATCAATGCCCCGGATATGCCGCCGGTTAAAAGTATTTTCATCGAAAAAGGAGAACCGGACGGCCCTTATGGCGGCAAGAGCATCGGAGAATTGGCGGCCGTTGCACCGGGACCGGCAGTTGTTAACGCAATTAATTTTGCACTTGAAGGCCGGTTTTCCGATTATCCGGTTACGCCGGAGAAAATCATAGCATTTTTGGAGAAAGAGAGGGAACGGTAGATGGATAAGGGGAGGATACGCCTTACGGGGGAGACGCTGACTCTGGAAGAGCTGGAGCGGATTGCTGTTTACGGCGAAAACGTCGAGGTTGTGGAGGAGGCGTGGGAACGCGTGCGTGCAGCCAGAAAATTGATATTTGACCTCGATAAAAGAGGGGTTGCGGTATACGGCCTGAACAGGGGCGTCGGCTGGAATAAGGATAAAAAGGTTTTTGCCCAGTTTTATGACCGTTATAACAGAAATCTTCTGAGGAGCCATATGATTGGCGTGGGGCCTGAGTGCAGTCAGGAGGAAGTCCGGGCTATGCTGGCTGTCCGCCTCAATGGTTTTCTGTGCGGTCACACGGGAGTGTCCGAAGAAATTGTGGAATATTATCTGGAATTTATAAACCGCCAAATTCACCCCATCGTAAAAAAACGCGGTTCTGTCGGGGAGGCAGATATCGGCACATTGTCGGGGATTGGTCTTGTAATCATCGGTGAGGGAGAAGCCTGGCACGCGAATGAACGGATGAGCGGAGGCGAAGCTCTTAAAAGAGCCGGACTGGTTCCTCTTCTTTTAGGGCCGAAGGACGGCCTCGGAGTCGTATCGTCCAATGCGCAGGGGGCGGCGTTTGCTGCTCTGGGGCTGATAGAGGCAAAACGGTTTGTTGAACGGTACCGGTGTGTATTCTGTCTCGCCCTGGAGGGACTGAACGGCGTGATGGATCCCATGGATGAAACGGTAAACAGGGAAAGAAAATTCAGCGGTCAGATTGAATCGGCAAAGAAATGCCGTGAAATTCTAAAGGGAAGCTACCTTCTGGAACCATCGCAGGAACGCGCGCTTCAGGATCCCTTAAGCTTCCGGGGGCAGAGTGCGGTCACGGGCGCGGTGACGGATGCCCTGTCTTATGCAGAAAGGCAGTTAGAGACGGAACTGAATTCGACCGACGACAACCCATGTCTGCTTCCGGAAGAGGACAGGATGTGCGGAAGCGCCAATTTTGAACCGCTTTCCTGGGTGCTTGCGGTGGAAATGGTATCCACAGGCCTGGCTCATATGTCGAAAATGATTTGCCAGCAGCTTTTAAGGATTGGGGATCCGGGTTTTACAAAGCTGAACCGATTCCTGACTCCGGAGGAAGGAGCGGTTATCGCATACGGCACAATTCAGAAGACATTTTCCTGCCTGGATGCTGAAAACCGCATGTATGCAGGCCCCTGTTCCCTGGACTTCTTAAGCATGGCGGGCCATATTGAGGATTTGGCCTCCAATTCCACGATGGTATCCTGTAATATGAGAAAAATTATTGATAATCTGTATTACATGGCGGCCATAGAGCTGATGCACGCGGCCCAGGCGGTTGATTTGAGAAAACCTCCGTCTCTGGGTTTTGGGACAGGAAAACTGTTTGAGGCCTACCGCAGGGTAGTTCCTTTTCTTGAGGAGGACAGGGATCTGTCCTGCGATATAGAAAAGACGTATGAATTCTTAAAGGGATATAATACATCAAAGATATAAGGAGGAAAAAGAAGTGAGTGGAGAGGGTAATAAAAAGGATGAGGTTCGTTGGGGAGTATTTTTGCCGGCATTTTTGATAATTGGAGGAGGGGCTCTTCTGGGAATCCTTAAAAATGACTGGCTGACCAAAATGTGTTCGGCAATCTTTGGGTGGTCTTTGAAATCATTTGGCTGGCTGTACCAGCTCGTCGCCATATTTTGTCTTGTCGTCGTAATTATTATCACATTTTCTAAAATCGGAAATGTCAGGTTTGGAGGAAAGAATGCGAAGTCCAAGCATTCCTTCGGCTCCTGGTTTGCCATGACGCTGACCGGCGGAATCGCTACCGGCTGTATCGTTTACGGCGCCAATGAGGTTATGATTTACTATGGCAATATTTACGGTGAACTGTCTCAGACGGGGCTGCCGCCTCTGTCTCAGGAAGCGGCATATTTCGGTATGGGCAGGGTGTTCTATAACTGGACATTCATCCCGTATGCGATGTATTCAATCGTCGGATGCGCCATGGCCTATATCTATTTTAATAAAAAAGAAGAACTGTCGGTGGCTGCTTCCCTGACCCCGCTTTTCGGCCAGAAAATCAAATACGGGTTCTGGCGCAATGTCATAGATGTAGTTTCCATAGTCGCTCTGGCTCTAGGGCTCTCAAGCAACCTGGGCATGGGACTCGCCCTGATTGGTTCCGGCCTGGAGGCCGCATACGGGATTGCCCAGGGACCGATAGTCTGGTTCACCTTGTTTGCCATAATTACCACAACCTTTACGATTGCTTCCGTGGCAGGTCTTGATAAAGGAATCAAATGGCTGGCTAACGGAACTACAAAGATATTTTATGCTCTTTTATTCTTCCTGGTTATTGCAGGACCGACTGTTTATATCTGCAATATGCTGAACGTCGGACTGGCTACATGGGGAGAGCATTTCCTTCGCTGGGGCTTTGACCCCTACATAATGGACGGCGAGGCTCTTGTTACCTGGTGGACCATGTTTGACTGGGCCTGCTGGATTGCCTATGCGCCTTTGATGGCTATTTTCTTTGCTATGATATCCTATGGCAGAACGATTCGTCAGTTCATGATTGTAAACTGGATTTTACCATCCTCCTTCGGCCTCGTATGGTTCTCCGTATGGAGCGGTACTGCGCTCAACTGGCAGCAGATCGGAAAAGCGGATCTGATCGGAGCGATTCAGAATGGCATAGCGGTATCGGGACTCTGGGAGCTGCTTAAAAAGATGCCTCTCAGCGTTATCATCATACCGCTTGTCATGATTACTATGATTGCCGCTTTCTCGACAACCGCGGACACCATGTCAACGACAATTTCCCAGGTGTGTACAAAGGGCTCTCGCTATGACAGGGAGCCGGCCAACTGGCAGAAGGTTCTTTGGGGAGTATCGATTGGAATCATCGCAGTTATCATGGTTATTTTCGGCGGCGGCCAGCAGGGAGTGGAAGGTGTCAAATACCTGTCTGGTGTGGGGGGATTCTGTGTACTTCCTGTATTTATCCTGCAATTGGCAGCGACATTCAAAGTGTTCTTTATTGATAAGATTATTGAAGAGGTAGAAGAGGATGAAATAACGGTTCAGCCTGAAATGATGGCAGAGCTCACAGAAGCCCAGGCAAACGCATAGGAGGAAAAGAATGAGGAAAGAGACCGAAAAGCTGGAAATGGATCTTGTGAAAATATTTCTGTCACCGCCTGATACGATGCGGGAGAAGATAACGCTGTTTATTATGATGGTGGTAGTCTTTATCATGTTTTTCGGGCCGGTCATGTTCACGGAGGTATCCCCGGTAAAGGGAGCTCTTCTCTCGGCAATCCCGGCATTCACCGTGTCATGGGGATGGCTGGTGCTGCTTCGCAGTTTTTTCCGCAAAAAAGAATTTTCTGTAAAACGCTGATTATACCAACTTATATGAGACAGGGGAGCTAAAGCTCCCCTGTCTCATAGGCTCCGGGAATATTTTTAAGTAATGCGGCGGCCTCACGCCTGTATTCATCCGGCGCCTGCTTTAATATATAAGAAAATTCATCCGGCCAGCGATGCGTCAGTTCGCTGCAAGCAAGGGCTAAAAGCCCCAGGGACTGCGGGGAGTTCAAAAGGCGGGCGCTTTCCCCGGCCTCGGCAATCAGTTCTCTGGAAGCGGAAAAATTGCCTCTCTCCGCTTCCAGGATGCTCACGTAGCCTTTGGTGATGGAGCGTCCGATCAGGGCGGCGGAATCATTGAAAAGTCTGTTGGAAAGATAGAATGCATCTGCGCTTTCTTCTTTCCGGCCCATTGCAAGGTAAGCGCGTCCAAGATTGGAATAGAAGACGGCATTTCCGCAGGCATGGGCGGCTTCGCAGGTCTGGACGGCCTTTTGGTAGAAACGGACGGCTCTTGCAAATTGCTGTTGCTTGCGGTAGGCTTCTCCCATATAATTGTAGCATCCGGCGATATTCAGGGTATAAATACGCGATTTCAGAGGATATTTTGAGAAAATCCTCAGAGCCCGTTTCAGATAGCGCAGGCCGGCAGCATAATTTCCTTCCATGGTTTTGAAAAGACCGTAGAGACGGCAGTCTATTGCATAATCTACTTCAAATCCCCCTTCTTTTCCGAGCGTCAAACATTTCGACAGGGAATGATCCAAATCTTTTGTACTCCAGATGTTAAGCCGGTAAAAATTGACGAGGCGCAGGCAGCGGATCCGCATAAGAGGATCGCGATCGGTCTGGCTGTTAATCAGCAGCGCCTTTTTCTGGCAGGCAAGCCCTTCTTTATATTCACCCCGGGCGATGCAGTACTGGGCTTTTGTGCGCAGCAGCAGTGCGTACAGCCGGGAAAAAGGGATGGAGGAAGCTTCGTTTTCAGGCAGGGATAGGAGACGGTCTTCCAATATATTGCAGTATCCCGTAAACGAAGGGATGGCTCCGTTATTTTCCCTGTGGGGAGCATATTGCATCGGATAAAGCTCATAATTCTTTATCATAAATTCTTCCAGAGCAAGGATACGGCATTTTAGCTCCATCGCCTGGCTGCCGGAGCGGCAATAGTGGTAAATCAGGCATTCATAGTCGGATGCTCCAAGCGCCTCCATATGTTTTAAATGCTCTGCAAGAATTCTGTGATAATAACAGCGTCTGGAAGGGGACATTCGTTCATATATCATTTTCCTGGTGCTGTTATTGCAAAATACAAAATAGGGACTTTGCTGTTCGAACCTTTCCTCAATGATGCCGAGGTTTTTCAGCTGCTCCAGAGTATCCAGGATGTTCAGCGGATTTTCCCTGAGCAGATCTTCAAACAGTCCGAAGCTTGCTTTGGACTGACAGGCGGAGAGCAGTTCCAGTATGGATGTCCCGGTATGTGACAGGCTCTCTGCCGGACCCGAAAGCTGGCAGAAATAATCCGCTTTGATTGCTTTTACGGCGGTGCCGGATTCAACAGATGCAGGAGGCGATATCTCCAGATGGAATAGTAAATTTTCCTCACAGAGCGGTTTCAGGATCTGATTCATATTACTGCAGAAAGGAAGAACGGTTCCGAGAAACAGGATATTCGGATTCCGGCCGCGTATCAGCATTGAAATAAAATCAAGGCTGGCTGAGTCCATATATTGAAGGTTATCAAAAGAAAGTACCAGGGGAATCTGTTCCCCTATACTGTAAAACAGTTTAAACAAAAGACTGTAGGCCCATGTGTCAATCGGGCCGGTCAGGGGAAAAAGCCTGGATGCGGCTTCCAGGTGACTGGGATCCACCTTGAGGTGATAACGCTCCAGCAGGGGCTGGAGCTGCAGAATCATGGTGCTGACGGGTTTTAACAGCACATCCTTTTCTGTTTCCAGGCAGGACGCCTGCAAAATAAGAAAAGAGGAATTGGAAAGATTCCGGGTGAAATACTCAGCCAAATATGTCTTGCCGCTTCCGTCAATACCGGAAAGCAGGATGGAGGTGGATTCTCCGCCCATGAAACGCTGAAATGCGTCCGACAGAAAAAGCAGCTCTTTTTCGCGTCCCGGAAGCTCTTCGACCGCTTCCTGCAGGACGGGCCGTTCTGCGTTCAGGGCATCAAGCATCCGGTGGTGCAGCTTTTGAAGCTCTTTACCGGGAGATGCGGAAAGTTCCTTTTCAAAAAGATGTACCATGCGATCGTATAGCTTAAGTCCCTTGTAATAAAGTCCGCAGGCTCTGTAGCGTTCCATCATCAGCCGGTAGATATTCTCATCCAAAGGGTCTTCTTCCATATACAGCCGGAACAGCCGTTCCGATTCTTCGACGTCGCTGTCCGGAAGAAGGGAAAGCCGGCGGTAAATCAGCTTCAGATAAGTATGCAGGGCATAGTGCCTTTTTGCAAGCATCCATTCTTCGAAAGCAGGAGCGCCTTTAATATAGAAGCTTGTAAGGAATTCACCGTGATAGACATCGGTACATTCCTCTTGTATTAACTGATCATAATCCAGGGTAATGGAGATATCAGGATTCAAAATCAATTCCTGGCGGCCGTACGGCAGGATGCATTCTTCACCGAGGGCCTTTTTTACCGTAAAGATTGCATGGCGCAGATTCTTTCTGGCTGCCGCCTCGTCACACTGATCCCACAGAAGGGCTGCGGCCTGTTCTCTGGTTGCCCTTTTTTCTATGGCCAGATAATATAAAAGAGCTTCGGCCTTCTGATAGGGAAGACGGCACGGGGAAGAATTATGTATGATTTTAGGGGACTGCAAAAGAAAAATTTCGATGGAAGCCAATAGAATTCTCCTTTGTATCTTTTTTATTATTTTATAACAGCTCAGGGAGAAAAGCAAGAAACATAACGCCGGGAGCCGCATGGGGAACGGTGCGGCAGCAGATATACTTGCAGCGGTTTTTAGAGATATTGAAGGCTTTTTATGCAGGTTTTTGTAAAAAAACACACAATCAAGCGATCTTTTCTCCTTCTTACTATAGTAAAAGCTGGAAAAGTGGTATATAATACTAACTGCAAAAAGATGTGAAAAAGCAGCAGAAACATCACGATGGATAAATTTATCATAGAGGAGGAACACCATGCTTAAACTGGAGAATATTTCTTATGAGATCCAGGAAGAAAAGGGACAAAAAGGAATAATCCACCATGTCGATTTAACGATAAATGACAATGAATTTGTAGTAATAACAGGGCCGAACGGGGGCGGGAAGTCAACGCTTGCCAAGCTGATTGCAGGCATTATTAATCCGACCGGGGGCCGGATCCTGTTTAACGGCGAGGATATCACAGGTAAAAGCATTACCGAGAGAGCCAACATGGGTATCAGCTTCGCGTTTCAGCAGCCGGTACGATTTAAAGGTGTTCAGGTTCTCGATTTGATCCGGCTTGCGGCAAAAGAAAACATGTCTGCGGCGGATGCCTGCCGCTATCTGTCGGAGGTTGGATTATGTGCAAAGGATTATATTAACCGTGAAGTAAATGCAAGTCTTTCCGGCGGCGAGCTGAAACGAATCGAAATCGCCACGGTATTGGCCAGGGCGTCCAGGCTGTCGGTATTTGATGAGCCGGAGGCGGGGATTGATCTCTGGAGCTTCCAGAACCTGATTCAGGTTTTTGAGCGAATGAGGGCAAAGACGAACGGATCTATCATGATTATCTCCCATCAGGAACGGATTCTCAATATTGCGGACCGTATTGTCGTAATTGCTGACGGACGCGTGATTAAGGAAGGCAGAAAGGACGAGATTCTTCCGGAGATTCTGGGGACGTCATCTGCAGTGGAGGCTTGCGATTTTTACAGGAGGGATAATTAATGGATCAGATTCAGAGAACATTACTGGAAGAGGTGGCCGATCTGCATGGAGTACCGGCAGGGGCATATAATATCCGCGCCAACGGACAGATGGCCGGCAGAAATACGACGGCCAATATTGACATTATAACGAAAGAAGACAAGTCGGGCATAGATATCAGAATTAAGGAAGGCACGAAGAATGAGAGTGTCCATATCCCGGTTGTCTTAAGCCGGAGCGGCATGACGGAGATGGTATACAATGATTTTTATATCGGAGATAATGCAGATGTGACGATTATTGCAGGCTGCGGTATTCATAACGGCGGAGACGCCGCATCTGAGCATGACGGAATCCACCGCTTTTTTATCGGAAGGAATGCGAGGGTCCGTTATGTTGAGAAGCATTACGGCGAAGGGGACGGAAGAGGGAAGCGAATTTTAAATCCGACGACGGAAGTTACGATGGAGGAAGGAAGCAGCCTGGAGATGGAGACGGTCCAGATTAAGGGAGTGGATTCCACGATCAGGAAAACAGTGGCGGATCTGGCAGCAGGAGCCGGCATTGTCATCAAAGAACGCCTTCTGACCCATGGAAACCAGGATGCCGAGAGCAGCATTATTGTCAATCTGAACGGTGAGGATGCCAGCGCCAATGTAATGTCGCGTTCTGTTGCCAAGGAAGAATCCCGCCAGAAGTTCATTTCTGTCATTAATGGAAACAGCCGCTGCGCAGGCCATACGGAGTGCGACGCGATTATTATAGGCAACGCAAAAATCCAGGCAGTTCCTGAACTGACCGCCAATGATCCGGATGCGGCCCTGATTCACGAAGCGGCAATCGGTAAAATTGCGGGAGAACAGATTATAAAGCTGATGACGCTGGGGCTTACGGAAGCTGAGGCAGAGGAACAGATTATAAACGGTTTCCTGAAATAGCAGGCATATTCTCACCGCTGTCCGCATATATTTAGGTGTAATATGAGAAAACGGATGTGCGTATGGCCGATCAAAAAGCAGAAAATCTTTTGAACCTGGCTCTCGATGCCACGGCGGAAGAACTTGAAAAATCACCTGCGCTGAGCGTGGGGTTTAACAGGGAAGAAAAACGGTGGGAGCTGATCGTAAAATACAACGGAGATCTGAATGTTGTCCTTGAAGCATTACCGGAAATCGAAGCAGTCACATTATCTGGAGGCTATGCGATCTTAACGGTACCGCAATCACTAATAGAGTCTTTGACAGGTTTTTCGCAGATCGAATATATAGAAAAACCGAAAAGGCTCTATTTTTCCGTTTACAGAGGTAGAAACAATTCCTGCATTAATCAGGTCCAGGAGGACGCAAGCGGCCTGACCGGCCGAGGTGTCATCACCGCCATTATTGATTCCGGGATTGACTACTATCACCGGGATTTCCGTGATGCTGCCGGACAAAGCCGCATCCTGGAATTATGGGATCAGGATAAAGATACCATATATGACCGTGAACAGATCAATGAAGCGCTTGCAGCGGGAAGCCGTGAGGCGGCTTACCAGATTGTGCCGACGAGGGATGTGAGCGGTCATGGGACGGCGGTGGCCGGGATTGCAGCCGGTAGCGGACTGGAAGGTGACGGCAGATACAAAGGCGTGGCCTGGGAAAGTGATTTGCTTATTGTGAAGCTGGGCGTTCCGGCCACGGATTCTTTTCCGCGGACTACGGAGATGATGCGCGCCCTGGATTATGTTGTGAACCGGGCGATTTTTTACCAGAAACCGCTGGCTGTCAATCTCAGCTTCGGTAATACATATGGCTCTCACGATGGAACCAGCCTGCTGGAAACTTATTTAAATACCATGGCTGCCCAGGGGAAAACCACAGTGGTTGCCGGAACCGGCAACGAAGGCAGCGCGATGGGGCATACCTCCGGTTTTCTGACGGAGGGAAGCCAGGTGGAGATTGAACTGTCGGTGGATGGCTACGAAACCGGCTTCGGCGTACAGCTGTGGAAGATTTATGCGGATATTTTTGATGTCGTACTGGTGGGACCAGGAGGCACAACGGTAGGTCCAATAAGCAGCCAGCTCGGCTCCCAGCGGATCCAGTTTGCAAGGACAACGGTTCTTTTATATTATGGAAAACCCAGCCCTTACAGCAAGGCTCAGGAAATCTATTTTGATTTCATACCCAGGTACGATTATGTGGAGAGCGGAATCTGGAAATTCAGGCTGATTCCCCGCCGAATTATCTCGGGGCAGTATGATTTCTGGCTGCCGTCGGCAAGCGCCCTGAACCGTGCCACCCATTTCCTGCGTTCCACGCCGGATACGACCCTCACAATACCGTCGACATCCCTTCGGGCAATCTCAGTCGGAGCCTATAACGATTCTTATCAGGCCTATGCTGACTTTTCAGGGCGAGGGTTTACCAGGCTCGACAACCTGGTCAAACCGGATCTTTCAGCTCCGGGTGTAAATGTTATGACTGCCAGGGCGGGTGGAGGCTATGAGACGGTTACGGGAACATCCTTTGCCGCACCCTTTGTGACCGGCAGCGCGGCTCTGATGATGCAGTGGGGCGTTGTAAGGGGCAATGATCCCTTCCTCTATGGCGAAAAACTGAAGGCTTTTTTAATCCGGGGGGCGAGGCACCTGCCGGGAGAGAGCGTCTATCCGAACCCGAGAATCGGGTGGGGAACCCTGTGTCTGGCAGATTCCTTCCCTGTGTAAAGCATAATAATAGAAAGGAATCTTGCGTCTTTTGTCCTTTTTTTCGTAACTTTTTAGAAAATATTAACATATTAAGGGTGTTAAAAAGTAGAAAAATATGATATCATAGATAGATAATGGGTGAACTTTCGAGATTATTGAACAAATTGTTCTGAATAAGGGTGGGAGCGATATGAATATCAGAGAAACTACGGAAAAATGGGAACGTGAATATCTTAGCCCTTACGCATCTTTAAGCGAAAACACCAGGGGCAGGGACAGGGAAGAACCTCTCTGTGATATCCGCCCGGAGTACCAGCGGGACAGGGACCGGATTTTACATAGCAAGTCATTCAGAAGGCTGAAACACAAGACACAGGTATTCCTCGCGCCTGAGGGTGATCATTACAGAACCCGGCTTACCCATACGCTGGAGGTTTCCCAGATAGCCAGGACCATTGCAAAAGCTCTGCGTCTGAATGAATCCCTTACCGAGGCGATTGCGCTTGGCCATGATCTTGGGCATACGCCGTTTGGCCATTCGGGGGAAGCGATTCTCGATAAACTTTGCAGCGGCGGCTTTGCCCACTACAAGCAGAGCGTCCGCGTTGTGGAGGTGCTGGAGAAAAAGGGCAGGGGAATCAACCTGACCTGGGAGGTGAGGGACGGGATATTGAATCACCGTACCAGCGGCCGTCCATCTACATTGGAGGGACATATCGTCCGTCTTTCCGATAAGATAGCCTATATTAACCATGATATTGACGACGCGATCCGGGGAAAGATTTTCGAGGAAGAAGATCTGCCGCCGGAATATACGGATATTCTCGGGAACAGTGTCAGGGAGCGTCTCAATACAATGATACATGATATTATTTACCAGAGCTTCGACAAGCCTGAGATTGCCATGTCCCCCGGTATGGAGACGGCGATGCACGGCCTGCGCAGATGGATGTTCGAGAATGTATACCGGAACGGAATCGCCAAAGCGGAGGAGGGCAAGGCGCAGCACATGATTGTCATGCTCTATGAGCATTATATGAAACATATTGATGAATTACCGGAAGAGTATCTGGATATGATGAGAGAGCGCGGTGAAAAAGAAGAACGGGTGGTCTGCGATTATATTGCCGGAATGACCGACATCTACGCCATAGACCGTTTTAACGAGCTCTTTGTACCAAAATCCTGGAAAGTTTAAGGAGGTTTTCATGTATTATCCGGAAGAAGTAATAGAAGAAGTCAGAATGAGAAGCGACATCGTGGATGTTATTTCCGGGTATGTGAAGCTTCAGAAGAAAGGGGCCAATTATTTTGGCCTTTGTCCCTTCCATCACGAAAAATCGCCGTCATTTTCCGTGGCGCCCCAGAAGCAGATGTATCATTGCTTTGGATGCGGCGTGAGCGGCAATGTGATTACCTTTGTTATGGAATATGAGAATTATTCCTTCCGTGAGGCAGTGGAAATGCTTGCAGGACGCTGCGGTGTCAAGCTGCCGAAGATGGAATATTCCAAAGAGGCAAAGGCGCAGGCGGATCTGAAAGCGGCGCTGCTAGAGATCAATAAGCAGGCGGCCAATTACTTTTATTATCAGTTGAAACAGCCGCAGGGCCGGGCAGGCTATGATTATCTGCAGAGGCGCCAGCTGACGGATGAGACAATCCGCCGGTTCGGACTGGGGTATTCGAATAAAACAAGCGATGATTTGTACCGCTATCTGAAAGGCAAAGGGTATGACGATACCATATTAAAGGAGACAGGCCTTGTCACAATTGAAGAGCGCGGCTCACGGGACAAGTTCTGGAACCGCGTCATGTTTCCGATTATGGATGTCAATAACCGGGTAATCGGTTTTGGCGGCCGCGTCATGGGAGACGGAGAACCCAAATACCTTAATTCTCCGGAGACGAAGCTGTTTGACAAGAGCAGGAACCTTTACGGGCTTAATTATGCCAGAACCTCCAGACAGAAGTTTATCCTGCTCTGCGAGGGATACATGGATGTAATATCGATGCATCAGGCCGGCTTTACCAATGCGGTGGCATCGCTGGGAACGGCGATGACGCAGCAGCATGCGGCTCTTTTGAAACGCTATACGGAACAGGTGATTCTGACCTATGACAGCGATAACGCAGGCGTAAAAGCGGCTCTTCGGGCAATCCCGATACTTAAGAACGCGGGGATATCGGCAAAGGTGCTGAATATGAGGCCATACAAGGATCCGGATGAATTTATGAAGAACCTGGGTCCGGAGGAGTTCAAAAAACGGATTGAAAATGCCCGCAACAGCTTTTTATTTGAGATAGATGTATTAAAAGAAGGCTGCGATATGCAGGATCCGGAGCAGAAAACGGATTTTTATAATAAGGCAGCCAGAAAATTACTGGATTTTCCGGAAGCTTTGGAGAGGGACAACTATATACAGGCCGTATCCAGAGAATTTTTTATCAATTATGAGAATTTGAAAACCCTCGTCAACCAGTTGGGAATGGGGGCCGGAAGAACCAGTGAGCCAGGCGGGGAAGAGAGCGCCGCGAACCGTCCGGGTGCGCCTGCAAAGAAGAAGGATAAGGAAGAAGGCATCAGGAAGTCGGAGCGTCTTCTGCTCACATGGCTGATTGAAGAACCGGAGCTTTTTGATAAGATTCATGGAATTATCGGTCCTGCTGATTTTGTAAAACCGCTGTACCGGGAGGCGGCGCAGATGGTTTTTGACGGTCATGAAAAAGGAGATGTTAATCCGGCATCCATCCTGAATCATTTTATTGATGACGAGGGGAACTACCGGGAGGCGGCGGCTCTGTTTAACGCCAGTCTGGAAGAGTCCCTGAGTAATGAAGAACAGAAAAAAGCCTTTTCGGAGACAGTGTTGCGCATTAAAAAGAACAGTCTGGATCATCAGATCCGCCACGCCGAAGGGCTGGACGAGCTGCAAAAACTGATCAGGGATCAGGCGGAACTTACTAATCTGCATATTTCACTCGATTAAGGAGAAAATATTAAAAAGCTATGGAGGGATGTAAGAATTATGGATGAAAAGACAGTGACATTTGAAGAGAAGCTCACACAGCTTTTGGAACTGGCGAAAAGTAAGAAAAATGTGTTGGAAAATAAAGAAATTCTTGACTTTTTCCATGGCGAAATACTGAACCCGGATCAGTTGGATCAGATTTATGATTTTCTCGATAGTAATAAGGTGGATGTATTGCAGTTCGAAGAGGAGCTTGAGATCGATCCGGATCTTTTTATTGAGGAAGAGCTGAATGATGAAGAAGAGATAGACGTTGAAAGCATCGATTTGACTATTCCGGACGGCGTCAATATAGATGACCCTGTGAGAATGTACCTGAAGGAAATTGGAAAGGTACCCCTTCTCTCACCGGAGGAGGAGATAGAATTGGCAAAACAGATGGAGATGGGCAATGAATATGCCAAAAAGCGTCTGGCCGAGGCGAATCTGCGCCTGGTTGTAAGCATTGCCAAGAGATATGTGGGCCGCGGAATGCAGTTTCTGGATTTGATTCAGGAAGGAAATCTGGGGCTTATTAAAGCCGTTGAGAAATACGATTATTCCAAGGGCTTTAAGTTCAGTACGTATGCAACCTGGTGGATACGCCAGGCTATTACGCGATCCATTGCCGATCAGGCCCGGACGATCCGGATTCCGGTGCATATGGTTGAGACGATTAACCGCCTGATCCGCACCTCCAGGCAGCTTCTCCAGGAGCTGGGGCGCGAGCCGCATCCGGAGGAAGTGGCGGAGCGGATGGATATGCCGGTGGAGCGCGTCAGGGAGATAATGAAAATCTCGCAGGATCCTGTTTCTCTTGAGACTCCGATTGGGGAGGAAGAGGACAGCCACCTCGTAGATTTTATCCAGGATGACCATGTGCAGGTGCCCCTGGATGCGGCCACGTTTACTCTGCTGCATGAGCAGCTTATGGAAGTGCTTGACACGCTGACGGACAGGGAACAGAAGGTACTCCGGCTGAGATTCGGCCTGGATGACGGAAGGCCGAGGACTCTGGAAGAGGTGGGAAAGGAATTTAACGTGACAAGGGAGCGTATCCGCCAGATAGAGGCAAAAGCGCTCAGAAAACTGCGTCACCCAAGCAGAAGCAAGAAGCTGAAGGATTACCTGGATTAAAGAGGTAACAGTTCAGCCATGATTACAGTCCGGCTTTTGGATGAACCGCCATATAAGAAATAAGAATTTAACTGAGGAAATTTAGATGAAATTATCACACCGTTTAGAGACAATTGCTTCCTTTGTTCGCAGGGGAAGCATAATTGCTGATATAGGAACCGATCATGGATACATACCGATTTATCTTGTGAAGGAAGGAATTTCCCCCCGCGCGCTGGCCATGGATGTGCGGAAAGGGCCTTTGGAGCGCGCAGAGCGGCATGTCCATGAATACGGTCTGGAAGACAGGATATGCCTGAGGCAGAGCGACGGCCTGCATAAGCTTGAGGCGGGAGAGGCAGACACAATTGTGATGGCCGGAATGGGCGGAGAGCTGATGGTGCGTATTCTGGAGGAAGGGAGGCATGTTTTTGAAAGTACAGAACGCCTAATCCTTTCCCCTCAGTCGGAGCCGGGTAATGTGAGGCGTTTTCTCGAAACAAACGGCTTTTGCATCCTGAGGGAAACAATGGTCAGGGATGAAGGGAAATACTACACAGTGATAGAGGCAGGCCATGGGATGATGAAGTACGGCAGAGACTGCTTTTATGAGTACGGACGCTGCCTGATTGAAGAGAAGAACGGCGTGTTTGCCGGGTATCTGGAAAAAGAGAAGAAAACAGTGGAAGAGCTGATTGAAAAGCTGTCGCAGAATCATTCAGAGAGCGCCAGGAGGCGTCTTATGGAATTGAAGGAGAGGCAGAAAATTATAAAGGAGGCACAAGATGAAATGCAGGGAACTGATTGAAATCCTGGAAGAACTGGCGCCGGTTTCTCTTGCCTGTGACTGGGATAACCCGGGTCTTCTGGCCGGCAGGAGTGACAAAAAGGTGAGAACCGTGTATCTGGCTCTGGATGCCACCGATGATGTGATTGACAATGCGGTGGAATGCCGGGCGGATATGATTATCACCCACCATCCCCTTATCTTTAAACCGTTAAAAAAGGTCAATGATGAAGATTTCATCAGCCGGCGTATTCTTAAAATGATTCAGAACGACATATCTTATTATGCAATGCATACAAATTTTGACGCGGCTCCCGGATGTATGGCGGACCTGGCCGGCGAACGGCTGGGGCTTAAGGATACCAGGGTGTTAGAACTGATGGGGAAGACAGCGGGGGATAAAGATTACGGCATTGGAATTTACGGGTGTTTTGGCCGCAGCATGACGCTCAGGGAGACGGCAGAAGCCGTCAAGAAGGCCTACGGCATTCCGTTTGTAACGGTGTTCGGAAATATGGAGGGGAGCATCAGGACGGCGGCTATCTGTCCGGGAGCAGGCGGCAGCACGCTGAAGGAGGCTCTGAAATGCGGTGCGGATGTGTATATCACCGGAGATATCGGCCATCATGAGGGGATCGATGCCGTGGCCAACGATATGGCGGTGATAGATGCCGGACATTACGGTATCGAGCATATTTTTACTGATTTTATGGAAAAATTTCTGGGGGAGAGACTGGGAGAGCAGCTCAAGGTTATGAAGGAACGTGATGCATTTCCAAACTGTGTTGTCTGAGGAACGGTTCAATTCCGGGAAGTGAACCTGGTACTCCATCCAGTCAGATGGAGTACCGGGCTTGTTTGGTTGATGGCGGTGACCTGTGCGCGGAGCGTGCAGGTTATCGTTAAAAAGAAGGAGGGCTAATATGCCGATTGTAACAATTGGGGCTGAGAAAAGGGAGTACGCATTTGGAACGCCGTTTCAGGAGATTGTAAAAGATTATCAGGAAAGCATGGAGAATGACATACTGCTTGTCTCGGCCGACGGAAAACTGAAGGAGCTTCATAAGACTTTGAAGGAAGACTGTGAACTGAGGCTGATTACCGCGGCCGACAGGGCCGGCTTTTTAAGCTACCAGAGAAGCGCGCTTTTCCTGATGCTGAAGGCATTTTATGATATTGCAGGCAAGGATAACGTCAGCAAACTGACGGTGTGGTTTTCCATGGGAAACGGTCTGTATATTGAGCCGGAGGGAGCGCTTGCGCTGACCCGGGAACTGCTTGACAGGGTGAAAACGGAGATGATTCGCCTCGTGTCTCTCGACCTGCCGATTTTAAAGCGCAGTGAAAACACAGATGAAGCGGTGGAACTGTTCCATCTGCACGGGATGTACGATAAGGAGAAGCTGTTCTACTACCGGCGCGCTTCCAGGGTCAACATTTACAGCATTGAAAATTTCGAAGATTATTTTTACGGATATATGGTGAAAAGTACGGGCTATATCAAGTATTTTGACCTGCAGCTTTATGATGACGGGTTTGTCCTGCTCTTACCTTCGAGAAAGAATCCGAAGGAGCTATCTGCGTTGAATCCGAGAAGGAAACTGTTTGAGGTTCAGAAGGAATCGGAACAGTGGGGCAAAAAACTGGGTGTTTTTAATGTGGGTACACTTAATGAGGCCATTTCCCAGGGCAAAATGAATGAACTGATTCTGATGCAGGAAGCGCTGCAGGAGAAAAAAATCGGTGATATAGCGGAAAAGATTGCCGGCTCCGATAAGAGTAAATTTGTTATGATAGCCGGACCGTCTTCTTCGGGAAAGACTACATTTTCCCACCGTCTCTCCATTCAATTGAGTGCGCTTGGGTTAAAACCGCATCCGATTGCAGTGGATGATTACTTTGTCAACCGGGTGAACAGCCCGAGGGATGAGGAGGGAAATTACGATTATGAGGCGTTGGAATGTATTGACACAAAGCAGTTTAATGAGGATATGACAGCTCTGCTTGCCGGGAAGAGGGTACAACTTCCAAGATACAATTTTGTAAGCGGTGAGAGAGAGTATAAGGGAGATTATCTGCAGTTGGGAGAGGAGGATATCCTTGTCATTGAAGGAATCCACTGTCTCAACGATAAGCTTTCTTATTCGCTGCCGAAGGAGAGCAAATTTAAAATCTACATCAGCGCCCTGACCCAGTTGAATATTGATGAGCATAACCGGATTCCTACAACGGACGGCAGGCTGATCAGGAGGATGATAAGAGACTCAAGGACGAGAGGTTCTTCCGCGCAGGATACGATCAGGATGTGGGATTCGGTCCGAAGAGGGGAAGAGCGGAATATCTTCCCGTTCCAGGAAGAAGCCGATGTAATGTTTAATTCGGCTCTACTGTATGAACTGGCGATACTCAAACAGTATGCGGAACCGATTCTCTACAGCGTTCCCAGGGACTCCGAGGAATATCCGGAGGCAAAGCGCCTGTTGAAATTCCTCGATTATTTCCTGGGCGTAAGCAGTGAGAGAATCCCGCAGAACTCCATTCTTCGGGAGTTTGTCGGAGGAAGCTGTTTCCGGGTCTAGAGCGTGTCCCGCTCATATTAAACACGGTTGACTAAACATGAACGTGACAAGACACCGGGCACAGTTATCAGCGCCTGTCGGCGAGATCGGCAAGAGCTCCGAACAGAGGGGTTGCCAGGCCGAAACCGCCGCTGATGGTGAGAAGCTGTCCTGTTGTGAAGGATGATTCATCGGCGGCAAAATAGACAACGGCTGCGGCGATTTCTTCTGGTTTTGCCATCCTCTGGATGGGGGACTGCTTTAAAAATGTATCGCGGAAGAAGCCGGATAATGCGTCCCGGACGGCATCGGTCTGAGTCATACCAGGCAGGATGGCATTGCAGCGGATGCCGTTTCTGGCTTCCTGGACTGCAATCAGTTCGGTCAGATGGTTAATCGCACTTTTAGCCGTGCCGTAGGCAACCTGGGAAATATCAGGGATTAAGCCGCTGATGGAAGAGATGTTGATAATACTGCCGCCTCCGTTTTGCCTCATGCAGGGAATGACGGCCTGCGAGGCGGCATAAGTGTTGCCTAGATTTATGGTTACGGTGTTCAGGAAAGTTTCAACGGAGGTTTTAGCGATATCCAGATCCTTGGCCGGATCGGAAGAACCGAAGTTGTTAACGAGGACGTCGATCCGGCCTTCGGCTTTTGCGACCTCATCTGCCATGGAACGGCAGGTTTCCAACTGTCCGGCATCGTAATGGACATAGTGGATATGCTGGTTTCCGGTTTCGTTTTTCAGCTCCTTGATCCGCGTCTCTGCCCGTTCCCTGTTTCTGGCGGCCATGTATACGATGGCGCCTTCTTTTGCGCAGGCAGCGACAGCGGCAAGACCGATTCCGCGGGTGGAAGCGGTGACAAGGATCACTTTCTTATTCAGTCTCACGGCAGCTCCTTTACTAAGATTTTTTTAATAGGTTCAATTTCATATCTTATTATGTGCCGGAGAAGGAATTTTATGTTCATGCGCTTTTAAACAGACTTTCCCTGACGTGAATCCGGTATGGGAACAGGAGGAAACGATATTGAAGAAAACTAAAACAGATGCCGCTGAAAAAAGGCAGTTGATTATATTTTTGTCCGTTGCATTTGCACTTCCCTATATGATGGGGATTTTAATGGGGTATGCTTATTACAGAGGAATAGACGTGAGCTGTTTCCCCAATGCTCAAATGTATTATCCGGCAGCAGGCGTCATGCTGGCTGCGCTGCTGATAAAGAAAGAGGACAAGCTGGTTCCGAAGAAATTCTATCTCTGCTTCATCACGATTACCGTGCTGTTGCTGCTGCTTACGGTTGGCAGCGTGTTTCTGCCCGCGAAGGGGATGCTGTTTGCAGGCCTCAATATGATTATCACCTTTGGCTCCCTGGTCTCGTGGATTTTTCTTCTTGCAGAGAAGAAGGAAAATCGGGAAGCATTTGGGTTAAGAGCATATAATGGAAAAATTTCTGTGCTTATGGTTATATTGTTCTTACTGCTGTATTTCGGGCGTATATTCCTGATGTATATTGCAGGCGGACAATTGGATGAATTCATAGATGTATTTAAAAGTCCGGTGACTTATAGAATACTATTTGTATTGCCAATTAATTTTTTCCTTGTATTCACAGCATTTTTCGGTGAAGAATATGGATGGAGATATTACTTCACACCGTTTCTGCAGCAACATTTCGGTAAGGTAAAGGGCGTCCTCCTGCTTGGGATTTTGTGGGGACTTTGGCACCTGCCTGTCAATGTGTTCTATTACAGCCCGCAGACCTGGCTGCAAAGTATTGTTTCCCAACAGATCACCTGCATCGGAATGGGAATTTTCTTTACGTATACCTACTTAAAAACCAATAATATCTGGGTTCCGGTGATTCTGCATTTTCTGAATAATAACCTGATGGTTATTTTGAACAGTGGAAATGCAGGCGCAATTAATAATCAGCTTATCAGCTGGGCGGATGTACTGCTGCTTCTCATCCTCAATCTGGTATTATTCGTGCCTTTTATTTTGACGAAGGAGTTTAAGGGAGCGGAAAAATATACGGGGAAGACCGCAGACTAACAGATCTAAGATAAGACAATGCAGAGCATTGCTTTGAACGTTGTAAATGTTTTGAGCAAGACGATAAGCCGGGTTATGTCGTTGAATGGCCATCTATCTAGCTTTGCCGTCACCGGCAAAATCAAGCGACCTACCCGGAGGCAGACGGGCCGCCTTATGCCTCCTGTTCGGTCTTGCTTCGGATGGGGTTTACATGTGCCCTGGCTGTTACCAGCCAGGCGGTAGTCTCTTACACTGCCCTTCCACCCTTACCGACAGGCACAAAGTGCCTGTCCGGCGGTATATTTCTGTTGCACTGTCCTTGGAGTCGCCTCCACCAGACGTTATCTGGCATCCTGCCCTGTGAAGCCCGGACTTTCCTCACCTGCAGCCTTTCGGTCCTGCAGCCGCGGCCATTTGTCTTACTCAAAACGTTACAAGTTTATCATATTTTCTGACGTTTGTCCAGCTATTCTCAGACAGCATCCGCCCGGAAACAGTTCAGACGGCACATCTTCTTGACCGAAAAAACGGTCAAGAAGCATCGGATATCCATCCGATGGGAAAAATAGTGCAAAAACAGCCTTATAAGCGAGCTTAACGCCTGCTTTTGCACTATTTTTCCCGCCGTCTGAACTGTTACTTACAAATAATATTTCTCCGGACAGCCGTTTCGGATAACAGGAGCAAAGGCTGATTATTTTGAATATTTTTCTTCACAGTACTGACATCTGTAAGTTTCTTTTTTTTCGTCGGCTAGATAGAAAATATGCGGCAGCTCCTGCTCGATGGAGGTGATGCAGCGGGGATTTTTACAGTAGATGACGTTTGTGATTTTCTTTGGCATTTTCACCCGTTTTTTCTCAACGATATGGCCGTCTTTGATGATATTGATCGTGATGTTGTGATCAATGTATCCCAGGATATCCAGGTTTACCAGGTCAAGGCCGCCGTCGATCTTGATTATATCTTTTTTTCCCATCTTGCTGCTCTTGGCATTCTTAATGATTGCAGTCTGGCACTCAAGCTGTTCCAGTCCCAGTTTATAATAGATATCCATACTTTTGCCTGCCTGGATATGATCCAGAACAATGCCCTCGGTTAAGCCGCTGATATTTAACATGGTTTTTCTACCTCCAGTAATGTCATGATTAATGCCATTCTCACATAGACGCCGTACTGCACCTGCTTAAAATATGCGGCGCGCGGGTCTTCGTCCACCTCCACGGCGATTTCATTGACTCTGGGAAGAGGGTGGAGAACGAACATATCCTCCTTCGCTAGGGCCATCTTCTTTTTGTCAAGGATGTAGCAGTCCTTCATCCGGATATAATCTTCCTCATTGAAAAAGCGTTCCTTCTGGACCCTGGTCATATAGAGGATGTCCAAATCAGGCATTGCATCATCCAGGTTTTCGACTTCCCTGTATTCAATATGGTTGGATTCCAGCACATCCTCACGGATATATTCCGGAACGCGCAGTTCCGGGGGGGAGATCAGTACAAAACGGATACCTGTATAGCGTACCAGCGCATTAATCAGGGAGTGGACGGTGCGTCCAAATTTTAAATCGCCGCAGAGTCCCACCGTCAGATTGTCAATTCGGCCCTTCAGGGAGCGGATCGTCATTAAATCGGTGAGAGTCTGGGTGGGATGCTGGTGGCCGCCGTCGCCGGCATTGATAACTGGAATAGAAGATTTGGTAGAAGCTACCATCGGTGCCCCTTCTTTTGGGTGACGCATGGCACATATATCTGCAAAACAGGAAATAACACGAATTGTATCAGAAACACTTTCGCCCTTTGCAGCAGAGCTGGAATCGGCAGAGGCAAAACCTAAAACGCTGCCGCCCAGATTTAACATTGCAGCTTCAAAGCTTAAACGTGTTCTGGTACTTGGCTCGTAAAACAGGGTTGCAATTTTCTTGCCGTCACATACGTGGGCATATCTGTCAGGATTCTTCTCAATATCTGAAGCGAGATCAAGAAGCTGCTCAATTTCCCCGACAGAAAAATCTAAGGGATTTAACAAATGTCTCATTTGGTTCTCCTTTGTTGTGCTTTTGAAAAGTATTATATAGCATTTTCCGGCAGATTTCCATAGGTTTTGTAAAAAAGTGAGGGAAAGGTTTGGGTTAGTTACTATTCACGGCCAATGTCATGATGTTGGGGTCAAAAGGTCTTTTGACCCCTTTGATACATCAGATTTCCAACCTTTTGACCCTGGTATCATGTCATTTAGTTAACAGTGCAATAGATTTAACTGAGGCCCGGAGGACGCGTCCGGAACGGACCATGTCCGGTGTAGTGAGGTTTTGGCTGAGTCTTCCGTCCCCGGTTGAAGGGGGGCGTGAGGGGGGAATCCGGCCGGAATGAATTGCTGCGGGGACCGTTTGCACTCTTTGGAGTGCGCATCAGTGCTAAGCTCGTGAGGGACCTCGCTAAGCACCGGCGGACTCCCATGTCCCCTACGCAATTGATTCCGCCTACTTCCCCGGTCCAGGTTTTCACCGGGGACGGAAGATTCAGGCGTAGGTTTTAGCACACCGGACATGGTCCGTTCCGGGCGCTGATTGTCTCTAACCTTAAATGGTAGAACTAAACATTAAGGTAAAGAAAGACTGATATGGAAAGGAGATTTTAAGGCCTCAGAACGTCCTTCCGGCGAGGACGTTCTTTTGCCATAACGGATTAAAATCTATCCGGCCAATCTTTAAATCTCCATCTGCTCACTTTCCGTCAGGAACGAGAGGCAGTCCATAATTCCCGCCATATAGGCCAGCACATTATTATTTGTGTCGATTTCTTCCCTTACTGCCAGCAGTTCGTCAACAGCCCGGCGCTCCTCCTGGGTCAATTCTAATTCGCTTAATTTCCGTTCGGCTTCCTGCAGCTTCGATCCATTTTATAAAATTCTGCAATCGTATCGCCGGACATTCTGTTTGCCAGTCTCTTTAAAATTTTCCAGTATTCTTTTTTCATCACTGATGTCTCCTCTAAGTATGAATTATGTTATCTGTTATCTGTAGTCTGCACAGCCTGAGGCGGTCCCCGGCATCCCATACTCCTTCCGGTTTTCCGGCCGCATCTCTGAGATGTACATTTCTCCGCCGGTCTTGACGGACGAAAGTTTTCCATGGCATAAGCTCCTTCTACTGTTGATAAAAATATGGTATATGGAATAAAATCACCTCGGCCCGCCCGGATACGGCTCATATAAATGAAGCTTAGATATCAGTATCAGGACGGTTTTCCCTGTAAGAAAAGTTTAAGGAACTTTAAGAAAAATAGGGTGGGACAAAATCGGTCTATTATGTATAATAAGATAGAACAACCATTCTAGCAGTCCGTAAGACTGAAATCCACAATTAATAGTCAGGACTGTCGGCTGCAGTAACAGTTCAGCCATGATGTATTCCGCGAAGGTGTTTTCGCTTTTTTTGCGAAAATCCCGAGTTGTGCGGCGCGAAACGGCGTTTTTTTGCCGTTTCTGTGCATCATTTGTTACGGTTTAGCCGAAGGCTGAACTGTAACCGGCTGCAGAACAATACGGGAGGAACAGACTTGGAAGAAATTGGCAAAGAACAGATAAAAGAGAGGATTCCCGCCATACAGGTGAGAAATTTATATAAAGTATACCGTGTCGGAGAGACAAAGGTATACGCCTTAAATGGTGTGGATTTTACAATGTATAAAGGTGAATTCTGTGCCATCGTCGGTACCTCCGGTTCCGGGAAATCCACACTTTTAAATATGCTTGCGGGCCTTGAGAAGCCGACAAAGGGGGAAATTGTCATTGCCGGGAAACATATTGAAAAGCTGAATGAGAACCAGCTGGTTTCTTTCAGAAGGGAAAGGGTCGGCTTTATCTTTCAGTCCTATAACCTGCTGAACACAATGAATGCGGTGGAGAATATAGCACTGCCCCTGTCGTTCCAGGGAATTCCCAAGAAGAAACGGATAGATAGGGCCAAAAAATATTTGGAATTAGTGGGCCTTGAAAAGGTCGGCAGGCATATGCCCAACCAGATGTCAGGAGGACAGCAGCAGCGTGTGGGAATTGCCAGGGCGCTGGTGGTTCACCCTCAGATTATCTTTGCCGATGAGCCGACCGGAAACCTGGATTCCAGGACTACGATGGAGGTTCTGAAGCTGATGCAGAAGATTGTACGGGAACATAACCAGACGCTTGTCATGGTCACCCATGACAACCATCTTGCTACATATGCGGACAGGATATTTCATATTATCGATGGAAAGATCGTAAAGATAGAAGAGAATCACCAGCGAGCCGGTGAGGAGACAGAAGACAGGGAGGGTGCTCAGGATGAATAGATGGAAAAGACTGCCGGTTATTGCATTGCTTGTAATGCTGCTGGCGATAACAGGAACCAGGACGGTAACAGCCGAGATGCTGGATATGAATGAGTTTAATGATGATATGATTACCGTTAACAAGGTGCCGAGAGGAAAAGCGGGAAGCAAGATTTCGATTAAGATGACAATCCATAACACCGGCGCAAAGGGTGATAACAATATAGAGAAAATCAGGCTGGCCAATTCTTATGAATATGAGCGGATTATGGAGCGGCAGTTTGGAGAGGCCGACGACAGCGAAGACGGCGATCTCCGCTGGTACGATAAGTCCTTCCCGTTTGAGGCAGATTCTTCAACCTTCAAGGAGAAGGATGTCAACGTTAAACCCGGCTCTTCCAAATCGGTCACATTGAGCTATAAATTAAGGCGGGATCTGGCAGCCGGATACTATCAGGCATTCTTTATTATTGACGGAGGCACGGAGGTCGGAGTTAATATCTGGGTTTCCGCCTATGACGGCTCTACCGAAGAGGATGAAAATACGAAAATCGAGTACGATTTTTCAATTGGAGACGGCCAGTTCACCCCTTTTGCCGCTTATAACCAGGTGATGAATTTTGGCGTCAACCTGACGAATACGGGATTAAAAAAGGTCTACGACGTGCGGGTGGAGATGCAGCTCGATGCCGATGTGACAAAGTTCCCGTTTAATATTAACGAAGGAAATTACAGCCGGAAGATGGGGGATATGGAGCCGGGACAGATGGTTACGGTTCCCTACAGTATGGCGGTTCGGGAGAACGTAAAGTCGGGATTCTTCCCGATTCATTATCTGGTATCCTACCGGGAAGAGGAAAACGGCGATTTTTCAGAACCGGTTGACCTGATCTATTATGTACGTGTCCAAGGAAAGGATGAGGATGAGCTGTCATCTGATGCGGGAGATTCGGACAGGACAAAGGCAAGAATTATAGTGGATAGCTTTTCAACGGTACCAGAGGAGGTCTATGCGGGCCAGCCCTTTGAGTTAAGGGTCAGAATGAAGAATGCTTCATCTAATGTCACCTCCAGCAATATCATGTTTACCTTTGCCTCGGAGGAATCAGCGGACAAGAGTCCTGTATTCACATCGGATTCCGGTTCTACCTCCATGGTAGTCAATCAGTTAGGACCCGGAGCAACGACGGATCTTTCCATGGTGTTTAAATCCTCTCCGACCGCGGAACAGAAGTCCTATACAATGACAATCGTTGAGCAGTATGACAGCCCTGAATTTAAGAATGCAAAGGAAGAAGTGAAGATATCAATACCGGTAAAACAGGTTCCGAGACTGAATACAGGAACAATTGAAGTTATGCCGGACAGTATCAGCGTCGGTTCGGAGACGAATGTCATGTTCGGAATTAATAATACCGGAAAGGTTCTCTTATATAATGTCATGGTACGTTTCGAGGCCGATTCCATCCAAACTACAGATGCCTATGTCGGCAATATTAAGCCGGGTGAAACAGGAAACCTGGACACGATGGTCTCAGGCGTGGCCCCAACTGAAGATGACGGAAAAGTGAAGATTATTATTACATATGAAGATGAGAACGGTTTGACGACTGAAGTCGAGAAGGAGATGCTCCTCTTTGTAAATGAGCCGATAGATGAACTGGGAGGAATGGAAGCCGGGAATATAGGAGTTGATGGTATGGGAGGAGGCAGCGGAATGAATGGAGCCGATGGAGAGCAGACCTTTTTTAATCGTTATAAGAAGGTGATTTTCCCGGCTGCAGCACTTTTCATTATTATTACTGGAACAACCGTAATCGTTATCAGGAAAAAGAAGAAGGCAGCGCAGGAAGAAGGAATGGACGATGAGATTCTATGATCTTTTGTCAATGAGTGTCAATAGCCTGCTGAGGAGAAAACTCAGAACATTTCTAACAGTCCTCGGAGTGGTGATAGGGACAGCATCGATTGTGGTTATGATTTCCCTTGGAATCGGACTGAATAAATTCACGATGGAGCAGTATGAATCATCAGGCAGCCTGACGGCGATACGTGTCTATAATTACGACAGAGGAGGCTCCAATGATAAGCAGAATCCAGAAGACAGCTTTATGACGGATGAAACGATGAAGCAGTTTGAGAGGATTCCCCATGTGGTTTCAGCTTACCCAAAGATTAACATGTCTGTGATTATGAAGCAGGGGATTTATGAGGGGAATGTCCAGCTTATGGGGGTTCCCCTGAAGGCCATGAAGGATATCAAGCTGGGGCAGGGAACACTTCCTTCCCCTGATTCACCAGAGCTTGAGATGGTGGTGGGAAACATGGCGGTACAGAATTTTTACAATGCCAAAACCGGTAAGGGGTATTATGACTCCGGAGAACTGCCGGATGTGGATTTTATGAACAAACCGGTATTTACGATATTTGACACCAACAGCTATTACCAGTCTAAGTATCCGTCTGGCGGGGATGAGCAGACGGCGGTAAAACCGCCGAAGAAATATATGCTGAAAACAGCCGGAATTGTTGAGGGAGGGCCGGAAGACTGGAATGAATACAGTTACGGCATATACGTTGACATTGAAAAGCTGAAAACCCAGCTAAAACAGATCTTCAAGAAGAAGCCGATACCCGGTCAGCCGACGAATAAAAAGGGTAAGCCCTATAATTACTTTGTCTATGAGCAGGCAACCGTGAATGTGGACGACATGAAGAATGTTATTGAAGTTCAGAAAGCGATTAATAATATGGGATACGAAGCAAACAGCCAGATGGAATGGCTGGAGCAGTCCCAGAAGCAGTCCAATATGGTTCAGGCCGTGCTGGGCGGTATCGGAGCCGTCTCCCTGTTTGTAGCGGCGATCGGCATTGCCAATACAATGATGATGTCCATCTATGAGAGGACAAAGGAGATTGGTGTTATTAAAGTACTCGGATGCGCAATGGGAAATATCAGAAGCATGTTCCTGATAGAGGCCGGATTTATCGGCTTTGTCGGCGGAGTTGCCGGTGTAATCCTGAGCTACGGCGTATCATTTCTGATTAATAAATTCCTGGCGGGAGCTTTGCTGTACGGTATGTCCAGCAAGCTGTCAATGATACCGCCGTGGCTTGGATTTGCTTCCATCGGTTTTGCCATATTGATTGGTATGCTGGCCGGATTCTTCCCGGCGCTCAGAGCCATGAAACTGAGTCCGCTGGCGGCAATCAGGAATGATTAAAACCACCTAGCCAACTGTCGTCACATCCTGTTTCCATCTCCCGGTGGCAATATGGGCGAATACCAGGATTCCGCCCCCGAGGGTGGCGGCAGGGACGGCGATTCCAATTCCCAGGATTCCCATATTAAGACCCAGCGCAAGAGCCCAGGCGACGGGGATACGGATAACAATTCCCTGAAGAACATTGCTGCACAGAGTAATCAGGGTATGTCCGGTACCGGTGATAAAGCCGTTGGCGGAAAAGACAAATGCAGTCAGAAGATAGTCTGCACAGAAGCCGCGGATATACAGTGTGCCATACCGGATTACCTCGGGTTCTCCGCAGGCCAGTATGCTCATAAACTGCGGCGTGAAGCTGATGGTTGCCAGGAACAGGGGAATACCGACTATGAGAGAAAGTCCAATCCCTTCTTTCAGGCAGGAGAGGGCGCGCTCATATTTTCTGGCGCCGATATTCTGGCCCGACATGACCGCCATGGCTCCCGACATTGCGGAGCTGGGAAGCATCGCAATGTTATTGAATTTACCGGCCAGCTGAGCGGCTGCGGAAGCCGCGTAACCATACTGGTTGATCAGAGCCGTCAGAAACATGAAGGATACGGATGAGATACTGTTCTGAACGGCAGCGGGAAAGCCGATTTTAATAATTAAAAGAACATTTGTACGGCTGAGCCTGAGATTCCTGCGTGTCAGCCGGAATATAAAAGGTCCAGAAACACATTAAGGGTCCCTGATATGGTTACAAATATCAGGGGCCTTTTAGAATCTCCGATCCGTTCAGAACCGAACTTATGGCATTGTATTCAAATACAAAAAATTTCCCAGCATGCAGATTTGTATATAACTGCACGCATTCTCAAAGGACTCGGCGGAAGCTCTGAGCAGAATCAGGAAGGTAACGTATTAAGGAAAAGGAGAGAAGCAAATGAAGGGAATCAAAAATTTTAAAAGATCCAACAGGAAATATCTTGCGCTGCTTATGGCCGCATTGATGGCAGCAGCCTCATTGAGTGCATGTTCCGGAAGTACTTCGGGTGATGCGTCACAATCCTCATCAGCAAAAACAGAAAATAATGGAAGCGGTGCAGCCGGTTCTGTGCTTCGTGTGGGACGAACATGGGACTCCGGGAGCGGCAACTTTGATCCGGCAACTTTCTCGGGTATCTCATTTCAGTTTGGCCCGGATGTGTTTGAATCGCTTCTTACCTACAACGACAAGCAGGAACCGGCTCCGTATCTGGCTGAGTCATGGGAAACCCGGGCAGATAGATTTAGAGGCGCTGGGCTCCCAGTCCAATCCGGATTATATGAAGCTGGCGGGTCTGGTCAAGCTGATCAATGAAGGCCACTGCCGTCAGATGGTGCTGGGGACCGACATGTGCGTGAAAACAATGACCAGACGCTGCGGCGGAGAGGGCTACTGCCGGCTGACCAAATTTGCCGTGCCGGCATTGAAGCAGTACGGCGGTGTATCGGATTATGCTGTCAGAAGCATCATGATTGAAAATCCGGCCAGGATTCTGGCGTATTAAGCGCCGGAAATAGCAGCGCATTAAATGAAAACTATAAACTTAATATAAAAAGAAAGAGGTATAAAATCATGGCAGAAATGTACAAAGTAAAATTAACCGTATTAAAAACAGCAATTTATCCGGAACTGGCAGAAAAATATTTATCGATCGGAAAAGAACTGAAACCATGCGGCGGCTTTAATGCGGTTCCTATGCGCCATGGACAAAAGAGGATGGTGTGGAAGTCGGCTGCTGTACAGACGGCCTCAGACCGGTGACATTCCTGATCGAGAGAGACGAAGTACAGCCATTTGACGTATAGCCAATTGAATAATCCCCCCTGTTATGATATACTATGAGCACTTGATGAGGTTCCCCACGAATCTAGTGCGAGTCATATCTGGACACTTAGCGAGGTATTAAACGAGCTTAGTGACCAGGATATACTATGAGCACTTGATGAGGTTCCCCACGAATCTAGTGCGAGTCATATCTGGACACTTAGCGAGGTATTAAACGAGCTTAGTGACCAGGATATACTATGAGCACTTGATGAGGTTCCCCACGAATCTAGTGAACATGATAGCTGGAGGCATATATGGATAAGCAGGACAAGATTGCAGTACTGATTGACGCAGAAAACGTCTCTAAAAAGTACATTAAACTGATTATGGATGAAGTGAGCGACTACGGAATCGCTACATACAAACGGATTTACGGTGATTTTACAAATCCCAGTGTTATGGCATGGCAGGATGCGCTCAGAGATTTTGCACTGACGCCGGTATTTCAGTTTAACTATACGAAAGGAAAGAATGCGTCGGACTCTGCCCTGATTATCGACGCGATGGATATCTTATATTCGGGAAAAGTAAATGGATTCTGTCTGGTAACCTCCGACAGTGATTTTACGAAGCTGGCGATTCGTCTCCGCGAGGCCGGGATGATTGTAATTGGAATGGGGGAACAGAAGACTCCGAATTCTCTGGTATCGGCCTGCGAGACATTCAAATTCCTTGATTTACTGTATCAGGAGAGCCTGGAAGAACAGGCGGAAGACGAGAAGCTTTCTGAAGTTAAGGCAGCAAAAGCGGCAGAACCGCCTGCGGCAATCCATCCCTCGGAAGAACGCGATACGAAGAAAGCCCCGGAGTCAAAGACAAAGCCCCATCCGGTTGAAACTGCGGATACTCAGGATGAAAAAGCCGACAATTTAAAGGATGATGCCAGACTCAACAATGTGCCGACGAAGGAGGAAATCGGCGCTGAGATAGTTGCCATTATAGAGTCCAGATCCGATGAGAACGGATGGATTAACCAGTCGGAGATAGGAACGGTACTTCCAAAAAGAGTTCCTGGCTTTGATCCACGTAACTATAAATGCAAGAAACTGGGCCAATTTATTGAAAGCTTTGATTATCTTGAGACAAGAACGATGAAAAATCCGAACAACAAATTATTAAAAGTGGTTTATGTAAAAATAAAACAGCAGTAAATGAAAGACCGAAATCCCGGAGATCCCGGAGATTTCGGTCTTTTAAGTATTGAAGGCAGCGGCCTGTGCGCGGAGCGTGCAGAATAACGGTATGGGATTATGCAGGCCGGATTTACAGTATTGTAAATTGTATGTATAAATATTGAATAAAAAAAACAAATTTCTTTAATGACTTTGCTTACTAAAAATGTTATCCTTGAATCAGAAATAAATTCCACACACAATTTTTCCTTACTTAATTTAAAACAACAATAGCGATAATAATAACAAATCAATTCAGTGTTTCTTTTGAATTAAAAATGAGCTCACATAGTAAAAAATGGTGTACACCGGGAGACTGCATATCAATTTGATATGATTATTGTCTGTCGGTTTTTTCATACAAAGCTATGGAAAAAGGAAAGATTTATGATACACTTGAAACAAAAACAGACTACAAGGAGTGCTGCAGATGGATTCGAACGAAATATTTATTAAAGATATTCCAGCATTTTTCAGGAGGTTTAAAGGCAGTACTAAAGATGGGCAGTATGATCTGTATTGCCAGGAGTTTGCTTACAGTATTATATATGGAAACCTGAACAGCAGCCATGTGGATGAAATTCTTCGGTTGATTGGATTGAGCTGTCTGCCTGACCGGCTTTTGCTGGTACAGACAGACTATAATGATGTGTTCCAGTTTTATCCTGAATTTAATCAGTTTCCCAGGAGATTTAACCAGACACAGACGCTTCAAAGATGTGTGAAGCGAAGCGGAATTGAGGGTCTGGTCGCATCCTACCCGGCGCGGGGCGTGGTCGGTGTCTTCCTGTGTACGGGGCAGGAATCGTCTTCTGAAGAGAAAGTAATAACGGAGAAAATCAGGGAACTTGCAAAAGATATGATTGTACGGGTCAACGAAGAAGTGGGAGAGAGTGTTGTGATTGGGATCAGCCGATATTGCAGCAGCCTGTCGCGTTTCCCGCAGGCTTATGCCGAGTGTAAGGAGGGGCTGTTTCACTGCTTCAGGCTGGGTAAAAAACCACATGGTATTTCATAAAGATATATGCGAACCCAGGACACCGTTTTCACGGGATGTGCTGAAAACCTTTGGTGCTGAGATTGTCTCTGGGATCACGAATGGAGAGCGGGCGGCATCTGTTCCATTACAGCTCCTATCATTTTGGCCGTCTCTTTAAAAATACACGGGGAGAATCCTTCCGGCAGTATCTTGCCAGGTACCGGATCGAGAGGGCGAAAGAATTTCTGGCCAGGGGGGACAAACCGAATGAATTGGCATTTCAGACCAGATTTAACAGCATCAGTTATTTTTGTACTGTTTTTAAGAACCTGAGTGGCGTTTCACCGAAACAGTATCAGGAGAACTTTATAAAATAATCGGAATGGATATAGTTTTAGGCGGTGACCTGTGCGCGGAGCGTGCAGGCTATCGCTATTTATTTGTCTATATCGCGCCCATTGTCGAAAAAAATAGAATTTATCATTTACTTTATTAGTAAAAATATAGTATTATATTATTTTGTAAAAACAGATCGGAGATTCGGCAGAGGGAGGAATAATGGACGTTGAAGTTTTTGACGGAAGTGAACCGGCATATAAACAGCTTTGTGAGAAAATTATAAAAGCAATAACAGAGGGAGAGCTTAAACCTGGTGACAGACTTCCCTCCGAAGCGGCGCTGTACCATTCTACCGGTCTCTCCAAGGGAACGATCCGCATGGCCTATGAGGAGCTGGAGCATAAGGGATGCATTAAAAGGAGCAGGGGAAGCGGAACCTATATTCAGGAATGGAGATCGGAAAGACAAAATATGCAGGTTTACAGGGAGAAGGTTCTCAGGGCCGGAATACCGGCTGAGGAGGCATTTCAGCTGATTGAGGAGGCATGCCGAAAAAAATTCAGTAAAAAAGAAGAGGTACAGGCTGCCCTTTTTGACTGCACGCCTGAAATTGCAGCGGATATCTCCCGCAAAATAGAGGAGCGCTTTAAGTTCCTTCCAGTATGTTATGACGTTTATGAAGTCCTTGAAGCATTCGGCGGTATTGTCCCGGAGGCAGAACTCTGGCTGACGACGACGGCTCATTATCACGAATTGCAGAATCTGGCAAAGGCCTATAACAAAACACTGATAAAGTTACAGATCTCGGTAGATGACAAAGTAGTGGAGACATTGTCGGGGCTTAGCGGTTCATGCATAGTGGGAATTATCTATGAGAGCCGGGATTTTATTAAACATGTAAGCCTTCTTACATCATCTCTGTGTAAGCATAATACGTATTTTATCTGCCGGAAAGACGAATGGAAGGACAGGAGGGGTTTACCTGATTCAAAACCTGTCTGTTGGATTGTTCCGGCCCGCTATGAGGAAATGAAGACGGAGGCGGAAAAAGAGGAGAATATGGATGTTCTGTTTTACCGTTATAAGATACTTCCTGATTCCTATACAGACCTGGAAGCATATCTGCAGGGGGTATAGATGAAAGAGAAAACGCCGATTTATAGAAAAATCATAAAAGATATTCAGGATAAAGTGGAGGACGGAACATATCAATCCGGTCAGAAACTTCCGAGCGAAAGGGAATTATGCAAGCAATATCAGGTCGCACGCGGTACGCTGAAAGCAGCTCTTTCACAATTAAAGCAAGCCGGACTTCTGGAACAGGCTAGGGGAAGCGGGACATTTGTAAGAGCAAAAGGAAAAAAGCAGTCCTGTTATCAAAACGCTGAAAAACTGGTCGACGAGCTTTGTGCAATGCACCTGACGGAGGAAGAAATACTCCGGCTGGCAAGAGAGATATTATTGGGGCATATGGATAATTAAACCGGGGATAACGTTCCGGAATATACCACTTTGTAAAGCGTATGTATGAATATTGTTGAAAAAACATATTTCTTTAATGACTTTACTTATCAAAAATGATATTCTTTAACCATAAAGAAATTCCACACACAAATTTCCTTACAGTTTAAACAAGTCTATTCAGTGATTCTCTGAACGTAATGTGAGCTCACATATTAACAATTGGTGTACACCGGGAGACAGCATATCAGATATGGTATGGTTAATGTCTGTCGGTTTTTTTTGAATTTTTGAAATACGGGAGATTTTTATGAAGCAAATGAAGGCTGGCGGATCTGCAGGTGCTTGACACCGATATCTTTGAGATATCCCCGGAACAGTTTGACGATGTCAGGGTTGTGATGACCGTGACGGGTGGAAAAATTGTTTATTCCCGGGACCAGGGGGAGAGGCGCCGGATAGTTATGACTGGTAAAGGAAGTGCTTATGACGATGTGCGGCGGCAGAGTCGTTTACCGAAAAGGTGACAGTATTTAACACTAGAAAAAGAGGGACCCGTACGCATGCGGGTCCCTCTAAGCTATTTTTTCCTGGAAAAATCGTATGCTTTCATCGTTGTGCGTACGCTCTTTCCACGCTTATTTTCTCTTTTAAAGCCAATCATCCGGCCGGGAGCGGATTCACCAACCAGGATACCGGGTTTTTGTTTTTTTGCCAGAACCATAATGTCTGCCGCATCCTCCCTTGTGAAGAAAAGCCGTCGGATCCTGTCACCCTTACTGATATGGAGGGCCACCAGCTCCGGATAATTCCTATCCTCAAGCGTCACGGAATCAATCTGCTCCCAGCTCCAGAAATCATACTGTGTGGTAATATGCATCTGATAAAAAATTTCAAGCCCGCGCTTGGTGATTACCGTATCCTTTTGCATTTTTAATGCAAGTATGTATAACAGGCCAAATATAAATGCAACGCGATACGGTGTAATGGCTCCTGCAGCCAGAAGCAGGGCGGACATAAACCAGCTGCCTGCCGTAACCCATTTGCTGCGCGGCTTTAATTCTCTGGCATGATATTTTGGGCCGGCTGTTAATTCCCATGGGAGATAATCTGCTCTCGTTCTCACATAAAACCATTCCTTTCCGTTTTACTGTTATCAGTGGTCAGGCTTTCTTTACGCCGGCTGGGACAGGGGCCTTGCCGGCAGCACGGAGAGCTTCCAGTCTTTCAAGGGCGTACGCATGTTCTTTGGGAGGCGCAGCGGCCGCTTTACGCATCGTGGTCTTCCCGAAAATGCTGGTATAGGCGCCGTCGGCCCAGAACACATTGCGTTTCAGGCAGGCGGTGATCCCGCCGTAAATCGGGTTCAGAAGATTTACAAATGCATAGGGGAAATATACGAAGGGGTGCACGCCCAGGGTTGCGTACTGATAAGCGCCGCAGCCGGTCCACGGGAACATAACGGCCCACAAGGTCCCGCAGTCCTCAAGGGTACGGGAAAGCATGTTTCGGGCCAGGCCCATCTCATCGTATTTATCTCTGTACAGGGGGCCAGGAACACCAATTCCCAGGAACTGGTCACACATGGTAGCGTCGCAGAACAGGGATGTGACCAGGGTTAATACAACCAGACCTCCTACATTGTGAATTTTACTCTTGATACCGCTGAAAAGTGTTTCGACACAGCCGCACCGTTCCAGCGCTCCGCCGTAGGCTACGGCAAGCAGTATCAGGTTGATGGTCCACATCTGATGATCCATGCCGCCGCGGCTCAGCAGATTGTTAGCCAGTTCATTGCTGCTTTCAAATGTGGTTCCGTAATGGAGAATGTTGAAAATATCGCTGATATTAGTGATTCCCTGGAAAACAGCCCCAAAGAGGACACCGCAGCCCACGGAAATGGCGAGGCCTGGCAAGGCCGGCAGTTTTAACACACATACAATGACAACCACAACGATGGGGAACAGAAGCACCGGATTTAAGTTGTATCCGCCTGCAAGAGCCTGCTGGAGTTCCAGGGCAACCGTGTTATCATATCCGGTCGTTGAATAGCCAAAACCTATGATTGTATACAGGACCAAAGCAATCACGAATGTTGGAGCCGTTGTTGATACCATTGCGGTAACATGATCAAAGAGACCTGTTTCTGAGACTGCGGCGGCCAGATTGGTGGTATCTGACAGCGGAGAAAATTTGTCTCCCACATAAGCTCCGGATATAATCATACCGGCTGTCAGCGCAACCGGCATGCCCAGGCCGGCTCCAATCCCCATAAAAGCAATACCTATGGTTGCGGTGGTGGTCCAGGAAGAACCGCAGGCCAGACCGACAACGGCGCACAGGATGCAGCCGACCGGCAGAAACAGCTTTGGAGTCAGCAGATCCAGTCCGTAATAGATCAGAGCCGGAATCGTGCCGGACATGATAAAAGATGCCACCAGAATGCCGACCGTGCACAGAATAAGAATCGCTTCCATTGTACGGTTCAGACAGTCCAGCATACCTGCCATCATATCTGAAAAAGAGTGGCCGCAGATACAGCCGATAATACAGGCTACAACAATGGAGACAAGCAGCGGCATATGCGCATCTCCGTAACTGGTGCCGGCCATAAAGTGATACAACATCAGGCCTAACATTACGACAATGGGTAACAATGCCTCAAAAACGTTGGGAAGACGAACCGTACGCTGTTTTTTTTCTTTTTCGCTCATTTTAAACCCTCACTTTCTTAATCATTGCACACTGTTTTTCCAACAGGAAAAGCCGCCCCCTGCAGAACGCAATCCTTCTCAATTCCAAACGCCAGACCGTCACGGAGAGAAGAATATATACATTCTGCAGGGGGCGACTAGTTACCTGTCACTTAATACCACGGCACGTCATTTACTATCAGCCCGGAGCCGCGGCATTAACTGCTTTGTTCCTAATTTTCCAACATACAGCTGAAGCAGACACACCTCCTTTTTTACATAGGAAAATATAGTTATATATAATCTTTCGTTACTTCATTTTTGTTTCTGTTTTACCAGGTTTTTATTAGTTTATCATAGTCTCCAAAGCGTCAAAAAAGCGTCAAAACCTGTAAAGATAGTGATAAGAAAATGGCAGGCGTGCGGCATCGAGATTGCCGAATTTGTAGAGAGGAAGACAAAGGGCAGAGTCAGGCTTGGCCCCGGCGCGCTGTATACAATTTTAGGTAAATTTCCGCCTACTATTTCGACAGCAGGATTTCAGCTTTGACAGAGCCGTTATTTAAGGAACTGGTAAGAAAATATACGGGAGCCGAAAGCAGTGAACATATTATCATTATTTTATGGCGGATCATCCGGAGACGGAGGAACTTCATACGGATCGGATAGTGGAGGATAAAGCAGGGGGAATCGGGACGATTCTGGAATTGTGAATAAAAAGGCAGGAATAAAAAGACGAAAAACTGCCGGGAATATACATCCTATATGTATAAAATGCTGAATTCATGCATATTAAAAATGAATATGCACTATATATACGATATTTCTTAATAAAAATTCAAAAAAGGTATTGCATAATTATTCCTATAGAGGTATAATTATGCCAATTTCACAGCAGCCCATTGAACGTTGCTATTCACAGCGCGAAACAGTGTTTTTAAACTTCAAATGGGCTGCGGCTGTTTCCGGATAGCGCACAGGTGATGAATAAAAGTAAAAAAGCAAACAAGATGGAGGAGAACTATTATGGAAAAGAAATACAACAAAATCGTACTTGCATATTCAGGAGGACTTGATACATCCGTTTTAATCCCGTGGTTAAAAGAGAATTACGGCTGCGAGGTGGTGGCCGTATCCGCCGATGTGGGCCAGGGCGCGGAGCTTATCGGACTTGAGGAGAAGGCGCTTAAGACAGGTGCTTCCAAACTTTACATAGAAGATTTGAAGAAAGAATTTGTGGATGAATATATTATTCCCACGATGAAGGCGGGAGCCGCATACGAGCATTACCTGCTGGGAACCTCCTTCGCGCGTCCTATTATAGCAAAACGGATTGTGGAGATTGCGAAAAAAGAGGGGGCTGACGCCATCTGCCATGGCTGTACAGGAAAAGGGAATGATCAGGTCCGTTTTGAGCTGGCAATCAAAGCGTTTGCGCCTTCGATGGAAGTAATCGCACCATGGCGGTTCTGGGAGCTTAATTCCCGTGAGAAAGAGATAGAATATGCCGAGCAGAGGGGCATTCCGTTAAAAATCACAAAAGAGACCAACTATTCAAAAGATAAAAATCTCTGGCATCTCTCCCACGAGGGACTGGAACTGGAGGATCCGGCCAACGAAGCGCCGCTTGGCAAACCCGGATTTTTAGAGCTTTCTGTTTCACCGGAGCAGGCGCCTGATACACCAGCCTATGTGGAGATTCACTTTGAAAAAGGCATTCCTACCTCCGTCAACGGCGAGGAGATGGATTGTGAAAAGGTAATCGAAGTTCTGAATAAACTGGGCGGAGAGAACGGCTGCGGAATCCTCGATCTCGTAGAAAACCGTCTTGTGGGCATGAAGAGCCGCGGCGTTTATGAGACTCCGGGCGGAACGATTCTCTATAAAGCCCATGAAAAGCTGGAAGAAATCACTTTGGACAAAGAGACACAGCACTACAAACAGCAGCTTGCCCTGAAATTTGCCGATTTAGTATACAACGGGCAGTGGTATACCCCTCTTCGCAAAGCGATGAGCGCTTTTGTGGATTCCACACAGGAGACGGTGACCGGCGATGTAAAGTTAAAGCTCTATAAGGGAAATATTATTCCGGCCTCCGTAACGTCGCCGTACTCCCTCTATTCTGCAGATATGGCTACCTTTGACGAGGATGACTGCTATGACCAGGCCGATTCTGCCGGTTTCATCAACCTCTTCGGCCTTCCAATCAAGGTGCGTGCGTTAAATGACCAGGCTCTGGCTGCGAAGACAGGGAAATATTTTCCGGAAGTTGATTAATCGGAGTGCTGAATATTTTTAATGATAAGGAGCAATAGAGACAATGGCTAAATTATGGGCAGGACGTTTCGGGAAAGAGACGGATCTGGAAGTTAATGATTTTAATTCCTCCATTTCGTTTGACTGCCGTCTTTATAAAGAAGACATCACCGGCTCCATGGCCCATGCGGCCATGCTGGGGAAGCAGGGAATTATCGAGGAGGAAGAGGCTGACAAGATAATAGAAGGCCTGAAAGGGATATTAAAAGAAATAGAGGCAGGAAAAATCCAGTTTTCCGCGGAATATGAAGATATCCATATGGCCATGGAACAGATTTTGACGGAACGGATTGGGGATGCGGGAAAGCGTCTCCATACCGCAAGGTCCCGGAATGATCAGGTAGCTCTTGATATGCGCCTTTATGTAAAAAAGGAAATCGGCGAGATAAAGAAACTGGTCATCGGCTTCATGGAGGAGCTCTGCGACAGTTCGAAGAAAAATCTTGATACGGTGATGCCTGGCTATACCCATCTTCAGAGGGCACAGCCGGTGACCTTCGGCCACTATATGATGGCTTACGCTAATATGATGAAACGCGATGTCATCCGGCTTGACAACTGCCTCGAGGGAATGGATGACATGCCGCTTGGCTCGGGTGCCCTGGCGTCCACAACTTATCCGATTGACCGCGATTTTGTCAGGGAGCAGCTTGGATTTGCCAGAGTGACGGATAATTCCCTGGACGGGGTATCCGACAGGGATTATTGTGTGGAGCTTTGTTCGGCGCTCTCCATCCTGATGATGCATCTGTCACGTTTTTCGGAGGAGATCATTGCATGGTGTTCCTGGGAGTTCAAATTTGTGGAACTGGATGATGCATTTTCCACCGGCTCCTCCATTATGCCGCAGAAGAAGAACCCGGATGTCTGTGAACTGGTGAGAGGAAAGACAGGGCGTGTATACGGTTCCCTCTTTACGCTGCTTACAGTGCTGAAGGGAATCCCGTTAGCTTATAATAAAGATATGCAGGAAGATAAAGAAGCAGTATTTGATGCCATAGATACGGTAAAACAGTGTCTGAGAGTGCTGACCCCGATGTTTGCCACGATGGAGCTGTGCCAGGAGAATATGAAAAAAGCGGCGCTTAAGGGATTTATCAACGCGACGGACTGCGCCGATTATCTGACCAAAAAGGGAATGCCTTTCAGGGACGCGTATAAAACAGTGGGGCAGCTGGTAGCGGAATGTGTAAAGCAGGATAAATCCCTGATGGATCTGACGCTTGATGAATACCGTGAGCATTCCGGACTTTTTGAAGAAGACATTTATGATACAATTGACCTCAAAACCTGCGTCAGAGGCCGGAATGTAACCGGAGGCCCGGCCCCGGAGGAAGTGTCGAGGCAGATTGCCGTGATTGAGCGGTTCATTGTAACGGTTCAGACAGCATGAGGAAGGAAGAACCACAGATGGCGAAACCGAAAGTTTATATAGACGGAAAAGAAGGTACGACCGGACTTCAGATTTATGACAGGCTGGCCGGACGAAGCGATATTGAGCTTCTGCTGATTGAGGAAGAAAAAAGAAAAGATACACCCGAACGCAAAAAAATGATTAATGAGGCGGATATCGTTTTTCTCTGTCTGCCGGATGAGGCAGCGATCCATGCGGCAGCGCTGGCTGAAAACCCGACCACACGGATTATCGACGCCTCAACCGCCCACAGAACGGCAGAAGGATGGGCTTATGGGATGTCGGAGCTTTCAAAGGAGCATCGGAGGCTGGTGGAGACGTCAAAACGGGTAGCCAATCCCGGCTGCCATGCGACCGGCTTTATCACGGCGGTCTATCCGCTGGCAGCGTCGGGGATTCTGCCGGGCGACTATCCGCTGACCGTGTTTTCACTGACCGGCTATTCCGGCGGAGGCAAGAAGATGATAGCGGAGTATGAGGCAGCCGAAAAGCGGTCGCTCTATGATACCCCGCGGATCTATGGCCTGAATCTGAGGCATAAGCACCTCCCTGAAATGCAGAAAATCTGCAGACTTCAGTATCCGCCGGTATTCATACCCGTGGTGGACGATTACTATAAGGGAATGGCAGTGACGGTGATGCTGGAAAACAGGCTGCTAAAGGGAAAAAAATCGGCAGAAGAGATTCATCAGGTTCTGACCTTGCACTATGCAGGCAGGAAGCTGGTAAAAGTCCATCCCTTTGGCTATGACAAAATGATAGCTGCCGGAACCATGGCCGGGAAGGACAGTCTGGAACTGATTGTAAACGGACACAGTGCTCAGACCATTATCACGGCTTTGTTTGATAACCTGGGAAAAGGCGCATCAGGGGCGGCAGTGCAGAATATGAACCTGATGCTTGGATTTGAGGAGACGCAGGGACTGAACCTGTGATACACGAAAACACCTCGCGGGACGTTACCGTATGAGCAGTAACTGTGACATTGCAACATTATGAAAAAGGAGGAACTTTGGAGATGAAAATCATAGATGGCGGAGTTTGTGCTGCAAAGGGCTTTAAAGCGGGTGCAATACGCTGCGGAATCAGAAAATCCCAGACAAAGAAAGACCTGGCAATGATTCTTTCGGACTGTGAATGCAGTGCGGCTGCCGTATATACGACAAACAGGGTGAAAGCGGCCCCGATACTTTTGACGATGGAAAACCTTTCAAACGGTAAGGCCAGGGCGGTGATCGTCAATTCCGGCAATGCCAACGCCTGCGCCCCCTTTGGTATTGAGAATGCCAGAAGAGAGGCAATGGCTGCGGCCCGTGCGCTCCATGTCGCGATGGAGGATGTGGTTGTAGCGTCCACCGGCGTAATCGGCCAGACTCTTAGCGTGGAGTGCATCGAAGAACATGCCGGAAGCATGGAAATGAAATACGGAAATTCTATGGCTGCCGCAGAGGCCATTATGACAACCGACACAAAAGTAAAAACGATTGCGGTGGAATTTGAGGCGAACGGTAAGACCTGCCATATCGGAGGAATCTGCAAAGGCTCCGGAATGATTCATCCCAATATGGGAACCATGCTGTCCTTTATCACGACAGACTGCGCCATTTCATCTGAAATGCTTGATAAAGCGCTTAAAGCGGATGTTAAAAGTACGTTCAACCGTGTGACGGTGGATGGCGATACGTCCACAAATGATATGTGCTGTATCCTGGCAAACGGCATGGCGGGAAACCTCCCGGTGGAGCGGGAAGGGCCGGATTATGACGCATTTTGTGCGGCGCTGCATATGGTGACGGAAGATTTGGCCCGCAAGATAGCGGCAGACGGAGAGGGAGCCAGCAAGCTGATGACCTGTACGGTATCAGGCGCACTGGACGAGGATACAGCCGAGCAGCTATGCAAATCTATCTGTTCCTCATCCCTTGTCAAGGCCGCAATCTTTGGCTCCGACGCCAACTGGGGCCGCGTGCTTTGTGCAATGGGCTATTCAGGCGCAGCATTCAATACGGAAGAGGTGACAGTGGAATTTGCCTCTAAAGCAGGTACGGTCACGGTCTGTGAGAAAGGGCGCGGCCTGGATTTCAATGAGGAGCTGGCGAAAGAGATATTAGATCAGGAAGAGGTTGAAATTAACGTAACCCTGCAGGAAGGCAGCGGCAATGTCACGTGCTGGGGCTGCGACCTGACTTATGACTATGTGAAAATAAATGGAGATTATCGGACATGATAAATTTAACCCCTGAGACGAGGGCCGGGATACTGGTGGAAGCGCTGCCGTATATCCAGGAATATGCCGGCCGGATTATCGTGGTTAAGTACGGCGGCAATGCAATGGTGAGCGAAGTGCTCAAAGAAGCGGTCATTCAGGACATTGTTCTTCTGAATCTGGTAGGCATCAAGGTCGTCCTTGTGCATGGCGGCGGCCCGGAGATATCGGAAATGCTTAAAAAAATCGGCAAAGAATCGACCTTTGTCAAAGGTCTGCGCTATACGGACGAGGAGACGATGGATATCGTCCAGATGATTCTCTGCGGCAAAGTAAATAAAAATCTTGTCTCCCTTCTGGAGAAAGCAGGCGGCAGGGGCGTCGGTCTCGGCGGGATGGACGGAGGCCTCTTCAAGGCTGTCAGGCTCAGGGATCCGGATGGAACGGATTATGGGTACGTCGGCGAGATTACCGAGGTAAACGAAAAACTGGTGCTGGATATGCTGGAGGAGGGATTCATCCCGGTGGTATCCTCCGTGGCGGCCGGTGTCGATGAAGAGACAAATTATAATATCAACGCAGATACGGCGGCTGAGAAGCTGGCGGTGGCTTTAAAGGCAAAGAAACTGATTCTGTTAACCGACGTGCGAGGACTGATGAAGGTACCGGGGGACGACAGCACTCTGATTCCAAAACTGAAGGTATCGGAGGTTCCGGCTCTCGTTAAATCGGGCATCATCTCGGGCGGCATGATTCCGAAAGTGGACTGCTGTGTGGAGGCGGTACGCCAGGGGGTTGAGAGGGCCAATATACAGGACGGCCGCGTTCCCCACTCGATCCTGATTGAGCTGCTCAGCAAGGACGGCGTGGGAACGATGTTCTCATAAGCGGGAGGAAAAAAATGACATATCAGGAATTGAAAGACGAAGAACAACTTTATTTAATGCATACATATGGCCGCTTTCCGGTTGCGCTCGACCATGGGAAGGGAGCCACTCTCTGGGATATCGACGGGAAAAAGTATATTGATCTGACGTCGGGAATCGGAGTAAGCAGCCTGGGCCACGACAACGAGGCCCTTGTATCGGCGCTGAATGAACAGGCCCATAAGCTGTTGCATGCATCCAATCTGTATCTGACGGAACCGATGGTGCAGGTGGCAAAAGAGCTTGTAACCTCCTGCGGCATGGGAAAAATATTTTTCTCCAACTCCGGCGCGGAGGCCAATGAAGGGATGATTAAGCTGGCCCGGAAATATTCCTATGACAAATATGGAGAAGGCAGAAATAAGATCATCACGTTAAAGCAGTCGTTCCACGGCCGTACTGTCACCACGCTTAAAGCAACCGGACAGGAGAAATTCCATCAGTATTTCTATCCGTTCACCGAAGGGTTTGATTATGCTGCGGCCAATGATATTGAAGAGCTTAAGGATAAGGCCGATGATTCTGTCTGTGCCGTGATGATAGAACTGATCCAGGGTGAGGGCGGCGTCCTGCCGCTTGATAAAGAATATGTGCAGCAGGCGGCTAAGTTTTGCAGAGCGAAGGACATTCTTTTCCTGATAGATGAGGTTCAGACAGGAATCGGCCGTACCGGCAGCCTGTTCTGCTATGAGCAGTACGGAGTAAAGCCGGATGTCGTCAGTATGGCTAAGGGTCTTGGCGGCGGCGTACCGGTCGGTGCGGTTATGGCATCAGAGAAATGCGCGGATGTGCTGGGGGCAGGCACTCACGGAACGACATTCGGCGGCAATCCATTCTGCTGCGCAGCGGCCCGTACCGTGCTGTCGGTTGTCAATAAACCGGAGTTCTTAAAAGAAGTGCAGCGAAAGGGCGAATATTTGAAAAACGCCATTCTGGCAATCGGCTCCGACAAGATTAAAACGGTCAGAGGCATGGGACTGATGCTGGGAATCGTCGTAGATAAAGAAAGCCGTGCAGGAATGGTCAACCGTTTGCTTGAAAAGGGCGTCCTGGCGCTTACTGCCGGGGAAGAGACAATCCGTCTCCTTCCGCCTCTGATTATCAGCTATGAAGAGATGGACAGTGCCGTTGCCGTTATGAAGGAGGTTTTCTGAAAATGAAGCATTTATTAAAACTGCTGGACTGCAAACAAGAGGAAATCACAGCGATTCTGGATCTGGCGGATCAGCTCAAATATGAGAGAAAGCATAACATTACACACCGGCTTCTGGAGGGAAAATCGATTGGCCTGATTTTCCAGAAATCCTCCACCAGAACAAGGGTTTCATTTGAAACAGGAATTTTCCAGCTGGGCGGCCAGGCTCTGTTTTTATCGTCAAGGGATCTTCAGATTGGCCGCGGCGAACCGGTTCAGGATACGGCCCGGGTTCTCTCGCGGTATCTGGACGGAATCATGATACGGACCTATGAGCAGAAGGAAGTGGAGGACCTTGCCAGATACGGACGGATCCCGATTATAAACGGTCTGACCGATTTCTGTCATCCATGCCAGGTACTGGCGGATTTGATGACAATCAGGGAAAAATACGGGATTCTAAACGGCCTGAAGCTGTGCTATATCGGTGATGGAAATAATATGGCCAACTCTCTGATTGTGGGCGGACTGAAGATGAATATGAATGTGTCGGTTGCGACACCGGAAGACTACCGGCCGGATAAAACAGTTCTTAACTTTGCTACCGAATACGGTGAAGCATTCACATTGACGGATGACCCAATGAAGGCGGTGGAAAATGCCGATATCGTGGTAACGGACACCTGGGCGTCCATGGGACAGGAAGAGGAGAAAACAGTCCGTATGAAGGCCTTCCAGGGGTATCAGTTAAATGACAAGCTGATGGCCGCCGCGAAACCCGGAGCCATGGTGCAGCACTGTCTGCCCGCATACCGGGGCCAGGAAATCACGGATAAGCTCTTTGAGGAGCATGCGGATGAGATATTTGAAGAGGCGGAGAACCGGCTACATGCGCAGAAGGCGGTTATGGTTACGTTGATGAAATAGAAACGAATGAAAAAACGACTCAGATAATAGTTTGGGGGAAACTGCCAAAGTATATCTGAGCCGTTTTTATTTTATCCTGGTATGCCCCGCATCAAACCTCAGCTTTCCCGCCGATAAATTGCTGAGCATTTGGGCTGAATGCTGTATAAGCTGGATGAAATAATAGCAGGCTTCTACCGTTGCTATAAAGGATCATCATGTGTTAAACTAGATAAATACATAAATATAAATCTGGTGAGGATAAAATGATTGATACAATTTTAGAACTGCTAAGCTACATAGATGCTCCGGAAATGAAAAAGTTTATCCTTATTCTTCTGCTGTACCTTTTGGCGGTAATCGGTGCAGGGAAACTGTTTCATTCCTACCTGGTAATTAAATATATAAGAAACTCATTCATTGCTGTGTTGGGAGCCGTCATAGTCATTACGGCCGACATTTTATTTATAGAACCGTACACCGGCAAATATTGGGCATTATTATGGGGAGCCGGTACAGTCTGCCTGCTTTCAGCTTCTATTTTATTTATAAAATACAAGCGTTACTGCCATATTCTCAAAGTGATGAAAAAACAGAATCAGAGGATATTATTTCTGCATGGAAAAAATTAAATGAAATTCCGCTTTCGAACCTGACTCCCGGAATAAAGAAGAAATATTTGGAGCGCTGCCTCTGCAGGTGACATAGTCCGGGCGGGTGAGTCAATGATGAAGGTCATCATCCTTTTGAGGTGAATGAATCCTGTCATCTGTTAAAACAGGCCAGGATGAGCCGGATGAATTTTATGGGGATACAGTAAAAATATATAGAGATAAAAATTCTGCCAAAAGACGTTCAGGAATTATTAGATATCGTATATAATATTATTATGAGCAAAATAACCGATGAATGATAGTACAGTGAAAGAGAGGGCGGTGTTATGAAAATCAGGAGAACAATAATTCAGGCATAATTCCACGCGGATTGCAAATACTGATAAATCAGAGCAAATATGGATATATCTGATATCCATCCACATATGCAACTGCTGTTCAATCATCCGGAAGGAGTAATCTGCTGATATGACTGAAAAGAGGCTAAAAAAATCCAAAACAAACACAGAACCCCAGTACATGAAAGATAGTGCAAAGGGCACAGAGATAACCCCGCAAACTAATTTAAACCCAAACTGTCCTTGCAAGAGAAAATGCATCCGTCACGGAAACTGTAACGAGTGCAGAGCGGTACATGAAGCAGAAGGTAAATATCCTACCTGCTGCCAGAGGATTGCGGACAGAAAGAAGAGACAAAAGAAAGGAAGCGCATAGCATGGATTTCGGACAAGCCGCAGAACTGGTTGAAGCATTAAGGTCGAAAGACGAAACAAAGGCTTATCAATGTTTTAAGTTACTGGAGAAGGAATCAGCCGATACGGATCATGTATACCCCTTCTTTGACCTTTTTGCAGATATGATAGAAGATGAAAATTCCTATGTCAGAACGAGGGGGCTTCTGCTGATTGCCGCCAATGCCCGTTGGGACACGGAGAATAAGATTGATGAGCTGATAGACAGCTATCTGAAGCATATTGAGGATGTTAAGCCTATCACATCGAGACAGTGTATCAAAGCCCTGCCGTCAATTGTCAAATATAAGCCTGACCTTTATGATTGTATTTGCACCGCGCTGGAGCAGGCCAATCCGGGCATTTACAGGGACAGTATGAGCTCTCTGGTAATGAGAGATATTGCCGAGGCGCTGGCGTCTATCCGGAGAGAGGGGCAATGAGATGGTTCTTAAAACAGACAGGCTGATACTGTGAAACATGGACAGGAGGATTACGAAGCGTTTTGCCGGATATTAAAGGACAATGATGTGATGTATGCCTACGAAGGAGCTTTCAGTGACAAAGAAGTACTACGCCTTTAATCAGCCAGATGCAGAAGAAGTCTATTCCATATCAGGGACAGCAATACCGCTTCCCAGAAGGTGGCACAGAGAAACGATGAGGTACAGGGCAAACCGTTCTGGCTTAAATATACAGGGGAAGAAAAGCGGTATGACGAGGATACGATTACCAGGCTGGAAGCGCTTCAATGGTGGAGTCTTCCCTGTGAACAGATAAAACAGCTGCTGCCCGCCATCAGGAGCGGAGATATCGGAGCGGTGGATCCCGTTTTTGCGTCTGTCAATGAATCATTAATGGAACAGGCCGTATCTCACAGATAAACGGATTTATGGTTTCTGCTAAAATAGTACCAGCCTGTAAAAAGTTGTAAAAGCACTTAAGTCTTCCGGAGCGCATAAGATAGATTAACGTAGCTTTGAGGTGGCTTTCTTTGAAAACATTTCCAAAACCATTGACGGCCAGTGAAGAACGTGAGTATCTAAAACGCTGCAAAGAGGGAGACGAAGAAGCCAAGGCCGTTTTGATTGAACGTAACTTAAGGCTGGTGGCCCATGTCATAAAAAAGTATCAATATACTGATTATGAGATGGAAGACCTTCTGTCGGTTGGGACAATCGGGCTGATCAAAGCCGTGAATACGTTTAAGATGGACCGCGGCTCCAGACTGGCTACTTACGCAGCGAAATGTGTGGAAAACGAGATTCTGATGCTGTTTCGCGCCGGTAAAAAGCATTCCAAAGATGTCTCCTTATATGACCCCATAGGAGTTGATAAGGATGGAGAGACCGTTAACCTGATCGATGTGATCGAAGCGGATGATAAAGCTGCCCTGGAGACGATTATATTGGAGCAGGATGTCTCTGAACTCTATGATGCCTATCGGAAATGTCTGAAAAACACGGAGCAGGAGGTACTGAGCATGCGGTATGGACTCTTTGGGGAGCAGGAACGCACTCAGAGAGAGATAGCCGGTAAAATGGGAATCTCACGTTCTTATGTCAGCCGTATTGAGAAGAAGGCCCTGGAAAAACTGAGGCTGGAATTTGAGAAGAATGGGTGAACCGGAAATTTTGAATGTCGGGGACGATTTGCGTCTGTCAGCAAACCGGTTTCTGCAAAATATGCAGAAGGCCGGTTGCCGAACCGGCCGCCTGGAAAAAGACAGCATAAATTCGATAATTTATCGCAATATTTCTGATTGTATTATAAATATCCTCCGTATATAATGAAAGCTGAGCTTGAAGTTTTGATTGATGGCAGTGAAAAGTTTGCGGAACGCGTTTTTCATTGCGAGAAGGAGGATGTTGATTATGGCAATTTTAGTTACAGGCGGTGCAGGCTACATAGGAAGCCATACGTGTGTAGAGCTTCTGAACGCAGGATATGAGGTTGTAGTGGTGGATAATCTCAGTAATTCCAGCGAGGAATCCTTAAGACGTGTAGAAAAAATCACAGGGAAACAGGTGAAATTCTATGAGGCTGATTTATTGGATAAGCCTGCCATAGAGGCTGTATTCGATAAGGAGAACATTGATTCCGTGATTCATTTTGCAGGACTGAAGGCGGTGGGTGAGTCTGTTCAAAAGCCACTGGAATATTATCATAATAACATTACCGGAACGCTGCTCCTCTGCGATGTTATGAGGAACCATGGCGTTAAGAATATCGTATTCAGTTCCTCGGCTACTGTTTACGGAGATCCGGCATTCGTACCGATTACGGAAGCGTGTCCGAAGGGAAAGATAACGAACCCATACGGACAGACGAAGAGCATGCTTGAGCAGATTCTGACGGACCTGCATGTGGCCGAGCCGGAATGGAACGTTGTTCTGCTGCGCTATTTCAATCCAATCGGAGCTCATAAGAGCGGATTAATCGGCGAGGATCCAAAGGGGATTCCGAACAACCTTGTCCCGTATATTGCGCAGGTCGCAGTAGGCAAGCTGAAATGCCTCGGAGTTTTTGGGGACGACTATCCTACACCCGACGGTACCGGAGTGCGTGACTATATCCATGTAGTGGATTTAGCGGCAGGCCATGTCAAAGCCCTGAAGAAGCTAGAAGAGAAGGCAGGGGTTACCATCTACAATCTGGGAACAGGGAACGGCTACAGTGTCCTTGACGTGGTAAAAGCTTATGCAAAAGCCAGCGGCAAAGAGATTGCTTATGAGATTAAGCCGAGACGCGCCGGGGATATCGCAACCTGCTATGCAGACGCAACTAAGGCGAAAGAGGAACTTGGCTGGGAGGCAGAGCGCGGCATAGAGGAAATGTGCGAGGACTCCTGGAGATGGCAGTCGATGAATCCGGACGGTTACAGAAACTGAGACAGAAACCGGCAAGGCAATAAGGAAGGCAAAGCGGCTTTTAGGCGTGCGCCGGATTAGCAGATAACTGAAAATAAATTTATTTACTGTCCGGCTAAGGCCGGACAGTATTTTTATTTAACAGGAAAGTTCTCCTGTTAAATAAAAACCGCTCCGCGGAGGAGCGCAACTCTAAAGAGGGCTTGTTCACTAAGCTCGTTACACTCGCTAAGTGAGCCAATGCCTGCGGCGGCAGGGAATAATGTCGCCGAAGCGACCCGCCGCAGGCAGAAAAATGCTCCCATACGTTCATAAAAAATAAATGGATTTGCCGAAAATCTGGATTTTGAAGCTCTTTGCAGCCATTGCAGAATCTGCGGTTGTAATTCGTTGATAAAGTTGCTATAATTATTGGCTGAACTATAAAAATAGTTCGGAAAAGAATAGGGAGGATTTTTGAGGTGAAAAAATTGACTGCTTTCTGCGGGAGCCTGGCACTGATGCTGTTTTTCAGTCCGATGACGGCTCTGGCGGCAGAACATGTGGCCGGCAGTGAGAAAACAGCCGTACCAATCTGGCTGTGTATCCCTTTTGCCGGGCTTCTTTTGTGTATTGCGGTGCTGCCGCTGATTAAGGCCGAGTGGTGGGAAGAGCATCAGCCGCATGCGGTGATTTTCTGGTCATTGCTTTTTATTGTTCCATTCGCTCTTTCATTCAGCGCAGGGACTGCATTAGAGACCGTTCTGGAATGTATCGTGAACGATTATCTGACATTTATAATCCTGCTTTTCGGCTTGTTCTGTGTTTCCGGCAACATTACGATGTCCGGGGACTTGGCAGGCTCGCCCAGGGTAAACGTGGGGCTGCTGGCTCTGGGAACGCTGCTTTCAAGCTGGATAGGCACCACCGGCGCAAGCATGCTGATGATCCGCCCCGTCATCAAGATGAATTCATGGAGAAAAAGGAAACGCCATATTATTGTGTTTTTTATTTTTCTGGTTTCCAACATAGGCGGCTGTCTCACCCCGATTGGGGATCCGCCCCTGCTGATGGGCTTTATGAGAGGTGTCCCCTTTTTCTGGAGTTTGAAGCTTTTTCCGCTTCTTATCTTTAATATGGCAGTGCTGCTGTTCCTGTTTTACTGGCTGGACAGGCGTGCATACCGCAAGGATATTGCCCTCGGCCTGAAACCGGATATCAGTAAGCCCGGTACAGAGGTTAAGATCAGGGGAGCGCATAATCTGATTTTTCTGATTATGATTGTGGCAGCAGTTATTTTGAGCGGCACCCTGCCGGGACATCCGGCGTTTCAGGATGCGGCGGGAAATGTGAAGGGAATTCATATTTTTGGGGAAGTGAGCCTGGGATATCCGGCGCTGATTGAAATTGCTATTATTTTGCTGGCTGCATTACTTTCCTTTAAAACTACGGATTCGGAGATCCGGAGGGAGAACCATTTTACATGGAGCGCTATCCGTGAGGTTGCCGTTTTATTTGTGGGAATTTTTATCACAATGCAGCCGGCTCTCATGCTTTTGAAAGCCAGTGGCGGCAGCCTGGGCATTTCGGAGCCGTTCCAGATGTTCTGGAGCACGGGACTCCTTTCCAGCTTTCTGGATAATACGCCCACCTATCTTGTATTCCTGACTACAGCCGGTGCACTTGATTTTACGGAGGGAATGACAACGGCTCTGGGGGTTGTGCCGATACAGATGCTGATGGCAATCTCGGCCGGAGCCGTATTTATGGGAGCCAATACTTATATAGGCAATGCTCCCAATTTTATGGTTAAATCGATAGCGGATGAGAACGGTGTCCGCATGCCGTCCTTTTTTGGCTATCTTCTCTGGTCGCTCGCAATTCTGATTCCGGTCTTTGCACTGGATATGATATTGTTCTTTTTATAGGGAGGGGGATGAACGATGTTAAATAATGAAGAGCAGCTCCGGGAACTGGCGGAGCGCATCTACGATCTGGATGCGGAGGTTTATGCTCAGTTAGGTTCTTCCCTGGGCCGTGTTTTTAACAGGAACCGCGAAAGCTGTGTGGATGAACTGGTTAATACAATGCTGACCAGGCCTCAGGGCCATCTGATGCGGAGTGAACTGGCGCTGATTGCCAACATGGCCCGCACGATTAAGGATAAAGAAGAGCGGAAGCTGGTTATGACGGAATACAACCGGATTCTTCAGGAAGTAATGAGCCTTCCTACCAGCTTTGTGAGTGGTGATATTATCGATCCGGAGATGGCGAAGCTGAACGCATTCAATCTCCAGGACCGTTTTTCCAGCGAAGATCACCTGATTATCTGCATTAGCTGGACGTATGGCTGCGGCGGCATTGATGTCGGCTTCAAGCTGGCCGATAAATTGAAAATCAATTATTATGATGCTGAAATATTTGAGGCTGTGTTAAAGCGGCTGGAGGCAGAGAAGGATACGGTCCGCGATTCGATAGGCTATTCAAGCAATCCGGATCTGAATCCGAATTTGGCCAGTGCATTTGAACAGACAAAGAGCCTGACTCTTCGGCAGAGAATGCGTGAATTCAGCCGATATCACGGTCTTTCCAAGAAAGATGCCATATTCTTTAATCAGAGTGACCTGCTGTGCGATATGGCTAGAAAAGAAGACTTTATCATTATGGGCCGCTGCGGTGATGCAATTATGACGAATAACAGAATTCCGCATATCAGTATTTACATCACGGCGCCCTTTGAACAGAGGGTGCGCCACACAATGGAAATCCATAATGGAATGGGGGAGAAGAAGGCAAGGCGCCTTCTGAAACATCTGGATCGGCAGCATTCCCATTATTATAATTTTTATACAAGCCGCCGGTGGGGCAATGCGAATAATTATGATCTCTGTATTAACAGTGCAAGTTATGGAATCGACGGTACGGTAGAGTTCATTCTCAGAATGATTGACCGGGGCGTAAAGAATAAAAAATAAAATCAGCTTTGGAATGCCGATTTATCCGGCCTTTGCAGGAGTGTCCTGCGAAGGCCGTTTTTTATTGGTGACGGTGACATGTGCGCAGAGCGTGCAGGTTATCGTTACAGTAGGAAAGTTCGTCCTGTGAAAAAAAGAACGAATGTTCGAAAAAACTCTTGCCATCAAAATCAGAATGTGATAGAATGAGAATAGAACAAATGTTCTTCCAAACCTGTGCAATGATGTGCCGATGAAAAGCAGCACAATGGATTATCACAATGCGATTATTGCTTATATAAAGGAGAAAGTTAATGCTGATACAGGAGAATCTGTCAATAGAAGAAAAACTCAAAATTTTAACGGATGCAGCTAAGTATGATGTCGCCTGTACATCCAGCGGAGTGGAAAGGAAGGGGAAGGACGGCTGTATCGGAAGCGCAAGTGAAGCCGGACTTTGCCACAGCTTTGCTGCCGACGGCAGATGCATTTCTCTCCTGAAGATTCTTTACACGAACCAGTGTATCTATGACTGCAAGTACTGTGTGAACAGACGTTCCAATGATACTGTCCGCACTGCGTTCACACCCGGGGAAGTCTGCCGCCTGACGATGGAGTTTTACCGGAGGAATTATATTGAGGGGCTGTTCCTCAGTTCCGGAATTCTTGACACACCGGATAAAACAATGGAGCAAATTTACCGAACTCTTTATCTGCTGCGCAATGAGCATAAATTTAACGGTTATATTCATGTGAAGGCGATACCGGGAGCCGATCCGGCCCTGATTGAGATGACCGGTTTCCTGGCAGACAGGATGAGCGTGAACCTGGAACTTCCAACCGCCGAAGGGCTGAGAAAGCTGGCACCGGGAAAGACAAGGGATAAGATATTAAAGCCGATGAGGCAGATTCAGAGGGGAATTGTAAATCAGATGGCCCGTGAAGGGCTCCTGGAAAAGAAGGGAATTATATTGCCGCCGGGATTTCTCACCGACTCTTTAAGGACTGCGCCCGCCGGTAAAACTCCGGGGCTGAGGACGGAGCTATCGGAAAGCCTGCCGCAGGATGCCGGCGCGTCAACGCCGGTACTGTCCCGTTCCGGCACCGGAGCGGATGCCGCGCGCCCTGCAGTTATTCCGGGAAAGTCTGTGTATGGTAATTATGGCGTGGGCCGTGTATCTAATCATAAGTCGTATTTTGTGCCTGCCGGTCAGAGTACTCAGATGATTGTTGGAGCCACACCGGAGAGTGATTATCATATGATGGCGGTAGCAGAGGCGCTTTACAAGAATTTTGGGCTTAAGAGAGTTTTTTACTCTGCCTTTGTCCCCGTGAATCATGACAGCCTCCTTCCGGTCCTGCCGGGAGGACCGCCGCTTCTAAGGGAACACCGGCTCTATCAGGCGGACTGGCTCCTGCGATACTATGGGTTTCACGCCTCCGAACTGTTATCAGAGGATAAGCCTAATTTTAATGTATTTCTGGATCCCAAGTGTGACTGGGCGCTGAGAAATTTGGGGGAATTTCCGGTGGAGGTAAATCATGCTCCCTATGCCTCTCTTTTGAGGGTGCCCGGAATCGGGACTAAATCTGCGATGCGGATTGTCGCCGCCAGGAAGCAGGCAGTCTTAAGATTTGAAGATTTAAAAAAGATGGGGGTTGTTTTAAAAAGAGCGGTATATTTCATAACCTGCTCCGGTAAAATGATGTATCCGGTGAAGCTTTCGGAAGATGCCATCGCAAACCAGATAGTGGGGGAGGAGAAGCGGCGAAATTGGGAGCTTGAGCAAAAGGGGCTGTTTAGGCAGATGTCTCTGTTTGATGATTTCCATATGGAGGCAACGCCTCCTGCGGAGGAAAGGGTATCTGTCTTAACGGGGGAGATGTAATATGGTTATATTTATATGTAAAGATGATTTTGACTCCATACTCTGCGGCGTTTATGATGCCTGGATGAGCAGACTGGGGCATGACAATGTCAGACTGCAGCTTCAGGGAGCCTATAATATGGAGCTGTTTGCAAAATACCGCGATGTGCAGGTCACCGAAGAAAAGGTGGATAAAGTGATACAAGCTGTTGTACAAAAGATATCCAGGGAAGCGTATGGCTGGATCTACAGGGCGTCTCTCAGTTATGAGCCGGAGAAGGCAGACATAATTTACCGATTTCTGGTTTATGGATTCCATATAGGAAAGCAGATTACGGAAAGTCTCCATATACCTGCTGTCCATGAGATATTCCGAATAAACCGTCACATACAGAATGAGGCCCATAATATGAAGGAGTTTCTCCGGTTTTCTGAACTGGAGAATAAGGTCCTTTTTTCAAGAATTGGGCCAAAGAATGACGTGCTTCCGATGCTGGCCCTTCATTTTTCGGATCGGCTGAGGCCGGAGCGGTTTATCATTTATGATGAAATCCGGGGGAAGGCTGTCATATATACTCCCAATACAGGCTGGTACATTCTGTCCGGCGAGGAGGGGAAAAGACTGGAAAAACTGTCGGAGAAAACAGACCGGAAGGAGTATGAAACACTCTGGAAAATCTTTTTTGACAGTGTCGCAATTAAAGAAAGAGAAAATTATGTCTGCCAGAGAGGCCATCTGGCTCTGAGGTACCGCCCCTACATGACAGAATTTCAATAAAAAAATTAAGAATTAACAGACGGATAATCCTGATAGAATCAGGGTGTTAAAAATATATTCTTACGAATTCTTTCATTTTTCGAAAAAAAGTGAAGATAATTTTATTCTTCATTAATAGATTGGTCACAATTTTGACACAATTTCAAATTATCATTACTGGCGTACCACGAATTAAGTAAATTGATTCAAAAAAAGAGGAGATGTAATTATGAAAAAAAATTTAGTGAAACCAGCAGCAGTAATGATGATGAGTGTAATGTTAGCGGCTACCGCCCTGACAGCATGCGGCGGAACCGATGCAGGCACTACAACAGCAGCCGTAACCGAGGCAGAGACAACTGAAGCTCCGGAGACAGCAGCACCAGAGGAGAACACAGAGAAAGTTAATTCTGAGTCAGCAGAAGATATCACAGAAGCAGCTGAGACAGAGGCAGCAGAGAGCCAGGCTGAAGATGCTGCGGCAGAATCCGACGATGCAGCTCTGATTGAGGAGAGCACAGCTAACTAATCGTTTGCAGGCTGATAAGCCTACATAAATTAAACAGGTTAAGAAAAATGTAAGGAGCGGCCGCTTGACAGCGGACCGCTTCTCTCGTATACTAAGTGTATTAAATGAATTAATACACTTAATTTAAATGATACGGGAAAGGAGGAGAGCCTATGATTCTGATTGACTATAAAGATCGGCGTCCTATATATGAACAGGTTGTAGAAAAGCTGTCTGAGCTGATGGTGCGCGGAATTTTGGAGCAGAACAGCCAGCTCCCGTCTGTACGCAGCCTTGCAACGGAATTGTCGATTAATCCCAACACAATACAGAGAGCCTATGCGGAACTGGAGCGGCAGGGGTATATTTATTCGGTAAAGGGCAGAGGCAGTTTTGTGGCCGAGAATCATCAAATTCGTGAACAGAAAAAAAAAGAAATTTTTGTGAGACTGGACAGACTTGTGGAGGAGGCCAGGGGAACGGGAGTCACGATGCTTCAATTTCAGGAGCAGGTGATTCAGTTCTATGGCAGCAGTGACAGGAGGCCGCGGCCAGCGGCAGGAGCTGCGGCTCCGGTAAAAGAATCGCAAATTCTGCCGGCTGCGGAGGCGACGATAACTGCCGTACATGAGCCGGTGACAAATAATCAGATGACGGAACCGGCTCTTGGAGGCAAGAGGGAGGAAAAAGGAGGGGAACCGGATGATTGAAGCAATCAACCTGACAAAGCGATTTGACGATATCAAAGCCGTTGATCATATCAATGCAGTAATCAGAGAGGGCAGCGTATTTGGATTGATAGGCACGAATGGTGCAGGAAAGAGTACGTTTCTCAGAATGGCTGCCGGAATACTGAAACCGGATGAGGGCAGAGTTACGATCGACGGGGAAGACATTTTTGAGAATGACAAGGTAAAATCAAAATTTTTCTATATATCGGATGAGCAGTATTTTTTAAATAACGCGACTCCAGGTGAGATGATGAAGTTTTACAGAAATGTATACAAGAATTTTGACGAAAAGCGATTTTTCGGCCTGCTTTCCAATTTCGATTTGGATGCAAGGCGGAAGGTAAATACATTTTCAAAAGGAATGAAGAAACAGCTTTCCGTTCTACTTGGAATTTGTGCCAACACAGACTATATATTCTGCGATGAGACATTTGACGGTCTGGATCCGGTTATGAGACAGACAGTGAAAAGCCTTTTTGCCAATGATATGGAGGAGAGGAACCTGACTCCGATTATTGCCTCACATAACCTGAGGGAGCTGGAAGATATCTGTGACCACGTGGGACTGCTCCACAAAGGAGGAATTCTGCTGTCAAAGGATCTGGATGATATGAAGCTGAATATCCATAAGGTTCAATGTGTACTTCTTCCGGGTACAGAGCCGGAAAATCTGTATGGAATTGACATTATCAGGACGGAACGCAGGGGGAGCCTGCTGACTCTGACCATAAGGGGGAAAAAGGAAGAGATAGAAGCGGTTATGCAGACCTTCCATCCGGTATTTTTTGAACTGATTCCTCTTTCCCTGGAAGAAATATTTATCAGTGAAACGGAGGTGGCCGGTTATGACATCAAAAAACTTATTTTTTAATCTGATGAAAGAAAACACGAAACAGCGCCTCTGGACAGTCGCTTTGATATCATTAATATTCTTTTTTACATTTCCGGTGCAGACGGCGCTGTTAATCAGCAGTTATCTTTCCCAGGACAGAATCGATGCCGTTTGGGAGAGTGAAGCGCAGGGAGTCGAGGGGATAAAGCAGCAGCTTCAGGAAAGATACTTAAGCTGGACTGCCATTGATAATGGCATGCTGGTTTTTCTTCTCATCGTTTTTGCCGTAGTCTGCGGTATTTCGGGATTTGCGTATCTGCATTCGCGTAAGAAAACCGATTTTTACCATGCAATTCCGGTAAAACGTGAAAGATTATTTACTGCCGTATATCTGAACGGTGTCCTTTATACGGCTGCGCCGTATCTGATATCCCTTTTGATATCTTCATTAATGATTCAGGTGAAAGCCGGGCAGATATTCCCATGGGGAGAGGTGTTAAAGACTTACTGTATCCATATGTCGTTCTTTTTGCTAATGTATACGGTAGTGATAGCGGCTGCACTGATGACCGGCAATACCATTGTCAATGTGCTTGGAACTGCAGTGTTTTTCCTGTGGGGACCGGGAACGGTCATGCTGCTTATCGGCTATTTCAGCAGCTATTATATTACCTTTTACCAGGACGGGAACAGATTCGTAGAGCTTTTGCAAAAATCATCACCGGCAGCCTGGTATATCGGAGCGGTATCAGAACCGGAAAAAGCAGGCTCAATGGCGTTGTGGGCGGTTGCAGTAACCGCACTTCTTATCGCGCTCTGTGTATATCTGTATAAGAAAAGACCTTCCGAGGCAGCCGGGCGCGCCATGGCATTCAGAAAAAGCCAGCCGGTTATCAAGCTGCTCCTTGTAGTGCCGATTGCACTCACCGGCAGCCTGATTTTCAGAGAAATGATGGGAAGCGACGGATGGAGCATTTTCGGTCTGGTCTGCGGACTTGTAATCAGCTACGCTATTATTGAAATAATTTATAATTTTGATTTCAGAAGACTGTTTGCACATAAAAAACAATTTGCACTCTGTACAGTCTGCTCATTGGCAATCCTTGCATTTTTCAGGTTTGATTTGTCGGGATTTGACTCTTATGTTCCTTCTGAATCCAAGATGGAAGCGGCAGGAATTTACTGCAGGCGGATGGACGCGGATTTTCTTGAAGACTATTTGTCTGAATTGGAGCTGAACAGTGACTCCAGGGGCTATGATTATGTGAGCTGGAAATCGAAATCAGCAGGAGAACTGGTGAAGGAGATGAAACTGGCTGATGTAACGTCGGTGATTGAAATAGGAAAAAGGGGCGTTACCGATGCCGAACAGGCAAAGAAACGAAACCACGGCATCCTTAGAAGCGGCCGCTATTATTACCGTGATTCGAGTGACGAAACGATTGACGAGGTAGTGGTTGCTTATCATTTGAAGGGCGGAAAAACTGTGCTGCGCCGCTATAATATGAATCTCTCAGCGGTAAGCGGAGCGCTCGACAAAATTTATGACAGTGAGGAATATAAGACGGAAGTTTATCCGATTCTTTCTTATCAGGCCTCGGATGTGGCCGGAATCAATTATGAGGAATACGGTGATTTCAGTCATGTGAACCTGAAGAATGACGAAATGAAGGCTCGGATTCTGGAGGCGTATCAGAAGGAGTTAAGAGGCCTGACTGCCGAAACAAGAAGAGAAGAAAGCCCGATTGCAGCAATTCAGTTCAAAACGGGCGTGATGCAGGAAATGATTGATACGCTCAGAGAAAAGAAGCGCGACTTCAGTGTGTTTAACAGAAAATTTTATTATCCGATCTATCCGTCCTTTACGGAAACAATCAGCCTGCTGAAAGAATGCGGGGTTGATGTGGGAGAATTCCTGACAGCAGACAAGGTGGATAAGATTGTTATGGAATACTATAGAAGTGAAGAAGACGTGGAAGAGATACCGTCTGCTGAAATGGAAGGTGTCTATTCAAAAGAGCGCGGAAGCTGGAAGGTCACGGTAACTGATAAGAACGAGATCCGCCAGATCCTTGACAGCTCCCTGCCAGACAGCCTGAACTGTACAAATTATCTGAATAATACCTTTACCGGGGTGAAGCTGACTGCCTATGTATCGGTAAAGCGGGGGCAGACGGAAGACGAGTTTGATGCGGCTGCCATGCCTGAAACAGTGCAGACGGAGAGTATAGATGGAAGTGAACAGGAGACGGAATATGTCAGATACGGACTGCAGTTTGACTACGACAAGATTCCGGATTTTGTAAAAGAAACGTTTAAATTGACTGAAGAAAATATGAAAAATGATGTAATGTGGGGCTATTAGAAGCTGCCTTAAGTGGCCCGGTTTTACTTTTGATTGACTTTCTCTCCTTTACAGGATAAAATAAGTGAGGAAAAATATCCTGTAGAGGAGGAAAATGAATGGCATTTTTAGATGAACTTGGTAAAGTAATCAGTGATAAGAGCAAGGAAGCAGCCAATAAAGTGAAGGATATTACGGGCGTAATCCAGCTCAAATCAAAATTGTCAGCAGAAAAGGAAAAAGTTAATAAAGCATATATCAGTCTTGGAAAGGCATACTATGACAGGCACGAAGCAGCGCTGGAAGATGAGTACGCCGATGAATTCAAGATTATCCAGGCAGGCCTGATTAAGATGGCTGTACTGGAAGACGAAATTGCAGAACTGGAAGGAACCAGAGTCTGTGCGGAGTGCGGAGCCAAGGTAGAGAGAGAGGCCCTGTATTGCAGTAAGTGCGGTGCTCCTATGGAGGATAAAATGGCAGGCGCCTCAGAGGATGAGGACAGTGAAGAACCAGGACTGCAGTTTCCGGTAAAGACGGCGGCAGATGAATCCATCTTCGCAGAGGAAGACAGCGAAATCGAAGAATAGGAGATAGAATGGACGCATTAGTACAGTGGTTTACGGCCAATCTTTCTGAGTTTATCTCAAAAGAGGCAGTTATTTTTATTATTTCCATGGTACCAATACTGGAATTGAGGGGAGGACTTCTGGCGGCTTCGCCGGCACTTCTCAATGTACCGATAATGCAGGCAATACCAATCTGCATTATCGGAAATATTCTGCCAATCCCGTTTATTCTGCTCCTTATCAGAAAGATACTGGACTGGATGAAGCTGGTGAAGGTGTTCCGGCCAATTGCTTTGTGGCTGGAGAATAAGGCGATGAGTAAAAAAGACCAGATTGAGAAATATGGATTTTGGGGACTTGTGCTTTTTGTAGGGATCCCCCTCCCTGGTACGGGAGCCTGGACAGGCTCTTTGATAGCGGCACTTTTGAGAGTGCGTTTTAAAACAGCATTTGCAGCAATTTTAATAGGCATTATAATCGCTACGGTCATTATGTCTATCCTGTCTTACGGTGTGCTGGGATTCATTTTCGGATAAGAAATAACAGTCTGCGGTATGGTACGGAACTTTAACATGTTCCTGCCATGCCGCAGTTTTTTGTATGCATTATCCGGTTCAGATATTCGGATACAGTATATTTTCGGAAAGTATGGAGATTCTTGATAACGAAACAGTTTAGATGGAGATTTAACGGAGGTTAGGAGGACGCGTTCGGAACGGACCATGTCCGGTGTGGTGAGGGGGGCTGTCTGAGTCTTCCGTCCCCGTGGGAGGTTGGTCGTGGAGGGGGAATCCGGCCGGAATGAATTGCTGCGGGGACCGTTTGCA